>JAEEGF011992294.1_pt1 | contig 31351 bp, 25 predicted proteins | sample 9134171 | NCBI WGS metagenome assembly JAEEGF01 (sample SAMN16246542, study PRJNA631951) | gut metagenome | biome: gut microbiome; feature: rumen; material: AP-attached | host: Bos | place: Iran: Karaj | collected 2018-10 | reverse complement strand
TCGTCCTCTAAACGCAGCCTCCTCAGTTCTTTTAAAAATGCATTCTCTATTCTTAGCTTCAGCAGCTCATCCTCTAACTCTTTAACATGCTCTGCACTTGTATCAACTGGACTCTCAATGGGCAGAGCAGAAGATTTCTTTTCTGGCTTTTCCAATGTTTTTCTTCGACCTTTCTTGTGAGGTCTCAATGCATCAGGACCTGCTACACGAAAACGATTTACCCAGTTAGCAATCATGCTTGGATTAGTGATTCCTTCTTGTAGAGCTAAATCCTGATATGAGATTTCACTTGATAAATATAACTCTACAACAGAAAGCTTCTTTTCAAAAGAATATGTTTGGTTCTTACGGGAGCGAATTAGTCCCTCATCCCCGAATTTCTGGTAATTATGGACCCAGTCTTCAATATTTCTTTGGGCGGGGACCCCATAAGTTTTAGAAAGATATCCATAACCACCTTCACCGTTTAAATAGGCTTTGACAACTTTCTTTTTGAATTCAAAAGAATACTTAGACATAAAAATACCGACCTCCAAATGTTAGATTTTCGGTCTAACTTTTGGGGGTCGGTACAGTTCGCATCTTTTATGTTTACATAATGTTATTCATTAAGCAGATACTCTAAGAACGCTACAGCAAGTTCAGGTCTCTTTGTGTTCACAACAACGCCTGCAACAGGAATTGTATTAGTCATTGTGTAGGCACCTGACTCTGCGAGTTTAGCAGAACCGTCAAGTCTTACACCAACAGGAACAGGGTTTTCCATCTTGGATGGATCTGTATTTGGTGTTGTGAAGTTCTTGTTGTATGCGTCTGCCATTACAGCGTATTTATTAGAAGAATCAAATTCGCCGGTGCTGACATAGGTCTGATATGCCTCTGAATTGAGGTAATCAATGTAGGACTGATCAATGTATACAAAAAGATCCTCATATTTAGCAAGCTGCTCGGCTGTAAGAATATCCCTGAGATCATTAAATACCTGCTGATTAGCATAATAAGTGAAAATATCGCTATTGGCTGTAAGGATATCAAGATCTCCACCTGCGATGTTAGCCATGATCTTCTGACTTGTGGCAATTGTAGTCTCTGAGATGATGCTCAGATCAAAGCTTGCAGAAGTATCAATGAAACAGCTGTACTTACTGGTATCAATCTGTCCATATTCAGCAAAGCCCTGTTCAAGGGTGTCCTCTGCGCTGGACATTCCGGCGTTTAGCATTTCAGCATAGAATCCATACGGCTTGTTATTTCTGATGTCGTGGATAAGCATTGATAAAAGAATGATTATAAAAATAGCTACAAGAGTGTGAATCTTATAATATTCCCAAAAGTATTCCAGGTGAGCCTTGAAGCCCTGCCCTTTTAATTTCTTTTGCTGTTCTCTAATTTCTTCATGTACTGACATAAGTAAATTCTCCTTGTAATAGTTAACAGAAAAATAATATTATTTTGTCAATAAAACATATATAATGGTATTAGGCTTTTTATGACCAAATCATAATAAAAACAATAATAGAAATAAAGAAGAAAAGTGTCAATTATCAATTTTTTGAAAAAAGTGTGACGTACAAAAAATACCTTGAAAGATTAGGCAAAGTAATATAAGATAGTCGATAAAATGGCTATTCTTTATTGGCCGGAATTACAGGAGGCTATTGTTACAAATGGTTAGTGATAACAGTTATGTAGAATGTCTTGTCTCTAGTAAAGCGTCTCCAGTTATGGTTTTTCTTAAGGGAGTTTCGCTTACACTCGCAGTTATTTCCTTTTTAACTTCATTTTTTATGGGCACAGGTATTGTTGGAATGATTCTTGCAATTGCGTTTGGTGCAGGTTATTATTTCGCTTCACTTAATGCCAGCATTGAATTTGAATATCAGTACTGCGACAGAGAGATCACAGTTGATAAGGTCCTCAACAAGCAGAGACGTAAGAACATTGGCAAGTATGATGTGGGCAGAATCGAAGCTATGGCTCCATCTCGTTCATATCACCTTGATGAGTACAAGAACAAGACTTACAAGGTATTGGATTTTTCAGCTAGAGAGAAGAATCCTCAGCCAGATCCAACTTATACAATATATTATGACGGCAAAGAGAAAATAATTCTTGAGCCCACAAGAGAGTTTGTGGACGCTGTTAAGAACGTAGCACCGAGAAAAGTTTTTGTAGACTAAGTTATTCTTATATAAATACATAAATAGAAATAAACTTATAATGTATGGGGATACATTGATAATAAAATATTTTGATTTGTAAGAATGGGAGTAGAAAATGGGACAGATTATCGGCGAAGGAATTACTTTTGATGACGTACTTTTGGTACCTGCTTATTCACAGGTTATACCTAATCAGGTAGACGTAGGTACTTATTTGACCAAGAAGATCAGACTTAACATTCCTATGATGAGTGCAGGAATGGACACCGTTACTGAGCACAGAATGGCAATTGCCATGGCTAGACAGGGCGGTATTGGTATTATCCACAAGAACATGTCAATCGAGGCTCAGGCTGAAGAGGTTGACAAAGTTAAAAGATCAGAGAACGGCGTCATCACAGACCCATTTTCACTTTCTCCAGAGCATACACTGGCTGATGCTGATTCTCTTATGGCTAAGTTCCGCATCTCTGGTGTTCCTATCACAGAGGGCAGAAAGCTTGTTGGTATCATTACAAACCGTGATCTTAAGTTTGAAAAGGATTTCTCACAGAAGATCAAGGATGTTATGACAAGCGAGAATCTTATCACAGCTAAGGCTGGTATTACTTTAGAGGAGGCTAAGAGCATTCTTGCCAAGTCTAAAAAGGAAAAGCTCCCAATCGTTGATGATGACTACAATCTTGTAGGTCTCATTACTATTAAAGATATAGAGAAGACAATCAAGTATCCACTTGCTGCCAAGGATGATCAGGGCAGACTTCTTTGCGGCGCTGGCGTTGGTATTTCATCTAACTGCCTTGAGAGAGTTGCAGCACTTGTTGATGCTAAGGTTGACGTAATCGTACTTGATTCAGCACACGGACACTCTGAGAATGTTCTTAAGTGTCTTAGAATGATCAAGGAGAAGTTCCCAGATCTTCAGGTTATTGCTGGTAACGTAGCAACAGGAGAGGCTACAAAGGCTCTTATCGAAGCTGGTGCTGATGCTGTTAAGGTTGGTATCGGACCTGGTTCTATCTGTACAACACGAGTTGTTGCAGGTATTGGTGTTCCTCAGATCACAGCTATCATGGACTGCTACAAGGTTGCCAAGGAGTATGGTATTCCGATTATCGCTGATGGTGGTATCAAGTATTCAGGAGATATTACTAAGGCTATCGCAGCAGGTGGTAACCTCGTAATGATGGGATCAATGTTTGCTGGTTGTGACGAGGCTCCAGGTGAGTTCGAGCTCTTCCAGGGTAGAAAGTACAAGGTATATCGTGGAATGGGATCTATCGCTGCTATGGAGAATGGTTCCAAGGATCGTTATTTCCAGGAAGATGCCAAGAAGCTTGTTCCAGAGGGTGTAGAGGGACGAGTTGCTTATAAGGGAACTGTAGAGGATACAGTATTCCAGCTCATGGGTGGTCTCAGATCTGGTATGGGCTACTGCGGATGCCAGACTATCGATGAACTCAAGGAGAATGGCAGATTTATCAAGATGACATCTGCAGCTCTTCGTGAATCTCATCCACATGATATTCAGATCACCAAGGAAGCACCTAACTACAGCGTTGATAACAACTAATAATATTAACTAATGATCTAACTACATTTTCCTTGAGGGGGGACAATGCAGGAGACATTTACCAAAGTGGAATTAGAAAATACCACAGAAATGGGCTCTTTAGTAGAAGAAAAAAGAGGCCTTGGTAATGATGCGCTTAATAGGCTGGCAAACATGCAATCCTGGCAGGACAAATTCTGTGAGATGTCAGGTGTGTATGCCATGTGCCTTGATGCAAAAGGTATGCCACTTAGCGAATTTTCCGGCAATCCCCACGAAATAGAAATAATCAAGAAATATGTAACAGATATTCGTATTCACAATATTTTCAAAAGAGTATCAGAGAGCGAGCTGGAGGATCAGGCTGTTGAGATAACAGAGATACCTAACCTCAGGCTCGCTGCTGTTGCTGTTAAGAGTGGAAAAAAGACATCTGCTGTCTGGATCGTCTGCGGCGTATTTACTGACGCAGAATATGAGCCAGAGTTTTTCCATGTCCCGCCAATAGATTCTTTTGGCTATCAGATTTCCGAAGACAAATTTTATAGAGTTTTAGATCTCCTCAGGGCATCTTTAAATGTCTTTATTTCTATCGAGACGTCAAGAAATCAGGCTGTTGCAAAGAGTGAGGCATCAAAGATTCAGGAACTCGAGATGACTACCTCATTCCACAGAGCTGAGACAATGACTGAGATCGTATCTCTCCTTGATAGTGATGAGGGCATCGAGTCTATCATGGTTGATGTTCTGACCAAGCTTTGTGGCTATCTGCAGATCAGTAATGGCTTTACCTGTAGGATTCATCACAATACACTTATGGATATTGTGGTTCAGTGGACAGCCCAGGGAAGCACCAAAATGTTCACCGAGACGACAGATCAGGAGGTCTGCTGGTTCCTTGGAACAGAAAAAGCCATAGTTATTTCAAGTGATACCCAGATGAATGCCGGCGAACGCGAGCAGCTGGATATGCTTGGAATAAAGGCGCTTGTTTCCATGCCGATCGTTATTAACGGTGCTCCGAGATTCTATGCTTGTATTACTGAGAACCGTGAGAATCGAATCTGGTCGATTGATGATGTTAAGTTTATCAATGATACTATCAGGATTCTGCAGAGTATCATTACCAAGAGAATACAGACTAACTCACTAGCCAGCTCTTTTGCCTCATTGGAAGCGGTTCTTGATAACGTGGGAAGCTCGATATATGTAAGAGATATAGGCACAGGAGTGCTTCTGTTCGCCAATAGAAGCTTTAAAAAGAACTTTACGAAAGAACTTGCAGAGAACAAGCTGACAGAGATTTTTGAGTCTAATATACCGTCCAGAAGCCATAGCGGAAACTATGAGGTTAACCATAAGGCCAGATCAAAGTGGTATGACGTCTACTACACCAGAATCAAGTGGGTAGACGGAAGGCCGGTTTCGCTGTGCGCTATTTACGACATTACAGAGAAAAAGCTGTATCAAAAGAGAATTGAGCAGCAGGCATATACTGACTTCCTGACAGGTCTTTATAACAGAATGTGTTGTGAAAAGGATCTTGCCAAGTATGTGGATGAAGCCAGAACTACAGGCAGGACCGGAGCTTTGATGTATCTGGATCTGGATGACTTTAAGCATATTAATGATAGCCTGGGCCATCAGTATGGCGATGTCCTTTTACAGGATATTTCAAAGGCTATGAGCAGGATCGAAGGTATAAGCGATTCCTGTTACAGAATGGGCGGAGATGAGTTTGTTATCATCGTTCCACCTGACAGCTATCACCGAATGGACAAGATAGTAGAAGAGATAAAAGATGCCTTTGCTACTCCGTGGTATCTCAAGGATACAGACTATTACTGCACTATGAGTATGGGATTAGTAAGGTTCCCAGAAAATGGTGACAACGTTTCTGAGCTTATCAGAAAGTCAGACGTTGCCATGTATGAGGCCAAGAAATCCGGTAAAAACAGGATAGCGGAGTATTCAGATAATATTGATTCTTCCTCAATTCACAGACTTGATCTTGAAAAGAACATGTTTGATGCAATAGGTAAGAGCTGTGAGGAATTCGAGGTTTACTTCCAGCCTATAATCACTCTTGAAAAAGGTTCAAAGGGCAAAAAGGCGGTTAAACATATTGGAGCAGAGGCGCTGGTGAGATGGAACAGCAGTAAGCTTGGATTCCTTAATCCGGATGAGTTTGTGCCGCTAGCCGAATATCTGGGATTAATTAATCCGATCGGAAATCATGTTCTGAAAAAAGCATGTGAATGTTGTAGGCAGTGGAATGAATCGGGAATTGGAGATTTTTCTGTCAGTGTCAATCTGTCTGTTGTCCAGATCATGCAGACGGATATTGTGGATATCATTAAAAAGTGCATAGAGGATAATCATCTCAAGCCAGAGAACCTTGTACTGGAGCTAACTGAAAGGCTTGCTATCAATGATCTGGCAAGAACCAAGCAGACACTTCTTGATATCAAGGATCTGGGAGTGCGCCTTGCGCTTGATGACTTTGGAACAGGCTATTCTGCCCTTAGCAGTATCAGAGCGCTTCCTTTTGATATCATCAAGGTGGACAAGGACTTCGTAAAAGATATAGCGACAGACGACTATTCACAGGCCTTTGTCAGAATGATGGCTCAGCTGGGCGAGACTATAGGTGCTGAGATCTGCGTTGAAGGTATTGAGACCAAAGAACAGATTGAAGTTCTCAAAGATATGGGAGTTAAGTACATTCAGGGTTACTACTATGATAAACCTCTCAGAAGAGCTGTCTTTGAAGAAAAATATGTCTACAACAACTGATGGTTTGTGGCAAGGAACAGATTAGCGATGTTCGTTGTAATTATGGTATAATGTATGATAAGATATTGTGTCACGACTTTATTCGGACATATCATACAAACTATTTAGAAGGTTGGTTTTATTAAGTAATGGCAGATGAAGTAATTAAGAATGTAAATGAGAATGCTGAGGGTGATAACACTCCTTCCAGACATTTCATCGAGCAGGCAATTGACAAAGATCTTGCAGAGGGAGTTTACGACCACGTACATACTCGTTTCCCTCCTGAACCTAATGGATTTTTACATATAGGTCATGCCAAGAGTATTCTTCTTAACTATGGTATGGCTCAGGAATATGGCGGCAAGTTCAACATGAGATTCGATGACACTAATCCTACCAAGGAGAAGGCCGAGTTCATGGATTCTATCATCGAGGACGTTAAGTGGCTTGGTGCAGATTATGAAGACCGTCTCTTCCATGCATCAGATTATTTTGACGAGATGTATGAGGATGCTGTTAAGCTCATCAAGAAGGGGAAGGCTTATGTATCAGAGCTTTCAGCTGATGAAATGCGTGAGTATAGAGGAACACTCACAGAACCTGGTAAGGAAGATCCTAACAGAAACAGAAGCGTAGAAGAGAATCTTAAGCTCTTTGAAGATATGAAGAATGGCAAGTTTGAGGACGGCAGCGTTACTCTTCGTGCCAAGATTGATATGGCATCTCCTAATATCAACATGAGAGATCCTATCATTTACAGAGTTGCCCACATGACACATGCCAGAACAGGCGATAAGTGGTGCATCTATCCTATGTATGATTTTGCTCATCCTATCGAGGATGCTATTGAGGGAATTACACATTCACTCTGCACACTTGAGTTCGAGGATCACAGACCTCTTTATGACTGGGTCAAGAATGAGTGTGAGTATCAGAATCCTCCTAGACAGATTGAGTTTGCTAAGCTCTACCTCAACAACGTTGTAACAGGTAAGAGATATATCAAGAGACTTGTAGAAGATGGAATTGTTGATGGATGGGATGATCCTAGACTTGTAACTATCGCTTCTCTTCGTAGAAGAGGATTTACACCAGAGTCTATCAAGATGTTCGTTGATATGTGTGGTATCAGTAAGGCTAACTCTACAGCAGAGTATGCAATGCTTGAGTACTGCATCAGAGAAGACCTTAAGCTTAAGGCTAAGAGAATGCTTGCAATTCTTGATCCTGTTAAGCTTATCATCGATAACTATCCAGAGGGACAGACAGAGTACCTTGAGATTGAGAATAACAAGGAAGTTCCTGAGATGGGAACACGTAAGGTTCCATTTGGAAGAGAACTTTACATCGAGAGAGAAGATTTCATGGAGGAGCCTCCTAAGAAGTACTTCCGTATGTTCCCTGGCAACGAAGTAAGACTTATGAATGCTTACTTTGTAACATGTACAAGCTTTGTTAAGGATGAGAACGGCCTTGTAACAGAGATCCACTGCACATATGATCCTGAGACTAAGGGCGGCGACAGCGCAGATGGCAGAAAAGTTAAGGGAACAATCCACTGGGTTGCTGCTCAGGATGCAGTTACTGCTGAGGTTCGTCTCTACGAGAACATTATTGATGAAGAGAAGGGTGTTTATAATGAGGATGGTTCACTTAACCTCAATCCTAACTCTATTACAGTCATCAAGGATGCCAAGCTTGAACCAGAACTTGGTAATGCAGTAGCATATGATAAGTTCCAGTTTGTAAGAAATGGATTCTTCAGCGTAGACAGCAAGGATTCCAAGCCTGGAGCACCTGTATTTAACAGAATTGTTTCACTTAAGAGCTCATTTGTTGTTCCTAAGAAGTAATAATATAGATTTATAAGTAAATAGAAGCAATGTCACCAAAACAATATTTCGCTTAAAGAGAGGTTATGTTATGGCTGGTATTTTTTCTGGACTTGAAAAACTCGGACTTGGAAACATCGGCGGGGGAAATCTTTTTGAGGATCCTAAAGAGAAGGAGGCTGCTGTCAAAAAGGATGCACCTAAGCCTAAGTTGCAGCTTGTAAACGAAGAGGATTATCTTTTTGATAAAAAGTATAAATGTCCTGTTTGTGAAAAGGAGTTTGAGACCAAAACCGTTAGAACTGGTAAGGTCAGGATGAAGAATGTAGATATTGATCTACGTCCTGATTATGATGAGCTTGACCAGAATAAATACGATGTCATAGCCTGCCCGGATTGTGGATATGCTGCCCTTGGCAGATACTTCGCTACTCTTAATAAGCGTCAGATCGATGATATCAGAATCAAAGTCTGTATGAATTACAGAAAGATAGAATATAAAGAGCCTACTTACAGCTATGATTATGCCAGAAGTCTTTATCAGCTGGCATTGGCTAACGCGGTAGTTAAAGGGGCCAAGAATAGTGAGAAGGCGTATATCTGTCTTAAGACCGCCTGGGTAATCAGAGGAGAAACCCAGCGTCTTGATCCTAACGAGGATACTTACGAACAGAAGAAAGCTGACAATGATGCTCAGGAAAAAGAGCTGTTGTCCAATGCACTTAATGGTTTTGTAATGGCCAGACAGTCCGAAGAATTCCCTATTGCGGGAATGGACTCATCTACTCTTGATTATCTGATCGCTGCTCTTGCGGTAGAAACTGAGCAGTATGATATCGCCAGCAAGATGGTTTCAGAGCTTCTGACTTCCAGAGTTGCTAACAGCCGTATCAAAGATAAGGCAAGATTCCTTAAGGATCTGATTGCTGAAAAGAAGGGTGAGAGCCCGGAATAATACTGAATAATAAATAAGGTGTGGCTTTTGACCACACCTTTTATAATGCCCAACAGGCTTAGATTTTATATTTTCTTAAAGCGATTTTTTTGTAGATAAAAAAGAGGAACGGAGCATATGTATATAGATTGTACATAATGGTTGCTTTTTTGTTGTATAGGTTCATTTTTCCAAAACTCTTAACCTTTTTGATGTCAGTGTATACCTCTTTAAAATTTCCTTTTTCTCTTATTATTGCCTCGGCTTTTTTCATAGCACAAAAGATAAACATACGTCTGCTATAGTCTGTAATAAAAGGATTATCATCTGTCTGTAGAACCATATCATAGCCATCAACATCTTTTTTCCACTTAGCATAAGCACGACTATGAGTGTTTGTAAGGCTGTTATCGCTCCATCTGTAATAATACAGAGTACTATTCTCATATACAGCTTTATTACAATCCTGCATGACATACATGTTGAAAAGGCCGTCTTCACCCATATTTATCAAAGGGTTCATGCGATGTCTATCTAATATTTCTTTTTTGTATACCTTATTAAATAAGTAACCTTGTAATTTAGGGAGATTAGTGCCATGTCCAACTAACGCCTCCAGGATACTGTTACTACCTGTGATAGTGAATTGTTTCCTGTTTGGATTAACGCCTAAGGCATCTTTATTCATGCTGAAAGAACAAACAGAAACATCAGCATCATTCTCTTCAAGATTACTAATGAGTATCTCATATATATGAGGGTCAACAGTGTCATCGCTATCTACAAAAGCGATATATTTTCCAGAAGCGATGTCGAGTCCGTTGTTACGAGCAACCTGACTTCCGCTGTTTTCTTGTCGAATGTTTTTAATTCTTGAATCTGCCAAGGCGAGTCTTTGACAGATGGCTGTGCTGTTGTCTGTTGAACCATCATCTATAATGATTAGCTCAAAGTCTTTGTAGTTCTGGTTCAAAATACTATTTACTGATTCTTCCAAGTACTTTTCACCATTGTACACAGGCATTATGATAGATAAATTTACGGCTGACATATAATACTTAGCTCCTTAAATATAATAAAAAAGTCTCGGATGAAGTTCCGAGACTTTAGGCTAATCTGTCAAAGACAGCGTATATCGTTTATTTCTCGTCGTTAAAAAATTCTTCTGAAGATTCTGGCTGTGATTCATCATCGGAGTCTGCTTCATCAAGTTCTTCTGCAGATTCCTTGGAATCATCTGAAGGACTGATGTCTACATACTTGCGACCAAACTTGATCTCTGAAGCGTAGTCTTCATCATCTTCGAAATCATCGAAATCCTCGTAGTCATCATCATCGAAATCGTCTGCGATTGCTGCATCTTTCTTGGAAAGATAATAATATACTCCAGCTGCAGCAGCTCCTACGGCAGCACAAAATACAAGAAACTTACCAAAGCTGTTATTTTTGGACATGTGAAAGCCCCTCCTATCAAGCGATAAACTAATTTTAATACAATTTAATCACAAATAAAAGCATTATTGATTAAAATTTGATAAATAACGGTAAATCGTTTGAAGTGACTATTCAAAAATGCTATATTATTTGTAGACTGGTATGGTCAATTTGCGGCATTATAGGCGGACACGAAGATGAATGAAAAATTTTGGGATCTAAAAAAAGAGAAGCAGGACAGAATGATAAATGCAGCGCTTAAGGTCTTTTCTCAGTATGGTTATTATCATGCCAGTACAGATGAGATCGTAAAAACTGCGGGAATCAGTAAGGGTCTGCTTTTTCATTATTTCGGAAGTAAAATTGGTGTGTACGCTTTTTTGTATGACTATGCTACAAGGTTTGTGACGCTGGAGCTCACAGGTAACGTAGAAAAGAATGAGACAGGTTATTTTGAATTGTATAATCAGATACTGTCAGCCAAGGTAGCAGCGATGGCGCAGTATCCATACATATTCCCTTTTCTGAATAAAGCTGATGAAGAGGATTATCTGGAAGCTGTTGGCGTGATCAGCGAAAGAAGAGAGAAATACCACAGAATTATGGAAGCACTTCGTGAGAGGGCTGATATAACGATATTTGCAGACGGAGTAGATTACAAGAAGATTGGGGATGTACTGGACTACACTGTAGACGGACTTTTGGAGAAGAATATTAAAAGTGATAATTTCAGGGCCGATATATTTATGCAGGAAGCTTTAGAATATATTGATATGATCAAAAGAATCTCTGTTAAGGAATGACAAATGTTACAACAAGGAGGCAAAACATGAGCAAGTTCTTAGTAGCAGGAGTTACGCAGATCGAGACAATTGTCAGAGTTGATAAGATTCCGGTCAGCTATTCGCCACTTACCAGTGCTAATGACTCGATATTTACAGCCATGGGCGGTGATGCTTACAATGAATCCCTTGCGCTTGAATGGCTTGGCGATGAGGTCACATTCATGTCGATTGTTGGCAGGAACCAGGATATGGGAATGATCAATCCTCCGGACAGAAAGATAACTCTTTCAACGCAGTATATTGTTCCTCAGATGAAAGAAACTCCTACAGAGGTTGTACTCTATGATAAGAATCGCAAACAGCAGATTTTTGAGGATATCAAGGATCTTAGAGACAATGTATATGATATGTCGATGGTTGCACCTATCGCAGAAGAATGCGATATGATGGTCCTTGCAAATGCAAACTTCTGCAGACCTTTTGCTAAAGAAGCAGCAGCCAGAAATAAACCTATTGCTGTTAACATCAGAAGTTATAAGCCTGAAAAGGAAAAATACAACACAGACTTCCTTGAGCCAGCTAAAGTACTGTATTTTAGTGATGATACCCTTACAGAAGATCCATATGATTTCATCGACAGAATGTCTGGTACATATGGAACAGAAATCATTATCTTAGGACAGGGAAGTGAAGGACTTATTCTCTTTGACAAGACTCAGAATCTGCGCGTTCACTATAAGACAGTCAAGACTAATGAAGTTGTAAATACGATCGGTGCTGGTAATGCTTTATTTGCCTGTTTCCTTCACTATTATATGGAAACTGGTGATAGTGTTAATGCTATCAAGAATGCTTTGCTGTTTGCTTCCTACAAGATTGGATACATGGGAACTTCTAATGGCTTCATGACAACGGATCAGCTTGAACAGTGGAGAAATCTTATCTGGGGAATCAAAAAGAGCGAGTTCGAGGCAAACTCATAAGATTAAAACTGTATGCAGGAGGAGATTTATGAGTTTCCTCCTGTATATTTTTTGTCCAAAATAGTTGTTGCGATGGGCTATTAAGAGTGGTAAAGTATAGTTATGGAAACGTTACCGGTAACGGACAAAAATTTCCGGAAATATTATAATAAGTAATAGTTACAATTGTGTTTGTATAGAATGAGAGGAAAAGAGATGGCAAATAGTAAAAAGAAACAGACAAGAGCATGTGGCGTTCTGCTTCCTATTTTTTCATTATCATCTGAATATGGCATAGGAGCTTTTTCAAAGGAAGCCTATGAGTTTGTTGACTTTTTGGAGAAGGCAGGACAGAGCTATTGGCAGATTTTGCCGCTTGGACCTACAAGCTATGGAGATTCACCATATCAGTCTTTCTCAACATTTGCTGGAAATCCATATTTTATAGATATAACAGAGCTTATTTCAGAAGGTTTTTTGACAAAGGAAGAAGCTGACAAATATGACTTTGGTGGATCAGAAGAGTATATTGACTACGAGAGAATGTACAAGTCAAGATATAAGCTTCTTCAGAAGGCTTTTGAGAATTTTGATAAGGCTAAAAATGCCAAGGAGCTAAAAAAAGAGTTTGAGACTTTCAAGAAGAGCCCTGACAACGACTGGCTGCAGGATTATTCTCTTTTTATGGCGCTCAAAAATGCTAATGGTGGAAGAAGCTGGAATACCTGGGAAGAGGATCTAAGGCTCCGTAAGAGCGCAGCTATGAAGGCTGCACTTGCCAAGTATGCAGATGAAGTTGAATTTTACTCATTCCTTCAGTTTGTTTTCTTAAAGCAGTGGACTAAGCTTAAGGCATACGCCAACAGCAAGGGAATAGAGATTATTGGAGATATTCCGATTTATGTAGCCTTTGATAGTGCAGATACATGGGCTAATCCTGAGCTGTTCCAGCTGGATAAAAAGAATACACCTATCGATGTGGCAGGATGTCCTCCAGATGCATTCTCTGCAACAGGCCAGCTCTGGGGAAATCCTCTTTACAGATGGGATTATCACAAGAAAACTGGTTATAAGTGGTGGATGAAGAGAATCGGACATTGCTACAAGCTCTATGATGTAGTCAGAATTGATCACTTCAGAGGATTCGATGAGTATTATGCAATACCATATGGCAATCCTACTGCTGAGATTGGTGAGTGGAGAAAGGGACCAGGCTTTGATCTCTTTGACACTATGAAAAAAGAGCTTGGAGAAAAGAAGGTTATTGCTGAGGACCTCGGCTATCTGACACCTTCAGTAATTAAGCTCGTTAAGAGAACTGGTTATCCTGGAATGAAGATATTGCAGTTTGCATTTGACTCCAGAGAAGAAAGTGACTACCTTCCTCACAACTATACCAAGAACTGTATCGTATATACTGGAACACATGATAATGAGACTACAAGAGGGTGGTACAATCATCTTCCTAAGGCAGACAAGAAGTTCTGCAAAGAGTATCTCGGTATTCACTATGCCAAGGACGCTGTATGGGAGTGCATAAGATCAGCTTTTGCTTCAGTTTCAGATACTGCTATTATTCCTATGCAGGATTATCTGGAGCTTGATATGTATGCCAGAATCAACACACCATCAACTCTTGGCGGTAACTGGGTATGGAGAATGAAGAAGGATGCTCTTACAGAAGAGCTATGCAATAAAATGCATGATTACGCCAGAATTTATGGTAGATTGAGATAATATCTGATATTATTAAAGAGTTTCCATGTATGATGAAAAACATACATGGAAACTTATTTTGGATAAAAGGGATATAGCTATGGCAGAGATAACAATCAGAGAGATTGCCAAGAGATGCGGAGTCGGGGTTAGTACCGTATCAAGAGCAATCAATAATCATTCAGATATAAATCCAGAAACTAAGCAGCGCATAATGGATGTGATCAAGGAGACAGGATACATCCCAAATAACAGTGCACGTAACCTTAAGAGAACAGATGCCAAGTGTATTGGCGTTCTGGTCAAGGGTATTACGAACCCTTTCTTTACTCCTATCATTGAGAAGATTGAGCAGGAGACAGAGAAAAAGGGATATGCACTGGTCCTTAGACATGTAGAGGCCTATGAGAATGAGGTTAATGTTGCGCTTGAGCTTGAAAAAGAGAAGAGACTCCGCGGCATTATTTTCCTTGGTGGTAGTTCCAAGCATGATGCTGATAAGCTTAGACAGCTCAATGTTCCTGTAATCTTTGCCACAATAGGCTCTGATATTTCCGATAATCTTGGAAGAAATGCTTATTCTACCGTATCTGTCGATGATGCTGTAGAGAGTCGCAAAATGGTTGAATATCTGATTGGCCTTGGACACAAGAAGATTGCTATCTTAACTGAAGGTAATGATCAGCCATCTGTAGTAAGACTTCGTTATGATGGATACTGTGACGCCCTCAGGAAGCATGGAATAGATATAGATGAGAAGCTGGTCAAATACGTTGACCGTAGGATTTATGCCATGCAGAACGGATATGAGACCACCAAGTCTTTGATTGATTCAGGTGCAGAATTTACAGCTATTTTCTGTATCTCTGATGTACTTGCCGTAGGCGCGCTCAGAGCGCTTGCTGATGCTGGCATAAGAGTCCCTGAGGATGTTTCTGTTGCGGGATTTGACGGCCAGGATATAGCTGATTTCTGTATCCCAAGACTTACAACAATACGTCAGCCTCTTGCTGATATTTCTGAGGAGACAATGAGACTTATCTTTGATCTCATCGAGGAAAAGAGAGGACATAAGCATCTGATTTTCCCTGGAGAGCTTATAGAGGCTGAGTCTACCAGGAAAATATAACGTTAATTTGATAAAGCAATTGTCTGAAAATTCATAAAATTATTATTAATTTAACCGCTCTTTAATTGTTTTCGACTAAAATAAGTAGATATAATTATGGTATTACATCAGATTGGAGGGCTTATTTTTAGATGAAACTAGTTAGTAGGACACTTGCTTTTTTACTTGTAGGAACCGTTACTTTTGGAAGCCTTCAGACTCTCGCTAAAGCTGCCGACACATCGTCAGAAATTTCTAATGATTTATCTTCGGTGATAGATGATGAAGAAATTTTATTTGACATCGAAGATGAAGCAGAAACAACTGAGGACTATGAAGACAAGGAATTAGATTCTGACGAGGATGTTACTGATAAGGTAATTGTTGATGATGAATTTATAGAAGAAGAGCCTATAGAGGAAGAATCAACTAATGAAGAGTTATCTGATGAAGTAATTCTTGAAGAGGAAGATGATCTACCGGAAGATTTCTATACAGAATATCCGATTGGTGGTGTTATTGATGAAGAACCTGCCGCAGAGATAGAGAGCGTTTCGGTTGGTCAGAGAAGATTATTCAGAGCTGCCCCTCTGGCAGCTGAGTATATTACTCCTGATTTACCCCCACTTAGAAATCAAAGTCCATATGGTACATGTTGGTCATTCGCAGCCACGGCTTTAGCAGAGATTAATCTGATGAAGAATGGCTATATGTCTGATCCAGATATGTCTGAATTACATCTTGCATATTTTGCTTATAATACGGAAACTGATCCTCTTGGCGGAACTGCAGGGGATGTAATTAGCAAAGGTCCTTCAAATGTCCTGAATTTCGGTGGTAAGGCAGAATGGGGGCTTAATACATTTGCAAGATGGATGGGCGTTGCAGATGAATCTACTGCAGAATATACTCTTGGCTCTGTGGCCAACAGTACAGGACTTGATAGTTCGCTGGCTTATGCAAGTGAAGCACATATTGTAAATATGTTTGAGGAGCCGATCGAACATGATGTGGATGCAATAGCATCAGGTATGCACTCAAATATTAAAAAGCTCATAGTTAATTGCGGCGCTGTAGCAATTGAGTATTATGCATATAATTCTATAAATGCTGCAACTACAGATAAGGTCTATAAAATCGCAACGAATGCTTATTATAATCCTAATAAGCCCAAAACTGTAAATCATGCTGTAGTAGTTGTTGGATGGGATGATAATTTTCCTGCCAGTAATTTTGCAACTGAGGCTCCAGGAGATGGAGCGTTTCTTGTAAGAAACAGCTGGAAAGATGGAACTGGCACCAATGATGACTATACTTTTGCTGGATATTTCTGGATGTCATACTACGAAAGTGGATTAGGTAACTACGCCTATGCCGCTGAATTTGCACCTTCTGATAATTATGATAATAACTATCAGTACGATGCAGGTCTTACACATGGAGCAGTTAATCTTACAAAAGCGGCAAATATTTTTACAACTCATGCAGATGGTGGACAAAATGGTGAGATATTAAGAGCTGTTTCGTTCTATACTGTTTCCTCAAACGTTAATTATACAATAGAAGTTTATATTGATCTTAAGGATCCAACAAACCCAGTAAGTGGAATGCTTGTAGAAGATGTCACTGTAAGCGGAACTACAAGCTATGCTGGAATGTATACTATTGAGCTGTACGATGAAGTGCCTATGGCCCCTGATACTACATTCTCAGTAGTTGTTACAATGCAGAAAAATGGTGCTAACGCTGGACTAGGTGTAGAGCATAACTATTCTTATGGTAGTATAACTGCTGAACCTGGGCAAAGCTTTATTTATTCAGGGGGCAGGTGGAAAGACCTTACAAATGTATTCCCTTGTGGTAACTTTTCTATTAAGGCATATACCCAAAATGCTGAGGTTGAGGCAATGGGTGGTGTGCGCAAAATAGATATTAATGATGTGTCGATGCAATTTTATAAAGAGTCTTTTGAATATGATGGTGGAGAATGGAAACAAATAAGTGTCAAGTTATATAATACAACAGATTCTGGTAGTGTTTGTTTGCAAGAAGGAGTCGACTACACTGTAACCTATGAAAGCACTGACCTTACAAATGTAGGAACTAAGACAGTTACATTTACTGGAATAGGTGATTATACAGGAACGATTACTAAGACTTACATCATAAGGCCATATAATTTAAGTAGAGATGCTGCAAAGAAAACACCTTATTTATCAATTTCGTTTGATGATGAAAACACCCCGGACGAAAATGGTGTGCGTTACTTTGCTTATAATGATGGAGGGGTGTGCCCTGAACCAAAGATTACTTTTACCGCGGGAACATATAGCGAGGAGTTGGAAAAGAATATAGATTATACTGTCAAATATTCAAATAATACAGAAACGTATGACGGCGATGAATTATCGAAACTACCCAAGATTACAATTACAGGAAAAGGGAATTTTATACGTTCTTTCGATATTTATTTCAATATAATTCCTCCGAAGCCGGAATTATTACCTAGTATTCAAGTGTCATTTTTGCCAAACTGTTCTACTTATGTAAAGATGGAAAGCGAAGTGTATGAACCTGGCGATAGCAAGCCATTAAATGGAAATAAATATAACAAAATTGGTTCAGCATTCATGGGATGGGCAGTGAGCCAGAAAGATGCAGATGAATTTGTGGTATCTTATTGGGATAAGGAAATAGTAGACTATGAATCTTTATATAAAAATCATGGTAGTTCAGATATTGTACTTTATGCTGTTTGGCGATCAGAATTTTATATAAACTATGATGCAAATGGTGGAAAACTACCGGATGGGGTGAGTTATATGGAAACATACAGTTACGGAAAGACTAAGGCTCTTCCTACACCTATAAGAGAAGGCTATAAATTTCTGGGGTGGTATTCTGATAATAGCTTCAAAAACAGGATATATTCAATAAAATCAAGAACTTATGGCGATTTTGATCTGATTGCCAAATGGGGAAAGTAGCTAAATCAACAATAATTAAACTCCGAGATAAAATCATTTTTATCTCGGAGTTTTTATGATAGAGAATAATCTGTTACAAATTAGATTATATAGCCAGGACACAATATAAGTACTGGACAATGCTATAATAGCTAGATAAAACATAGGTATTGGATATGTATATGTTTCAAATAGAAGTCTAAATATTAAAACATGAAGTAGATATATTTCGTATGAAATATTGGATGTAAAAAAAACAAATCTAGGCAAAAAGTTGCATTTATAAAGCAGGAGACATATTCCGCCAAAGGCAGTCAAGCTAAAGGGATCGTTGAAAGCTTTCCAAAAACCTCCGGCCAAACTAAGAACCGAGTAAATACCAAAGGATACAATTATAATTATTATAAGCTTGGGAATTGATATGTTCTCTAGCTTTAATTCTCCATTTTCTGCATATTCAGCTGCAAGCATCATTCCAATGGTAAATTCCCATAAGTATTGTAAAAAGAAACTATTCCATGTGCGGATTTCAGTAAATCCTAAAAGTGAGATAAGAACTGCCCAACAAAAACTTACAGTGCATGATAATAATAGAAAATTCTTTTTTCCAAGCTTTTGATATAGTTTAACCAAGAGCGTAAATACAAGGTAGAACTGTATAATTGTAGAAATATACCAGAGCTGAAAACCAAAAGTGGCAGTGTAAGCAGGAATGAACATTTTGAATATAAAGATGTGGCTTAGAAGAGCAAAAACTCGATCAAAACCATAATAAACATTAGGTAGTGAAAATGCCAAAATAACTACAACTATATATGGAATGTAAATTTTTCCAAAACGCTTTTTTATAAAGGCAGTAAAGCCTAGAGGCTTGCGTATGTTGGAATACATAAGACCAAAGCCGGAGCATAGAATAAATACATGGACACCGGCACCACCAAATGATGCGGCCTTGGCTATCAGTGGATGGCTGGCTAAATAGCAGGAGACTAAATGAAAAAGCATGATGCCAAGTATAGCTATACCTTTGCTGTATGAAATAAGTTTAGATCTTTGCATTCCCGTGCATCCCTCTTATAAAAAATACTTATTCCTCTGTAGTTTTGGGAGGCAGCGTTATCCAATCTCCCAAAGTATTATCCCATTCTTCGGTTGTAAACTCGTCAAAACCGGATGCTGGGAAAAATGTTAATTCTCCAAAATAAATCTTTCCATTTATGTTATAAAGATCAACTCTCAAAAATGGAATATCTTTAGAAAGCTTCTCAGCTATCTTGATCATTTCATTAAGGTGTTGCGGTTTATTAAGCTTCTGATTTGGATCTGGTGGACACATTTTTTTACCAAGTGTCAGAAGTTCAAATTCAGGTGTATAGAAATTGGCTCTGTGATCAGTAAATCTGTTGAAGTCTACACTAAAGTATTTTACCTGACCATTGAAACAAAAGAATTTATAGTCTTTGAGCTCCGTACCACTCTCGTCTACCATAAATTGCTCGATGATTATTCTTGGCTTGACGTACTTGTAAGGCCATTCTCTGCCTATCATGTAGTAATGTTTTTTTAGGCTTTTATTTATCTTTTTCTGTGCATTTCGAAAATCAAAGGTTTTCTTATCTGTACATATGAAGATACTAGCACTGTCGTGTGTGCATTTCATAACAAACTTATCCGGAAGCTTATCAAAATCAATATCTTTGTAGTGGTCGTATATACCTAAGGTTGGAATGATATTGATATCGTCTACTTTGGAAACGACATAGTCCTTGACCGTCGCTTTATCTACCATCTGACTGTATTCAGGCTTTTGATTATATAGTTTGAGCCATTGCAACTTTTCACTAAAGCAACGAGGATTATCTAAATCCAAATCTCTATGGCGATGATGCTTGAATTTTTTGCGCAAAAACTCTTCGTCAGACATGTAATTAAAAAACTCTCTGCGTCCAAAATATATCCATCTAAAGTCCTTGTCGAAAACAAGCTTTTGAAAATCCTTACGAGTAAGCATTATGAAAAATCCTCCTAGGAACTAGATACAACTTTATAATTATATACATTATCAGGATAAAGGTAAATATCCATATAGACTATAATTATATGATTGTTTTTATGATTACGAATGTGTTATAGTAGTAAACTGAAAAAATAATCGTTTATTTTGAGGGAATATTTGATGGGGAACGATTCTAGGGGAAGAATGACATATATTGATGCTATGAAGGGCATTTTAATTATTATGGTTGTTATGGCACATTCTATGATGAACACGGAGAAAAATATAAACTCCGAATATGCTATAATTCTTAATTTTATTGCCATCATTGCTATTCCGGGATTTTTCTTTATAAATGGTTATCTATATAATCATAATTACTCATTGACACCAGTAAAATCAATCATTAAAAAATGCAAGGTATACTATGTACCATTTGTTGGTTTCAATCTGTTCTTTTTAATTTTCCACAATGTTTTTGTTATTTTAAATATGACTACTGAATCGTTATATGGTGCTAAAGATTACATTAAGCATTTCTTTCTTGTATTAACTTTCCATCTTGAATCAGATCTGAGCGGCCCTATATGGTTTTTAAGAGCATTATTGATTATGGTCTGCATATATATATGTTTGGATTTTCTGGCGTTAAAGGTCAGAAATAGGGGGATTCGTTATTTAGCTCTTACCATAATAGTAATTACCATGCGTTTGGCAGGAATAGCTGGGATAATCCCAAGTGCACTAAATCTGAATAGAGTTTTCATCTGGATGATATTTTTTTACTTGGGAGTAGTGGTTAGAGAGTTTGGATTATACAAATTAGTAGACAAGCATACGATTATGTTTTCTATTGTAGGAATGGCAATACTTCTCATAACGACCTTTACGTCCTGGTCTGCTCTCGGAGAAAAAAGACAACTTATTGATTTGCCAGGGGCGATATGTGGAATATTGGGAGTGTTTGCTCTTAGTAAGTTGTCTTTGCTAAAGAATAATAAAATCCTCATTTTTTTAGGGAATGCTTCACTGGATATAATGTGTTTGCATTTTTGTGCTTTCAAGCTAGCGTCTTTCATTATTATAAAGGGAAGACATCTAGAGTTGGAGAGATTATCGGAAATCCCTGTATTACGAGGAACAAGGAATTTTGATTTTCTACTTTATATTATAGTAGCACTAAGCTTATGTTCACTTGAATACCTACTGCGAACCAAGGTGCGCAATAGGTTTAAATAGAATAATAAGGAAGAAAAAGGAGTTTCACATGTTTAGCACTATTTTGGAGAATTTTCACATCGAGAAGATATTAACAACACTGAAAAACAGTTTAGTTTACATGATTGTTATTGGGGTTGTGGCGGCGCTTGGCGCAGTATTTTTTGGACGAGCATTTACATATAGGACATATACTGCAGATGTATCATTTTATGTATATTCTAATCCGGATAATGTGGATGATACAGGCGTTAATCAGTCAACGACAGAAATATCACAGGCGAATAGACTTATTACTTCATATGTGCAGGTTTTGAGAAGTTCAACTTTCCTTTCTGCTCTTGCAGATGAGGTTAATCTTGATGGATATGGAGTTGAGAAGCTTCAGAGAAGCATTTCAACCAGAACTATTAATGATACAGCTATTTTTATTGTGTATGTAAGTGATTCCAATCCGGCGAATGCTCTTGCTATAGCGAACGCAATAAGCGTTATTGCCCCAAGTATCATCCCATCTGTAGTTAAAGCTGGAGGCTTTAGGGTCTTTGATGCCGCGGAATTACCAACTTATCCATCTTCTTCACTTAGTTTGACGATGATTGTCGCAATTGCCTTTGTGGTTGGAGTTTTCCTGTCTATGGTGTTTTTTGTCATCAAAGCTCTTTTGGATACAACGATAAGAAGAGTTTATGAAGTAGAGGATATCTTTAATATTCCTATAATTGGTAAGGTGCCAGAGATTATTGGGGATAAGAAGGAAGAGAATAAGTATTCGAATATTACACTAAATGATAATAGCTCTTTTATATTGAATGAGGCATACAACGACATTCGTGCAAATATGCTCTGGAGTAGAGAGGAAAAGAAATGTCCTGTATATGTTCTGGCTAGTGCAGATACATCTGAGGGGCGAACAATAAATGCATATAATATTGCTAAGGCAAATTCATTAGCTGGAAAAAAGGTTCTCTTAATCGATGCAGATATGAGAAATAGTAAGCTAAGAGAGATAGTTCCTAACAAGGATAAAAATGGACTTGCAGATTATTTGGCTGGAAAAACTGGAAAACCGCTTGTAATCAGTAATGGAGATTCATTGGATATTCTTTATGCAAGTGAAAATCATAAGAACAAGAGTGAACTATTGGCTACTCAAAAGTGGTATGACCTCATTGAAGAAATGAAGGAGAAATACGACGAGATTGTTATCGATATGCCACCACTTAGAATTTATTCAGATGCTCTTTGCCTTGCTCGCACGGACGCGCGTTATATTGTTGTAATAAGGGAAAGATTGACTAAATTTGTAAGAACCAAGCTTATAGTAAAAAAACTTGAGAACTTAAACGCTGACATCTTTGGAATTGTTTATAATGGTATTTCTACAAAGTCCAAGGACTATACATTTAGAAAATATAAAGAAGAGAAACAAGGGTCAGAAAAGTGAAAACTTCTGTAGTTGTATGTACATATAATGGTGCAGATACGATAATTGAACAGCTTGATTCTATAAAAAACCAGAACGTAGAAGTTGATGAAGTAGTAATATGTGATGACAAATCCAAAGATGAGACAGTTCAGATTGTGAGAGATTATATAGCTCGTGAGAATTTGGCAAATTGGAATGTGTATGTCAATGAACATAATCTGGGATATGCTTCAAATTTTTTCTATGCTGCGTGCAAAGCTAAGGGAGATTATATATTTTTCTGTGATCAGGATGATATCTGGGTTAAAGACAGGGTGGAGAAGATGCTTTCTCAGATGAACAATCATCCTGAAATATTACTTCTCGGCTCTGAATTTGAGCCATTTACAGTTTCTGATGATGCATTGTCAGTTCCTTCTTGGGAACTGGCAACATTTAAGAATGATGGCTCATTAGAACATTTAGAGTTTAATTCCAGAAATATATTTATCGGATGCCAGGGATGCACAATGTGTGTCAGAAAGTCTTTTTGGGATGAGATTAAGCCGTATTGGTTTAAAGACTGGGCACATGATGAGTTTGTATGGAAATTGGCGCTTGTTAATGATGGATTATTTTTTTATCACTACACGTCTCTTAAGAGAAGGGTTCATGCCGGGAATGTGTCACTTGGCAAAATGAGAGATATTGGTAAGAGAATTGATTTCCTTGAAAAACTGTTAAAAAGTCATAAAGCAACACTTAAGTTTTCAGTCGACAATAATAGACCTTCTCAACAACAGAAATTATTGAATAAAAATATAAAAGCAACAATGCTTAGAATTGATCTTATGAGTAAGAAAAGATACTTAAATGTATTTCCTCTTACAATTAAGTATAGCGATTGCTATCACAAAAAGAGAGCAATTCCAGTAGAATTATATATGGCAATTAAGCAATAAAGGTTATTATATGAGAAATTTGTCTGGTAGCAAATATATAAAGAATAATGAAGAAAAAGCATTCAAGGTGACTTCAATAATATTTATTATAGTTGCCATAATTATGCCACCTTATTTTGGAATCCCCGCACCTGGATTTGATCTTACGGCTGTTAGAATATTAATTATTATCCTGCTAGTATTCATTTGTTGTAATCGTGACAGACTATATGATTTTTTGCCTATGATCAAATATAATGGTATTTTTTTAGCTGTTGCGCCTTACATATTTGTTATTACTTACACAATGCTATATAGAACTGATCTAAAGGCATTCTTGAATCCGTTTATTGAGTTTTTAATATTATTTTTGGCGATATACGCTATTCGATATTCTTTAGGTGTAGATACCACTATAAAGGTAATGCTTGTGTGCTATTATTTGCTTGCTATTGAGGGAGTGATTGAATATTTTCTAGGGTATTCGTTGTTTTATTATCTGAGAACTTTGGATGGAGCGTTAACAAGTGGAATATTTATAAGAAACGGTCATTATCGTATAGTTGGTCCGGCAGCACATGCTTTGGGATATGGGCTTATATTGAATATTGGTTTGCCTTTGTCATGCATAGATTTAAAAAACAATAAATTATATATTTTTCAAAGACCACTGCTCTTTTTTCTAATGGTAGTAAATATAGTTTTTACTGGATCTAGATCATCATTTGCTGTTATGGGACTGGAAATAATAGGTATATTTTTACTGTCAGAAAAAAAGGAAAAAAAGCGCACTTTAATTTCAGGAACAATAGCGATTATTGTTTTTGGGATTATGTTGGTTGCTTTGTCTGGAACAAATGTAGGTGGTTATTTCCTGCTACAAATCACTGGGGTTATAGATGAGCTATTTGGTACAAGCCTTTCGATTAAATATGGGGCAACAGCAGGGACACAGGAAAGTTCAAATTACAGAGATTATTTGTGGTATGTTTTTCAGGTCAATTGGCTTAATCCTATAATAGGTTTAGGAAGAAAAAGAACGTTTTCCACTACTATTAATGGTGTTACACTCAAATCTGTTGACAATCACTATATTGGGGAATATATCAGATATGCATATCCTGGGATGTTTTCAATATTATTGTTTTTTGCAGTAATGCTTTTTATGATGATCAAAAAAATATATAGAGATAAGGATGCTTATTCAAAGGCCTTTTTTCTAGGTGCATTTTCTTACATGATAGCATTATATTATGTAGATTCGTTAGGAACTTTGAAATATTTGTATTTGATTTTTGCACTATTTGCCTGTAATGCTCCAGAGCTATTTGTTACACGAATTAAACATAAAACTAGTAAATATATGAAACAAGCAATATAAATAAAATGGACTATTTTATGGAACAGTTAAAAATATATTTTGATTATTTTATGAAATTGACCAAGCAGCAGATGAATGGTTCTTCCATTCTTTTGTTTATAGAAACAAGTATCTTTTCTGTGCTACTTCTTAATGGCTTGTTTTTGGTATATGAGAAAATGACTAGTGGTTTTATACGCTCAAATAAAAAAAGAGCATTGATGCTCATGGCTGTTTATGCCTGTTTTATATTTCAGATAGCTTTTTACAGAAGGCTTGGAATGGAAAGATCGGCTATTCATACCAGGATTTATTTTGGATTTAGAAAATGGGACGGAACAGTAGATGAGAAGCAGGTTGTATACAGTTTCCTTAATGTTATATTTTTTGTTCCATGGGGATTCCTTATTGCAAGTGCGATAGATAATAGTGTAAGAAGAATTTTTATGACAGTTTTTTATAGCTTTCTTACAAGCTTGGCAATAGAAGTTGCACAGTACTATACAAGAACAGGTGCTTCAGAGGTTACCGATCTGGTAACAAATGTAAGTGGTGGTATCATTGGATGCGTTATTTATATCGTTATCAACCATGTTTTCAAGAATGTAAAAGCGTTGAAAGAAGGTAATACATGAAAAAGGATTTTTTTAGTAATTTTAGAAAAAGGGACATTGTAGTTGTTTTGGTTACCATTGTTGCTTTGGCACTTCTTTTTGTTGTGATCCGAGGGACTAGAAATAAAGACCGTATTGAACAACAAGAACTTATTAATAGCTCAAAAGAAGAATCAAATGTCGATGGTGAAAATGTAACTACTACCAAAGTTGACAGAATAGTAATTAATGAAGTTGATGGAAACGGAAATGTTGAGCTATATAACTCTGGATCCAGGGAGATGTCTATAGGCGGATATGTAGTTGTCTCTAATGGGAGAGAGTTTACTATAGAGGATGGCGTCTCTATTCCTGCGCATGGAATATATACCTTTCAAACTGAAGTGATTAATACTGAAAGAAATACAAATGTGCTTCAGATATATGATAAAAAAGGTCAGTTGATGAGGGCAATTAGCTTTGGACAATTATCAGATGGAACAAGTTATGGTTGCCTTGCAGATGGAAGCTATGAAGTAGGATATATTACTTCTTCCATAGGCGACAGTAATGAAGGATGTATGTTAGTTGAAACTGATGATATTACTTTTTCAGTTCCAAGCGGCTTTTATGAAGAATCATTTGCACTAGAAATAAGTGCGCCAGATAACTATAAGTTATATTATACATTGGATGGAACTACTCCTACTACAGATTCAAATTTGTATGAATCAAGGATTACCATATCAAGACCAAGTAGCTCTAGTTATGTTTATTCTGTTAGTGATGGGGAGGGATACATTTATACAGATGTTGAGCCAAAGAGTGTGGACATGGGAACTATTGTAAATGTAATAGCAGTAGATGATAAAAATGAGGTGGTATGTAGTAAAACTGCTTCGTATTTTATTGGTTATAATAATGACTCTGACTATGTTGGGCTTCCAGTAATCTCTATAGAGGTTGATCCTAAGGAAATGTTCGGTTTTGAATCGGGGATATATGTACCTGGGAAAAGCTATTTTGATGGCTTTGTGCAGGGAAATAATTCTATGGCCAACTATCTTAAAGGTTCAACTGCAAAAGCAAAAATAGAATATTTCGAATCTAGCAAGGATAAAACTTATTCTTCTGATGTATCTATTTCTATAATTACAGATGAGAGAAGAGGTACTGAGCAAAAATCATTGGCTGTTAATGCTGCAGGTGAATATCCGGAGGGGACTGGTCTGGACAAGTTCTTGAATAGTTCCTCCAATTCTTTGCTGCTTTTATCGGGAGGCGGTGATAGTGGATCCAAAATGAGGAGCTATTTTGTGAAAGGTATTTTGGAAGGTACTACTACTATTTCCAGAGATTATCAGCCATGTCTGGTATTTATTGACGGCGAGTATTGGGGAATGTATACACTTGCTACAAACTACGATGACAAATTCTGGGCGGATAATTATGGAATTACAGATAAGGTTATAAAAGTTGAAACGGATTATGTGAGTTCTTCTGAATACAAGGAGTTTTATGACTATGTTGTAAATACAGATTTTTCTGTAACGGAGAATTATCAAAGCCTTCAATCAAGAATGGATATCAGCAATTATATCGAGTATATGTGTGCCAACATATTTATTGGAAATACAGCTATGAACAGGGGCTTTAGCGCATGCGTGTTTAGAACAAGTGAGACTTCTGGTACAGGGTTCAATGATGGCAAGTGGAGATGGGCAATTAATAATGTTGATAACTCTCTCGCTAATACAGGAAGCTATTTGGATCCTTATACAAAAGGCGATTATTCTACAGCGTTAATGAATACGTATCTTTCGCCGGGAATAAAGGATAATGAGTTTTTTAACTCTCTATTAAAAAATGATTCTTTTGCAAAAGAATTTGAAGAGAAAATGAATGACTTGATTGAGAATACTTTTACAGAGGAACGTGCTAATGAGGTTTTGGCTAGTTTAGATACAACAATCGCTAAGGCTGTATATGCTACTAACAAGAGATTCAGTGGTAATGCTGTGAATCAGTATGAGTTTTCCGAAGGAAGAATAAAGAATTTTTTTGCTATGAGAGAAAAGTATCTGAAATTATATACTGATGAATATATAGGGCAAAAAGGAAATGTTGCTGGTATAATTTCTACTACAGAAGAAGCATCAGAGGAGGCTTCAGCAGAGGATCAGACAAGCAACAATCAGCAAACTGGAACAAACTAATTACGAGGATATTACTTGCAATGATAGAATTAGTCAGAAAGTACGATCATCAGATCTACTTTGGAGTACTTAGAAAAATAGATGATCGTAATACCAGAAAGGTATTATATATTATACTTGCACCTGTGTTGTTGATTTGGGGATTATTTAGTTTTATACACGAGAATACAGTAGACAGGTTGCTGGTAAAAAAAGAGCTTTCTGATTTTCATAATAAAAAGTATAAATATAATTTATCATTTATAGCTTGTGTTTTTAATGAGTCAAGATATATCGAGGAATGGATTGAATATCACAGACTTGTTGGTGTAGAGAAATTCTATATTTACGATAATGGAAGCACAGATGACACTAGGCAGTTATTGCAAAAGTATATTGATAAAGGAATTGTTGAGTACGAGTTTTTCCCTGGAAAAGGCAAGCAGCTCGATATGTACTATGCAGGTTTACGTAAGTGCAAGAAGGAAACCAAGTACGTGGGCTTTGTTGACCTTGATGAATTTATAGTTCCTACTGATAGTAGTAAAAGTCTTCTTGAAGTATTGGATGAAAGATTTTCACATTTTCCCAATATGGCAGTTTTAGCTATAAATTGGTTGGTTTTTGGATCTTCAGGACATAAGACGAGGCCGACTGGGCTTGTTATAGAAAACTATTTAAATAGAGCAGAATACGAATCTAAGACAAACAGATTGCTTAAATTTATATGTAATCCCAGACTGATTAAAGGCTGTCTTACAAGCCCACATTTTGCATATCTTAGAAATGGTCATCTTAAGCAGCTTAACGAGAGGGGAATTGAGATCAATTCTCCTTGGAATGACTATCCCAATAACACTTATGATTACATCAGAGTTAATCACTATTATGGAAAGTCAGAGGAAGATTGCAAGGCTAAATTCGAACGTGGCAATGTGAGCCGTCCTGACTATATCAAGAGAAAGTGGGACCAATTCGAACTTTACGATAGAAATGAAGTGCATGATGAGAGAATGTTGATTTATGCAGACAGGATAAAAGCATCACTTGGGGAGTGAGTAGTTTATGAAAAAAGAGTATAACGTGTCGCTTATTGGTTTGGAGATAGATAATGACAACTTAGGATGCGTAGCACTAACATTATCGTTTATAAATATTCTCGAACAGATCGGCAGGGAGTTGGGAGCATATATAAATATTACTGCGATTGGATATTCAGATACAAAGTATGCTTGTTCTGACATTATTCATAAGTATGACGTTATAAGAGTTCATCCCAAACAGTTGTCGTTTTGGAAACAGCTTAAGAAGAACTTTAGGGAAGCAGATGTAGTTTTTGATTTTACACTTGGGGATAGTTTTTCGGATATATATGGGGCCGGAAGATATATTAAGACGAATTTGCTCAAGGATTATGCTGAGAAACATAATTGTAGATTTGTCTTGGGACCGCAGACGTATGGACCATATAAAAGTGGGTGGTCCAAGGCGTGGGCTACCAAGATTATCAAACGAGCTTTTAAAGTATATTCAAGAGATATGCAATCTGCAAACGTTTTGGATAAAATGTGTCAAAAACATGTAAGTGTTGTTACTGATGTGGCTTTTGGCCTTCCATATACGACTAAGGAACTAGAACAAAATGGAAAAATAAAAGTTGCCTTCAATCCATCAGGTCTCCTGTGGAAAGGTGGCTATACTGAGAATAATCAGTTTGATTTATCTATTGATTATCAGGATTATTGTAAACAGGTTGTATCTGAACTCACCAGTGACTCTAGATATGAGGTTTATCTGATTCCTCATGTGGGAGGTGGAAATGAAAATGGTGGTGAGAACGACTATGGAGTATGTAAAAAGCTACATGAGTCATTCCCAAATTCTCATGTGGTTGAAGGGATTAACAGCCCTATAGATGCGAAGGATTACATTTCAGCGATGGATGTTCTCATTGCAGCGAGAATGCATGCTACTGTGGCAGGTGTATCTACTGGATGTGCTACAATTCCAGTGGCATATAGCAGGAAATTTATGGGACTATACGAAAATATAGGCTATAATTATGTCCTTGATATTAAGGCTCTTACTACAGAACAAGCTATTAATCAGACGATTGAATGGGTACGTGATTATAAGAAGCTTCAGGCTGAGGCGGATAGTTCTCAAAAACATGTTCAGGACAAATTAAATGCGTTTAAAGAAGATCTTGTAGGAATATTTAAGGCGATTTGATTTATGAGTAGTAATAGATTCACTGAATATTGCTCAGCATGCGGCCTTTGCCAGGGAAAGGGCCATGCTGAGCTTCAATTTAATAAAGGACTTTTGCAGCCGGTTTTAAAGGAAGACAATATTGAATTTCTAGATAAGGTTTGCCCAATTTCTGGTTCAGCATACGAAGTACAGCCTGAATGGGGATTATACGAGAATGTTTATGTAGGATATTCCAATGATCCGCAGGTAAGACACATGGCATCCAGTGGAGGCGTTATTACAGCGCTTGCTTCATATTTGCTTGATGAGAAGCTTATAGATGGAGTTATTCATACTGGTAAGGATATGGATAAGCCATGGAGAACTAGGACTTATTGCAGTACTACAGCCAAAGAGGTTGCGGATAGGTGCGGATCAAGATATTCACAGTCCATGCCACTTGCGGACATTTTTGACCTTACAGAAGAAGGCAAAAAATATATCTATATTGGTAAGCCTTGTGACGTTCTTGCACTCATCAATTACTTCAAGATAGATCCTGAGTTTGCATCAAGATTTCTTTGCACAATTTCTTTTTTCTGTGCTGGTGCCCCTAGCGAGAATGCACAGATGAAGCTACTTGGAGAGCTTAAATGTAAGCCTGAGGAATGTGCTGATCTTAGGTACAGAGGTGATGGCTGGCCTGGTTTTGCTACGGCTATCAATAATAATGGAACTAAAACTCAGATGACCTATGATGATTCCTGGGGCAAGATTCTTGGCAGAGATATTCGTAAATCCTGCAAGTTCTGCATGAATGGAACGGGTGAGCCTGCTGATATATCCTGTGGAGATGCATGGTATTCTAAGGCTGATGGAACTCCTGATTTTACAGAGGGAGATGGCAGGAATATCATTTTTACAAGATCAAGTGTTGGTGAGGAACTGCTTAAAAAGGCGATTGCTGCTGGTTACATTACAGCTAGTGACTACAGCTCAGAGATAGATAGATTCAAGAAAATCCAGCAATTCCAGTATGAGAGAAAGGCTACTATGCTTGAGAAATGCATGGCGCTTAAGGTTATGCTCAAGCCTGCTCCCGCATATAGCATGAAGTCGTTAAGAAATGTATCACATCAGGCAGAAGGGGTATCTGCCAAGAGAAGAATGGCCATATTCCTGGGTACTATTAAGAGAATAGTTAAAGGAAAAATATAA
>JAEEGF011404453.1_pt1 | contig 31351 bp, 31 predicted proteins | sample 9134171 | NCBI WGS metagenome assembly JAEEGF01 (sample SAMN16246542, study PRJNA631951) | gut metagenome | biome: gut microbiome; feature: rumen; material: AP-attached | host: Bos | place: Iran: Karaj | collected 2018-10 | reverse complement strand
TGGGCACGACGCGACATGGTGAAGATGGTGCAGCATTATCGCAATCACCCCAGCGTGGTGATGTGGAGCATCGGCAACGAGGTGCCTAACCAGCGTGACCCTGAAAGCTACAAGACATTGGCTTTCTTGCAGGACATCTGCCATCGCCTCGACCCTACCCGACCTGTGACTGTGGGCATCGACCAGGCTGAGAACTCCCTACACAACGGCTTTGCTGCCACTATCGACATCCCTGGCTTTAACTACCGCCTGCCATTCTATCAGGAGGCTTATGCCATCCTGCCGCAAGGCTTGGTGTTAGGCTCCGAGACAGCATCCACCGTCAGCTCAAGAGGCGTGTATAAATTCCCTGCCGAATTGAAGAAGGGTGCCGTCTATCCCGATATGCAGTCATCGGGCTATGACACCGAGGCATGCCCATGGTCTAATATTCCCGACTTGGACTTTGCCATGGCCGATGACAACGAATGGGAGATCGGTCAGTTCGTATGGACAGGCTTCGACTACTTGGGTGAGCCTACGCCCTACTACGACAACTGGCCTGCCCATAGCTCTTACTTCGGCATCATCGACTTGGCATCCATCCCCAAAGACCGCTACTACCTCTATCGGAGTATTTGGAACAAGCAGGAGAGCACCTTGCACATCCTACCCCATTGGACATGGAAAAACCGCAAGGGACAAGTTACCCCTGTCTATGTCTATACCAGCTATCCAGAGGCAGAATTGTTTGTGAATGGCAAGAGCCAGGGGCGTCAGCACAAATGGACAGCCGCTGAAGCCAAAGCACAGGAAGCCGCATTGGGCGAGAAAGCCACGATGCACCGCTATCGCCTCATGTGGGAGGATGTCCGTTATGAGCCTGGTGAACTCAAAGTGGTAGCTTATGATGCCAATGGCAACAAAGCAGAAGAGAAAGTTGTTCGTACGGCAGGCAAGCCTCACCATCTGCAGCTGGAGACAGATAGAAGTAAGCTATCAGCCGATGGCAAAGACTTGGCATATATCACTGTGAGTGTGGTGGATAAAGATGGCAACCTCTGTCCTGACGATGTTCGTGAGGTGAACTTCAAGGTAAGTGGAGCCGGCACCTTCCGTGCAGCAGCCAATGGCGACCCCACATGCCTCGAGCTCTTCCATCTGCCCCACATGCACGCCTTTGCAGGGCAGCTTACCGCGATTGTGCAAAGTGGCGAACAGGCAGGTACCATTACCCTTCAGGCTACTGCCAAAGGACTGAAACCTGCCAGCATTACGATTGACAATTGACAATGGTCAATTGTCAATCGTCAACTCAACCGGACAATGGTCAGAACCAAAGATATCGCTGTGGATGCGAGCCCCCCGCAGTTTGTCATCCAGCCGCTTCGAGGTCAGGAAATAATCGATGCGCCACCCAGCGTTCTTCTCGCGGGCATGGAAGCGATAGCTCCACCATGAGTACTGGTTCGCCATGTCAGGATAGAAATAGCGGAAAGTATCCGTAAAGCCACTGCCCAGCAGCACCGTCATTTTCTCACGCTCCTCATCCGTAAAGCCCGCATTGCGACGGTTTGTCTTAGGGTTACGCAAGTCAATCTCCTGATGCGCCACATTCATATCCCCACACACAATAACAGGCTTCTTGGCATCCAATGCCAAAAGATAGTTACGGAAATCATCTTCCCACTTCATTCGATAGTCCAACCGCCTCAATTCATCTTGTGAATTAGGTGTATAGACCGTTATCAGATAAAACTCCGGCATCTCTAAGGTAATGACTCGTCCCTCATGGTCATGCTCTTCTATACCAATGCCATAAGTCACAGATAAGGGTTCATGCTTGGAATAAATAGCTGTACCAGAATATCCTTTCTTCTCGGCATAGTTCCAGTAAGAGCGATAGCCCTCAAATTCCAAATCCAACTGTCCTGCCTGCATCTTTGTCTCTTGCAAGCAGAAGAAATCAGCATCCAATGCCTTGAAAGCATCAGCAAATCCTTTGTCGGCACAGGCCCTTAGCCCGTTCACGTTCCACGAAATCAGTTTCACCATATTAATATCATTGTTCATTATTAGAAGTTCAATCCATAACTATGCTTCACCTCACTCATCACAAACATGCTCTCTACAGAACCGAGGCTATCGATAGTTCCCAACTTGTTAATGAGGAAGTCGTTGTATGCTTTCATATCTGTAGCATGAATCTTCAGCAGATAGTCAGTAGTTCCCGACACATTGTAGCACTCAGTTACCTCGGGCAACTCCTGCACCATCTCCATGAAATCCTTGGCAATGTCACGATTCATACGTTTCAGCTTCACGTTGCAGAACACGATGAAGCCCTGATTCAGCTTCTCGGCATCCAGCACGGCAATATATTTCTTAATATACCCATTGCCCTCCAAGCGTTTGAGACGCTCATACACAGGCGTTGACGAGAGGTTCACCTTGCCCGCCAACTCCTTGATGGTGAGGCGTCCATTCTCCTGCAACACACGCAATATCTGCAAATCAGTTCTATCCAATGTTTCCATAAAAGTAAGTTTATTCTGCCAAAGTTAACTATAAGTAACACATTTAGCACACACGTTCTATACACACCTGCAAATGTAGTAACATTTTCTAAACTTTCCAATATATTTGTCCGATATATCCAAATATCTTTAACTTTGCAGCAGAAAAATTAAGTAAAACTAAAAAAAATACGATTATGGCAACAAAGAATTATCGTTTTGAAACTCTCCAGCTGCATGTAGGGCAGGAGCAAGCAGACCCGACAACCGATTCACGTGCGGTACCTATTTATCAAACTACCTCATACGTGTTCCGTAACTCACAGCATGCAGCCGACCGTTTCGGCTTGCGAGATGCTGGTAACATCTATGGCCGACTCACCAACACCACTCAAGGTGTATTTGAAGATAGAATAGCTGCGCTGGAAGGAGGTACAGCTGCATTGGCTGTAGCCAGTGGAGCAGCTGCTATTACGTATGCCTTACAGAATGTAGCCCGTAATGGTGACCACATCATCGCCGCCAATAACCTGTATGGAGGCACTTTCAATCTGATTGAGCATACACTTACAACACAAGGCATCACTACCACCATTGTAGATCCAAGCGACTTTGATGCTGTTGATGGAGCTTTCCAACCCAACACCAAAGCCATCATTGTAGAGACTTTTGGCAACCCCAATGCCAGTGTGACTGACATAGAACAGATTGCTACCATCGCACACAAGCACAACACCTTATTGATTGTGGATAACACATTCGCTACACCTTATATATTCCGTCCATTAGAACATGGGGCAGACGTTGTGATAGAGTCTGCCACCAAGTTCATCGGAGGCCACGGAAGTACTTTGGGTGGTGTCATCATCGAAGCTGGCAAGTTCGACTGGAAAGCCAATGCCGACAAGTATCCATCACTGGCTCAACCAGATCCCAGCTATCATGGAGCCGTCTTTGCAGATGTAGCTGGCCCAGCTGCCTTTGTAACTCGCATCCGTGCCGTCATCTTAAGAGACACAGGTGCTTGTATCGCCCCCATCAGTGCCTGGATTCTATTACAGAGCTTAGAAACCCTGTCTTTGCGTGTAGAACGTCATGTCAGCAATGCCCTGAAAGTTGTGGAGTTCCTGGCTAATCATCCTAAGGTGGCAAAGGTAAACCATCCTTCCCTGCCCAACCATCCAGATCATGCCTTGTACAACAAGCTATTTCCGAATGGCGCAGGCTCCATTTTCACCTTTGAAGTGAAAGGTGGACAGGAAGAGGCATGGAAATTCATCGACAACCTACAGATATTCTCACTTTTAGCTAACGTGGCAGATGTCAAGAGTTTAGTGATTCATCCTGCCACCACCACCCACTCACAACTAAGCCCAGCAGAACTGGAAGAGCAGCACATTTACCCATCTACAATTCGACTAAGCATAGGCACAGAACACATCGACGACATCATTGAAGATTTGAGCCAAGCATTAGATTCAATCTAATCAATTTTAGGGTATTAAGGTTTGTTTTGTGGAGTGACTTGTCATATCCCAACCCACCGCTTGATACTATCAAGCCACAACGGCTCTCGCCTCTCGCGAGAGCCGTTCTCATTTCCGACGAGAACGGCTATGAAACAAAGCTTTCCCTTTTACGTAATCCAACAAAAAAGCCTTGATTAAATCATTGCGATAACAGATAAAATTTGTATATTTGCAGTTAAAAGTTACCTGAAGTTTTTCAAAGTTGCACAAAGGGAAACTATAAATAGATAAAAATATGAGCAAGAAATTCCTAAGCTACGTAGCAAGTTTACTAATGTTGGTTGGTTGCTCTAATGAAGACTCATTGATTGAGCAACAAGGCAATGCTGAAGGGATGAAGACATTCACTTCATTTACTGCCACTCTTGATGATGTGGCTGGCACTCGTGCATTTATGGCTAATGGTCAGACACTTGACAGTAAAAAGCACATCTCCTGGAATGATGGTGATTACATCTCTGTGTTCAGTGATATAGACAGGGAGCTAAAGCACTATCGTTTAGAGAACATCAGAAACAACTCTGCCACATTTACCGGCGAAAATGTTATGGGAACCAAGTTCTTTGGCGTTTATCCTGCCCAAGGTTGGACGGTGGACAAAAACAATCCCGACATCCTACACTATACCACTTATAGCCCAACTGTCAACAATGACGAGGAATATTCATTCAACATTCCCATGGTGGCAAGAAGCAATACTAACAGTCTCACATTCAAACAGGTAATGGGTGCCGTTCACATTTCTTTCCAAGGCGTATATAGATTGAGATATGCATACTTCATTGGCTACAACAACGAAAGTCTGGGTGGGACTGGAACGATTGACCTGTCGGCAGAAAAGCCTGTATTCAAGGTTGATGAAGATGCAGAAGATATTAACGAACTGAATGGCATCTGGTTTGATAAGGACCAGATTACAGATTCAGAGGCTAAAGACATCTACTTTTTTATTCCACCTATGACCTTAGAGGACGGCTTTTATCTGGAAATACATGGCTATGACGAAGACGGAAAAGAAGTGGTATATACCAAGCCTTCTAACAACAAGCTAACTGTTGAACCTGGCAAAATCTACCATTTTGAAACAGTAGATGCCGGTGATTTGACTCCAACGGGGGAACCTATTGAATTTGATTATGATACAATCTACAATGCATTGATGGACTTCTACTACGCCATGAACGGCGATAACTGGGAAGAAAACTATGGTTGGGGCAAAAAGGATTTGCCTTTCAGCGAGTGGTATGGCCTGGAAGCTGATGGTAATACCATTTATAGTATTGATATGCAGTATAACAAGGTAACAGGAGATGTTCCAGCTTCAATTGCTAATATTTCGTCCTTACAATCCTTTGTCATTGCAGGACGCCTATGGGACGATGATGAAATAGTTCAATACCCTGATGTGATTACATTACCAGCAGAATTCTCAAAATTAACCAATCTATTAGGACTGACTCTATCGCGATGCAGCCTAAGCACCCTGCCAGATCTGTCTGGTATGACTATGTTAGGAAACGTCGAATTGGAAGACAACCAGTTATCAGGTACTTTGCCTGAAGTGTTCGCCACTCTGCCCAATTTGAGTAATCTGAAATTAGCCAACAACCTCTTCAGCGGATCAATACCTGCATCCTATTTCTCTCCTGCCGGCAATTGGAATTATTTGTATCTAAATGACAATCAACTGAGTGGTATCAACTCCAAAGCTCAACAACAATCCCAAATGTGGCAGAATCTGGAAGAAAACAAACTGAATCATCAGAAGGATGGTGATGTTATCGTGGAAGGTAGCATCTATTACATAGGTGGCTTTGACGAAGATAGTTTCCAGTTATCCGTAGGAGAGGAAAAGCAGCTACCTTTAAACATATTGCATGACAATGCTCAAGACACAAGTTTATTATATTCTATTGAATACTGGGATGATAACAATGGCGACTGGGGTAATAATAGTGATAATGCACCATTCTCAATTGCCAAGAATGGTAGAATCAAAGCATTAAGAACTGGCTATGGACTAGTAAGAGTTAAGCCTGCTGTCGGATATGGTGTAACATACGATTTTAACATTGAGGTAAGTGCTTCTGTGAATACAGGGAACGAGGAATTCACGGATAAAGAAACGATTAACTGGTAAATTTAGGAGGACATGAATATGAAAAAATTATACTTTTGTTTAACGGCATTTCTGTTCATGGCAGCAGGATGTTCTGATGACAAACTTGCCGACAATGGTTCCAAATCTCCCTTTGCCCAGAAAAACACCATTACCACCATCAATGCCACAATGGAAGATGCCAACACGCGTGTTACACTGGTGGATGGACATAAGGTGGTTTGGCATGAGGATGATATGATTAACGTACTCTCTAATGAGTCGGATTATGACGAGTGGTCTAATTATGGAAGTTATTTCATCAATTCAGGTGTTGGTACAACATCTGCCACATTCAGTGGTGAAGAAATCAGTGGCAATACTTTCTATGCCTTCAGCCCCAGCAGCATTGAAGAATGGGATGCTGCAAAAGAGCAGTTCAACATGTATTGGAATTATTCGGCTATTTTTGGTGATGAGCCGGAAGAAAACAGCCATGTTATCCCTATGGCAGCTAAGAGTACAGACAACAATATGCAGTTTAAACAATTGGGTGGATTGCTGCATTTCCAGATAAAAGGCTCGGCCCAACTGACAGGTGTGTATTTAAGAGGCAACAATAATGAACGATTCCCGGATTATATTACCATAGATCTTTCATCAGAAGAGCCTGCCTTAATCTTTAATTTAGAAGAAAGTTATCAAGATGAGATCTATTGCGAACCAGAGAATTATGTTCAAATGCTTTCAAAGACAGAACCATTAGATGTGTATATACTATTGCCAGCAGGCATGGCTTTCTCTAAGGGTGTGACTCTGGTTGTTAAAACATACGACATTGATAATAATTCTTGGCCAATCTTTGAGAAAAGTACAAACCAACCTATCACCATCAGCCGAGCCAAAGTCACCCACTTTACTGCTTTCGAGACAGAATAAGCTGATTAGGTTATGTTAATACATTCAAATGTTTGCAACATAACTATTAATCAAACACCCGATAACTAACACAAACGATACTTTTTATTTGATTTAGCTGCGGCCTTAATGATAAGGTCGCAGCTTTTTTCATTTCTTCATCGCATCATAGATGGCTTGCATCATCTTGGGACGGATGTTCATGCTACCTAATTTGGGATTCCAGGAATCTGGATGCACACGATTGCTGAGGAACACATAAATAAAGTGGTTAGTGGGATCCACCCATACGCAAGTGCCGGTAAAGCCCGTATGCCCATATACTGTGGCTGGGGCATCATCGGGACAAGGACTCTTCGACTTATTCGCCACATCAGGCTTGTCGAAGCCCAAGCCTCGGCGACTGATTCGCGACTTGCTGGTGGTGAATAACTTGCAGGTACTCTCACTAAGATATCGTCTGCCATTAAACTCTCCTCCATTCATCAGCATCTGATAGACCTTTGCCACCTCGGTGGCATTAGAAAAAAGACCTGCATTACCAGACACGCCACCTTGGAAGGCAGCTGCTTCATCATGTACGTAGCCTTGCAGTAACTGCTTACGCAAGAATTTATCCTGTGAAGTAGGTACAATCTGATCCTTAGCGATATGCTGCAAAGGACGAAAACCCGTGCGTTTCAAACCCATAGGCTGATAGAATTCACGATCCACATACTCGTCGAGGGATATGCCGGTGAGCTGTTCCACCACCTGCTGTAACAAGATGAAGTTCACATCACTGTAACGATAAGTACGAGAACGCAATGTGGCATCCACAATCTTGGTGTGATATACTTCCTTGAATGAAGGGGAGAGCCACACACCCTCTGCCACCTGAAGAGGATAATCAGCAGATTGGTGGTCAGACACAAAAGAGTCAATGTATTGATAATCAGGATTAATCCAGTCGCGAGCCGCTATCTGGATAGTATGCAGTTTATCACGCTTGTTACTCAAGATGCTACCCTCATAACTATCCTTATCGATAGCCTCTCGATAGAATGAGATGGAAGCTGGCAAGCCCGATTCATGGTAAAGCAGACTTCGCATGGTAATGGTCTGCTTATCCGTGCCTTTCAGATAAGGAAGATAGGTTGCCACACGTTCCGTCAAACTAATCTTCCCTTGGTCATAGAGTTTCATAACAGCCAACAGGGTAGCAGTGGTTTTTGTCATAGACGCAAGATCATAGACATCCGTCTGCCTTACAGGCAAGACAACCTCACCCTCGCGACCAGTGTCTTTATAAGTATGATTGCCGAATACCTTATTATAAATAAAATGCCCGTCTTTCATCACAACCACTTGGCACCCAGGGAAGGCTTGTTCACGAATACCCCATTGTGCTAGTGTATCTATGGCATGCAGTTTTTTGGAATCAAAGCCAAAGTCCTCTGGAGAAAAAACAGGATCCAACTCTGGCACGAGGTCAGTACCCTCACCAGCCTTCATCAATCCGCCGATTGAGGTAGAAAGCCTGCCGGTGATGGGAGCCATGCCTGCCATAGCCCTCGCCACATGCACTTGTATAGCCTCAGCTTTATCGTGTGCAATCACCACAGCATCAGCTGCCTGCACAGCCTGAGGCAAGCGGGTAAGGTCTTTCTGCGCAATAAAGAATGCCGACACTACCGCATTGGTGGGTTTGTATTCATTGAAGAAAGTCTGATAGGCATTCAGCTCACGACTAGTAACTGTCACTATCACACGTTTGAAGCCGTTCAGCTTACTAATTAATTGCTGACGGGTATTGGCTGAAGTTTCAGCAGACAAGCCCAACACCTGAACCTTAACATGCTTCGAGAGTTCATCGACAAACGGTTTAATAGCCGAAGCGTTATTGCCCACATTGAGCACTACCACAGGACCTTCGCCAATATCAATTGGCAATGAAGGGCGTGTATTGCCCGTCATCACCACAGCTGCTTGGGCCAAGCGGTTCGCAAAGTCGTTCGCCTCTAAAGTGTTAATGCGTTGTTCCAAACCAGAAATCTGTATAAATGGTTTCTTTGTCAAGCCCAACACATATTTATACATCAACACCTTCTTGCAATGCAGGTTGATGTCCCCCTCCTTCAACTGACCTTTTGCCACCGCATTCAAGATGGCATCCATCTCAGGTTTTATCTGCGAGGGAACCAACAACATGTCGTTGCCAGCCATCAGTGCCTGCAGAGATGCAGAACCACCATTGATGGCACCCTTCATCTCTAAGGCATCAGTAAATTTCAGGCCACTGAAACCCAGCTCTTTTTCCAGCAAGTCGTTGACGATGTTATGCGACAAAGATGAAGCCAAGCCTTTACGTTCCGTTAAAGCAGGAATATCAAGATGACCCACCATAACTCCATCAATACCAGCATCAAAAGCCTCACGGAAAGGCACCAACTCAATGCTATCCAAGCGTTCACGGGTAAAGTTCAACACAGGCAACGCCTGATGTGAATCCACATCCGTATCACCATGCCCAGGGAAATGCTTAGCAACAGCCACCACTCCCCCATCTTGCAAACCTTTGCTATAGGCAATCACCTGCTTCGCCACACGATGGGGATCCTCGCCAAATGAGCGCACGTTAATAACAGGATTATTGGGATTGATATCCACATCGGCCACGGGTGCAAAATTCACGGTTATGCCCATCTGACGGCTTTCACGCGCCACCTCTCGGCCATATTCATAGAGCAAAGTGTCGTTAGTTATGTTACCTAAGATTCTGTTTTTGGGGAACAGTGGCGAAGGCTTCAGCCTCATAGCCAACCCCCACTCACCATCAAGGGTAATGATGAGGGGTATGTCTGCCAACTGCTGTGCTTCGTTGGTTAGAATGGCCTGGTTCTGCAATACACCACCCGAGAAAAGCAAGCCGCCAATCTTATAGTCCTGCACCACCCGTTTAATCAGTTGCGAATTAGCAGGCGTTCTTTCTGGAGCCACCTTATAGACAAACAATTGTCCGATGCGACCACGCAAATCAAGGGTCTGCATCACAGAGTCAGCCCATGCTGCAGCCTTGCCATCGGCATGTATCATTTTGCCGAAATAGCTCTCTTTGAGGTTATTCTCATTCGGTTGCGGACGATTTAAGCCATCTGTCTCAATCTTCGCACTGCATAGCAGTACTGCCAGTAGCAAAAACAGTAGTCTTTTCACTTTTTCTTATTCAAGGTTATTACAGTCTCACTCAGATAAATACCATTGTTACCAATGTGCATGATAGGAACCTCGTGTCCATCAGCATCCTTCACCCTTTCAGGTTTCTCCAGGAAAGTATGCGTATGCCCACCCAGCACCAAGTCGATGCCATGCGTCTGAGGCACGATGACATTGTCATACACATCATCTACGCCTGGGTTTGGTACGATGCCAAGGTGTGATAAGCAAATCACCACATCGCACTTCTCCTGTTCACGCAGTATCATAACCATACGATTGGCCACAGCGCCAGGCTTATGATACACAACCCCCACACTCTTGCTCTGCTGGACAAGTCCTTCTATTTGAGGACACAAGGCAAACACACCTATCTTCACTCCATTACGCTTTAGCACCACGTAAGGCTTCACCAGTCCTTCCAATACCGTACCTTCAAAGTCGTAGTTCGAGCAGACGATGGGGAAATTGGCCATCTTAAATAGGCGAGCCATATTGTCGAGTCCAAAGTCAAACTCGTGGTTACCAATGGTCATTGCATCATACTTCATCAGGTTCATTGCCTTGATCTCCACCTCCCCTTGGTAGAGATTATAATATGGTGTACCCTGAGAGATATCACCACTATCAAAAAGCAGCATCTCAGGATGCTCCTTGCGGAATTGATCTACAAAGCCTGCCCTGCGAGTCACACCACCCATATTGGCGTTCCTAGCCGACTGCTTGGGATCAATAGGATCAATACGGCTATGGGTGTCACTGCTGTGCAACACGTATAAAGTTTTCGATTGACCATTGACCATTGACCATTGACTATTAACAAGCAATAAGGTCAACAACAATAATAAGGATAAATATTTAATCTTCATATTATTCATTATTCATTATTCATTATTCAATAATCCTCACTCTGCCATCTAACTTCGATGTAATCATCTTGCCTTGACTGGTCTGTTCCTTCACATAATCAATAAACAGACTACGTAGGGTCAAACCTTCCGGACAGCTCTTCTTCACAGCCTTCGGCAAAGCATGCAAGCCATCGTTACCTTCCGACAGATAATCAATAGTACCTAACGTGTACATACGATTATCGTCAATTGGTTCACCCTGCACAGTTGCCTCCACCACCTCATTCTTATTATTGAACACCAACGTAGCCCCACTGATGCCCTCACCACCACGAGTAGCAATGTTAGCCATCAGCTCTTTCATATCACTGCCCTTCATGGTCAGCACACACAAAGAGTTCTCAAATGGCAACACCTCAAAAGCATTGCTGGTCGTAAAGTTGCCTGCTCCCACATCGGCTCGCAAACCACCAATGTTCATCAATCCCATATCGGCAGGCTTGCCCAGTACACGTGAAGCACTTAGTCGGAGCACCTCAGCCACTAAGTTTCCTAAAAGACACTCAGGGCGTTTGCGATTCATGGCAATCTCACTTTGACCCAACACCGAGTTCATCATACTATCCACACTGGCCCGATAAGGTGCAATCAGTCTAATAGCCTCCTGACTCTGCATAGCATCCAGTGAGGCATCAATCGCCACCCTACTACTTTGGACGTCAGTCACCACATAATGACTGCGGCATCCGCATAAAAGCAATGATGCACAAAGCGTAAGCCCCCATAAATAGCCTTTATATCCTTTTCTCATACACACATTTTTAAGATATTTCGAACAAAAATAGTGCAATTTTTACTCAAAAGCAAATAAGCTGGCTTATTTGTTTTGTTAAAATGCAGCCTATTTTATCGAAAGACAACAAAAAAGTAGAAAATACTTGCATATTTCTCAAAAAATTCGCAACTTTGCACCCGCTTTCGCGCAATCGCTGTCAGGATACATCCCACGATGAGGCCTGGTATGTTGCGTAGTACGATAACAATTTATACAAAAAACAAAATGGATTTACTTAAAATTGCAGAAGAAGCATTTGCTACTGGTAAGACCTATCCTAAGTTCAAGGCAGGTGATACTGTGACCGTAGCATATCGTATCGTGGAGGGTAACAAGGAGCGTATACAGCAGTATCGTGGTATTGTTATCAAGATTTGTGGCCATGGTGAGAAGAAACGTTTCACCGTTCGCAAGATGTCAGGCACCGTGGGTGTTGAGCGTATATTCCCTATCGAATCTCCGCACATTGATCACATTGATGTGAACAAGGTTGGTAAGGTTCGTCGCGCTAAGCTGTACTACCTGCGTAAACTCACTGGTAAGAAGGCCCGCATCAAAGAGAAGAGAGTCAACATTGCAAAACCAGCAGAGGCTTAAATCTCTCTCAAAAAGAAGGACATGGAAAAAGGGTAACCAACAATGTTGGCTACCCTTTATCTTTTTTCTTACTATAAAATATTGTCATGTGATAAAAAAGTTGTAACTTCGCAACGATAAAGATTAAAAGGTAAAGAATATGGAATTTAGTGGAAAAGTAATAGCTATTTTGCCTGTTCGAACAGGCGTATCAAAAACCAGTGGTAATGAATGGAAAGTGCAGTCGTATGTGGTTGAGAACCACGATCAGTATCCTCGCCGTATGTGCTTTGAGGTGTTTGGTGCTGACAAGATTGACCAGTTCAATATACAGATGGGTGAGGAGTTGAATGTATCGTTCGACATTGATGCCCGTCAGTGGCAGGACAAGTGGTTCAATTCCATCCGTGCCTGGAAGGTGGACCGTGTACAGGCAGAAGCGCCAGAGGGTCAGCAGCCTGTAGCCGCAGATCCCGTACCTCCGTTTGCTCCCGAACCAGCTCCATTTACTGCCAGCGACAATAGTGCAACGGATGATTTGCCTTTCTGATTACTGATTAATCAACTCCCAACGGTTGTCTTTCTGTTGATAGACAGCTGTGCGGACGTAAGATGATTTCTCACTCTGTAGATTCATAAAAGCGGCATTGCCAGAGAGCGTGCCGCTTTGTTGTTGTGCATCAATGACTCGTTGCAGTAACTCACTGCTGAAGCTCAATGCCAAAAGATTTCCATTGATATAAGCAGACAACTGATGACCATCTGCCAACTGATAGATAGCGATGTCCTCACCACGATAGGTCAACACCTGTGGGTCACTGACTGGATTGAGAAAATAACGACTGAAGAAGTCCTGCAAGAGGATAGCATCATCAGACTCCACACTGCAATAAAGCACTTGATTCTTAGAACCTTCTGGCTGATGATAACTCAACAGCATCTTGCTCAATTGGGCACTCAACCCGTGAGGAGAAGACTCTAAGAAAGCATGCACATATTCTCTCAGACAATTCACGATATCGGATACTGGCAGGGAAATGTCTGCAATCACCCCATCGCTGGAGTCATCCACAAACGCCACTATATCATCTGTCTCCACCACCGCAACAGCATCATTTGGCACCAAGGCATACAAACTGACTGTCACGGGTTGCGTGATACGGGTATTTCTTAGATACAGATATGCCACAACCCCCGCTAATAGCAGGAGTGAAGACATAGCCACAGCTATCCGATGTATCACGACAGATTTCATCTTTGTTAGAAAATTTTCACAAAAGTATTAAATTATTCTAACATAAGCAAGGGAAGTCTAAAATATTTTTAAAAAAACAGCTCTAAACCATCGTAAGCATAGTGAATATGGGGCGGTAGTTGGCTATCAGCTACCTCATGAAGGCCAGCATAATGACTCATGTGGATGAAATAGGTTTCTTTGGCTCCGATACGCAGAGCATTCTCAACAGCCTGCTCGATGTTTTGGTGGGTGGGGTGCTCATAAACATGAAGCGCATTCATAATCAGCAGATCCAAACCTTGCAAAGCAGCATACGAATTCTGTGGCATGGTTTTCATATCAGTTATATAGCCCAGGTTGCCGATGCGAAAACCCAAGATGGGCAATTGGCCGTGCATCACCCGCAAAGGCAAGATTTCAGTATTCTTTACCTTGAAAGGTTCGAAAGGCTTGACCTCATGAAGCATGATACCTGGCACACCAGGATATTTCTCTTTTGTAAAACAATAAGGCAGGCGAGTCTGAAGGTCACGAACCGTATAGTCCTCAGCATAGACATTCACGTCGCCAAACACATTGCTGGGACGAAGGTCATCCAGGCCACCCACGTGATCGGAATGCTCGTGAGTAATCAAAATGGCATCGGGCACTACAAAAGGCCTGACCTGCAAATATTGCTGACGAAAATCAGGACCGCAGTCTATCAGAATAACGGCATCATCGGTATAGAGCAAAGCCGAGCAACGCAACCGCTTGTCGCGCGGATCAGTCGATTTGCACACATCACATTCGCAACCCAATGTGGGTACACCCATCGATGTTCCTGAACCAAGAATCCTGAGTCTCATTTTAACACCTTATCTATAATATAAAGTTCACTTCCGGATGAATCGCGATGCCGAATTGCCGAGCCACATCGTGGCATATAGCCTCTGACAACGCCACGATATCAGCACCCGTAGCACCACCTAAGTTCACCAGCACCAAAGCCTGCTTATCGTGCACAGCTGCAGGTCCCAAAGCCTTGCCTTTCCAACCAGTCTGTTCAATCATCCATCCTGCAGGAATCTTCACATGTGCCTCATCTATCTCATAATAAGGCATCTTAGGATATTGCTCCAAGAGGCTCTGCCATTTCTCCCTACTCACAATGGGATTGGTAAAGAAGCTACCCGCATTACCCAACACCTTGGGATCAGGCAGTTTGCTCTGGCGGATGCTGATAATTGTCTGTCTCACCAAAGTCAACGTTACAGGCGACGCATCACCCAACTCTTTACGGATAGTACCATAATCCAACTTAAAATGAGGGACCTTACTGAGACGGAAATTCACAAATGTCACGAAATACTGCTTCATCTCTGGACGTTTGAAGACACTGTCGCGATAGGCATATTGGCACTCATCCAGCTGGAAAACACGCTTTTGCCCATCTAAGCCGATGGTTTCAACCGTTGTTATCAAGTCTTTTACTTCTACGCCATAAGCCCCAATGTTTTGTACAGCACTTGCCCCCACCTCACCAGGAATGAGTGAAAGGTTTTCGGCACCATACCAACCTTGACGTACGCAGAAATCCACGAAATCGTCCCATACCTCACCTGCACCCACACGGACAAAAACTTCAGTATCGTTTTCTGCTATAACCTGCATACCCTTGATTTGGGAATGCAACACTGTACCCTCATAGCGTTCGTTGATAAACAGCAGGTTACTGCCGCCTCCCATATGCAGGTAGGGCACTTTTATTCTCCCTTCAGCAACAAGGCTCTTGAGTTCTTCTTCAGAGCTGTATTCGAATAGCGTTGAAGCCTCTACTTTTAAGCCAAACGTATTATATATTAATCCATTTTTCATTCTTCATTAAATTGAAGTATCTTCAAACTTATACATCTCCCATTCCCCACCACGTTTACGGAAATACAAGATGATACAGGAACCATCCCCAAATCCATTCACTTTCAGAATCTTCATCCTCGACCTGTCATTATTGGCCTGTCCGTAATTGATATTTGTCAACTTATCGGTAGGTAATTCTGGTCTAAAAGCAAACCACTGACTTACACCCATTGTGGTCTCCAAAATGGAGAACTCGTCATCGGGATCCAGTGTCACAAACTCAATTGGATTGGCAATGTGTTCCAATTGATAGATACTATCGTTAGCAAAATGACTGTAAAACGACAAAAATCCCCCATCGTCATCATTGATATCCAATGGCGACATACTGATGGAATCGAGCATCCATGCCCCTTTGTTGCGATTGAAAAAGTAGCGTTGCTGGATCTTAGAGTCGAGATACAACCACTCCAATTCTGCCGAGTTGAGCGACGTATCAGCCTCAAAGTCAAGATCTTCCTCGTTGTCGAACATCAGCGTATAGTTAGGCTGGTCAGCAAACAAACCATCAAACTCCCAGTCTTCACGCTGTAGTTGCTCTGTACCCTCAGTGGTCACCACCTGTAATGGGAACCTCACCCTGTTGCGTTGCAATCGTTCGTCAGACGAGAAGTTCCAAATGAAGTCGTCAAACAACTCATCAGCCCTTGTGGGACCCGTCACCTCCTCAATTTCAGGCTCCTGCACAGGTACAACGATAGCCGGCAACGTGTCTTCCAGAGACAAATCCGCCTCCTCACTGACCTGAACCTTCTTCCCTGTACAGGAAACCATCAGTCCAAGCAGTGACACACAACAACAACTCCACCAGCCACGTTTCATTTTACTACTTATCCAACTTCAGTCTTAGTTTCTCCAGCATATCAACAGTCATAGCCTCCAAATCATACTGAGGCTGCCACCCCCATTCACTACGCGCACAACTGTCATCCATGCAGTCTGGCCAACTGTCAGCAATATGTTGCTTCAGCGGATCCACCTTATACTCCATCTCAAACTCAGGCACATGACGCTTGATGGCCGCATAAATCGTTTCAGGAGCAAAACTCATCGATGCTAAGTTGAACGCATTACGATGAGCCAGCTTCGTAGGATCAGCCTCCATCAACTGAATAGCAGCATGCAAAGCATCAGGCATATAAATCATATCCATCAAAGTGCCTTGCTTGATGGGACACACAAACTTCTCTCCTCGTACGGCAGAGTAGTAGATATCCACCGCATAGTCAGTTGTGCCTCCACCAGGAGGCGTTACATAAGAGATGATGCCTGGGAAACGCACAGCTCTAGTATCTACTCCATATTTCAAAAAATAATAGTCACTCAGCAGTTCGGTTGTCACCTTACTTACGCCATAAATGGTAGTGGGACGCTGAATGGTGTCTTGCGGTGTCATCACATGAGGCGTTGTCAAGCCGAAGGAGCCAATAGAGCTGGGAGTGAATACCGCACAATGATGTTCTCTTGCTACCTCCAAAACGTTCCACAAGCCATCTACTCCAATCTTCCAAGCCAGACGAGGCCAACTCTCAGCCACCACCGATAGCAAGGCTGCCAGATTATATATCGTGTCAATATCGTACTTCTTTACAACCTTCACTATTGCCTCAGCATCAGTAACATCAGCTATTTCTGACGGTCCTGATTCAAGCAATTCGCCTTTAGGCTCAGCACCTATTATATATCCAGCAACCACATGACTACCGCCATATCTTTTCCTCAATTCCATCGTGAGTTCTGAGCCTATCTGCCCAGTCGCTCCAATGACCAACACATTTTTCATATCTTAGGTTTTTAAGGTCTATCCTCATTTTGTTGCACAAAGATAATCATTATTTGAAATATTTTCACTAATTTGGCGGGGAATTTGAGTATGGACACTAAAACTTAAACTTTTTGATACTATGTACGGAAAAATGAAAGAGCATCTCGAGCAAACTTTGGCCGAGATCAGGGAAGCCGGACTCTACAAGGAGGAAAGGCTGATTGAGAGTCCCCAACGTGCCGCCATCACGGTAAAGGGAGGGGAAGTGCTAAACTTTTGCGCCAATAACTATTTAGGCCTGTCGGACAATCCCCGACTGATTGAGGCTGCTAAAGAAATGATGTACCGTCGTGGCTACGGTATGTCATCAGTGCGCTTCATCTGCGGTACACAGGACATTCACAAAGAACTGGAGGCAGCTATAGCCGACTACTTCCATACAGAGGATACTATTCTCTATGCGGCCTGCTTCGATGCCAACGGTGGTGTGTTCGAGCCTTTATTCACCGATGAGGATGCCATTATCAGCGACTCACTGAACCACGCCAGCATCATCGACGGTGTGCGTCTATGCAAGGCTAAACGCTATCGCTATGCCAATGCCAATATGGACGAATTGGAGAAATGTCTGCAAGAGGCTCAAGCACAACGCTTCCGCATCATCTGTACGGATGGTGTATTCTCGATGGATGGCAATGTGGCTCCGCTTGACAAAATTTGCGACTTAGCAGAGAAGTACGATGCCCTTGTGATGGTGGATGAGTCGCATTCTGCAGGTGTAGTAGGTGCTACTGGTCACGGTGTAAGTGAGTTATACAATACCTATGGCCGTGTGGACATCTACACAGGCACTTTGGGTAAGGCCTTTGGTGGTGCGATGGGTGGTTTCACTACTGGTCGCAAAGAAATCATCGACCTACTGCGTCAGCGTAGCCGTCCTTACCTATTCTCTAACTCAGTAGCTCCAGCTATCGTAGGTGCTGCCCTGGAAACCTTCAAAATGCTGAAGGAGAGCAATGCCCTGCATGATAAGTTGGTGGATAACGTCAACTACTTCCGCGACAAGATGATGGCAGCCGGCTTCGATATCAAGCCTACACAAAGTGCCATCTGTGCAGTGATGCTCTATGACGCTAAGCTCTCACAAATATTTGCTGCCAAGATGCAGGAAGAAGGCATCTATGTCACAGGTTTCTACTATCCAGTGGTACCGAAGGGCGAGGCCCGCATACGCGTACAGCTCTCTGCTGGTCACGAGCGTGAGCACCTCGACCGCTGCATCGATGCCTTTATCAAGGTTGGTAAGGAATTGGGAGTGCTGAAATAATGAATAATGAACAATGAACAATGAAGAATTTAGGGGGCTTGCGAAGCCCCCTAATTCTTTATCAATCTTTCCTTGCTTCCTCTATCAAACTAAGGAAAGCATTATCGGTATGCATGATAGCACTTTTCACCGTTGAGTTGCGGAAAGCAGCATTACCGTCGATGCGATTACCAAAATCCTGACTGACAATTCCCAGTTGATAACCTTTGGTCAAGATTTCATTTTGTGCCTGAGGCTTGATCTCTACCAATAGCAGGGCAGTGAGCCAACCAGCCTCAGCCTTCTCTTCTTGAGTCAATACGCCATCATCGTTGATACAGACATCAAGACCTTTCATAATCACCTCATATACATTGGGTGTGCTTTCCTTTGAGATAGTCTTGCCAAACGCAGGAGACAGCTCGGAAAGCAATGTGTTGGTCAGTTCTTGCACAGGGTCAACCACCTCAGGACGCTCGGGTGCTGGCACCGGCATTGGATCATTGTCATCAGAACAAGCACAAATACAGGCTGCCACGAATACCACCAGCAGCAGACCTATTCCTATACATCTATATTGTTTCATAATAATCAGGTTTTACGATTTACTTCTTCTCCAAAAACTCCTGACGTGCAGCAACAATGTCAGCCATATACTCGGGACAAGCATACAGACGAGCAACGGCAGCTCCCGTAAGCACACGACCTGCATTGACATCACTCTGCCAATGGAAGCCAGAAATCACACGACTCTGTCCAAACTCATACCCTCTGTTTGACAAAGCATCAGCAGCATCGGGATTAATCTGAGTCAAGATCAGCGTTGCGCTCCAACCCAAAATGGTATGACCAGAGGGATAAGAGCCATTCTTGCTCAGATGCTCCTCATCCCAAGGTGCCAATGTAGGCTCCTTAAACACCATAAACGGACGACGACGCATATAGTATCGCTTGATTTCCTGACAAATCAAGTCGATGGTCTCACAACCTTTCTTCAGTACACGATGAATGGCTGGGGTACCCTCCTCAGAAAGCTGCAAGCCAAAAGCTGCACTGAACTCATTCATTATGGTCTGAATAGAATAATCGGCATCGCGAGTCGCCATATCGGCACGATCCTGATTCTTGCGCTGCTCCTTACCCCACATATATTGGTTCACATCGTAGCCAAAGGCAGACGACGTACTATCGGGAGGTGCTACCATCCACACCAACGGGTCGGACAGATCTTCAGTCAACAAATAGGTTCTTGGCTCCTCAGTAGGATTCGGACTAATCAATGGAGGTGGACTAATCAGCTGAGCTTGCGTACAGCACCAACCTCCACACAACAAGATGCCAACAAGCATCCAAGTTTTCATCTTCTTCATAGTCAAATAACTTTACAATAAATCTTCTGTGGTATAACCTTTTGGCAATGCCCTGCAATTGTACTGCGACGCCATAATCTCACCATAGGCTCCAGCTGAACGAATGGCAATATAGTCACCTCGCTTCGTCTGGTTCAAATCCACCGCCTTGCCAAAAACATCGCTTGACTCACATATAGGCCCCACTACATCGTAGGTCTCCATAGGCAATTCTGAGCTGATGTTCTCTATCTTATGATATGCCTGATATAGTGCAGGACGAATCAAATCGGTCATACCCGCATCCAAGATAGCAAACTGCTTGTTGGTGCCCTGCTTCACATACAGCACCTTTGAGATAAGCGACCCACACTGTGCCACCACCGAACGGCCAGGCTCAAAATGGAGCACCTGACCTTCACGACGCCTAATCAACGAGTTGATAGTCTTGAAATAGTCTTGGAAATCTGGTATCGCCTGACGGTTTGGATGCTGATAGTCAACACCCAATCCACCACCCACATTGATATTCTCCACCTTGATATGATGCTTCTCAAATTGCTCCAACAACTCATTAACTCGATTACAAAGGGCAGCAAAGTCGTTCATATTCAGTATCTGCGAACCAATGTGGAAATGCAGACCGATGAACTTTACATGTTCCATCTGTTGAGCCAAAGCTATCACTTTCTCGATATCAGATAAAGCGATACCAAACTTATTCTCCGCCAATCCTGTAGTGATATTGGCGTGGGTATGTGCTTTCACATCGGGATTCACTCGGAACTCCACATTCGCCACAACACCCTTGGCTGCAGCCAGTTCATTGATGATTTCCAACTCGGGAATAGACTCTACATTAAAGCAAAAGATGCCGTGCTCTAATCCGAGGTTGATTTCCCAATCAGCCTTTCCAACACCGGCAAACACAATCTTATCGGGGGAGAATCCTGCCTGCAGTGCCGCCTTGATTTCGCCACCACTCACGCAGTCGGCACCCAGTCCGTATTCACGAATAGTACGAAGCACTTGGGGATTAGCGTTCGCCTTGATGGCATAATGAACCACAGCCCTCTCCATCTTGTTCGTCTCCTGACGGATTACCTCCAGTGTCTGACGCAAGATGCAGGTGTCATAGTAATAAAATGGTGTCTGCAAATCAGCAAACTTTCCTACCGGAAAAACTCCTTTCATTTAGTTGCAATATTTTATATACTCCCCCATGCTATGAACACCCCCTCTATAATAGAGGGGGAGTTTAGGGGCATATTACTATTTGTGTTTATTTACCATTAAACAACTTGTCACTCAATTGCTGCAACGCCTGCTTCTTGTCGCAAGCACGAATCAAGATTGAGATATTATAGTTGCTGCCACCGTATGAAATCATACGTACAGGAATGTCGTGCAACGCATCCACAGCCAGTGCCTCGAAGCCAATGTTCTCCCACTCGAGGTCGCCCACAATGCAGACAATACACATATCCTTATCCACCGTAACAGTACCGTACTTACGCAAATCCTCCAGAATCTCGTTCAGGTGCTTGGTGTTATCAATCGTCACTGACACTCCCACCTCAGATGTACAAATCATATCGATACTGGTCTGATAGCTCTCGAAAATCTCGAAAACCTTGCGCAAGAAGCCGTAAGCCAACAACATACGGCTCGACTTAATTTTGATAGCCGTGATATTATCCTTCGCAGCCACCGCCTTGATAGTGTCACGAACGGTCTTATTAGAAATCAGCGTACCTGGAGCCGTAGGCTGCATAGTATTCAGCAAACGCACGGGAATGCCAGCATACTTAGCTGGCTGAATGCACGTTGGGTGCAGAATCTTAGCACCGAAGTAAGCCAACTCGGCAGCCTCCTCAAAGTGCAGGGAGCGCACAGGAGACGTCTTATCAACCACACGAGGATCATTGTTGTGCATACCGTCGATGTCAGTCCAAATCTGAATCTCCTCTGCATTGATGGCAGCGCCCAACAAAGAAGCAGTATAATCGCTACCGCCACGTTGCAGATTATCCACCTCGCCATATGAGTTACGGCAGATAAAGCCCTGCGTGATATAGAGGTCGGCACCCTGATGCAAATCCAGCTGTGCCTGCAGTTTTTCCTTGATATATACAGGGTCTGGCTCAGCATTCTTATCCATACGCATAAAATCGAGTGCGTTCAGCAATACTGACTTCACCCCCTGCTCCTGTAGATAGAGGTTCATCATAGCCGTAGAGATCAGCTCGCCGTGTGAAAGGATAATACGCTCCTCATACAACGTAAACAAATCTTTGGTATAGGAACGAATTTCATCAAAGTGCGACTTGATGACCTCCAACCCCTTCTGCCTAAATTCTGGGGTAGAATAGAGTTCGTCGATATGACGCTCGTATTTGCTTTCCAGCTTGTTAATCACCTCATTGGCGCCATCAGGATTCTTCTTATACAGATAATCTGATATCTCCACCAATGTGTTTGTGGTACCCGACATGGCGGACAAAACCACAATCTTACACTCACCATCAGTGATCAGCTTAGCCACATCCTTCATGCGCTGGGCTGTGCCTACTGAAGTACCTCCAAACTTTAATACTTTCATTTTCGTTATTGTTAATTGTTCTTACTATCTTGTTTCAGGCAAGGAGGCGAATCCCCTTGCTATTTTATTCCTTTATCAATTGCTTATCCTCACAACGATACACCTCGCCTGGGAACTCCCTGAGCAATTGCAGGTTGTGGGTGGTCATCACCACCAGCGAGCCCGTATCACTCAAATCGTGCAATAGCTTCGTGATGGCTCGACCAGTCTCTGTATCAAGATTACCCGTAGGCTCATCAGCCAGGATAATATCTGGTGAGTTTAGCACAGCACGGGCAATCACCACTCGTTGTTGTTCACCACCCGAAAGTTCATTGGGCAACTTGTCACCCTTGTCACCCATACCCACCAAGTTCAGCACAGCAACGATACGTTCCTCTATCTCCTTCGTGTTGTGCCAACCTGTGGCGCGTAACACAAACTTCAGGTTATCATGCACAGAGCGGTCGGTCAGCAACTGGAAATCCTGAAACACAATGCCTAGCCTGCGCCTCAGCTTCGGCACTTGCTTCTGCTTCAGCTTTCTGAGGTTGAAGCCCAGCACTTCTGCCTCACCATCGGTGATGTCCAACTCAGCATACATGGTTTTCAGTAAGCTCGACTTACCCGAACCCACCTTGCCGATGATATAGACGAATGAGCCTCCGCACAGCTCCAGGTCAACCCCTCGCAGCACAGTGTCGAAGTCCTGACTCACCCTTACGCCCTTGTATTTTATCAACACTTCACCCATTAATGTTTCTTCCAATTCGGCTTATGACGCTCTTCCAACTCACTAGCCAAATCCTCAATACTCAACCCCTTGGCAGTGAGCATCACAATCAAGTGATACAACAGGTCGGAGCCTTCATACACTAGTCGCTCATTCGTACCGTTAGCTGCCTCGATAATCGTCTCAACAGCCTCCTCACCCACCTTCTGTGCCATCTTGTTGATGCCGCTTTCAAACAGACTGGTGGTATATGAACCCTCAGGCATCTCCTCGTGACGCTTCTGTATAAAATGCTGCAGCTCCTTCAGGAACATAATAGGCTCATGATTCTCCTCACCCCAACACGTATCGGTGCCCGTATGGCACACAGGTCCACGTGGATGTACCTGAATCAACAAGGTGTCATGGTCGCAGTCCTCCTTGATGGTAACCACATCCAGACAGTTGCCGCTCTCCTCGCCCTTCGTCCACAAACGCTGGCGCGTGCGACTATAGAATGTCACAAGTCCTGTTTCCACAGTCTTGTTATAAGCTTCTTCATTCATAAAACCGAGCATCAGCACCTTAGCTGTATCGGCATCCTGTATGATGGCTGGTACCAGTCCATCCATTTTGTTAAAATCTAACATCTTTTACCTTCTAATTGTAATATTCTCGCTGCAAAGATACGACTTTAATTCGGAAATCCGTATATCTCCGAAGTGAAAAACACCTGCTGCGAGTGCCGCATCGGCTTTTCCAAGGGTAAAAACATCGCGGAAGTGCTCCATTTTACCTGCACCGCCCGATGCAATGACTGGAATAGACAATTCGTCGCTCAGCTTAGCCAACGCTTCATTAGCATAACCCGTGCGCACTCCATCGTGATTCATACTGGTGAAAAGTATCTCGCCAGCACCTCGTTCCTCACCTTCTTTAGCCCAACAGAACAGCTCCTTGTCAGTCTCCACGCGGCCACCATTCAGGTAGCACCACCAACCTTTCCCCGTCTGTTTGGCATCGATGGCGAGCACACACACCTGCGATCCGAAGTTGCGAGCTATCTCGTTGATTAACTCAGGATGTTTGATAGCTGCCGAATTGATAGAGATTTTGTCAGCTCCTGCACCCAATAGTCTATCTACATCACTCAGTTCGTGGATGCCACCACCCACCGTAAACGGGATACTGATATTCTCGGCAATACGTTTCACCAACTCAGTGAATGTCTTTCTGCCCTCAAAACTGGCTGTAATATCCAGAAAGACCAACTCATCCGCACCTTGCTCACTATAGGCACGTGCCAACTCCACCGGGTCGCCAGCCTGGCGAAGGTTCACAAAATTCGTTCCCTTCACCGTTTGTCCGTCTTTTATATCCAGACAAGGGATTATCCTCTTTGCTAACATACTTTTAATGAATAATTAAGAATGAAGAATGAAGAATTTTTCAATTTCCTTGAAAGTGATTTTTCCTTCATAAAGGGCTTTACCAAATATCACGCCAGGTACCTTTGCCTCCGCCAAAGCCTCGATATCCACCAAACTACTAACGCCACCGCTGGCAATCAAGTGCAATTCAGGAGATTGTGCCAAGATATCCTGATACAACGAGATAGCTGGTCCTTGCAACATACCGTCACGACTGATCTCTGTACAAATCACCTTCTGCACGCCCAACCCAGTATAGTGGTTCAAGAACGACATCAACTCGCTATCACTACCTTCCTGCCATCCATTTACGGCTATCATTCCCTCTTTTACATCAGCCCCTAAGATAATTCTTTCAGGGCCATACTTCATCAACCAACGCTCAAATGTTACAGGCTCCTTGACGGCAATGCTGCCACCAGTAACCATCTGTGCCCCACAATCGAACACGATACGCAAATCATCGTCGGTCTTCACTCCACCGCCAAAGTCTATCACCAAGTTGGTAGCATTCGCTATCTGCTCCAAGGTGCGCCAATTCACCACATGCTTCGATTTCGCTCCGTCCAAATCCACCACATGCAGGCGTGTAATCCCATGATCCTGCATCTCACGCGCCACATCAGCAGGCGAGGCGCTATACTCCTTCACCCTGTCGTAATCGCCTTGCGACAGCCTCACACATTTGCCGTCAATAATATCTATGGCAGGAATCAGTTCAATCATATCTCAAACAAAAAGTTTTTCAGAATTTGTTCGCCAACCGCTCCACTCTTCTCGGGATGGAACTGAGTGGCATAGAAATTATCTTGCTGCATTGCAGCACTGAAGGGCTGAATATAATCGGTAATTGCTGCCGTACAATCCCCCACAGGCACATAGTAGCTGTGAACAAAATACACATAAGGGTTAGCTGGCAATCCTTTCAGTAGCTCGCCCTTAATATTATATAAGGTATTCCAGCCCATGTGCGGTACTTTGTCCTCATGACGTTGATTGATAAAGCGTTTCACCTCGGTGTCAAAGATGCCTAAACATTGGGTATCACCCTCTTCTGAATAGCGGCACATCAGCTGCATACCCAGACAAATACCCAACACTGGCTGTGTAAGACTCTTAATCAGCAAGTCAAGACCACGTTCCTTTAAAAAGCTCATGGTGGTAGCAGCCTCTCCCACCCCAGGGAAGATCACTTTGTCAGCTTGGCAAATCTGTCGCTTGTCAGCAGTAATGACAGGCTCTACACCCAGCCTTTTCAAAGCATTTTCAACCGAACGTATATTGCCAGCGTTATAGTCTATAATGACTGCTTTCATTATTAATTATCTTTTAGTTAAAAAAATCGGCAACAAAAATAGCAAAATTATTTGCACAATCCAAATATAATACATACCTTTGCAACCGCAAAACCAAATTGGTGCGTTAGTTCAGTTGGTTAGAATACGTGCCTGTCACGCACGGGGTCACGAGTTCGAGTCTCGTACGCACCGCCTAAAGGATAGCTTAAAAGGCTATCCTTTTTGTTTTAGACATCAATGTCTATGGGGCGGAACTGCTTCTGCTCCTCGTTGTATTGATAACCATTTGCTTGCAATTTGGCTTTCAACTCTTTAATGTCTTTGTCATAATAGTTGCACAGACTTTCGAGCGAATCAAACTCGTCATCTCTTAACAGCATGTTCACACTGGACAACAGCATCATTGGGTCATTAGGTAGATAGTCCATATATATTCTCCTTTCACATTATGCTTTATGGCATGAAACGTTCAAACATTGCTCTATAGGCTTCCACCTTCTTGACAAAGGCTAACGGATATGCCCTTGACGACGAAGGTAAACGATATAATACGATTTCACCTCCATCTTTATTGCACAAATTGGGGATGGCAACGAAAGCATTAACCATAGGCGTTTCTACAATATGAAGTGTAGTGCAAATGGTCTCAGTAGCTTTCTCGCCAGTGGTGACAATAGCTCGTAGACGTGGCAGCCTTGCCACCAATGCACGAATATCTGTAGGTACTACCACTTCAAGGAACTTGTCGGCAGCATTGTTCTTCAGCCGCCTCACAGCCGTAGATGTGTCGAAAAAAGCAATGCCTTTCTCTTGACAAAACTCTACTATTGCATCTAACTTAAAACATTTGGCAGCCTCATCCACGAAGTGATGACGGTCGCTGAAAAACACCGCTCCCTCAATTCTCCAGTGGTCATTGATGAAATTAGGATAGTAGAAATCCATGCGCCACCGTTTTCGTTGAGGAGGGAAACTACCCAAGAACAGCACCTTGGCATTTTCAGGCAAGAAGGGTTGCAAGGGATGATACTCTACCTCATCCGTACTACGCTGTATATTCTCTATGTTTAGATACGATTTCATGGCATCAAAGATACGAAAAACACAACAATCTCTGCGTTGATGACAGAATTATTATTATCTTTGCAGAAATATCAACTAAATAATATTGGTTATGAACATTGGAGACAAGGCTCCCGAGATACTGGGCAAAGACGAACAGGGTCGTGATATCTGTCTGAGTGATTTCCGTGGACGCAAACTGGTGCTTTATTTTTATCCTAAGGACAACACCAGTGGTTGCACAGCAGAAGCCTGCAGTTTACGCGACCGTTACAATGATTTGCAAGGAGCAGGCTATGAGGTGGTAGGCGTGAGCAAGGACTCAGCTGCCTCCCATGTAAAGTTCAAGGAAAAATACGAACTTCCTTTCCCTCTGATTGCAGATGTTGACCATACGCTTTTGGAAGCAATGGGAGCATGGGGAGAGAAAAGTATGTATGGTAAGAAGACCATGGGTACCATCCGCACCACCTTTATCATCAACGAAGAAGGCATCATTGAGCAGATTTTTGCCGGCAAGCAGGTGAAGACCAAGGAGCATGCCGACCAAATCTTGGCAAAATAACAGCTTTCAGTTTTTCATCCATTCCTTACGCTCTGCTTCGTCCATCTTCTCGATGGCGTAGCGGAGCGTTGTGCGTGGCATCTCTTGTGCATGTTGGCGCAGGAACTCTCGCAGTAATTCCATGCTTACACGCTTGCCCATCTCACGCAACATCCACCCTACGGCCTTGTGCATCAGGTCGTGCGGATGGTGCAGGTGTTTTTCTGCATAGCGCAGGCACCACGAAGGATTGCCAGCCTGTGAGGTTTGCCAAGAGCAGACCATACTCATACGTTGTCGCCACAAGTTATCACTATCTGCCAATTCGTCAACCACCTTCAACTTGTAGTTTTTATCTCCAAGATGAGTGGGCAACAGCAACCAACGACCTAAGATCTTGGGCACTGATAAATCCACCAAGTCCCAATTGTTGGCTTGATTGGCATATTGTAGATACATTGTCAGGATTTCATCACGTCCTTTGATGGCGGTCTCATCGTTTTCCAACCGTTTGGTCGCCAATTGCTCGAATTTAGCTACGAGAATCAGCAAACCACAAAGCCTCACCTCGTGCCATTTGTTCATCAGCAACTTAGGTACTTCGCTTAATGGGAAGCCCTTCCAAACCTCCTTAACTACCTCTCTGGTTTGTGGCACTTTCAATCCCAAGAACTCATCACCTTCGCCATACTCTCCCTCTCCTGTCTTGAAGAATCCCATCAGCACCTCTCGTTGCTTATCATTCCGCAACGACTCCATATACCTGATTATCTCCTTTGCAGTATTCATATATCACCTCAAATTCGTGTTCAAAGGTACAAATAAACTATAGAAAACCCAATTATTCAATAAAGATATTGGAGTTCTTTTTTACAGCCCAACTGATTCGTAATAGTTTCTAATTTTCATAAGATATCTCAATCAAGCAATATAGCGAAGAGAATCGGAATTGTAACAGCATCTTCAACACCTAGAGAAAGAAGACATTACTACAGGTCGACGCAGTAGCTCCTATCACCCGACGTAGTATCTCCTAACACTCATCGCAGTATCTCCTATACCCCCATAGGAGATACTGCAACGACCCAAAGCAGATATTGCAGTAACTGATAGCAAGCTTTCCCTTGGGTGATAGCAAACTTTAGTCATGGTAATAGTCTATATTGCAACACCCAATAGCAGATATTCAGTCTACTACGGGAGGACGGTCGGTCTTCCCGTAGTAAAGAGGCCTTCCTCCCGTAGTAGAAAAAACTAATTCAAAGGACAACTATTTCAAAATATTCTTCTTACCTTTACAGGCAATTATTAAATAAAATGTCAACCATGAAAAGATTTGTTTCAACCTTACTTTTAGTGTTTATCACCATGATGACCTGGGCGCAAAGCAATGCTGCATTTGACAAGCTCAAGGCTGATCCGAAAAAGGCTTATGGCAACGACTACCCCTACGAAATGAAGGTGAGCAAGTTGACCAAAGCACCCAAAGGATACAAACCATTCTACATCAGTCACTATGCCCGTCACGGCTCTCGATATTACTGGAGCGACCAGCTATACAAAGACCTTGACACGCTGATGACTACTGCCCACAACAAACACCAGCTTACTGCGGAGGGCGAAAGCTTCTACAACAAGTTTATGACGGCCAAGCAGGAACTGATGACGGGTGTAAGTGAGCTAACACAGCTAGGTTGGGACCAGCATCAGTTTATTGCGCGTACCATGTATAACAACTTCCCCGAAGTGTTCAAAAAAGGGGGCAACGTACTGGCTATTTCGTCTTTGTCGGGTCGTTGCGTCATCAGTATGGCTGCTTTCTGTCAGGAACTGGTGCAGTGCAACCCCAAAATAGAGATACGTGAGCAGTCGTCACGATTTACCCTCGATGGTGTTGTGCCTACTGACAGTCAGAACCCTGTAAAGCATAACTTCCCAAGACCTAACAAGCCTCGTTACGAGAGCAATCGTGACAAGTTCCAAAGTGACAACAGCCTGAGCAGCAAGGTGGTGCAAAGGGTTTTTACCAGCACTGAGGGCTTGCCTGGTAAACCTGAGACATTGGGCAATAGCCTCATCAATCTTTACACCACATTACCCAGCATCTTCCATGAAGGCATGATGGGCAACATTGTAACTGACCAGGAAATAGTGGACCGTTGGGAGGCATCTAACCTGGGCTCTTACTCATGGGTGTTCTCTGGTCAATATAACATGATCCCTATTTTGGAGGATATACTCAAGAAAGCTGATGCTGTTATTAACGGCACCAGCGACCATATCTCGGACTTGCGCTTCGGACATGATACCTGCATTGGTCCGCTGACCGTACTGATGGGCATCAACGGTGCAGACCTCGACCCTGAAGACCCCTACGAGGTGAAAAACATTTACCAGAATTGGGAGACTTGCAAGGCATCCAACATCCAGTTGGTGTTTTATCGTGGCAAGAAGAGCAGCGAAGAAGTGCTGGTGAAGTGCCTGCTGAATGGCGATGAGGCAAAGCTGCCTGTGCCAACAAATATGTTCCCTTATTATAAGTGGAGTGATTTCCGAAAATTCTATCAGAACAGAATTGACAGTGTTAAATAGTAGATTTATCACTTATTAAGTTTTAAATGCTCTCACCTTAGTCAGTTTAGCTAACGGTGAGAGCATTCATTTATTCTTCTAGCAGCCATCTTTCTAATTCGGCTTTCCACTCTCGGGCGTAATGAAACCAAGGACCTTCGCACCATCCGTGACCACCAGTAGGATAAATATGCAACACTGATGGAATGCGGTTCTGTTGTAACATGCGAAAATATTGAATACTTTCTTCAAACGACACGATAGGGTCGTCGGCACTGCAAGCTATAAAAGCGCGAGGAGTGTTAGACTTGACATTTTTAAGTATGGTGTATTTGTCTATCATTTCCTGCGTGGCATTAGCTCCATGCATCTCATTGTTCATATAGCTATTAGGTATGGTGGAGGGATAGAGCAGTATCTGGAAATCAGGTCTATTTTCTGGGCCCGTAAACTGTACAGCAGCTTCACAAGCCAGGTTACCACCAGCAGAACACCCCATGACTCCCACCTTGTTTGGATTCACCTTCCAGTCTTCGGTATGCTGACGCATAATCTTGATTGCCTCCTGCACATCGCTCAAAGAAGTCTCAAAATGGCCGTTCGGCATACGATATTTCAGCACAGCGAGCGTCACGCCTATGTAGTTGAACCATGGTGCCAATGCAGTGCCTTCTTTTTCTATCTCCAAATAGACATATCCGCCACCAGGACAAGCGATGATGACAGTACCATTTGGTCTGAATGCAGGGTAAACCCACAACTCAGGCTTAGAAACATTGTTGACACTTCTAGGGTCTGGATGCCCTTCATCACCAGTAAGATGGTTGTCGTTGGGCGCTCCATTAGGCCACAAAGGAATGATGACTGGTGTACCCATCTGTGCACAGACTGTAATCCATGAAAGCAGGCATAAGCAAAGCAAAGTAAATAGCCTCTTCATTGTTTTGTATTTAAGAACAAGAATGATAGAAAAAAGAAGAGGACAATTCGACATAAACGCCCTCTTCCAAAATGTATTATTCATTATAATTCAGCTTCTTGGTCTGAGTGTCACGTGAGAAATGGCGGAAGAAATCCCACATAAGACGAGCTGCTGGCTT
>JAEEGF010785882.1_pt1 | contig 31362 bp, 30 predicted proteins | sample 9134171 | NCBI WGS metagenome assembly JAEEGF01 (sample SAMN16246542, study PRJNA631951) | gut metagenome | biome: gut microbiome; feature: rumen; material: AP-attached | host: Bos | place: Iran: Karaj | collected 2018-10 | reverse complement strand
CTAACTATAATTTCTCGTTTACTTGGGTGGATGAAAGATTGACCTTTGAGCTTATTTGCATCCTTTCTGATGATTAATGGCATTTCTTCGTCATCAATCCACTCATTGATCACTCGTTCCCAGAATTCGAGAATATCATTACCTATGTACGGATTATGTTCCGATCCCTTCCACAATAGCGCTATTTCTTTGATTTTCCCACGGATTTCATCTCCAATTAAATCCTTTTGGGGTAAACTCTTCACTGACGATTCTTTCAAAAAGCCAGTCGTTCCTGTCAGGAACTGTAAAGCTTTTCTGGGTGGATGGCTCATATGGTAAATACCACTATACCTATAGCTTTTAGATGCGACAACATTCGGAAACACGCGATAGAAATCCGCTTTCGTCATTTGAAAAGTCCCATCTGGAGTATGAACGGCAAAGACATCGTTATCATTTAATGGCTCAATAACGTTTGCCTTGAAACATAACCTAGTAAAAGAATACTCAACCATAATCTGAATCTGATATTAACCTATTGGCAAATTTACATCCTTTTGTTGAATCAAGTTGTTATGAAAGTCTTATTTGTTTTACTTTTCAGCCTTTTTGGAAAAAATCAGCACCACTAATGCCTCATCCGGCTTTAGTGGTGCAGTGTAGAGCTAGATACATCTTTTATGTCAGCTGATCTTCTTTGATTGTATCCAGATAGAACTTTGGATACCTTTGATACTTTTCTCCAACTGCAATTTTGTAGCACAAGTGGGTAGCGATTCCTCCGATGAGCCATGAAGCGACTGCTAGTTGGGGTGGGGATTGCAAGCCATTCTCGTTTTCGTATGTCGCCACAACCTGCTCAATCCACGGCTTTGGATCACCCCAGAACCTGTAATAATTCATGATGTGTTTCACAAGCTTCACTTCAAAACCTCGGTATGAGCCATCGAACATCTCATTCAGCTGTATCCCTGACGGAGAGACGACAAAAACAAGTCCAGCCCATCCAATGTTATATGGATGCAGGACTGGCAAGTTGTACTTTTGGCACCATTCATCAAATAAGAATGGTACATCTGAGTTGTATTTCAAAGCATTTATTGCAATGTCGCGTCCTTTAACCAGGCCTTCAACATTATCTTCATCAATGACTTCATCAATGATACTAATATTTGCGTCAGGATTAATCTCCATCAGGCGCCTTTTAAGGGCATTGACTTTAGGTGACCCGATATCATTATAGGTATCGTTCTGGTGATTCAAGTCTGATTCCTCTACGACTTCGTCATCTATTATCGTGAGTGTTTCAAAGCCAAAACGCAGCAGACATTCGGCGATGACACCACCTATGCCAGCGCCAGCAATAATGATTTTGAAAAACTTAATTCTTGATTGCTGTTCTTCTCGAACGTAAACTCTGTTTCTTGAATATCTTTCCATCTTTTCAAATATTAATTTTTCCACAAAAGTATATCTGACCAAATTCTGATGCAATACCCAAATGGGTCTTTCTAACTGATTGACAGGAACTTTGACCCATTTGGGTATATTTTCTGAGAGAATGAAACACAGTAATTTAAAACATAGAGGCAAACTCGATGTGGTTTAATTAAAAAGCTGGAGAGGCGATAGAAGTAATCAGAAGTCTATTGGTTCATGTCTTTTTTGTTTTTTGGCGTTAGAAAAATGTATGTATTCTATCTGTCTTTCGAGATTAATAGCACTGCCATCATCTCGAATCGAAACTCTTTTTTCATCAATTGTATTCACTTCAATAGTATCTAACCGTTTCATCCTAAACTCTTCTAATCGACTCTCAAAAATTTTTCTAATTAAAGTATAGATGCCATCTTGTATTGATGTGCCATCGCCTATTTGACCGATATATAATTGAGTGCATAGATGCATGTGCTCAATCCTGCTTACAATGCGAAACTGATTGTAAGGATCTTTTCTTTTCATTGTCTATTGTTTATTGCCTTGGGTACAGGTATACTTTTTCTCTCTATTTTTCCATTTAGTCAATAGTTAATCCCATAGGTAGCGAATTTGATACGTTGAATCCCGACGCCAGTACGGTGACCTTGAGCTGGTTATCCAAATTGTTATCATATGCTAAGGCCCACATTACATCCACTTCCTCGTCATAGTTTTCCATAAATTCCTGAACCTCGTTCATTTCCTCCATGAGGAGCGGAGACTCGCTGTCGGGATTGTAATAGATATTCATCATAATTTTCTGGGAACTAAACACATCGCAGTTCCTGAGCAAAGGAGATTCCAAGGCATTCTCAATAGCCTTGGTCACACGGCGCTCACCCAAACCAAACCCTGAAACGATAAAGGCATTTCCGCCTCTACGCAAAATATAGTTAACATCATTGAAGTCCTGGCAGACCCTGGGATCGGCGGGAGTAATTAGGTCGCAGATACTGCTGACCACAGTAGTCAGTGTTTCATCGACCTTCATTAAAGCGTTGGATGAGTCGAGATCCTTGTATATCTCTGTCAGGTACTCGTTGTTGATGATGAACAGGGCATCTACATACTTACTCATTTCGTTGATACCCTCATGAGCCTCAAGAATCTTTTCGGTTCCTTCAAACAGGAAGGGGATTGTCACAAGACCAACGGTTAGCAATACGTTCTCATGGGCAATGCGAGCCACTACGGGAGCAGCACCGGTTCCAGTGCCACCACCCATACCGGCAGTGATGATGACCATCTTGGTATCATTGTCAAAAAGAGCGGCAGCAATATCGAACTCGCTTTCCTCGGTAGCACGGCGAGCCGCCTCTGGATCATTGCTCGCGCCGTGCCCAAGTGTTGTGTTCGCTCCCAGCAACACACGGTCAGGAACTGGCGACTCATCAAGTTGATGTCTGTCTGTGTCTGAGACCATGAAGGTGATTCCCTCGATATCCTGTAAATACATGTGGTTGACAGCATTGTTGCCACCACCGCCGATGCCCATCACTGTGATAATGGTGCGATTCTGATTCTTGTCCATAAGTTTGTCCTTTTTTTGAATTAAGATTAATAGTTGTTAGTCCCAAAGATAACGGTAGTGTTTGCGAAAGAGGTCCAAGCCATGCTCAATGGTTTGTTCTTCTTCATCGGTATATGACCTGTGAGCTGATCTTGTTAATAGTTCAAACGCGTCTATCATCTTCTGGATGGCTTGGTTCCATTCGGCCATGCCTTTGAAGTCCGGGCAGTAACCATGCTTATCGTATTCCTTAAAAGTTCGCAAGCGTGGTGCAATTATTTTCGACAAACTTTGGTAAGTACACCATACTTCCTCGACGGGAAAGTCATTCTTGTGGCTCCAGTTCTTTTGAGCCCCTTTTTCATCTTTCTTTGCCATTTTGTTGTTTATTGGTCGGATTTCACAGATTGCGATATATATGCTGAAAATACCATTACAACATCGCACAGCTGCTCTGATATGCGATTGGACAAACGTTCAAGTGCAATATCTTTCATCCATTGTGGCACATCGTATAGTGCTTCAGCAATTGATCCCGCAATACAGCCTATGGTGTCACTATCACCACCAATTGAGATGGCATTGCGCACGGCGTCTTCGAAGTCAGTTGCCTATAGTGCGCAAGCGATGGCTTGGGGCACACTGCCTTGACACGTACTGCCGTTACCAGCATTATCAAGACCTTGCCATGAGTATCTAGGGCGTATCTCATCAACGCTAAGCGACAGGTCGTAGTCAAAGTCATGTTCTATGCGTTCCTTGATTGCTTGTGGAGTCCCTCCGTGACGTGCCAGAAATATAGCGAGAACTGTAGCTTGTGCTCCCTTGATACCTTCAGGATGATTATGTGTACATATGGCTGATCGCTTTGCTGCATCTAGGGTTTCCTCCTCGCTATTAAAGAACCAGCCTACGGGACTCACGCGCATTGCGCTACCGTTGCCACAACTGTAGTAAGGTTCTCCTAATCCACGATTGGAACGTTTCACCCATGTCCAGAAGCCCCCGCCATAGCCACGTTCAGGGTATGCGTTGGCATAGCGCAGATAATACTCACTTACGTTGCCTCCGTGCAACAGCCAGTCTGCCGTGGCAATGGTTAGCACACTATCGTCAGTTGGCTCCATGCTATCACTAAAAAACAAGAAATCCTTGTGTTTGATGTTGTCAAACTCATAGATTGACCCCACCATATCTCCAATAATCGCTCCTATCATAGCTTCGAATTTTATAATTCTCTTTTTTTGCCATATCAGTTCTTTTTTAACATTGCTTCGAGGGTTGGTAGGTCAACGAGTACTTCACGGGGTTTGCGGCCCCGGTTTGGGCCTACAATGCCTGCTGCCTCGAGTTGATCAACAATTCTACAGGCGCGGTTGTAACCAATGCCGTTGTCAAACATAAACATAGCTGTAGTCACATGGCCGTCAGCAACAAAATACCTTGCAGCCGCCTCAAACAGCGGATCACGTTCCAATGAAGCGCTGCTAACAGCTTTCGATACATCTTTTTTGTCCATGATTCTTTTCTTTCTTTTAGTTAGTTATTCTTATTTGATTTGACGCGTTGCGGATCATGCATAACGAGGACTGCGGCTCGCAAGATGGGATCGGTGCAATGCTTGTCGGGAGACAAACCCCAAAGAATATCACAATCAGGGCCTGTTGTATCCATTAGGTTTTGCAATGCGCTGAATTCTGCCATTTTGTATTTACAATTTGAGGTCTTATAGATATTAATTAAAACTGCATTGATGATTCCATAGGATTTCATCTGGTCTTTCATCTGCTCTGCCAATTGAGCAAATCGATTCTCCTGATTCTCATTGACTGATACCTCAAATGAGCTAAGGTTGCCGTCATGACGCAGTAATGCTCTGACATCACTAACATCAAAGGCCAAATAGTTATATGAATAACACATTTCCATGCTATGACGCATTGCACGGTGGCATTCTTCTGCCGTCTCGCATAGTTGCGTAATCTTGAACATGATATCGGCAAAAATAGGATGTGTTCCGGTGGCCTCGGCACAATGACACATTGCAGGATGCCAATCCTCTCGATCACAGCATTGCCGCGTTATCTCAAACATGGCATCGGCAATCTCACATCCCTCTCGATTCTTCATCTTGTCCTGTTCTTGGTTGTCTTGATTTTTGTCCGTCATAATAAAGTAGTATTTTAGTCCCAGAGATAGGTGAAGTATTTACTGAAAAGATTCAGCCCTTCTGTTACTACGGATCTTTCCTCTTCAGAAAAGGAGTGTACATATTTCATCAAGTCGAAAGCATCCACCATCTTCTGAATAGCCTTGTTCCAAGCCCGCATATCCTTGAAATCTCCAGGATGGCCATGCTTATCAAGATCCTTGAACGCCAATAAGCGTGGTGCTATCAATTGTGCCAAAACGTTGTCCGTGTTCCACACTTCTGATTGTGAATAGTCGCTGGCACAACTAAAATAATCAGGATTGAAGGGATTTGTTTGACCCTTCTTTGGTTTATTTTTCTTTGCCATAATGATTCATAGTTCTTTATGGATTTAAATAATCCGCTCTCGCTCGGCATTATCCAAACAAGTTTGTACTGCCATCACTTACTTGCGGATTTCAATATTGATTTCAGTTTCGAATTGACGCACGTAGATGAAGTCGGTGATGGCGAACATCGTGTGGTCAAAGAGGTGATGGAATGCACTAGTTAAATGCAAGTCCTTAGTCAGTTCCTGATCAAGCCCCTCGTTCCAATTGGGCGGTGGGCAATCCATGCCAATGAATGATTCAAAACTCATATCTGATTCGATAGGTAGTGTTAGTGGAGACAACGTTACTCCGTCCTCATAAAGCGGGTTCCAGGCGTAGTCACTGAGGACACACCATAGAGCGCTCCTGTAAGGGCTCTGCACGGGATGATTTTCAGGATAACTATAGCTGAGAAAGCACTTGGCATCCAGTATCACAGCATCCCCAAAGGAGTTTTGGTTTTTGATGTTGTCCCAAATGCTATGCGCCCGGTCGTACATTTCCCTTAAGGCGGCCGTTAGCGCATCGTTGAAGGCGATGATGTCGGGCAGTATTTCCTCTTGGTGTGCCAGCGCTTCCCGGTTGATGATGTCCTTGCGTTGGGACAACATCAAACGGCCGCTATTTGAATGACTGAAGCGATCCCCTTGTTCGGAGTAAAACAGCTTTTTAAGGATGACGTCCTCCAACCGCGCGATTATTTCGTTAGTGTCATGCATAGTTCAAGCATTGTTTTGGTTTCTGATGCAAAGTAAAAACATGCCTCCGCCAATCTGTGGCAGAGGCGCATTCAAAAGTTGTTTTTTTTTGAAGAAAAAGTTTAATCGAGTGCCTCATAGGTGAAGTCGCCGACACTCATGCACGCTTTCTTGTAGTCGAACTGGTACATGCGCATGTATTGCTCCTTGATTTCGACCGCACCATTATAGAACGGGTTGCTGACGTGCTGACGAGTAGTGACGGTAATCACCATTTCGGGCGTGATGACTTGCCCGTTGACGCGCCTTGTGCGCTTGGGCGTGATTCTAAAAACTTTGCTCATAATAAAACGTTTTAAAAGTGAAACAAAAATGGTCATACTGAACCATTCAGTATGGATATCGCTTTACTCGCATTCACTCTGGTCAAGCCCTTGAACTTATCGATAACCACAAGGTGCTCTTGCTGCTTGAGGTGGAAATTATCGCTTAAGTCAAGTATGGCGTAGGTGAAATCTTGCGTCGCATGGGCGTTAAGCCAGACGCGGATTTCCAATGAGGTCGTTGCTCTGTACCCAAATCCTTTTAACGTCAAAGATTCTCCTGTTGTCGGATCTTTGTATGTGGTTTCAGACAAAATCGGAGTCATGGAATCATATTGTCCGGGCATATCATATCCCTGCCACAGTTGTTTCACCCATTCAGAGCCATGGTGACGGCATGGAGAGGTAATGATAACCTTGCAATGGGTTTGTTCCAAAATGAACTGCAGATTCTGGATGGAAACAAGACGGCCATATTCCATGACACCTTCCAGGTCAAGAAACAGAAACTTGTCGATGCAGGGATGGTCGGGCGCAGGTTGCAGTTTGGCTTTCAGATCCGCTAACGCCTCCTGTGGCGACTCACCCTTGCCGATGATATAGTTAGAGGCTTCATAAGTCCAGAAATCATCATAGTCTAGCCCGTCATCATTGATTGCCCTGGGTACATCCCATGCCTCAAGATTGAACGCCAGATAATCTGGACTACAATAACGATTCCTTATGATAGTTAAGGGATAAATGTCCATATCGTCTTTAGTTTTTTGTTCCATAATAAAGAAGTTTTGTGTATTTGTTATTGTAGAATTGTGAAACAAAAACTACCTGTATTATACGTTAGTTCCAAGTCTGGATAATACTTCTCTTGCTTTCATCATCTCAACGGAACAGTTTATCGATGTCCATGGGGCTAAGAAGCACCTGGCGTGGCTTGCTGCCCTGTGCAGGACCCACGATGCCGGCTTGCTCCATCTGGTCCATCAGGCGGTTTGCGCGGTTATAGCCGATTTCAAAACGACGCTGCAGCGATGAACTACTGGTGGTGTTGCCCATGACGATAATGCGCACTGCATCCTCAAACAGCGGGTCAATGTCCTTGATGCATCCCATATTGAAGCCACTTCCAGCATCTTCGACTTTACCGACATGCCTGGGCAGCGTGTATGGTTCCATGTGACCGATATCGCTATCCTCCTGTTCCTTGATATAGTCACAGATGTTTATAATATCTGGCGTTTCAACTAACGGACACTGCAGTCGAGTCACCCCGCCATCAATTGAGAACAGCATATCGCCTTGGCCGATCAGCTGTTGAGCTCCTGGGCGGTCAATGATAATCTGACTGTCACTGCGTTGGGCCACTGCAAAGGCAATGCGACCAGGGAAGTTTGCCTTAATCAAGCCAGTGATGACCTTGCTAGACGGGCGCTGGGTGGCGATAATCATGTGGATGCCCACGGCCCTAGCCTTTTGAGCGATTCTCACCAAAGGATCCTCCACCATCTTGCCGGCTGTCAAAATCAAGTCACTGAATTCGTCAATAATGCACACGATGTAGGGCATATAGTTGTACTTCTTCTCGCCATTCTCGTCACACAGCTCACGCAGATCACTAAACCATTTCTGGTTGTACTCGCTCATGTTGCGCACCTTCACTTCCTCAAGGACAGAGAACCGATCTTCCATCTCCTGAACCAAACAGTTTAGGGCCTTGATAGCGCTGTCGGTATCGGAAATGATGGCCTTTCCCTCACCAGGAACCTTGGCGAAGTAGTATTTCTCCAGGTCGCTATATACGCCAAACTCCACCCGCTTGGGATCTATCAAGACAAATTTCAACTCAGATGGTCCTTTCTTACAGAGCAGTGAAGTGATGATGGCGTTCAAACATACCGATTTGCCCTTAGCAGTTGCACCGGCAACGAGCAGGTGGGGCATTGTGGTGAGGTCGGCGACAAAGATTTCATTGTCCACTGTACACCCCAAGCACATCGGCAGCTTGGCGGTACTTTCCTGAAAAGCCATGGAACCCAGCACCTCGCGTATAGGCACAACTTGAGGGACTCGGTTGGGAATCTCGATTCCGATGGTGCCCTTGCCGGGCATTGGCGCAATGACACGCACCCCCAGTGCTGCAAGACTCAAGCAAATGTCATCAGTAATATCATTGCTCAAGTTGCGTATCTTACTGATACGCATACCTTTTTGCGGCACGACCTCATATAAAGATATTGTGGGCCCGATATGCACGATGATGTCCTTGACATCAACATTATAATTGCTGAGTACCTCACGGATGCGTTCCTTGTTCTCTTCTTGTTCCTGTATGTCCACACTGTTTGGGTCCATCTTGATACCCTTGAGCAGATCCAAAGTGGGAAAGTTGTACTGGCCATATTCGCCAGTAGGGTCATTAAATGATGATTGCTCCATATTACTGATGTATTAAATAGTTTTACGATGCAAAGGAAAAGACGACCTCCGCCAATCTGTGGCAGATGAATGTTTTTTTTGAAAAAACTTTTGGTTTCAGCCGTTGAGCAACGCTATGGCTCGGTCGGCCAGCAAGTCCGTGATGCCGTCAAAAGGGTTGGTCAGGATAAAGTGCGGTAACTGGGAATCCAGTATTACATACTCATCGTCAATGATGACGTATCGAGCGTCTCGTGCGGCATTCTCGAAAAGCCAAAAGTCTATTTCAATGCCTTTGCTTTGTCTCGCATCTAGGCCGTTATCGTCAAGTGACCAACTGGCGCTGACAACCGACGGTGTGATGTCGATAACGCGACCTGGAAGATGCCTGGTCGTCCACATGTCCTGCATAGCTTCAAGACCAAAGTATTTCCAAGAAGACTCAATCACGATATCAGCATGAGTAGTGTCAATAATCCGTTTCAACTGTTCAACTGCCTGAGGGTCGAAGAGGGATCCATGCTCGTCCCGCCATGGTCCCCCCTCCGAAATCAGCAGATCCTGATAAAACTCGGTATTAAGCACCCCGTCAAAATCAAGAAACAGAAACTTTTCCATGCAGCAAAGAAAAAGACGACCTCCGCCATACTGCGGCAGAGGTCTTGGGAAAATGCTTTATTGGGGAAAATCTCCTAATAATGTCTTCATGAATAATGCTTTCCTTTAACAGCCAGGTTGAATTTCAACAGCAGGGACAGATAAGTGCTGTCATGGCTGCCTTTGACCATGCGAAGAAAGTTGATTTTTCCACGCACTACATTCACATCATGCTTTAAAAGGGTATCGGACAGGAACAGGTGATGGATTGAGGCTCTTAAATTCTTGACGAACTTCCTCGTTACATTGACATGATTGCCCACATTCAGCCCGGTAACCTGCTGTCTTGCGCCTCGCCTTTGAAGCCGAGTCTTATTGGAGTTGACGATAAAGCCACATTCGTTGATAATCTTATATAATTCAGTCATGAAGTCTCCATTGTCATGATAGACATTATGATTGCTGCTGAATGTCATGTCATCGGCATAGCGCGTGTACGCTAAGTGAAATCGTCTTGCTAAACCATCCAACCGTTGATCGAGGATTGCTGCACAGATGTTAGACAAAACAGGCGATGCCGGCGAACCTTGAGGAAGGACATTCTCAACACGATGGTCAGGTGCAACATGAGGATAGGTACAGATGCGAGCGAGGACCTTAGCCACATGATGCGGAATGCCCACCCGCTTCAAGCCGCGTTCCACATCCAAGGCGTTTATCGTAGTAAAAAAGTCTTTCAAGTCAAGGTTCAACACATAGTTATGACCACAATGCTCCCGGGCATTGTTCACGATGGACCGGTTACGCGTGAATGCCATAACATTTTTCGGTGCCTCATAGAGTACGGACAACATAAAAGCCAAGGAAGAAAGTATATCTTTCAACAAACCATCTGGCGCCAGAATCTCACGCATCGCTCCAGACTTTTTGGGGATAGAAAAAATCCTGTAATAGGACCGTATAGTAGCGATTGAAGTCAACTGCTTCAGTTGGCCAACTGTGACCGGTTCTGCAAAAGAGATTCCCGACACATATGGGCCAATCATACTGATTGAGCTGCAAATCGTTTCCATCGAATCGATGCGGACAAGAGACTCAAGATATTCATATAACACTTTATTCATAGCATCAAACTGTAGGTAAAAACTCATGGGGCCAGCTGTCACTTCTAAAAAATGGATTCAAGTTTGTGAGAGTCGAGTGAAGACCGTTGCCCTTAGTAAAGCGCAGCTTTACAATAGCAAAGGTCGAACGAGACCGAACAAGGCGCAGAATCCAGAAGCAAACGTTGTTGTCGGCCAGCATTAGCGCTACCGACATCTGCCGATAACAGCAGACGGGATGGGTCAAGTAGCAAGCTGGACACCCATGAGGATATTGTCTATGGACTTGTTTTGCCATTACATTTCTGTTTTTGGTGCAAAGAAAAAGACAACCCCTGCCATTCTGTGGCAGAGGCGCGTCCTGATGATTATTTTTCTCGAAAAAATTATACGATGGGGTCTGGGCAGTAGTCTTTGCGCTTGCAGGTTTTACAGTGTTTGCCTATCCAAACGTCATCAAACTGCTTCATGGCCTGCTCGACGATTTGAGGATCATTGGTCAGGATGCCAGCCTCGAAGTTGCGCTTATCGCTGCTCTTCATGCCGATTCCGGCACCCGTGAGGTTGGCGCTACCGATATACACCTCCTCACAGTCAAAGACCAGCATCTTGAAGTGAACCCGGGGGCACAGCACACGCTCCAACCGATCGTATAGCACGGGATACCTGTCAAAGTCCTCGCGGAAGTTCGGCCCAGGCTCCTTTGCATGAATCAGCCTCACCTCAACACCCCGCCTAATCAGCAACGCAATCAGCGCCAGGAAAGGCTTCTTCTCCTTACCAACCTCCACATACAGGTCCTTAATGTCGGCCGTCCCAATCCACAACGAGCGCTTCACCGACTGCACCCGACCAAGCACCTCGTTATAATGGTCACTATTAGAAATGAACTGAATCATAGAGATTATCAGTTATCACTTTCATCTGTTCGCCTATATGACTTTTCCAGTATCGTGACCATCAATTCTTCATGTTTTTTCATCGTTTCTATCGTCCAATTCTCTTCATTCTGGTTTGCGCTATAATACATCAGTGCTAATTTGATACTTTCTAATTTAGCCTCTTTTGAAATCTGGTCTTTAACTCGTGCAAACTTTAAAGCCAAAGCATTGTCACTTTGAGTCAAATTAAAGAGGTCGGAAATAAGTGCCAAATTACCGAATGAATCTTTTACATCATCGCCCCAATGTTCTTTTTGTTCTCTTTCGCTTCGAGGATGAAAATGTTCCACAGAATTGTACTGATGAAATTTATATTCTTTGATTGCTTTTATTAAGGTATCATCTATCAGAATACCCTCAGGGAGAATCTCAAGATTGTTATCTTTAAGATCATCAATAACGTATTCCCATAATAAATAATCAAGCCTGCGGAAATAGTAGTTATTGAACTTTCGGAATGAGAAGTTCTTAAAGTTCGTCTCGCTATGTTCATCAATTAACGAGTCATGAACTTTTAGTGCGCTTAATAGTTGCTCATTATCTAAAAAGTTTGCCTCATTTGACACATATTCAAGAATGAAAGGAATCCAACGATAGTAGGTATATCTTGATGAATCCGCATATAGCATGGCTTCATACTGTTCAAGCTTGTCGTGTTCCGATGATTCCGATGATAACAGTCGATACAAACCTTTGCCATCGATTCTCAAGATATAATAATCAAAAAAGAACCTATAACGATAAATTGCCTTAATAAAATCGATTGGTTTAATCTTCACTTCGTCTGTTCCAATATAGCGTTCACAAGTCTTAATCAGATTATTTGGATTAAAAAATTGTTGATGCACAACATTAGCCTTTTCTTTCACATCAAGCATCAAATACAAAACTTGCAAGAGGTAATCTGTAAAGTTAAGGAATGACCTGAATGCTGAAACATTGTTATTGTTTGAACCTACCTCTGTTTGCAAATTGGCCCCTCCGTTGCCATCCAATAATGCTTTGATGCTAGCGTTTTCTGGTTTTCTTACATCCTCCTGTTTATTAATAGAAAAAAAATCTGTTGCTCTGGCTTTTATTATCGTATCTATATGCGTTTGTTTTTCGTCAGGATTAGATAATGGACATATTGTTTGTTCCATTCTACTAGCCTGATTCCACATTTCAACACAGGCACCATATTCTTCAGGCGGAATCATCTTGAGAAGTTGGACCTTGAGTATCTCATGATTCTCGAGATTGCGACCTGTAGAATTCATGGATTCAAAATGCTTATTTAATAAACGAGCATTATAGTCATCCGGCAGGTATGAGAGAAAAAAAGACAAATGCTCATAGACATATTGGCAAAAACCCTCTACGCATATTTGCCGTTTCTTTGAAACGAAACCACTCGATAACTTTTTATAATGAGATGAAAAATTTTCCTCTTTCAGGTATTCCGAGATAAAGTTAATACCATTATTCATCGTTTCATTAATAGAATCAACCAAATCCCCACCATCAATAAGATAGGTCATGTATTTTCTGTCATCAGGTCTTGCTCGAAAGTCTAGTCGAATATCATTATTGTATTTTAGAAAACTTTTCTTCCATTCAATGTAATGCTCTTTCATTACACAGCCCATTAACATCATAACGGTAAAGCGTTGCTGACCATCGACCAGATCTAATCTTTTTGATGATGCATTATGCTTTACAGTCAGCACCCCTATATGATAATCTGATGGGACTTCATTTGACAGATATTCGTACAGCAAGTCGTCCAACAACTCTTTTATTTGTTCTTCTCCCCAAGTGAAAAGCCTCTGATAAATGGGGATATTAAAGAGTTGATCACTGATGTTGCTTGGATGTAATGCTTTCATATCGCGTATTGAAATAATAATCTTTATCTTTTTTTGAAATACAGAATGTTTTTGAAATGCAGTACTCTGATAATTGACCAGAAACCGACTTACACTTTTCGAGGAAAGCCGAACGAATACCTTCTATGCCATCAATCCTCCTAAGCCGATTAACTGCAATCTCGATCTCAGCCAGGAAAAACGTGGGAGATGTCGCTTGTTCTATCATCAGTACAATGCTAGATTCTTTGGCATAATCAATAATCGTGGGTTCATATGCTCGACCTTTTTCAAATCGAATTTGTGCGATATATCTAACGATTGATAAAGCAGCTTCGTAGATGAAACGATTCCCGAATTTCAAATAGTAGCAGAAGATGAGAGCCTCCATCACATATCGATACCACTTATCGGAGTAGCCAATAAAATGATTGTATAGAATTCTGTAGACATTGGTTTCATTGTTTTCAACTGTTTTTGTAGTAGTAAATTCCCTATATTTCTGCACAAAGTATTCAACGTATTCAAAGAAGTGCTGACCACCTTGTATTGGTTCATGATAATTGAATTTTTCACCAAATGGTGGTATTTCCTCTATATATGGCGCACTTTTAAACTCGGGATAAACAAAACGTCCAGATTCCTCGCAATCCTTCACTCGTGCCCAATGCCGTAGTCTATATAGGTAAAGCTCAATAACATGTATATAGTCCGCTTCTTGGCGTTTCTCACGGTCCTTCACATTATCTGTAAATGACTTACAAGAATTAATCATTTTGTCCCATTGCGCTGCATATAGCTCTTGCTGAGCTTCATAGTCTGCTGGGATATATCTGAGATGATGAGGCTTTAGCAAGTCGTAATCTGTGAGTTGCTTACCTCTTGAATTAGAATTATTAAAGAACGTAAATGATAAGTCTAGATTATTATTCTTTATAATCAGTACGCCAACAGTAATCTTATTGATATTCTCAATAATACTCTTCTTTCTATTTTCATCGTTAATATATTTGCTGATAGTGATACCATTATTGATGACATGTCGTTGGGCTTCAAGAGATTCAAGTGAGCAAGATAGGAGTTCTTTATCTTCATTGAGTAATAAGTACCGTATAATGGCCAATGTTACTAGTCGTTGTTGCCCGTCAACGATATCTAATTTTCCTTCGTTCTCACAAAGGATTATATTCCCTAAATAATAACGACTGGTTGTGATGCTCTCAATATCATTTAAAAGTGTTATGACTTGGTTTTCCTCCCAACAATAAATGCGTTGGTAATCTGGAATATTCAAATTTAGTTTGAGAACCTTATTGATGTCCTTTTGGCTATAATCCACATCATTTGATGAAGACCCTTGCTCAAGTTTTATTATCTCAGGTTGCACAATATCTCTTATTCGAAGAAACATATCAAAAATATCTTTTTTTTGTGGTATCAGAATCCATTGACAGTTTTGTCTTTTATTCCAAACGGCTCCCTGTAGTTCCTTATGGCTCGACAAACGGTTATAAAGTTCCTGGCGAAGCCACCAATAATTATCTCCTTCAATATGAAGACGAACTCTGCCATCTATGAACTCATAATGTAATTCATCAGCAGAATACTTGCCGGTCCCAGCTTGGATATAAAAATAACCTGAGTTGCCATCATATTCCCATTTGTAATCTCTCCCTGGAAATTCTTTCTTGGCAAACTCTTCAAATTCTTCTTTTGTTATATCAATCATTTCAACTGAGTATTACACGTTTGATTATTACCTGAAATCAGAAGATATTGTTGATTAGATCTTCATCGTCATAGAAATCGTCAGATTCGAGGAAGACTTCTTTCACATTAAAGAGAATCTCGTCTTCGGTTTCATAGCTATCATCAAGGTACTCATCTATATTGTCTTCGATGAAATCAGCTACTTGCTCAAAAAAGTTGCACTTGTCAGCACCATAACGACGTTCTTGGGAACTCTTTCTCTGGTACTTCTCAATGATTTCCTCAATTTGTTCTCTTTCCATTATCGTATTGTTTTAATGATTGTTGTCTGCAAATGTAGTTAATCAATAATATTTGCCAACAATGTCATGTATCGCTATCAGTGACTCGACAAACTTGGGCAAGGCTGTGGCTTTGTCCTTTTGATAGAATTTTGCAGAGACGGTGTAACCAGTATCGACTATCTTAGCCTTTATCTCTATAAAGGTAAGAGTCAGCGAGGCACTCAGTTTGCAATCAAATGAGACTTGTGATTTGATACAGTCTGTGATTTCATTGATTATTACTTCATCTTGAGCTTTATTGATTTTGTGTTGCTCTTGATGCATTCTTCTTTTCTCCTTTAAATCTTTTATCAACGCCTTATAATTTGCCTTTTTCTCTAATAGCTTCTGCATATAGGCTTTTCGTAGGGCTGCTTTCTCCTCCTGGGATAGTTGATTGTACTTGTCAACGTCCTCTTTTGTGATTGTCTCTCCACATTCAGTACAACAATCATCAACTTCTTCTCCACAATTTGGGCAGTAGGAAGCACCCAAAGGCAAGTCCTCTCCGCATTCAGAGCAAGTATTTGCCATGTAGTTAATCTCTCTTCCACAATGTGGACAAAATTCAATGTCAAAATCAGCCATAGCACATCTAGTTTTAAGTGATTATTGCTTGCAAAGATACATAAACAGATTGGCTTTCCCAATATTACTTATAGATTTCATGCCTAAGTTCATTCAACTCTTCCTCGGGCATGTCACACTTTTTATAATGCTTGTAATCCTTATTAGCGAGATATAGGAAGAACTCTTTTTGCCAGTCTTCGTGATACTCATTAAGGTAGTCACTAGTCATCCACCATGAGCCATTAGCGCAAACATCTGAGCATCTTTCTCCAAACGAATATGCTTGGTCATCATCCATGCCATGTTCTATTGCTTGCTCAACTGCCTCAGCATGAACGTCAACGAAATGCTCGTTGTAATGCGTTCCTCTCTCATCAAAGTAATTGTTAGCCTCATTCGCGAAAGCATGAGCATAAATGGCGCTTTTGCCTGCCTTGATACAACGGTGATAGATTTCGCAATACTCAGCAGCCTTTTCTTGAGGATAAAAGTCATGGTCATGAAAGAGAGACTTAAAGCGTTCTCTAAAAATGTCGTCGCTACTCAAAGAACTTACATAAATGTCAAGATCCCTCTCCCTCTGTTCTTCGTCTTCTATAGAACTATAAGTACAAAAAACACAAAAAATTTCGTCTTCATCATCTAAGCTCAGTTCCTCTGCAAATTTTGAAGCCCATATTTCTCTATGGCCTTTCTCGATTTCTCGAACATAATAAGATATATAGACATTAGCGTCACAAATACTATACGTGACATTACGTTCTTCTTCAGAAGTCTCATCTTCACCCGTATCACCTTGTTGAAGCTCATTATAACGCCGAATCATTTCCTCCTTATACAGTGGAAAGTATTTCTCGTCAAATCCAGTCTTGGCAAAGGCGCCTTTAATTAATTCATCTGTTAATTGTATCATTGTATCTCTGTATTAATGGTTATAATAGTTCTCTCGCTATCCAGGCGCAGGCCTCTGCGTCGGCGAGGGCGTGGTGGTGATTCTCCATGCAGAAGCCGCAGGCAGCAGCCACGGTCTGGAGCTGATGGTTCTCCAAGTCGGGTTGCAAACGACGGGAAGCTGCTAGCGTGTCGAGGAACTCGTATTCGGGATAATCCATCTGATAGGTTCGGAAGACAGCGCGAAGGCAGCCCTCGTCAAAGGGGCGGTTGTGTGCCACCAGCGGAAGCCCTTCAATCAAGGGTTCTATCTGTGCCCACACCTCGGGGAACACCGGGGCATCGTCAGTGTCGGTACGGCACAGACCATGTACCTGTGTGCACCAGTAGTTATAATAGTTGGGTGCGGGCTGGATGAGCGAGTAGAATTTATCTACTATCTTTCCGTCCCGGACAATGACCACGCCAACCGAGCAAACCGATGAACGGTCATAGTTGGCGGTCTCAAAATCTATAGCTGCAAAATCTCTCATGGTTTAATCTTTCTTATAACAGTTAAACATACGCTCGGTGGTTTCCGCCATTACCTCACGAAACCATAGCGGCTCGAGCACTTCCATATTATCATGGTTCCATAGCATTTCCTGCATGAAGTCTTGCGTCGGACGAATGAATAAGGTGAAAATGCTGTATTCGTCGTTTCGCTCGACCTCCTTCTGTGACTCATGCAACCTGAGGCCACGGATATAGTTGGCTTGGCCAGCATTAACTTTAAGTTTCACTATTTCTTTGTTGATATCATGGTCACGAATCACGCCGAAGCATCCCTCGAAATACTCCTCGGCATTCCAGTCCTTGGGCATCTTGAAGGTCTCATCTTTGACCTGAAGATACCTGATTCGGTCAAGGCAGTAAATCCACATGGCCTGGTTGTCAGGGTTTGAAAAGTTGCCTCGCCCAACCATATACCAACGTTGGCGGCACAACTTCACGCACAAGGGCTGCACGTCGTAGTTCTTTTCCTCATCCTCCCAGTGATTGTAATAGGTCATGTTCACCACCCGGTTCTCCTTCATCGCTTCGATGATGGGTTGCAGATACTCTTGCCCAGAGGGTACATACTCCAACAGAATTCGGTCTTTGATGCTCAAACAGCTAGCCAAAGTGTTGGTCACGCTGTAAGTGTTGTAAATCCATGAGCGAATGCCATTGTTTTTAATGTCATCCTCGTTCTGGATGAAATAGCAGTACTCGCCTTTATGCTCATTGTCAATGAAGACGCCAAACATGTCCAAAATGGCTTCCCGCCAGCGGTCAAAAGTGCGTTTGGGGATGCTCTTACCATTGCTGATGTCATCATCGAGCCACTTCTCATTCAACTCCTCAAAAGTGATCTTACCCGCCTGATAAACTGCATTGATAATCCACACGTACTTGCTGATCTGGCTCTGTCCTCGTTCATTATCTTTTTTAGCCATAATTATCAGATTTTTTAGTTATCGCCACAAAGTTACAAATAACCTACGCCAAATTGTGGCAGAAGTTTCTTTTTTTCAACTCAAAGACAAAAAAACTTCATTTCTAGCTGACTGCTGAATCGTCAAGGCTATAACTCTCACGCTCAATAGACTGTAGTGCATCGTCGATTATTCGATCAATCTCAGGTTGCTTTTTATTTGCGATTTTATCAATTTGTGACTTGTTCGTGATCCATATCAATACGCTAAATACATGCTTTTGTGACTTTAAAATCCCCACAATAACGAAATGTTGGTTCTACTTGCCCTCTTCGTTAGAACCAATTTTGAATAGTGGGGGCAAAAATGACTGGTTTTTTGATGTTTATTTCTACTCTGAGTATGGAGTCGGATATTTTTGCATGCGATTTCACGGCAATGCTTCAGATACCAGAGTTACTAGACGTGATACTTCTTGAAATCTGATATGCAAAAGGACCCGTGCATAAAGCACCGTGTAGAAGACAAATAAAGTATTAACATAAAAAATTAATTATTATGAACACAGATAACAAAATCTTAGGCAACCAATTGGTTGTGTTGTCGAGGTCAGACCTTGACACTATGGTGAATGAAATGGCACAAAACATTGTCGCCGCTCAGACCAAAAATATGCTAAATGATAGTGAGGCTGGTATGGATGCTCCTGAAGGAATGCGATTCATCACCCGTAAGGAAACGGCGAGTCTTTTACATGTGAACTACACCACGCTCTGGCGATGGAACAAGCAAGGTTATCTCCGTTCCAGAAAAGTAGGTGGAAGGCATGTCATGTACAAATACAGTGATGTGATGGCTTTGCTCAATGGCTGACTATAATAAAGAAGGAGGTCTTTATGGCAAAAGACTCAAAGACTATTCTACTCTTCACGGAACAGCGAGATGCCATCGCCTATCTTACTGATGAAGAAGCCGGGCAGATGTTCAAGGCCATCTATGACTATGCCGAAGATGGTGTTGTGCCCAAATTTGCCGGTCCAATGATGTCGGTATTCGCGATGATTCGATCACAGATAGACCGCAGTAGAGATGCCTATAAAGAGAAGTGCCTGAAGAACAGCGCCAACGCCAGGAAACGCTATGCATGCAAACAGCAGGAGACCAACGAACGCATGCCATCGGATGCGAACGCAAACGACGGTTTCCCTCCGCATCCCGTCGCATGCATTCCTATTCCAAATCCTAATCCTACTACAAATCCAAATCCGAACATTGATGATGGAACTAACGCTTCCATCATCAATGAAGCAGAAATGATAGAGGGTGAAGAATACCCGTTTGACAAGATTTGGGAAATGTATGACAAACCAATAGGTGATCAAGAACAACTAAGACATCGTTGGAACGCCCTGTCACACGACGATAAGAAAGCTATTTTCGCTTATGTTCCCCTTTATGTGCAGGCGCGACCCGAAAGAAAATATCGCAAGGACTTTGCAAACTTCCTCACCTACCGCACATGGGAAACGACACCTATCAATTCAGCCGACCTGCAATATGAAAACAATCAACGCTGTTATCAATCAATTGAAGCAAGAAGGAATGCTGCTCAGCGGACAACCTTACAACTTGCCAACAAACTCATTGGCACAAGAATCGAACCTGTCGCCGACTTTGATGAAGATTAAGAACAAGTACCCCACGGTAAAAGAATTCTTGGTCGCCATCAATCCAGACAGACAGTTGCAGATATGCAATAATCCCGAGGATTGCTATTTCGGCAATTCACCTACTTTGGCTTCTTTGAACATACTCTACGGACAAGGAACTGCAGAGGTTTGGCTTTCAGCCGAGGTACAAGAGGCATGTCTGTTCATGGGTATAAAGGAAATGCCGGACATCAACCAGACGGAAAAGTTGGTCAAGATAATCTCACTGCAATATGGCTATCTGAAGGTTGACGAACTGCAACTGTTCTTCTTCAACTTCTGCTCCGCGAAATATCGTCACTTCTACAATACCTTCGACCCGTCCATCATCATTCTTAGCCTTCGTGATTTCCTGAGTGACAGGAACCGGGCTTATGATAAACGCGAGCAAAGGGAAAGAGAACGTGAGCGTGAGGAATGGAAGAAGAACGCCATCACCTATGAAGAGTACCAAAGGCGGAAAAAAGAAAAGGAGCTGTAAATTCAAGATGCAAAAAAGGGGTTGCCGAAAGCTTGCTTCTCGGCCCCTTCTTTTTTTTGAGAAACGACAAAAGAAATAGTGTTTTATAAAAACTCTTAGCCTAATAAGAGTTAACTTTCGTTAACACATGGTTGTCCTTGCCAAAAATAGCTTTTGGGGAGCAAGCTCGGACAAGATAATGGTGTAAAATCAAGGTGAAAAGATAAAAACTTCGACCTGTGGAACTGAACCATAAAAATGCCTTATTGCGGATCTTCTTTTTTGCGTTTCCTTTATAATTTGGTGGGGCAAATGTGGGGCAAAATGGTAAAATGAAAGTCGCAAGTGCTTCATTTTCAAGCACTTGCGACTTATAAAAGTGATCCCTACAGGATTCAAACCTGTAACCTTTTGATCCGTAGTCAAACGCTCTATTCAATTGAGCTAAGGGACCATTTTTCGTTTTTAGCGCTGCAAAGTTACTGCTATTTTTTGAACTGGCAAGGGTTTTAACCAATTTTTTTTCAAAAAAAATTGCGCACAAATTCTCAATTGGTGCTATCTACCACAGCATCAATGAGTTATGAAAATGGGGTTGCTCGTTAGTTCAATAGCCAGGTGGCGATGGCCCAAATGGCAAAAATAACGAGTGCGATAAAAGTAGCCGTCCACAACGGTTTATACTTCACCACATAGAGCCCTTGCTTGGGCACGTCGGCCTTGGCAGGCTTTTCGTTGGCGATTGCAAGCTTGTGCTCATCGATAGGCTCGATGGGCTGTTCCTCTTCCTTATATAAATATGCTTTCATTGTCTTGTTTGAGTTTAATTTTCGCTGCAAATTTACTTCAAATCCTGCAAATGGGCAACACTGACATGATTTTTGATGAGAAAAAGTTGTCTCATTTTGGTTGCCACATGAGCCGCAACGCATTAATAACGCAAATCAGAGCAACTCCCACATCGGCAAAGACGGCCTGCCACATGTTGGCGAACCCCAATAAGCCCAGTATCATGACAAGTAGTTTCACGATGATGGCAAGGCTGATGTTTTGGCGGACAATGCTACGTGTGCGCTTGCCAATGTTCACGGCATCGGCCACACGCGAGGGCTGGTCGGTCTGGATGACCATGTCGGCAGTTTCAATAGCCATGTCTGAGCCAAGGTTACCCATGGCGATGCCCACATCACTTGCTGCCATCACTGGCGCGTCGTTGATGCCGTCGCCGACAAATGCGACCCGTTTGCCGTCTTGCTTGAGCCGTTCGATATGCTCTACTTTGCCTTGTGGCAGCAGGTCGCCATGAGCCGTGCCGATGCCCAGCTTGTTGGCAAGCTGCAGGGTAAGTGCCTGTCTGTCGCCCGATAGCATGACTGTGGTGATGTGCTCTGCACTAAGTTCTTCGATAGCCCGTTGTGCGTCGTCCTTTGCCCTGTCGTTCAACGCGATGTATCCTGCAAACCGGCTGTTGACAGCCACTGCGACCATGGTACTGGCAATGTCATTTAACTCTGCTGGGTAATCGACACCCTCATTTTGCAGCAATCGTGTTGTTCCCACAAGCCATTTGTCTCTATTCACAGTAGCGCTTAGCCCATAGCCTGCAATGTTCTTTAGGTCTGTAACCTCGACAGCCGCAGGCTCTCGGTAGTCGATGATAGCCTGGGCAATGGGGTGGGGACTGACCTGCTCGATGGCAGCGACAATGCTGACCTGCTCATCGTTAAGTCTGCTGACCTGGCTCACGAGAAATTGGCCTGTTGTGAGCGTTCCTGTTTTGTCAAACACGACAGTATCTACCTGTGCGATGGCGTCCAGATAGTTGCTTCCCTTGAAGAGGATGCCGCGGCGCGAGGCGGCTCCGATGCCTGCAAAGTAGCTCAGCGGGATGCTGATGACCAGGGCACAAGGGCAAGAAATGACTAAAAAGATGAGGGCGCGGTGCAGCCATGTGGTAAAGTCGAAGTTCCAGGATGTATCGATGGCCGAGTAGAGCCACGGCAGCAGCACGACGAGCACTGCAAGCCCGACGACGATGGGTGTGTAAACCTTAGCGAAACGGTGAATGAAGAGTTCTGTGGGTGCCTTCCGCTCGCTGGCGTCCTCGACCATTGCCAGGATGCGCGACACGGCGCTCTCGCTGGCTGGCCTGATGGCTTTCAGCCTTACAGGACTCTCGATGACAATCATGCCAGCAAGCACCTCGTTGCCTTGGTCGATAATGCGTGGCAGGCTTTCACCGGTGAGTGCCGCCGTGTCAAATGCATGGGCGCCGTTGGTGAGAGTGCCGTCGATGGGCACGCGCTCCCCTGGCTTTACCTCAACGATGTCTCCGACTTTGACATCGGCGGGATTGACTGTTGTGCGCTCATCACCGCGCACGATTACAGCGTGGTCGGGCCTCAGGGCAATGAGCGACTTGATGTTGCTGCGGGCACGGCTCACGGCGCTGTCCTGCAGAGCTTCGCCAATGCAGTAGAGTGTCATCACGGCCACCGCTTCGGGATATTCACCGATGGCAAAGGCACCGATACTCGCTACCGACATCAGCAGGAACTCGTTGAACACCTCACCATCGCGGGCGGCCTCGATGGCCTCGCGCAGCACGCCGCATCCGGTAGGCAGCCATGCAATGGCATACCACAGGAGCCTGATCCAGCTGTTGCTGAACAATGAAACTTCCATGGCGCTCATGGCGATACCTGCCAGCAGCAGGGCGAGAGACAGGGCGGGTTTCCACCAGCTCATGCCATCTTCCTCGTCATGTTTACCGTCATGTGCGTGGCCGTCACAGCAGCTACAGCCGTGGCTACCGCAATGTTTCTCATGTTCATGATCGTTTGTTATCATTGCTTATATCTTTTTTTCGATGGCAAAGGTACAGAGAATCATGTGCAACCGGGTTGCAAAGTTGCATCCGGCTGAACAAGAGCCTGTGATAGAGAATCTTGGAATTTGGAATCAGTACAGCAATCGGGCAATGTGTGCCGAGCCTCGTTTACCGGTGGCGATGCGTTTGAACAAGTGCTGCGTCAAGGGACCAACCAACCAGCGCCAGCGGCGGTTATTCTGATAGGTCTCTTGCAGGTTGGAATAGGCCTCACGGCACAGTGGCTTGGCCAGTTCGGGACAGCCTTCGCGTTCATACTGTGCTGCAAGTACCATGCGGCGGTATTCCAGCAGTCGTTCAAACCGCAGTTTGTGTGTCTTCTTGAGCTGTGAGCAGCGCACCTCGTTTTTCATGATGTCGATGACATACTCCCACTGACCTTGCCTGCTGTGGAACTCGGTGCCGGTGATGGAGTCAGCCCCGTTGTGGTTGACCGTGACATGGGATTTGCCGCCCATATAGGCAACGTGAGGACGGGCAAGCAGCAGACGCAATCCCAGTTCCCAGTCGTTCCAGCCAGGCAGGTTGATGTTCCACCCGTCGGTAGCGGCAAAAAACTCCCTCCTGACGGCATAGCGCTGCGTCGCCAACTGGCCGTGCAGGATGTGCTGGGCAAACAGGTCGCGCTTGCTGAATGGGGACTGGCGTTGCGAGCCGTCGGGGAAGATGAGGGTTGATCGGGTGCTGATGAGGTCCAACGGACGGCCTTTGCGCTCGGCGCGCTCAATGACTTTGACATAAGACTCCACCAGCTTCTCGTCCATGAGGTCATCGCTGTCAAAGAACATCACCCAGTCGCCGGTGGCGTGTTCAAAACCTCGGTTGCGTGCCGCTCCGGCAGTGTGGTGTGCCTCGTTGGTGATGACCACGTTGAACCCCTCGCCAGGGTGCTCTTTCTTGAAAGTTTCCAGCACCCGCAGCGTGTCGTCGGTGCTGTCATTATCTACAAGGACCACCTGCAACGGGCGGTAGGTTTGCGCCACCACGCTTTGTAATGTGGCGGGAACAACCGATGCGCGATTATAGACGGGTATGATAATCGATACTTCCATAAATCGGTGTAAAGATACTGCTTTTTTTGAGAAGTTCAAAAAATAATACTAATTTTGCCCGCAATGAAGATACTATTTGCAGGAGATGCAAGCAACATGCACAACTGCCTGGCACAGGAGTTGCGGCGCATGGGACATGAAGCGGTGGTGGCATCCGACGGCTCGCGCTGGATGGATACCCACCGCGATATCAATTTGTTGCGCCGTCCTGGCAAATTGGGCGCATTGCGCTATTTGATGGATGTGTATCGCGCTCTGCCTCAGATGCAAGGCTTTGACATCGTCGAGATTGCCTCCCCGATTTTCCTGCGCCTTCGTCCTCACCGCAATGCCAAGGTCTTTGATTACCTAAAGGCGCACAATCGCTGCATGGTCCTGTCTGCCCTGGGCACCGATGTGGTCTATTATGACGCATGCCACGACGGTCACACTTTCCGCTATAGTGACTACATGCTCGGCGATGAACCGTCGCCCTATGTTGGCTCAAGTGAATATATAGCTCAGCAACAGGACAACTGGAAGCAGCCCTTCATGCGAGAGCACAATGACTATATCGTTTCCGGCATTGACGGGGCAGTGGCCTGCCTGTATGAGTATTATGCCGTCTATCGCCCTTTGTTGGGCGACAAGGTGGCCTATGCCGGCATTCCCATCGATATTGAGGCCTTGAGCTACCGCCCCCTGGAACAGGCTCCTGACAAGCTGCGGTTGTTCATCGGCATCCAGCGTGACCGCCATGTCATCAAGGGAACCGACAAACTCCTGGCGGCGATGAAGCGCGTCCATGACCGTTACCCGGCGATTACCGAGCTCGAGGTGGTTGAAAATCTGCCCTACGATGAATACACACGCCGCATGCGGGCATCTCACGTCATTCTGGACCAGCTTTACAGCTACACGCCCGGCACCAATGCCCTGATTGCCATGGCGCAAGGCTTGGTGGCCGTCTCGGGTGCCGAACCGGAATATTATGACTTGATTGGCGAGACCGCTAACCGTCCCATCGTCAACGTGTCGCCGCTGGTCGAGGGCGACATTGACAAGAAGTTGTCATGGCTTGTTGAGCACCGCGACCAAATGCCCCAAATGGCAAGGGCCAGCCGTGCCTTTGTCGAGAAGCACAATGCCGTTGCCGTTGTTGCACAGCGCTATCTCGATTTCTGGAACAAGCTTTTGGCAGGTAAACAGTAACTAAAACAATTTCTTTACTTGGCCAGACAGGACAACAGCGGACTGAGGCATAGCCTCAGCCCACTGAACTGTGTTTTGTTAAGGGAATGGCCTTATTTGGCAAGCAGGATGTCGATGAGTGTGGTTACATCACTGATGTTGATTTCGCCATTATCGTTCACATCGGCTCGCTTCCTCGTGTCGGCGTCAACATTACCTCCTAACAAAATATCGATGAGTGCGGCTACATCACTGATGTTCACCTCGCCGTCACCGTTCACGTCACCCTTGAGGAAACTATACTGGCTGGTGATGTCGGCAACGGTATATTTGTTGGTCGTGGAGGTGATTTCCAGATAGATGTCACCGCTGATGCCAGTCACGTCAACGCTCTGGTGCTGATTGTCGCCTTGACTGAGGACGACATTGAACACATAATCCTCGCTATCGATGTTGAAGGTGCGGTAGTAGAACTTTTGTCCCATTACAGTCTTGGTGGAGGTTACATTTACTCCAGGCCAAGTGTCGCTGATGGCTCCCGTGCTGTCCCAGGCGTAGATATAGACGCTATTCCAGTTGTTGGGCGCCACGGTCGGGTCTTTGAGATAGACGGTGGCGGTATAGGGCACGAAGCCATGGAAGATGTATTCGCGCTGTACCACATTGCGCACCTTGCCCTCATAGAGAACACCTGCAGTGAGCACGGTGTTATCGGTAAATGTGAGGTGCACCTGACCGACGGCTTGCGGGCTGTTGGCAGTGGGCGTTGTTCCATTGGTGGTATAGACGATAATCGCATCACTCTCGCTGGCGGTAACAGTGACGTTAACACTGCCTTGATACTGGCCGCTAGGTTTGTCGATGGTCAGGGTGGGGGCGGGCGAGGTGTAGTTGGTTACCTCATGATGCCAGGTGCCGTCAATGTAGTAGCCGTGGTTGCGGAAGGTCAGATCGCTGGTCTGCTGCCCGTCGGTGACAAAGATGATGCCTGTCGGGGCGCCGGTATTGGTGCCTTCATAGGTCCATTTCCAGATTTTGCGCGTGCCGTCGCTGGTGGTACCCATCAGTGTCATTGCCTTGCCTGGCCATGTGCCGCCGGTGAAGTTGCTGCTGCTGTTCCATACCCATGTTGTCACGCTGCTCACGTTCATGCCGGTTTCCAGGAACACACTCATGTCGTCTTCCTCGCAGCTGGGCTCATAGACGTCAACGGGCGTCACAGGCGATGTGCCGTTGCCCTCGCCGTCGTTGCTCGACAGTTCCTCCTGGGTGCCGTCATAGCTGAGTACCGTGCCGGCGTTGGCACTGCTGGTGTAGAGGTAGGGACCGTCTTGGCCGATTTTGCCCGGGGCAGGGGTGAGGCTCGTTGACAGCACATAAATGCGCATGTTGCCCTTGCCGCTGCATGATGTGGTGGTCAGGGTGCCGTTGGTTACGGTCTTCACGTCACCCGTCACGCAGTCGGTGTAGGTGCCGTTGAGGACTCCCGTGAAGGTGGCGGGGCCATTGATGGTCACCAGTACATAGCTGTCGGTATTGCTGTCGGTGTAGCGGCGCTTGAAGGCATAGCCGCCGTTGGATGAGCAACCGCTGGTGCTATACTGGCCCTTGCGCAGGGCGGGCACGGCCTGGCGGATGCGGTTGAGGCGCTGCAAGTGCTTTACCAGGGGCTTGGATAAAGTGGCGGCGAGGTTGCCGGTGGCGCCACTTGCCTGTCCGAAGTCGCTGACGTTGACATTACCCTTGATGTAGCCGCCATAGTAGGCACGGCCGCTGTCCTTGAGCGAGCCGTTACCACCCGGATCGATGGTCTTGCCGGCCTTGAACTCGATTTCGCTGCCGTAGTACAGGCAGGGGATGCCGCGGAAGGTGAACATCAGCGACAGGTTCTCGGCCCACTGGTCGGTACCCTCATTGAAGCGGATGTTGTCGTTGGGGCCGGGGCTGTAGTCGTGGCTGTCGACATAGACCACGTTATAGGTGGCGTCGTTGTAGTATTTGTCGCCATTGATGGCAAGGTTCCACACACTGCCGATGTTGTGGAACGAGTAGTGCACGGGGAAGTCGATGACGTTCAGTCCCGAGGCGCGGCTCACGTCGGGCGTGTGATAGTCGTTGCCGTTGAGTACGGCGTTGCTCGATGTGGGCATGGAACTGCTGGTTTCGGTGCTGTTGTCGGCATACATCTGCTGGCAGGAGCCGATGTTGTCCAGTGAACTCAGGTTGGTGCTCTCATAGATGGCAATGTTGTCCCAGTAAGTCGGGTCATTGTTCCAACTGTAGCTCTTGTTCTCGGCCCAGGTGTAAAAGTAGGGCGAGAGGACGGGCTGGTTGCGGTAGGTGACGCTGCCCTGGAAACGGGCACACACCTCGGTACACAGGTAGAAGTCGGCACCGTTCAGGCGCTTGCTGCGGTATTGCTCACCCAGTGCCTGAAAAGCGGGGATATAGATTTTGTTGAACGTCAGTCGTGCGATGTGTCCGCCGGTGTCGATGCGGAAGCCGTCAACACCCATTTTGATGAACGAGCCGTAGCAGTCGATGAGATATTGGGCCACGGCGGGGTTCTCGGTGTTCAGGTCCACGCAGTCGCCTGCGATTTGAGCCCACCAGCGGGTGTTGTCGTCCCAGTTGAATTGGCCGAAGTGGTGCCAGTGGTTGTGGATGTCGTGATTCTGCCCGTCGGTGTTCTTCATCTGCTTGAGACGTGCGTCATATTGCTGGCCTGAAGGCAAGTTATTGTAGTTTGTCGGCAGCAGGCCGCCCACCGAGTCGGTGGTGTAGGGCTTCATGCACTCGTTGATCTTGAATTGGTTTGCATTCCAGTCGCGGGTGAAGAGTTTGCACAAGTGTTCCTCGCCAAAGTTGCCCGTGTGGTTCAGCACAATGTCGAGCAGCACCTTCATGCCGCGGGCATGCGCCTCATCAACGAGTGTCTGGAAGGTCGTGTCGCCGCTCTCATAGCGGTGGTCAACGCGTGAAAAATTGCGGGCATGATAGCCGTGATAGTCAAGGCCCGAAGCATTCTCGACAATAGGCGTCACCCACACGGCTGTGAAACCCAGTGCCTTGATGTAGTCCAGCTTGTCGATCAGGCCCTTGAAGTCACCGCGCCAGCACGGGTCGCCATGATTGGCAGCAGCACCGTCCCAGCACTGCGCATTGTTGCCAGGATCGCCGTCATAGAAGCGAGTGGTAATTACAAAGTAGATGCTCTCGTCGCGAAAGTCATCTCGCGGCCCCACAAATGCGGCCCACGCCTGCTGAGTGGCCATTACAGCCAACAACAGCAGCATGCTCAACTTGAAAATGGTCCTTCGGTTTTTCATATTGCACAAATTTTAAAAACGTGTGTAAATATACTCATAATAAATACCTGTAATAACTTTATTCCCCGATTTGTGGTCATTTTTCTCATGCAATCGTTTGCATAGGGTGGGTATAGTTAAGGTCCTTAAGGGCTCTAAAGACCTTAAGGACCTTAAAGGTTTAACAACTAACGGTTTAGTAACCGAAGATGTCTTCGAGGGTGAGGCGACGGATGGGAGCAATCTTCTCCAGGCCCTCGATGTCGAGTTCCTTCTCGTCACCCAGGATGAGGTAGCGGTAGGGCTTATTAGCCATGGACTGCTGTTCAAACTTCACGATGTCGTTAAGTTTGAGGTTGGGCAGTGCATTGAAGACTACCGAGTTGATGTCATAGTCCAGGCCCAGGCGCTGAGCATTCATGTAGCTGTTCAGGACGCCACCGCGAACAGTGCGACGGCTGGCCAGCTTCTTCATCAGCGACTCCTTGGCCAGAGCAAATGCAGCCTCGCTCTGGGGAATGGTGCCCACGATGTTGTTGAACTCGCGTACGCAGTCCATCATCTTGTCATTCTGGGTGATGATGTATGTCATGGCATACTCGGGATGTCCTTTCTCGTAGGGCTGACGGTAGTAGGCGGCTGCCGAATAGGCCAGACCGCGAGCCTCGCGCAGCTCCTGGAAGACGATACCGTTCATGCCACCGCCAAAGTACTCGTTAAACAGGTTAATCGTGGCAGCGTGCTCGGGAGCCCACTGGGTGCCCTCGTTGTGGTACTGTACCATGTAGATGTTCTTGGCCTCGTAGGGAGCCAGCAGGATTTCGGTTCTCGGGGTAGTCTGCTCCATGTAGGGGGTGCCCACGGGAACGGCAGCCAGGTTCTTCTTGGTCTTGTGAACCTTGCTCAGGCACTTGTTCAGTTCCTTCTCGGTCATGGGACCGTAATAAACCACGGTGTGCTTCATGTCACGCAGGCCCTTGACGAGGTTGATCAACTCGGCGGGCTTGGTGTTGCGCAGCTGCTGCTCGCTCATGATGTTGGTGTACTCGTTGCGGGGACCATACATGCCATATTCGTTCAGACGGTTGAAGCACTCGTCCTGGCTGCTCTTGGCATCGTTGCGGCTCTTGAGGATGACATCCACCATGCTCTTGTAGGCCTCCTCATCGACCTGTGCGTTCTGCAACAGGTCCTCGGCCAGCTTGAGTGCCTCGGGCATGTTTTCGCTCAGGCCGCTCAAGGTCAGGTAGGTCTCGTTGTCACTAACGTTCATCGAGATGTTGCAGGCCAGCTTGTACAAGCGCTGCTTGAACTCGGTAGCACTCATCTTCTTGGTGCCCAGGTAGTCCATGTAGCTCAGAGCTGTCTCATAGCGGTTGTCGGCGGTGTTGCCAAAGTCATACTTGTAGGTCAAGGTAAACAGGTCGTCCAGATTGTTGTGCTTGTAAAGCAGCGGCAATTTCTTGCTGGTCTGGCCTACGGTCATCTCCTTGCTGTAGTCCACAAACTGAGGCTGGATGGGCTCAACAATCTCGCTCAAGATGTTGCGAACGAAGTTGCTCTGAGTGTCGCGGTTGGTGGGGATGGGGGTAATGGTGGGCTTGTCGATCTTCTTCTCGGTGGTGTCAACGCCCATGCGCTTGTAAACGCACACAAAGTTGTTGTCCAGCAAGTGGCGGTTGGCAAAGTCCACGATCTGCTGTTTGGTCATGCCGGCCATGCGGTCAAGCTTGCCCACTTCCTGTGCCCAGTCAACATGGTTGATGAACGCGTTGACCAGTTGACGGGTGCGGGCGCCATTGCTGTCGAGGGCACGCAGATACTGCAACTTGTTGTTGTTGACCACGCTCACAAGCAGGTCATCGTCAAAGTTACCGGCACGCAACTTAGCCAGCTCGCCCAGCAGCAGTGCGCGCACTTCCTCGAGCGTCTGTCCCTCGTTGGGGTAGCCCAAGAGCAGGAGCATCGAGTAGTCGGTCATCTCATCGCTGTAAGCACCAGCGCCCATCACCTTGAGGGGCTGGTTCAGGTTCAGGTCGATAAGACCGGCCGTGCCGTTAGAGAGCATCTCGGCCACCACATTCATGGTGTCGATCTGCAGGGAGTTGCCGGCGTCGAAGCGCCATCCCAGGGCCACGAATTCAGCCTCTTGGCCAATGACGGTGGTGTCGATGGGAGTCGTGATGGGCTTGAGGGAAGCGAACTCGGGACGATAGAGGTTATTGTTGGGCTTCCAGCTGCCGAAGTAACGCTCCAGGATGGTGATGACCTCATCGGGGTCAAAGTCACCGGCCATACAGATGGCCACGTTGTTGGGGCAGTAGTAGTTGTGGAAGTAGTTCTTGATGTTGGTGATTGACGGGTTCTTCAGGTGCGCCTGAGTACCGATGGTCGTCTGTGTGCCATA
>JAEEGF010022733.1_pt1 | contig 31366 bp, 27 predicted proteins | sample 9134171 | NCBI WGS metagenome assembly JAEEGF01 (sample SAMN16246542, study PRJNA631951) | gut metagenome | biome: gut microbiome; feature: rumen; material: AP-attached | host: Bos | place: Iran: Karaj | collected 2018-10 | reverse complement strand
GAAGTATCTGTCAAAGCCTGAGGTCATAAGGAGCTGCTTAAACTGCTGCAGTGCCTGTGGAAGGGCATAGAACTTACCAGGGTGATTTCTTGCAGGTACAAGATAATCTCTTGCGCCCTCAGGAGATGAACAGGTAAGGATAGGTGTTGTGATCTCCATGAAATCGTGGTCCATCATGGCTTTTCTAAGCTCAGCCACGATCTGGCTTCTTACAACGATATTTCTCTTAACAGCAGGGTTTCTGAGATCAAGATATCTGTATTTAAGTCTTGTGTTCTCATCTGCTTCCTTAGAACGGTTGATCTGGAAAGGAAGCTCGTTGTAACGGCACTTGCCAAGTACAACTACCTTGCTTGGCACTACCTCGATCTCGCCTGTATTTATAGCGGTGTTCTTTGAACTACGCTCTCTTACGATACCGGTTATCTCAAGTGTTGACTCGTAGTTGATCTCATCGAGGATATTCATGATCTCCTCTGTCTCAACCACTACCTGAGTTACTCCGTAAAAATCTCTAAGGATCAAAAATCCGAGATTCTTGCTGACCTTTCGCATATTCTCATACCAGCCGACGAGTTTTACTTCCTCACCGACATTAGATAAGCGAAGCTCATCACAATTGTGTGTACGTCCTTGCATTTTAAAATTCCTCTTTCTTATTTAAATTCCGTGTCTGATCGAAAACAGTTTATCGTACAGATACGGCATATTTGTTATTTCAAAGGTGATACCGTCAACAAACACTATCTCCATTCTCTTTCTCTTATAAAGAAAAACACTCTTTATATGAGGAAGCCATGAAAGAAACAGCAAACAATCTTTGCTTTCCTCCGGAAATAAAACATTTATGACCTCCGAAGAAGGGATGTCATTAAATGCCTGTTTTTCTGTATCCCACACCATTATATTTTTTTCCATAAACTAACCTCTGTTAAATTGTTTTATTTACATTTATTTAAAATGTAATCGGAAATGCCTGAAAGGCTTACGGTCTCCTGGGAGCCGTCTTCCATATTCTTTACAAAAGCCTCGCCTTTACTAAGCTCGTCTCCCCCAAGGATAACCGAATATTTGGCACCTATCTTGTTTGCGTACTTCATCTGTGCTTTTACGCTTCTGTCAAGATAATCGGTCTCAACAACAAGTCCCTGTTTTCTTAAAGACTGAACAATGCTGTAAGCCTTTGCTTTTGCCTCTTTTCCAAGGACTCCCACATAAAGAGCCACAGGAGTTTCAGGCTCAAGGCTTATTCCCTCATTATCAAGCTCAAGAAGGATTCTTTCGATACCCATACCAAAACCGACAGAAGGAACGTCCTGCTTTTCGTCGATCTCTTTAATGAGGTTATCATATCTTCCGCCGCCGCAGATAGTAAAGCCGTCGCGGTTTACAAACTCAAATACTGTCTTTGTGTAATAATCAAGACCTCTTACTATGTTTGTATCGATCTCATAAGGAATGTTAAGCTCATTTAAAAGGCCTTTAAGTTCTTCAAAATGAGTACCGCACTCTTCGCAAAGATAGTCAACTGTGCGAGGTGCATCCTTTACGATCTCTTTACATGAAGGAACCTTACAGTCTATAACACGGAGAGGATTTCTTTGCATACGCTCTTTACATGTTCCGCAAAGACCGTCTTCATGTGCTTTAAGAAAGGCAACAAGTGCCTCGTTGTATTTAGCTCTGCATGAAGGGCAACCGATGCTGTTGATGTGAAGTTTTGCGCCTTCTATGCCAAGTTTTTCAAAGATCTCTGAAATAAGAGAGATAACTTCTACTTCTGCAAGAGGGCTCTTGCTTCCAACAAATTCAACACCAAACTGATGATGCTGACGAAGTCTTCCTGCCTGAACATTTTCATATCTGAAGCAAGGAGTTACATAAAACATCTTGATAGGCTGGCTTTCAGAAAAAAGGCCGTTTTCAAGATAAGCTCTCATGGCTCCTGCTGTACCTTCAGGTTTAAGAGAAATGCTTCTGTTTCCCTTGTCTAAAAAGGTATACATTTCCTTTTGCACTACATCTGTAGTATCTCCCACACCACGCTCAAAAAGTTCTGTATGCTCAAAAACAGGTGTGATTATCTCTTTAATATTATATGTTTTGCAAAGGCCTCTTGCTATGGCCTCAAACTGAGTTCTGCGGTTCATGTCTTCCCCGAACCAGTCCTTTGTTCCCTTAGGCTTTTGTGTGATCATCCTTTATTTTTACCCTCCTTGTCTTTCTTCACCGCGATATTTGCCGCATTTATAAAATCTCTGATCTCGTCAAACTCATCAGAATGGACTATGCGCTGCAAAGCAAGGAACATTTTCATATCAAAGTTTTTAACTTCGTCTATCATAAGCTCCATAGCTACTTCAGGCGGAAATGCGGTTCGGTACGGTCTGTCGGAGCAAAGTGCCGAATACACGTCGCATACTCTTAATATCCTTGCTCCAAGCGGTATTTCTTCACCCTTCATATTATCAGGGTAACCGCTGCCGTCGTAATTTTCATGATGGTGATAAACACTGCTAAGTATATTATCATTATAGCCGAGACTTTTCAAGATATCATAACTAAACTCCGAATGCATCCTGACGTATTTCATCTCCTCTACCTGAAGAGAATCTCCGGCTCTTCCGTAGAGATATCTGCCAAGTCGCATCTTGCCCACATCATGGACAAGTCCGGCCACCTTCATATCGTAAATAAAATCTTCATCTTCACCGATCTCTTTTGCTACAAGAGCGGCGAGCCTGCTTACTATGACCCCGTGATCAAGTGCTTCTTCAAGATCGACGAAAAGGGCTTCGTCTTTAAGGTCTATATTATATTCGTTTTCTATGAGGGAATAATCAATATCCACTTCTTATAACAGCCTCTTTTCTTTCTATCATCTCCGAAACCCTCTCAATATAGTCTTTAACCGACTTGACGTTTTCTGTTCTTGTAACAGATCCGTCTGCCCCCACAAATTTACATGCAGCTCCTGCGCCAAGAGCCAGGATCGTGTGCTTTTCTTCCATAATAAGGATATTATAAAGGCATTCTTTGCCTTCTTTGGCATATCCGATATTTTCAAGATTATCTGTAATATTTTTCTGTCTGTAAAGGTAATACGGGTCATACCCGTGGGCCGCAGCATACTCGCTTGTAAGCTGCTGCATTTTAGCAGCGTCAGTAGGCATAAGCGCATACATTTTATCAAGCTGTTCTTTAAGGTTTGCGGCTCTTTTTATGGCAAGAGCGTGTACCGTAAGACTCTCAGGGTTAAGGGGCTCTATCTCGCGAAGTGTATACGCAACGCTATCTGCATTTTCTCCCGGAAGCCCGATAATGAGGTCAAGATTTATATTGTCATGTCCTGCCTGCCTTGCCATAGCGTAGGCCTCTTTAACCTGTTCCGGCGTATGTGCCCTTCCTATTAGCTTTAGAGTACTTTCGTTCATGGTCTGAGGATTTATAGAAATCCTTGTTACTCCGTACTTTTTAAGGACCACAAGTTTTTCCATAGTAATGGAATCAGGCCTTCCCGCCTCAACGGAAAACTCCAAAAGATCCTTAACATTAAATGTCTCGTTTATCTTTTTAAGAAGTATTTCAAGGTGCTCCGCTGAAAGGGATGAAGGCGTTCCGCCGCCTATATATATTGTCTTTAAGACTTTATCTTTTATGGCGGTTCCTGCCCACTCTATCTCTTTGCAAAGAGCATCAACATATTTGTCTACATAGTTTTTATACGCTCCTATGGCATAAGAAGAAAAGGAGCAATAAAGACAGATGGACGGGCAAAAGGGGATCCCGATATAAATGCTGTAGCCTTCCTTATAATCGATAGCGCTAAGAAGTTTCAGCTCTCTTTTTGCTACTTCAAGGGAAAGATCTGTCTTTTCTTTGCCGCAAAGATATTCATCTTCCATAAATCTTCTTGCGGCCTCTTCTCCTTCCCCATTTTCAAGGAAATCAAAAGGGACCTTAGTCGGTCTTATGCCTGTAAGAGTGCCCCAGGGAAGCTCAGTTCCCGTAGCCTTTACGCAGACTTTATACAGAACTTTTTTAAAGTCGTTTTTATAAAGCCTTCTGTCTTTCTTTTCAGTAATATGAAATTCTTCTGTGTGCAGCACGCCGCTTGGGTCCCTTAGCTGCATCTTTATGTCTTCTTTGTCGTTAAATACTGCTAAAATTATGTCTTCATCTGACGTCACGTTCTTTGCCTCTTCGTAAGGCATATAAGTAACAACCTGCTCTTCTTTCTTAAAGAAAGCCTTTGTAAGCGATCTTACATCGTGCTCAAATGAATCATTTTCAAGGTAAATCCTGATCAAAATAGAACCTTTCTAACGTAAATACATATTTCTCTTAAGCTCACCTGCTATGGTTGTGCTCCTGCCATGGCCGGGGTACATTTCTGTCTCAGGGTCAAGGCTTTTTAATTTTTGAAGAGATTCCATAAGTACATTTTCATCTCCCGTAGGAAGGTCGCATCTGCCAACGCTTCCGTAAAAGATGGTGTCCCCTGTAAACATAACCTTGTCTTCTTTATCAAGGTAGCAAACGCTGCCCACAGTATGCCCCGGAGTATGGATAACTTCAAAAGTCATGCCGCTAAGATCAAGAACCTGCCCGTCTTTAACATATACATCCGCATGGGCAGTTTTTGACATGCCAAATCTGTCGCCCGCGTTAAGCTTAGGGCTTTCAAGAAGCTCTTTTTCCGCCTCATGGACATAAACAGTGGCACCTGTCATCTTCTTTAATCCGTCGCAGGCAAGAATATGGTCAAAATGACCATGTGTAAGGAGTATGGCAACGGCCTTAAGATCGTTTTCTACAAGGTAATCGCTTATAGTGTCCGCATCATCTGCAGGGTCTATGACCACAGCAGTCCCTTCTTTGCTTGCAATATAGCAATTTGTGCCAAGTTCTCCAAGTGTAAGTCTTTTAATATTCATTTTATCCCCTTTTAGCCGGTAGTTCTTTCGATATCGATAATACCAACGATATTACGTATCTTGCTCATAAGACTGCCAAGCTGATTTTTCCCCTTTATCTCAAATACAACATCTATAGTTGCTATACCCTGCTTGTTGTTACGCGCGGATACACTTGTCATCTCGATCTGCTCTTCGGTAAAGACTCTTGTAACATCAACAAGAAGTCCGTTTCTGTTGTTGCCGAAAATGCGGATCTCGGTGGTGTAAAGGTGTCCGCTCTGGCTGCTTGCGTCAACCGACCAGTCAGCATCAATAAGTCTGTGACGCTCGGTTTCAGTAAGGTTTATGACGTTTACACAGTCAGTTCTGTGGATTGAAACGCCTCTGCCTCTTGTAACAAAGCCCACGATCTCATCTCCCGGTACCGGGCTGCAGCATTTAGAAAATCTAACGGATACATCTTCAAGACCGTTTACAAGGATACCGCCCTTGCTCTTAAGGTTCTTTGCAGGTTTGCCGGTAGCAGCCTTTGCTTCCATATTTGCAAGTATCTGCTCATCTGTGATCTCGCGCTCATTTTTCTTGCGGAGCTCATCTTGCAGCTTACCGATTATCTGACCTTCCTTAAGACCGCCGTGTCCTACGGCTGCACAAAGGGAATCCCAGTCTTTAAAGCCGTATTTTGTAAGGACGATGTTTACAAGTTCAGGCTTTGTTATATCGGAAATAACGATACCCTTAGCCTTGCAGTAGGCCGTAAGCATATCCTTACCTTTAACGATATTGTCTTCTTTAAGCTCAGTCTTAAACCACTGGTTGATCTTTGATTTAGCCTGAGCGCTCTTAACAATGTTGATCCAGTCGCGGCTTGGGCCACGGCTGTTCTGGCTGGTGATGATCTCGACTCTGTCGCCGTTTTGGATCTCGTAGTTGATATCTACCAGCTTGCCGTTTACTCTGGCACCAACCATCTTGTTTCCTACCGCACTGTGAATGCTGTATGCAAAGTCGATAGGATTTGAACCTGCAGGAAGTGTCTTAACATCTCCTGACGGCGTAAAGCAATATACGCTCTCAGAAAAGAGGTTAAAATCATTTTTGATGACGCCAAGGAACTCCTTGTTATCAGACATGTCAGTCTGCCACTCGAGGATCTGGCGAAGCCATGCATATTTAGCAGCCTCTGATTCCTGGGTATTCTTACCGTCCTGGCCCTCTTTGTATTTCCAGTGAGCAGCGATACCGTATTCAGCGGTACGGTGCATCTCAAAGGTACGGATCTGGATCTCAAAAGGCTGGCCTTCAGGGCCAATAAGCGTGGTATGTAAAGACTGGTACATGTTTGCCTTTGGCATAGCGATGTAGTCTTTAAAACGGCCGGGGATCGGCTTATACATCTCATGCATAACGCCAAGTGCTGCGTAGCAGTCTTTTACTGTATCTACAATAATTCGAACAGCAAAAAGATCGTAGATCTGATCTATGGTCTTGTTCTGGTTTTTCATCTTTTTATAGATGCTGAAAAGATGCTTAACACGTCCGTCGATCTTTGCATCTATTCCTGCATCAGCAACCGCTTTTGAAACCTCTTTTACCCTGTCTTTAATGAAGGCGTCGCGCTCATCTTTCTGGAAAGCGATCTCTTCATTAAGCTTCTTATATACATCAGGCTCAAGATACATAAGAGAAAGGTCATCAAGCTCTATCTTTACCTTACTGATACCAAGACGCTGCGCAAGAGGGGCGTAAATATCCATGGTCTCTCTTGATTTTTCGATCTGCTTTGCAGGGGTCTGGTACTCCATGGTACGCATGTTATGGAGTCTATCTGCAAGTTTTATAAGGATAACTCTGATATCTTTTGCCATAGCAAGGAACATCTTTCGAAGGTTCTCTGCCTGAAGCTCCACTTTATCTTTAGAGTAGTTTAACTGAGTAAGTTTTGTGACACCGTCTACAAGGTCGGCGATCTCGGCTCCGAACTCTCTTGCCACATCTTCGTATGTATAATCGGTATCTTCAATTATATCGTGCAGAATACCTGCGATTATGGATTCCTTATCAAGTTCAAGCTCTGCAAGGATGATCGCAACACAAAGAGGGTGAGAAATGTAAGGCTCACCCGATTTGCGGAGCTGTCCGTTGTGCTTTTCGTCAGCAACATGATATGCTTTTTCAATAAGAGATATGTCTGTAGACGGATGATACTGTCTTATTATCTCTATAAGTCTGTCAAACAGCTGCTCCTTCGGCGTAAATGCGTCAGGAACCGGCATATTATCCTTGCTGGCGGAAGAAACGATCTCCTGCCCTATATTAAGTTCTTTAGCTTCCTGTAACTTTACGTCATCCATTCTGTATCCCTGCTTTTTGCGTAAATTTTCACTGATTATCATTTAATTATAATAATTTATCCGTGAAATTGCAAGAAAAAATACCCGAAGCTCCGTTTAACGCCTTGATAACAACGACTTTGCTCATTTTTCAAAAAATCCCAATAATTAGTATATTATTCGGTTTTGCAGACCGATATAATTGTAAGCAGGAGGAAATCAATATGAAGAAAATACTTAAACCAATCTCGCTGCTTTTAGTGTCAGCCCTTATGCTCACACTATTTGCATGCGGCAAAAAAATTACAGATGTACCAGGTACGTCTGTAAAAAATGAAGTTACGGATGTACCTGATACATCTGTAAAAAGCGACGAAACCCGCACAGGTACTGAAGATACTGAAGATTCGGATGTTACAGATGTACCTGGTACATCTGTAAAAGAAGAAGATACACAGGTACCCGGTACATATGTATTAAATTCGGGTACGGATATGGTATATGTTATAGACGAAAACGGAAAAATGGTAATTAGTTACGATCTTGCAGAGCTTAGAGAAAAAGCGGGCAACGAATACTATACTTTTTACCCTTATTCTTTGATCGATGTTTATGACGGAAAGCTCATCTTTTCCGAATACCTGCCTATAAATGATGATACATCTAATTACGGCTATGTTATTTACGCCATCGATCCTGAAACGCTTGAGATCCAGCGGCTTTGGAACTCAGGCGGAAGAGCCGGCAATTACTTTCAAGCCGGCAGCGTATATAACGGCGATTTATATATAACCGTATCAGAGGACGGCATTTTCAAGGAATACAAGTTTAAAAAGGGTGAGCAGGGCCTTGAGACAGACCTTAGCGATTACTGCCCTCTTCTTGAAACCTTAAATCCCGAAAACTTAAGACTCTATTTTGAAAGTGGTGACGGCATAAGAAACTGTCTTACAAAGACCTTTGAAGACGCCGGTTATCTTATGGCATACGACAATACCGCCCAAGATTATGTAAGGATCTTTAAGGACGGACACAAAGAAGAGATTTCAGATATGCCTGAAAGCTACTGCACCGTAGTGCATTACGACAGCGACTGCCTTATTTACTCTTGCTACAGTTACAGCTACGATGATGAGAACCCTACAGGACTTTTCTACCATGACATTAAGGCAGACAGCACAAAGAAGCTTGAAAACTACGACCCTTCAAATGACGGCGTAGTCGTACTTTGTTACAATGACGGTCTTTTATACATGTTTAAATATACGGGCACAGAATACGGACATGATATAAAACAGTTCTTCACCCTTGACCCGGTTACGGAAAAAAGTGAGCTTACCTACGAGCTTGAAGACATTCCGGGATCAAAAAATCAGATGGGTATCATCGGTCTTGCAGACAATTACAAAGTAATAAACGGAAACATAATCGCGCCGGCAGTAATTGACAAAAAGATTGTCTGGGCAACCGTTACCTGGGAAGGAAACAAGCCTGTTTTTACTGATATATCCTGTCCTATTCAAGAATTATCTGCACTTAAATACGGCAATGTCTACTACGGCAGCTACACAGCAGCCTGCAGCGAGTGCGGTACCATCCTTGAAAAGGATTATGTAGAATACTTCCAGGCAGATAAGGCGCAGATAAAGGGCGCAGACAAGATTAACGAGCTCCTTAAAAATGTGGCCGACACCTACCTTGCAGATCTTGGCGACGGAACCATAGAGCCATACGACGCAGAAGAATGCGAGTATCATCAGGAGTATCCTGAAGGCTACTGCATAACATACGACGCCACAGTACAGGACGTAGAATTCATAAAGGATAAGTATTTTTCAGTAAGAATGGAAAGCTACTGGTATGGCGGCGGAGCCCACGGATCTACAAGCTTTAACCAGTATCTGTTTGACCCGGATACCGGAAGAAGGCTTACTATAAAGGATTTTTACCTTGGTAGTGAGGAAGATTTTAAAACCCTTTGCGCAAAAAAGACTGTAGAAGACCTGGAAAACTATAGCGAAGAATACAGTTCTCCTTATTACACGGAAAATCCGGATGATCTTTATAAAGATGCCTACGACACCGTAAGCTTTGAACATTCAAATATTTCATATGATGAAGACGGAATATATCTTGTATATGAGCCATACGAGATTGGTCCGTACTCCTCAGGTTTTATCAGCATTAAGCTTTTTGGGCCTGAGATATACGATTAACAGGCAAATAACCAACGGGGGACAGTCCCTTTTGGTCAAAAATTCTTTTGACCAAAAGGGACTGTCCCCCGTTGGTTATTTGCCGTTGCTATAGTTTCGTTACTGAAACCGCATCAAGTATTGTCTTTTCAAGTGCCTCTCTTCCGTAAGCATCAACTTCAAGCTTGTTCTTTTCGCCGTGGGTAAGACATCCGGCTCCGCCGATACATCCTCCCATACAAGCCATTCCTTCAATAAAGTTTGCATTAAGAACGCCCTTGCTTGCTTTAAGAAGCGCCATCTTGCAGGCCTCTATACCGTCGCATCTTTCAGGCTTTGCTTCAAAATCAATGCCCTGCTCTTTAAGGCTCTCTGCCACTGCATCAGAAAGGCCACCGCTTCTTGCAAATATTCTTCCAAAATAGGAAGCGTTATCAAGGTAGCTGTCAGGTAATGAAGCAAGATCTATCTCGCAGCTGTCAAAAAGTGCCGCAAGCTCTTCAAAGGTCATAACACTGTCTACGTACTCTCTTACTCCCTCAAGCTGAAATTCCGCTTTCTTAGCTGTACAAGGTCCGATAAACACAACCTTTGCATCCTTATCGGTCTCTTTAATATATCTGGCAATCACTCCCATAGGAGACATGTTGTGGGAAATATGCTCTGCCATCTGAGGGAACTGAGTCTTTATAAACTTAACAAAGGCCGGGCAGCATGAGCTTGTAAGGAATCCTTTTTCCGCAAGTTCCTTTGCCTCTTCAACAGCCACCATATCAGCGCCAAGAGCTGCCTCGATAACAGTGTGGAAGCCAAGTTCTTTAAGCCCGCTTACTACCTGCGGAAGTTTTGCGTACACAAACTGACTTGATATGGAAGGAGCAACTACAGCGTACACATTGCCGCATTTTCCCGCTTTGCTCTTTTTAAGCATATCTATTACATTTAAGATATAGGACTTGTCCATTATGGCGCCAAAAGGACACTGGTAAACGCAAGCGCCGCAGGATATACACTTCTCATTATCTATAGCCGCAGCATTTTCCTCATTTATCTTGATTGCCTTTACCTTACATGCATTCTGGCAAGGTCTCTTTCTATTTTGAATAGCGCTGTAAGGGCAGACCTTTGCACACTGTCCGCACTCCACGCATTTGCTCTTGTCAATGTGGGCAACGTGGTTGTGATCAAAGGAGATGGCTCCTCTCTTACATACATCCTCGCATCTGTGAGCAAGGCAGCCACGGCATGAATCAGTTACCTCATAGCCTGCCGCAGGGCACTCATCGCAGGCAATATCAATTACCTCGATAACGTTGGGGTTTTCCTTATTTCCACCCATTGCAAGCTTGACTCTTTCAGCAAGGATTGCTCTTTCCTTATACACGCAGCACCTCATGGTAGGTGTCTTTCCCGGAACTATGATCTTTGGTATGTCAAGTACATTGTATGGCAAAGTGCCTGCAAAAGCCTGCTTTGCCACTTCGCGAAGGACCTTGTACTTAAGATACTGGACCTTAGTGTCAAATTTACGTATTTTTTCCTGTTTTGTCTCTGTGTTGTTTGTTTCCATCGGTTCACCTTTTCATTTATGATTTAAAAATAACAGACTTTTACTCTCTTTCCCATGCTCTTAAGGCTCTCTGAAAGCTCTTTTACAAGATTCATCTTGATACTGAAATTAATAGGCAGGTCAGGGTTCTGGTGGGCAGGATTTATAGCCTTTCCCACAAAGAAATTGATGTCTGTCGCCTCCTCAAAGAGCATCCTGCAGATAAGTGCAGCTCCATCTCTTTTATATCCCCACTGCTCGTAACTTTCATTGTCATTTACATAGTCTTTTGCGTACTCAACTACCTTATTTACGGTAATAACCCCCTCTGTTACAAGGTCGACCCCCTCAATATGCGCTATAGGCGGAATGTCCTTACTCTCAAAATCAAGGCTTGGGTGCAGCGGCTTGCGAAGCCATTTTGCAGCAAGTGTCGATGTGGTTCCGCCGCTTATGATATGCTTTCCTGCCTTAGAAAAGAACAGGCTCATCATTCTGTTAAGATCGTCAGGGTTTGAAGGCGGACCAAAAAGCATATTCATAGGATTACGCTTTCTTATCTGCACAGTAACGCAGGTAGCATCATCACCCGGCTTTCCGCCGTAAAGCTTGTAGCATTCGTCCACAAGCATGGTTGCAAGTGTCTTTGCCGTATATCCAACACCCCATAAGTTTTCCATAAAGCCTGCAATATCAGACTCTTTCCATCCAAAATTGTATCCGGTTCCAATCCCCGCATGAGGACATCCGTCGCTCATAGCCACAAAGCAGTCATTTTCGCGAAGGCCCACGGTGGATCTGAATATTTTCTTTCCACCAAGATTCATTTCCTGCTTTGGGTAATCCGATATTTTTCCGTCTCTTATAAAGATGACCCCCGGGTTATCGTACTGTATTATTTCTGCGGTCTCACTGCCCGTAATGTGGATAATTGTAAATGTGGAATAGGCTACGCCGCGCATCTTATCCACAGGAAGGGTTGCCGCAATGGTCTCAACGCAGTTTTCAAGGGCTATGCCCTCTGCCATCATAGTAGAGATTATCTTGCTTGTAAGAGTTGAAAGGATACTTGCTTTTACGCCGCTTCCAAGACCGTCTGCAAGCACGATCACAGTATCTCCTTCTTCTTTTTCAATAACATCCACATGATCGCCGCAAAGCTGCTCCCCAACGTGATTTACACTCTTATATCCAACTTCCACACAAAGATCATTCATCTGCAATCGACTCCTTAAGTTTAGTAAGCACGATCTTTGTCTCTGCAGCTGTTTCACCAAGCAAAGACGCTATCTCCTGCACGATCCTCATCTGTTTGTCAACGACCTGATCGGCAGCTGCCACGGTCTCTCCCGCAATACGTTCCTTCTTTTCTCTCTGCTTTTGCTCTTCTGTTACATCACGCATGATGCAGACTATCATGTGGCTCTCATTATCGGGGATAATGGTCTGAGTAGCATATTTATCGTATTCTGCAAGGTATATCTTTTCGTTGTAGATGCCTTTGCCGCTTTGCATTACCTTAAAGAAATTAATAGGATCAAGGATCCTTACCACCTGATCGCCGAGTATATCTGAGGCAGATCTTATATTCATAAGTTTAAGAGCAGAATCATTTATCTGCTGAACTTCAAGCTTGTCGTTAAGCACAATAATGGCATTTGGCGTATTCTTTACAATGGTATCAGAGAAGTTTTCGGCCTTGTCTTTAAGGTAAGGAAGGCACATCTCAATCTCTGCCTTGCCCTGAAGCACCGCAATTGCCTTTTCCCTGCAGGTGTTGTAGCCGCAGCTTCCGCAGTTAAGTTCCTGAGAGATCTTAAATTTACCCATCTGGCGAAGTACTTCGCTTATCTCTGCCTCGCTTGGCATAGCAAGCTTCTTTTCGATACGCTCAAAAGTCTTCTTTAGTCTTACTGTCTCAGGCTGCTTTACGTCAAAGTCTTTTTTGCCCGCATATTCTGCTATAGCAAGATAATCGCCTATAGGAGTCTTGTGATATTTTTCCATAACAGGGCCGCCGGAGCAGCTTCCCGCACATGCAGACATCTCGATAAAGCATTTATGTATCTTGCCTCTTTCAATATCTTTAAGAGCCGCGATACAGTTTTCCACTCCGTCAAAGGCCATATAACTATAGCCCTCTTCATTAAGGTTCATGCTCTTTAAGATGCCACCTGCCACAGGGAAGAACCTTGTCTTTCCTGTACCCGCAAGGCTGTCTTCATCTTCAGTACCTTTTGTGATCTCAATACCTTCTGCATTAAGCCAGTTGGTAAGCTCTTCAAAGGTAAGTACCGCATCTGTGATCCCTGCGTAATACTCAGCCTCGTCTTTTTTTGCAACGCAAGGCCCGATAAATACGGTCTTTGCATCCGGCACACGCTTTTTAATGTCAAGGCAGTGAGCCTGCATAGGCGAGATAACATCTGCAAGGTACTCAAGGCACTTAGGGAAGTACTTTTGTATAAGCAGGTTAACAGAGTGACAGCAGGAAGATATCACTATATCCCTATGCTCTTCATGCAGCATTCTTTCGTATTCACGCTTAACCATGGTTGCGCCCATGGCAGTTTCTTCCACCTCGGCAAAGCCAAGCTTTTTTATGGCAGCGCGCATATCTTCTATAGTGGTTCCCTTGTAGTTTGCCGCAAATGAAGGTGCAAGGCTTACATATACAGGGTTTCCCGAAGCTAAAAGATACTTTACTTTTTCCGTCTCTCCAACGATCTGCTTGGCATTTTGAGGGCACACAACAAAGCACTGGCCGCAAAGGATGCACTCATTTCCGATGATGTGAGCCTGGTTTCCGGAAAATCTTATGGATTTAACAGGACAATGCCTTATGCATTTATAGCAGTTTTTGCAATTTGATTTCTTCAAAGTTAGAATATTTGACATATATTACCTCATTTAGTTAAAGGTGTAACAATCTTTTCCTCAAAAAAAGTATCCACAGTTTCGGGGCTGACTGAATAAAACTCCCCGTCTACAGTGCAGCTTACACCCTGCTGGCATTTTCCCATACAAAATGTTCCGCCAAGCTCAACGCTATCGCCAAGTCCTTTTTCGGCAATAAGCTTCTGAAGCCTTTCAACAACCTGTCTTGAACCTTTAATGTGGCAAGACGACCCTATACATACTGTTACTTTCATTTTCCTTCTCCTTTCTAATTACAAGCAGCTTCAAGTACTCTGCTAAGCATAAACGCTCTGTCTTCTTTGTTACAGTTTACAGACTGGGAAGCCGCTACAATAGGTACCCATTTCATGATCTCTTCCTTGCTTTCCCCTCTCTTTTCGCAAAAAAGATCAAGATATCTGTCGGCAATATCCTTGTTATTTACAGAAAGTAAAAGATAGGTTCTTGCCGCATCCCCGCAAGGGCTGCCCTTTGTGGCGTGTGACCAGTCAAGGATATAGGCCTTTCCCTCTTCAGAGATGATTATGTTTGACGGTATAAAATCACCGTGACAGATCATGTATTTCCCGTGTTCTTCCGCAAGTTTTGAAAAAAGATCAAATCTTGTGGTGGCATCAAGATCTGAATCAAAGATCTTTCTGTCAAGTTCATCCTTTTGTGTTTTTAATAGCCTTCCGCTGTGGCTAAGTATTTCCACATGAAGATCTACAAAAAGCTTAAGATACTCCTCTGTCTTATCAGGGTTTTCTTTCATAAGCTGTTCAAGGGTTTTTCCTTTGATAAACTCTGAAATAATAGCCCATCTTCCGTTTTCGTTCGTTACCTCAAGGATCTTTGGGGTATTTATACCCTCTTCCCCGGCTCTTGCCTGATTAAGTGCCTCATTAAGCACATCAGCATTTGAGTAGGTCTCGTCAAAAACCTTGACGCACCTGTCTCCGTCCCGGTAAATGATCTTAGAGTTTCTTACAGCGATCACTCTGTCTAGATTCATATTTTTTCCTCTCTTTTGGCTTCTATGTTATACAATTAACCTTGTATACATTATTCACCGTTAATACTTTAACACAGTAACATTGTTATGAAAATAACGATAAATTAATAACCCTTATATCATTTTTGATATATCATGCTTGACTACCCCTTTTTCCCGTTGTATAATTGGCCCCGAACTAAAAGGAGAATATAAAAATGAATGTTACACATATGAAATACGCCCTTGAGATAAGCAGGCAAGGATCCCTTAACAAAGCTGCTGAAGCTTTGTTTATCGCTCAGCCAAACCTTTCAAGAGCCATCAAAGAACTTGAGGGTGAACTTGGCGTCTCCCTTTTTGTTAGATCAGGTAAAGGAATGGAACCGACTCCCGAAGGCGCCATATTTTTGGAATACGCTGAAAAGATCTTAAAGAAGATGGATGAGGTTGCAGATCTTTTTAAAGCAGAAAGTCAGTCTTTACAAAGATTTTCGCTCTGCGGCCCCAGAAGCAGCTATATATCCGCTGCATTTGCAAGGTTTTGCGCTTCTTTTAGCTCAGGCACTTCCGAAGTTTATTATAAAGAGACAAATTCAAGAGAAACCCTTAAATCTGTCCTTGATACAGACTACAAACTTGGTATAATCAGGTATTCGGAGAAATTTGACTCCTATTTTCAGGGTTATCTTTTTGAAAAAAAACTGGTGGCAGATGTTATAGCAAGATTTTCTTTTAAGATCGTTATGAGCAAAGATTCCCCTCTTGCGGGAAAAGAAGTAATATCTAAAGATGACCTTACAGGCCTTATGGAGGTTGCTTACTCAGACCTGTTTGTTCCTTCTCTTCCACTTGCGGAAGTAAAAAAAGCCGACCTTCAGGGAAGAGCCGACAGATGCGTATTTATTTACGAAAGGGCAAGTCAGCTTGAGATCCTTTCCGAAAATGCAGATTCTTTCATGTGGTCTGCTCCCCTTCCTGCAAAGACCTTAGATCGCTACGGTCTTATTCAAAAAGAATACGCAGATAACGACATGATATATAAAGACGTACTGATCTACCGAAACGACCATTTCCTTACAGAACTTGATAATCTTTTCCTTAAAGAGCTTGAAAAGTCAAAGGAAGAATGTTTATAAAATGATCCCCCTAAGCGTTTATTACGTATAAGCGCTAAGGGGGAGTCTTTTATTTACCCGGATATTTAATTACTGACGCAACGTCATATCCGTTAAGTTTCTTTCTTCCTTCAAGTCCTTCAAGTTCCATAAGGAATACGATCTTTACTACCTCGCCGCCAAGCTGCTCTACAAGCTTAACTATAGCTTCGATGGTTCCGCCTGTAGCAATAAGGTCGTCGATAATAACTACCTTCTGGCCCGGCTTAATAGCATCTTTATGGATCTCGATGGTTGCCTTTCCGTATTCAAGGTCGTAATCCATAGATACGGTCTCGCAAGGAAGCTTTCCTTTCTTACGAACAGGTACAAATGCCTTATGCATGTTATATGCGATAGGCACGCCAAAGATAAATCCTCTTGACTCAGGACCAAGTACCACATCAAAGTCAAGATCTGTAATGGTAGCCTGCATCTGATCTATTGCCATACGAAGACCGTCTTTATCCTGGAGTACAGATGTTATATCTCTGAATATAATACCCGGCTCAGGAAAGTCCGGAATACTTCTTACATAATCTTCAAGCTTTTTCATTGAAATACCTTCTTTCTAACAATAGTTGTCATTAACAACAAAGGAAATTTTATCATATATGAAAAGATTATGCAAGTGGAGAGCCAATAGGGACATGGTTATTTTCCTCCGTCCCGGGCTCTTGCCCTCCCCCGGGTCCGCCTTTTTTGCCGCCCTCTCTTTTCCATTTTTCGCGTTCGATAAATCCGTATTTTCTAAATGCTTTTCCGCTTTTCTTTTAATGTGCATGCTGCGCTTAAAACTCGCCGGATCGGTAGATTCGGGAATTATATTACTGTAGCCTTATTTTTATTAGTAAGTGGGCGCAGAGCGCTAACGCGCTCATATCGGAAGTACAAAAGTTATCTTTCAAGCAAGCTTGAGATAACTTTCATACTTCCATTTCGGTGCTTCGCACCTTTCGCCCACTTACATTATCCCTTCGCTACGCTCTTAAATAGCTTCACTCACCATCCCCTCCCGGCTCAGACAATCGCTCGCACGCACGTGAAAAGCTACGCAAATCATTAAGAAAATGGGAATTTATCTCAAATCTCAAAATGAAATAAGAGATGGCGGCTAAAGCGGCCCTACGTACCTCAAGGCGACCCACGTTTTTGTGACCCAACTTGCAATATTCCAAAAAGCTGTGGCCGGCATTTGGTTGGCACAGCTTCACTTTGATTTTGCTTAACCAACCATAATGAGCAAGTGCCTGACTTGTCAAGCCCTTGCCGCGTAAGCGGTGCTACGCAGGCTTTACAAGCCGGGCACTTGCTCGTATCCTCCAAGAAGCAAAATCAAGCTTTTAAGGATATATAAATTGCTCAGAGCAGGCTGGATCTGGTACATTTGTTGCACGCCCTAGGTCACATTTGTACCTGGTCCATCTGCGACGTCTTTATTTATCTTTATCATTTATCTCATCCATATACCCTGCTGTAATAATACCTGCAGGCAGTGCAACTATCGCTATTCCAAATACCGACGAGATCATTGTAATAATCCGCCCCACTGTACTTGTTGCATAAACGTCTCCGTATCCGACTGTTGTAAGCGAAACTGTAGCCCAGTAGATTGCGTCAAAGAATGTGTTGAAGGTGTCCGGCTCAAAATTGAACATAACAAGAGCTGTCACCACAATATAACCAACAGCCAGGGCGCATACTACAACCAAGCTGTCTTTCTGTTTCTTAAATACATTTATGATAATGGAAATATTTTTAGAATATCTAAAGGCCTTAAAAACTCTAAATACCCTAAGCGTTCTTAAAAGCCTTGCTATCTTTAGGATTCTAAATCCTTTGCTTAATACCGTAACACTCGGCAAGATTGAAAGCAGATCAATTATAGCCATAAAAGTAAATGGATAACGTATGAAAGAAGTGGCTCCTTTGCTAAGCTTAAAGTCTGCCGTAATGAGCCTTAAGATATAATCGATTATAAAAATAGCGACTGTAACCTTATCGATAATATTGGTGATGTCATTAGATTCCTTGATCATAAGAGGAAGAATGCTTACAACAATAACGACCATGATAAAAAAGTCATAAAACCTGCTTACTTTATCATCCTCTTTGCCAACCTCAATTATTTCAAATATGCGTTTTCTCACTGTTTTTCCCCCTAAAATACATCTTTTAATATTATATCCCAAAGAAATAAATATGTCAGTATATTTTATCAAAATACAAAGTGGTTTTTACATAATGTGTATTCTTATAAATGCATTAGAGATTCAAGCCTTTCGTTGATTCCACAATTGTTATTTGCTATAATCAATATAAATATTCTACTAAACATTTTTTCCAAAAAAACTTTACAATTTAAGAAAGGATCCTTGCTTATGAAAAAAAGACTTTTATCACTACTCTTGCTTCTTACAGTTCTGACCACATTTTTACCGACTACAAATGTAAAGGCTGCTGAATCACTTGCAAAACCAACTGTTTCTATCGAGACCACCAAAAGTAACAACCCAAAACTATCTTGGAACGAAGTGTCTGATGCAGATGGCTATCGCGTTTTCCGAAAGACATCCACAGACAAAAAATACGTAAAAGTAACTACTACTTCTAAGCTTACTTATACTGATTCCAAATGGAAGGCAACTGCAGGTACTACTGTAAAGTATTATGTTAAGGCATATTATAAAGATGACAACGGAAAAACTGTGTGGAGCAAACAATCCACCGTTAAGAAATGGACCGTTCCTTCCAAAAAAGTTGAAGTCGGCGATGCTGGAAAAATCGCTCCCGATAATAAAAACTCAAAAAACGACACATACTATATTCTAAATACCCATACTATGAAATATCACCTGCCAACCTGCAAAGATGTTCCAAAGATCAAAAAGGAAAACTATGCCAAATCCACTGATTCAAAAAAAGAACTTGAATCAAAAGGATATGCCGGCTGCAAACACTGTAATCCTTAAGCTTATTAAAAAAGCCGATCATTTGGAGGTAACACTTTGAAAAAAAGTTTATTGCTGCTTCTCTTCTCCATCTTAATAGCTTTTTCATTTATTTCTGTAGCCAAGGCAAAAGACTGCCATTTATCAGAAACAGAAATGACTATAACCGTTGGAAGCACCGCTAAACTTAAAGTTAAGGGTACCAAGGAAAAGATTACATGGTCTTCATCAGATAAAAAAATCATTTCAGTTAAAAACGGCAAAATCACTGCTAAAGCTTCCGGAACTGCTGTCATATCTGCAAAAGTCGGAAAGTCTGTAATGTCCTGTCACGTAACTGTAAAAAAGACAGGAATACTAGTGCATATGCTTGATATCGGTCAGGGCGATGCTATTTTGATTCAGGTAAGCAATAAGAATATCCTCATTGATACAGGTGAGGAAAAATACTACGAACAGCTTATGACACAGCTTGACCACTTTGGTGTGAAATCTGTTGACTCACTTATCTTAACCCATCCCGATTCCGACCACATTGGAAGCGCAGATAAAGTAATCCAAAACTATGATGTGGCTGAAGTATACATGCCAAAGAAAACTTGCACTTCAAGAGAATTCTCGGAAGTGATCGCCGCAGTCAGTTCAGCCGGCATCACTCCTATTAATCCAAATGAGGGAGATTTTCTTTCGTTAGCCTGCGACTTAACCGCTCAGGTGCTTTCCGTAGATGAAGGCGATTCTAATAACTCCGCCAGCATTGTAATGAGGCTCGATTACTATAATAATTCGTTTTTATTTACAGGCGACGCTCCTGCAAAGGTTGAAAACGAGGTAATGGGCAAATACGATGTGGATGTGGATGTACTCAAAGTAGCACACCATGGAAGCGACTACTCATCTCCTATTCTTTATCTGAAAACAGTTTCTCCCGAATTTGCACTCATTAGTGTAGGCGCCGGAAACAGTTATGGTCATCCTTGTGATACAACAATAAACAGGCTTGAAAAGTTTGCAAAAAGCATATTACGCACAGATTTAAACGGAACAATTACCATAAAAGGTGATGGAGATACTTTAACCTCAGAAACTGAGCCCCTTATAACCTGGGAAGAAAAAGAAGTCGAAACCAAATCAAGAAAATATACAGAAAAAAAAGAAGCAACGCAGATAATAGGAAACAAAAAAAGCAAAGTGTTTCACACAGATCAATGTGACTCACTTCCGCTTGAAAAGAACCGAATATATTTTGATTCCGAAGATGAAGCTATTGCACAGGGCTATAGGCCGCATAACAGCTGCGTAAACTAATATCTGATTTTGCAATTATGACCAATTATGAAAGAAGCAAAACCCCTGCAGAAAAGCTGATCTGCAGGGTTATAATTTTATGATAGTTTCTTATACATCTTGTTTCCGATCATCTGTATTACCTGTACGAAGATGATAAGGATCACAGAACAGATAATAAGGTAGTCGGTACGGTACTGCTGGTAGCCGTAGCGGATGGCGATATCTCCGATGCCGCCGCCTCCCACGGTTCCTGCCATGGCAGAATATCCTACAAGGGAGATTATAAGAAGTACCACGCCGTTTAACATACGGGGTATTGATTCTTTTACGTATACGCGAAGGAGTATCTGAAGGTCTGAGGCTCCAAAGGATCTTGCAGCCTCAACTACGCCCTTGTTTGTCTCGCGAAGTGCACTTTCAAATACTCTTGCGATAAACGGGATCGCCGATACTGTAAGTGGTACGATGGATGCTGTTGTTCCGATGGCTTTTCCAACAAGTGCTCTTGTAAAAGGAATTATTATTACAAGAAGGATAATAAACGGAAAGCTTCGAAATACATTTACAATAAAGCTGAGTACCTCATATACCACCTTTTGCGGCTTTAGGCCGTCAGGTGCGGTAAGCGTAAGTATAACAGCCGGTATAAAGCCAAGTATAACAGAAAACAGGGCCGACCAGAAAACCATATATAAGGTCTGGCCGAAGGCGTTTAATACTGTTTTTGTCAGAGCTGATGATAAAAACTCCATTATTTAAGCACCTCCCAGCTGACATTTTTCTTATCAAGGAAGCTGCATATTCTCTCTTCGTCCTCTTCCTTGGCATTTATTACAAGGCTGCCATGAAGCTCGTCTCTAAAATCTTCGATCTTTGCCCAGCAAATAGAAAAATCTTCATCAAGCTCTCTTGCCATCATTGTAACTATAGGCTCCATAGAACCTTCGCCCGTAAAGAAAAGCTGTATATTAACTCCGTAGTCAGGAAGGATCTCGCTCCTGTCGTGTAAGAAAGCCTTGATCTCGGGTATACGGGGCTGAATAAACATCTCTTCAGGTTTTCCTTCTGCAAGCACTTTTCCGCCGCTAAGGAAAGCCACTTTGTTACAGATCTGCTTAACAACCTCCATCTGGTGGGTTACCACGATAATGGTGATACCAAGCTCTTTGTTGATCTTTTGTAAAAGAGCAAGTATTCCTTTTGTGATCTCAGGGTCAAGGGCGCTTGTAGCCTCATCGCAAAGCAAAAACTCAGGATCAAGTACAAGGGCTCTTGCTATTGCAACTCTCTGCTTTTGGCCGCCAGAAAGCTCACGGGGCTTTGCATGTACCTTTTCTGAAAGTCCTACAAGTTCTATAAGATCAAGGATCTTTTTTCTGCTTTCTTCCGTATTTGTTTTGATGCCCCAGAATTTAAGAGGAAGGGCGATATTGTCATATACATCAAGTCTTTCAAGAAGGTTAAAGCCTTGAAATATCATGCCCATACGTCTTCGAAGATTTTTAAGAGCGACCTTGTCTTTTACGTCTACCTTAGTGCCGTCTACTTCCACATATCCGCTCTCAAAGGATTCAAGCCCATTAATGCATCTAAGGAGCGTAGACTTACCCGCTCCTGACTGACCTACGATACCGTAGATCTCACTATCTTTGATTGTAATAGAAACTCCTTTAAGGACAGAAACGTCCTTAAAGGATTTCTCAAGTTCATGTATTTTTATCATATTACTGTGGGTCTACAAAAGATGAGATAACTGCTCCTTTGTATTTATCCTCTATATATTTTTTAACCGCATCTGAGTTGATAGCCTTGATAAGAGCCTTAACTTTATCTGAAGATTCATTACCCTGCTTTACAACTACAAAATTAGTTCTCTTTACTGATGTTACATCATCAAACTCTTCGATGTCAAGTGCAGGATATTTTGCAGGAAGATCTGCGCCAAGTGCGTAGTTTCCGTTGATGGTAGCCGCATCAAGATCAGGAAGAGAAAGAGGAAGGCTTGCTGCCTCAAGTGGAACGATCTTGTATCCGTGTGGGTTTGCCTCTGCGTTGTCTGAAAGAGACTCAAATGTAACATTTGCATCTTCGCCGTATCCGCCAAGGCTTGTAAGAAGTCCTTTCTGTACAAGAAGTGCAAGTCCTCTCGCGCCGTTGTCAGGATCGTTTGGAATACCGATCTGTGCTCCGTCAGGAATATCTGAAAGAGATGTATACTTTTCGGAATAAATACCCATTGGCTCAATATGTACGCCTGCTACTGCTGTAAGATGAAGACCGGCATCTTCATTCTGCTGGTTCATATAACCAAGAGTCTGGAAGTAGTTGGCATCGATCTCGCCCTCTTCAAGAGATGTGTTTGGAAGTACATAATCTTCAAATACTACTGTTTCAAGCTCCCAGCCATCTTTTGCAAGCTCAGCTTTAACTGCATTGTCTAAGATATCTGCATGAGGTACAGGCGTTGCACCTACGATGATCTTTTTGGAATCTTTTCCCCCCTTAGCGCCGCATGCGGCAAGTGAAGCGATCACAAGAATTGCGATCAATAATGTTGCGAATTTTTTCATGATTTTTTTCTCCTTGTTTTGTTGACTTTTTTTAACATGAAAGGATTATCTCACAGAAATTATTATTTGTATACTACATAAAATTAATAACGGGTTATCAATTAAATTGATAACCCGCCTGTTCTGATATTTTATCTTACAGTTCTTCTCCCGACACTCCTGAGAGATATTTCTTTAATTCTGCTATGTATTCTTCGCCCATCTTGCTAAGAGAGCTGTTCTTTTTTGTTATATATCCTATCTCCATTATGCTGTTTGGATTATCTTTATCTTCCTTAAAAGGTATTACAAGATATCCGTCTCCGTTTAGATCGCTTGAAATGATACCGGAGCAAAGTGTGTACCCGTTTACGCCCACCATAAGGTTTAGCATAGTTGCTCTGTCTGTAGCCTTTATGGTACGCGGGTAAACATTTTCGCCAAGTATCTCTTCCGCAAAGTAGTATTCGTCCTCTTCCTGCTCAAAGGATAGGCAAGGATAACTTTCAAGCTGTTCAAAGCTTATGCTCTTTTCCTTTGCAAGGGGATGCTTTTCAGAAAGATACACATAAGCCTTGCATTTTATAAGAGGCGTAAAATCAAGCTCATTTTCCGTAAGGAACTTCTTTAACACCTTCTCATTTGCCTTGCTCATATAAAGCACGCCGATCTCCGAGCGAAGCCCTGCCACATCGGTTATAACCTTTTTGGTGTTTGTTTCTCTTATGGCAAAATCAAACTGCTTAACGTCATATTTTTTCGTCATTTCCACAAAAGCCTTAACTGCAAAGGAGTAGTGCTGGGTAGATACGCCAAACTTTCTTTTGTAATCTCCCTCTCCCTCATACTTTTGCTTTAATGTCTCAAATCTGCCGTAGAGCTGCTTTAGATCGTTTAATAACTCTGCGCCTTCCGGAGTCGGAGTCACGCCTCTCCTTGTTCTAACAAAGATAACGATCCCCATCTCCTTCTCAAGCTCCTTTACGGCACTTGTAAGGGTAGACTGAACGATAAACAATTTCTCTGCGGCCTTGTTCATAGAGCCGCATTCTTCAATAGTCAGAGCATATAAAATCTGCTGAAGTGTCATATTCTTTTTCCCTTTTTTAAATTATTGTTTTCTGGTTGCTTTGGTTCTTGCAAAAAACTGATCGTGCCATACAAGGAACATGTAAATATTCCAGATGTGTCTGCTGTAGTCGTGTTTTCCGGACTTGTGGTCTTCAAGAAGCCTTAATATGGCATCGGTGTTAAAGTACTTCTTTGCCGTATCCGTAAGAAAAGCCTCTCTTATGATATTATAATACTTTTCTTCGCGAAGCCATATCCTTATTGGCACAGGAAAACCAAGTTTTTTCTTGTCGCCCGTCTTTTCAGGAAGGCTTCTTTTTGCTGCCTCTCTAAAGGCCGCCTTTGTGGTGTGTCCTATAACCTTGTATTTTGAAGGTATGCGCCTTGCAAGGTTAAACACCTCTCTGTCAAGGAAAGGCACGCGGCTCTCTAAAGAATGCGCCATACTCATCTTGTCTGCCTTAAGGAGGATATCTCCTATAAGCCAGAAATTCATATCGATATACTGCATCCTTGTGATATCGTCAAGTCCTTTTGTCTTTTCATAATAAGGCGCGGTAAGTTTTTGAGGAGCTGCATCTTTTGTAGTAACTTTAAGCACTTTTTCTCTTTGCTTTTTCGTAAATATATTGGCATTTCCGATAAAGCGCTCATCTACATCTTTGCTACCGCGGATGAGGAAGCTCCTTCCCTTTACACCTTCAGGAAGAATACCTGCAAGCGCGGCTACGCCTTTTCTTAAAGGCTTTGGCATCTTTTCGTAGCCGGAAAGAGAAAGTGGCTCGTGGTAAATGTTGTATCCGCCAAAAAGCTCGTCAGCGCCTTCCCCTGAGAGCACCACCTTAACCTCTTTTGCAGCCTCTCTGTCTACAAAATACAGGGCTGCTGCCGCAGGATCAGCTAAAGGCTCATCCATATAATACTGGATCTTTGGAAGTTCTTTCCAGAATTCTTCCGTAGAGATCACCTTGCTGTAATTGTCTATACCGATCTTTCCTGAAAGCTCCTTTGCATAAGGTATCTCGTTATACTTCTCATAATCAAAGCCAACGGTAAAGGTCTTTGCACCGTGGAAATTCATGGCTACAAAGCTTGAATCAACGCCGCTTGAAAGAAGGGACGCCACCTCTACATCGCTTACCATGTGGTATTTTACGGAATCTTTAAGTGTATTTTCTATATCATCTATAAGCTTGTCGTGGTCCATATCTTCTTCAGGAGCAAAGCTTGGATCAAAATATCTTGTGATCTTAAGATCTCCTTCTTTAAACCTAAGGAAATGTCCCGGCATCAGCTTAAATATCCCCTTAAAGAAGGTCTCATCAAGTACTGAATACTGAAATGACATGTATTCTTCAAGAGCGCGAAGATTTACTTCCTTTTTTACCTTTGGGTATTCAAGTATGCTCTTTATCTCAGAGCCGTATACCAGATTACCCCCGCAAAGGGTGTAATAAAATGGCTTTATTCCAAACATATCTCTTGCAGCAAATACGCTCTTTTCTTCTTTGTCCCAGATAAGGAATGCAAACATACCGCGAAGACGGTCAAGGACCTTTTCATTCCATTCCTCGTACCCATGTAATATAACCTCGGTATCGGAGTCATTTGCAAAAATGTGTCCTTTTTCTATAAGCTCCGCCTTAAGCTCTTTGTAGTTATATATCTCTCCATTAAACGTAATGTGGTATCTTCCGTCCTCATTTGCCATAGGCTGATTTCCGCCGCCAAGGTCGATTATGGCAAGACGCCTGAAGCCCATAGCAATGCCGTCGTCTATATAAGACCCGTCCCCGTCAGGTCCTCTGTGGATGATCTTTTCTTTCATCCTTGTAAGTACTTCGTGGCTAGCCACATCATTTCCGGTAAAACCGCATATTCCGCACATAAAAATCTCCATTTTCCTTTAAACTTAAAAATAGGCGCTTTGGTACCTAAACTTACCAAAGCGCCTTTGCTTTATCGAGTTTTATATTATGCTTTTTTAATCTGATTGTCAATGACTATTCGTAAAAATCATCAAAAAAATTGATAACATTAAATAATGACTACTGCTCCGGGAATCTGTAGTGCTCTATTATAAACTGCAGGCTCCTGTTCCCGTTATATTCGTTTATATCAGGATAGTACATAAGATCTGCAAAAATACTGCCACGGCCTTCTAAAATGTCTTCCATGATGTCATCTCCAAAAGATGCGGCAACGTCGCCAAGGAATATATCCGCATCCCCAAAGATAACGCCTGTATAGCTTCTTCCGATACGCTCTTCTTTTAACGTAAGCCTTATAACATTGTTATTTTTTCCAAGCACTCTTACCCCTGATATTTCCACATTCTTTGTGGCAAAAAGTGGCTTTGGGTTACCTTTGCCGTATGGCTCAAGTCGCTCAAATTCTTCTGCAAGCGCAAGGCTGTGGTAAGAAAGAGGAAGCACCGCATCAAAATAGTATTTTGGTATCTGATCGTCTTCGCTTAAGGTGCAGCAGGAATTGATCGCTTCCCGCAGCGACTCCACCTCATCTGCATCATCTGAAAGAAGGGAAAGCCCCGCAGCAAGGGGATGACCGCCAAACTTTGAAAAATGCTCCTTAACCTTTACAAGGTTTTCAAACATGTTATATTCGTCCGTAGATCTTCCCGAGCCTTTTATTGTGCTTTCTCCCTTAGTAAGGACAATAGCAGGCTTATAAAATCTTTCTCTTACCTTTCCTGCCACAATGCCGGCTATACTTTCATGGCACTCAGGCAGATACACCACAAGCACCTTATGGCCTTTTTCTATAAGGCCTTCTGCCTGCTCAATGGCTACAGCCACATTGTTTGCCGTCATCTCTTTTCGCTCTTCGTTAAGAGCTACAAGTTTAGCAGCTACCGCATCAGCGCTCATGGTATCTTCTGAAAGTAAAAGCTTAAGGCCTTCTTTTGCGGAATCAAGCCTTCCCGACGCATTGATACAAGGTCCTATTACAAAACCGATACTGTAAGCACTTATACTCTTTCCTTCCATGCCGGTAGCACGTATAAGGGCGCGAAGGCCGATATTTTTCGTGTTTTCTATAGCCTTAAGACCATTTTTTACTATACATCTGTTTTCTGAAAGCAGGTCCATAACATCGCACACAGTAGCAAGTGAGACCATATCAAGAAATTCATCTGCTTCGCTTACGCTTCTTCCAAGATTTTTATACATGGCGCGTATAAGCTGCCAGGCAACTCCCGCTCCGCAAAGCCCGTCAAAAGGGTAATTACAGGCGCTCTGCTTTGGATCTATAACAGCATCTGCAGGTGGCAGTTTTTCTTCTTTTACTCCATCTTTTTCTTCGTAAAAAATCTCATGGTGATCTGTTACTATCACCGTCATACCAAGTTCTTTTGCGTGCGCGATCTGGGTTAGCGCCGCTATGCCGTTATCACAGGTAAGAATGGTGTCTACCTTGTCTTTAGCCGCCGCATCGATTATGGAAACATTTATGCCATATCCGTCTAAAATACGGTCAGGTATCTCGTAGGAAAGGTTAGCTGCCCCAAGACGCGAAAGCCCCTTATAAAGGATGTATGTAGACATAACGCCGTCCACATCATAATCTCCCACTATCCTTATGCTCTTACCTTCGTTTATCTTTTCCTGAAGTATCTTTACTGCCTTTTCCATATCCTTTAACAGATACGGGTCTGATACCGCGGTAAGCTCAGGGGTTACATAGGCATTAAAGGACTTCATGTCTGCTACGCCGCGGTTTACTATTATCTTTGCCGTAACCTTATCTATCCCCGCAGACTTTGAAAGAATATCAAAATCCGCCTGTTTATTTCTTTGTATCCATTTTTCTGTCATGCTCATTTATTTACTTCGTTCCAAACTTTTATAATATAGTCAAGTGAAAATGTGCTGTCCTGATTTTTTATCAGATTCTTTTTTGCCAGCTTGTTTGTATATTTGCCAAGTTTATATGTAGTAAGCTTTCCGTAGCCTTTAGCAAGGTGGGTAACAAGAGGGATTGCTTCGTAACCGTCTGTTTTTACCTCACCCGTCTTTTCGTCTTTGCTTATATATACCTTTGCCATCTCCCCAAGCATTCGGTCTGCTACGCCTTTTTTGTATTCTCCCGTAGAGTTTACAAAGTTGCCAAGAGAATAATATACAAGCATCTTTTTACCGTCCGGTCTTTCCACTTCCTTTACAGGCTCTATAACGTGAGGGTGGGCGCCTATTACAAGGTCTACTCCGACCTCCGCAAAAAGCTTTGTCCACTTTTCCTGCTCCGCTGTAGTCTTGTGGGTGTATTCTGTGCCCCAATGAGGGCAGACTACTATAAAATCAGCTTTTTTCTTAGCTTTTTCCACATCTTTTCTTACCTGCTTTTCAGTAAGGAGCTTTACTGCGTAAGGGTTATCTGCAGGCATCTTTATGCCGTTTGTGCCGTAGGTATAATTAAGTATGGCAACCTTTATGCCTTTTACCACTTTAATATAAACTGAATTAAAATCTTTTTTATTATCATATATGCCAAGCATCCCCATCCCGGGGTAGTTTTCTTCCCAGAAAGAAATGCAGTTTGTTACCCCCTTATTTCCCTTATCAAGAGCATGGTTTGTAGCATGAAGCACTACGTTAAAACCGGCATTTACAAGAGAGTCTCCAACTTCAAAGGGCCCGTTAAAGCAAGGATAGCCTGAAAGCCCAAGCTCGCTGCCCCCAAGGATAACCTCCTGGTTTGCTATGGCTATATCTGCGTTTTCTATATCTTTTTTTATGTTTTTGAAAAGATGGTCATAGTTAAGTGTCCCGTCAGGCCTTTTGCCGCTGTCTGTAACAGGCGGGTGCAAAAGCACGTCGCCAACCATAAGAATGCAGGCGCTGTCAGGGTTATCCGTAACTCCTGATCTTACCTCGTTTATTTTTGTCTTAGCGTCTGCCCCCGCTCCTCCCGCAAACGTAAAAGCAAGGATTAACGCAAGTAAAAGCGCAAGCGCCGGTTTTTTAGCTGTTTTTCTCATATCCTGTCCTGTCCTTTACTACCAAATGTTCCCATAACTCCGCCGATAACACCGCCGATTATATGTGTAAGCTGCGATACGTTATCATTTACAAATATTCCCTCATAAACCTGGGTTCCAAGGTATAAAAGAGATACTATTATAAGAGTAAGTGGTATCTCGCCGTCTTTATAGCCTGTAATTGATGAAAGAACGATAAACGCGTATACCACTCCGCTTGCCCCGAGAAGAGCAGCCCCCGGGAAAAGGATACAGTGCACTATTCCTGTAAGAAGCGCCGTGATAACGATAACTTTTATAAGAAACTTGCCACCGTATTTTTCCTCAAGAAGCGGGCCGGTTACAAGGATCAGCATAAGATTGTTTAAAAGGTGGCTTACATTTGCATGTCCAAGCACATGACCAAAAGCCCGAAAGTAGGTAAAAGGGTTTGAAAGCGGCGCTCTGTATACGCAAAAAAGCAGATTGTTTGATACGCCTCCCGTAGCCACATTTATTATAAATGTAAGTACGCAAAGTGCTGTAAAACCAAGTACTGCAGGTGAATTGTTTACTATCCTTATCCTGTTTTTCATCATTCTCCTCCAAAGTCAGTTATTTATTATCTCATCCTGAAAAGCCATAAAACTTTCCATATCTTTGCACTTAAACATCTTTTTACAGAGTTTTTCTTTTCCTTCAAAGTCTCTTTGCATATATACCCAGACTTCTTTAAGCTTTTGTATCACCACGTTGTCATCTTTTATATTGTCGCGGTACGAGCGTATAAGGAAGTCAAGGTATGCAGCTCTCTCAGAAGGGCTTATCTCATCTCCGCCCTTTATCATTCTTGCAAGGGCCGGATTTCTTACAAGGCCTCTTCCCGTCATAACGCCAGCAGGCTCTTTTCCTGCTTCCTTAACGCAGATTTCTATAAGTTTTTTGTAGTCATCTACCGAGTATATATCACCGTTATATATAACAGGTGCTTTTGCATTTTTAAGGGCATATATAAAAGCATCCACCCTCGGGACTCCGCTATAACCGTCTTTTCCGATACGAGGGTGCACTATAAGCTCTGTTATAGGGTATTTGTTATAAATATCAAGGAGCTGTGGCCAAACTTCTTCTGTTTCAAAGCCGATCCTGGTCTTTAAAGAAAGCTTAAGGTCTGGGGTGCTTTTATAGACATTTTCAAGGAAGGAATCAAGCTTATCAGGGTACTTTAAAAAGCCTGAGCCTCTGCCCCTTGCTGTAACAGTGCCTGAAGGGCAGCCAAGGTTAAGGTTAACCTCGCTGTATCCCATCTCGTAAAGTTTTAAAAGCAGACTGTCAAAGCCTTCGCCATCATTTGTCATGATCTGAGGGATAAGTGTAACCCCCTTGTTATTTGCAGGATTTACATCTTCAAGTTCTCTTTTTGTCATGGGTCTTTTTAGGTGCGGCGTAACAAAAGGCGAATAAAACTTGTCTACGCTGCCCTTAAAAAACTCGTTTATACCATTTCTAAAAACAAATCCTGTAATGCCCTCCATGGGCGCTAAGCTAAAAATCATATTATTCTCTCTCATTTTATTTTCAGCCATTAGTATACCATGTAGGATGACATTAAAAAAGAGCCTTGCGGCTCTTTTTTGTAAATGTTTATTTAAATGTCTTGTGCAGGCAGCGTCAGCATGATAATTATTCTGTTCTATCCAAAATAGAAAGTAAAAGGTAAATAACAACGGAATACATAAGCGAAATAAAGGCTGCCGCAACCTTAGGTCCAATGGTCTGCGGTGTATCTAAACTTCTTAGCATTGAAATACCTGATACAAGGGCAACCAGCACACCAATAGGTATGATCACCTTTCTAAGAAAGCTCACTATTTCTTTCATTTTGCGCTTTCCGCTTAGAAGCACGGCAGCAAGCGCTGCAAAGGTTATTATAATGATCGTTGGAAAGTCTATAAGCCACGTAATATTAAACCCCACGCTAAGTCCAAACATTAGAAGAGTTAATATCAAAAATACAATACCAAGCGTAAGCTGCACCTTAGTACCCTTGCGATTTTCCTGATTTTCTTTCATAAGTTCCATAATAGTTACCTCCGATTTCTTTGAATACTCATCCGGAGAAAGCCTTTCACAGCTAAGCAGCTCATTTACGGAAATATCAAGCTCTTTGCAAAGGTCCGGCAAAAAGGAAGTATCCGGCAAACTGTTGCCATTTTCCCATTTTGAAATGGTTTTGTCGCTTACACAAAGCTTCTCTGCCAGCTCCTTTTGCGTCATTCCCTTTTCTTTTCTGAGTGTCTGCATAAACGTGCCAACTTTTTCCTGATCCATGATCTGCCTCCGGTAAAATATTTAAATATTTCGTAGCTACTATCTTAATTTAACCACTCTATCCCATAGAATGCAATCTACGAATCGGAGAATGTCGCATGGGGACGGAGTCAGTACGACATTTTGCGGAAAATGTCGTACTGACTCCGTC
>JAEEGF010089644.1_pt1 | contig 31383 bp, 13 predicted proteins | sample 9134171 | NCBI WGS metagenome assembly JAEEGF01 (sample SAMN16246542, study PRJNA631951) | gut metagenome | biome: gut microbiome; feature: rumen; material: AP-attached | host: Bos | place: Iran: Karaj | collected 2018-10 | reverse complement strand
CAGGTGGTGAAGCCTATGCCCATGTATATTCCGACGAGCCCCTGCCCGACGACAAGCGATATCGCGAGGATGAACAGCAGCCCCGGCATCGACGCCACCGTTGCGCACATCCACACGACTAACGAGTCGACCTTCCCGCCGAAGTAGCCGCCGAGAAGCCCGAGCACAACTCCGAGCGGGATCGCAATGAGCGACGTCATTATGCCGACGTGAAACGCTATGCGAGCGCCCTGTACAAGCCGAAGCCCCACGTCGCGCCCTAGGTTGTCCGTCCCGAGCCAGTGCCGCGCAGACGGAGGCATGAAGCGCTCCTCCGTGTTGACGACGTTGTACGCCGGCGTCACGTCCCGAAAGCGCGCCACGCGGTACTGCACCTCGCCGAAAAGCGCCGCCGCGAGATACACGGCGAGAGCCACGAGGCAGAGCTTGACGGAAAAGCGCATGGGAATGATGAATTATGAATTGGGAGTCCAGTCGGAGGGTAGAGCGGCGAGGACGGTTTGGACGACCTGTTCAAGGGTGAGGTCGGAGGAGTCGATCTCGATCGCGCCGTCCGCCTTCCGAAGCGGAGCGTACTTGCGCGTCGAGTCGATCGCATCGCGCGCGAGGAGCGAGGCCTTTACGGATTCCGCGGACTGGTTCGCAATGCCCTTCTCGACCTCCTCCTTCTGGCGGCGACGGGCGCGCGCCTCGGCGGAGGCGGTGAGGTAGAACCTCGCAGGAGAGTCGGGGAACACAGCTGTCGTGATGTCGCGACCTTCGACGACGAGATCGCCGTACTGGGTCATTCCGCGCAGAAGCGCCGTGATGCGCTCGCGCACGGCCTTCACAGTAGCGACGTGCGAGGCATGGGCGTTGATCTCTGGCGTGCGTATCCTGTCGCCCGGTTTTTCGCCGCCGACGTAGTACGCTATCGCGCCGTTCTCCGGACGGCACTCGATCTCCACAGTCGGGGCGAACGCAGCGACGGCTTCGGGGTCTGACGTCTCCACGCCCTTCGCCAATGCCTGCCAAGTCATGATTCTGTAGAGCGCTCCCGAATCAACATGGAGGAATCCGAGACGTTCTCCGACAATGCGCGATACGGAGCTCTTTCCCGCCCCGCTGGGTCCGTCGATTGCAATTACTTTGGACATGATTATCAAGTTGAAGATTTAAGGTTGTAAAGTTGAAGGTCGTCGAGACGGCACCTTGTCCGCAGCTTTACAGCTTGCCCGTTTCCTGAAGGAACATGAGGACGGTGTATGCCGTGAAGACGAGGAGCCAGACAGTTGCGTGGCGGCGCCTTATCACACCTGGCCACATCGGATGACGCCTGTTGACGCCGAAGAACAGTATCGAGAGCGACAGCAGAGTGAGAAGCGGCAGGTCGCGCTTCAGGACGTACGGCGAGAAGGAATCGACTGGCGAGATGACGCAGGCGAGCCCGACGACGGCGAGCATGTTGAAGAGATTCGAGCCGATGATGTTGCCGAGCACGAACTCGTGCTCGCCGCGGCGCGCGGACGCGACGGCGCTCGCGAGCTCGGGGAGAGACGTTCCGGCGGCGACGATGGTGAGTCCGATGACGAGGTCCGACACTCCGATGAACTTCGCGAAGTCGACCGCTCCCCACACGAGAATGTGCGAAGAGCCGACGAGGACGGAGAATCCGACGACGAGCTTCACGATGGCGACTATGATGGAACCGTTCTCCTCTGGCTCCGCGTCGGGCGGCGCGCCCTTCCTCTTCCGACGGCCGTGTCCGACGGCCTTGGTCTTCTGGTCGAACCAGCAGTACAGCGGAAGGAGCACAAGGAAGGCCGCGAGGAAGATAGACGCGTCCAGACGCGAGCACGAACCATCCCGCAGGACAAACAGGGAGAAGAGCGAAATCGCGGCGAGTCCTGGTCCCGCGACATATGTGACAGCCGGACGCGTGACGAGCGGAAACACCATCACGGCGACGCCTAGGATGACGGCGATGTTGAAGATGCAGCTTCCATAGGCGTTGCCAAGGGAAAGGTTGGTGTGCCCGGAGCATCCGCTCATAACGCTCACGCACAGCTCCGGCGCGCTCGTCCCGAAGCCGATTATAACCATGCCGATTACGAACGGCGAGATGCCAAGCGCCTTCGCCACCTTCGCCGCACCATCGACGAACAGGTCGCTCGACCACGCCAGCGCGGCGAGCCCTGCGACGATCATCACAATCGACAGCCAAAATGGAACATCTGTGTACATTGAAATATATTATACCATTTCTGCGGCCATCGCGCCGAAAGGCGACACACTTCCATCGGGCGTGGTTGTCCTTGATAAAAAAAGACGCGGCAAGATGCCGCGTCTCCATGGTTAATCACATTAAATCACTTAGCAGCCGAGCGCGCGGCGGCGGCGCAGGCCGAGGGCGGCAAGTCCGAAGAGCATCAGCACGCCCGAGGTAGGCTCGGGGACGTTGGTAATCGTCGGATTCCAGGCCTTTTCCAGAGACGGAAGTCCAAGCCCCTGCTCATAGATCGAAGCCGTAAGCTGGCTGTAAGCGGCAATCTCCGACTGTCCGACCTTGACTTCATGACCCGTCGCCATCGAATAAAGCTCGATGAAGAAGCTGTAGTCGGTTGACGACAGACCGGAGAGATCGACTGACATCAAACCGACGCTCGTTCCAACGTCCAGTCCGCTGTCATCGGATGAGACTTCATTAGCCCAGATAGTGTCTCCTACCGGGATACCGGTGTTGACGTCAACTGCGCTAAGCGTAATCGCCGTGCCGCCACCGGAGGGCAGTGCCTTGATCTGGGCATAGGTGAACTCATACTGAGGATCGGCCCCCGTCTGGTCGATCATCCAGTAAAGGAGATCCGCCGAGGCGGCATATGATACTGCCGCCATAACAAGCGCTATAATTAACTTTTTCATTTTGTATTCCCTAAAAGTTCTGTATTATTCCTGCTGAATTATCCGTCAGTTGCCACTGGATCCACTATTTCCGGAACCTTCGTTCGTGCCAACAAGCCTCCAGGTTATCGTCGGGTGGCCGCCGCGGCTGACGTACCAGAATGCAGTGCCGACAGGAATGAGCGTGTCATCGGTCTTGAAGACGGAGCGTGTGCCGGTCTTTCCGAACCTCGTGAACGTTTCCGTCGTCCAGTAGCCCCAATTTCCGTTCTCGTAGGTGTAGATCTTGTCGACGCCGTCGCGGTGAACGACGATCTGATCCATGAACTGCGAGGCAGAAGTCGTGGCGACGACGCCTTCGGTGATCGTTGCGATGTCAAACGGCTCGTTGATGGAGGGCGAGCCGAGCATCGTCCACTTCGGTGCGCTGACACTACCCTGCTCGACGGCGGTCGTCACGGTCTCGTTCGTGTTGACCTGCCCGGCGAAGTAGATCGGCGTCGTGTTGTTGCTGCGGACAAGCCACGCCGCGCTGCCGCGCGGAATGCGGGCATACTCAGGCGCCGTCGCAGTACGCGTCGTCACCTTGCCAAACGCATCAAGCTTGTAGCTCGTCAGAGCCGACCACTGTTTCTGTGCATTAAGCAGATAGCAGTCGTATACGCCGCTATCGAAGCAGGTCGTCGACTCAATTTCGCTCAGCGCATCGTTCTTCTGGTAGACGCGGACATAGTCGATCTTGAGGTAGTGAGTTGTCTGGTCAACGACCTCATAGTCATTCCAAACACCTTCAACATTATTCTTCCAAGAATTATCCATAGGCAATGAGAATTCAAGATAGTGCTGGAAATTGGCGATGTTGCCTATATTGTCCTTTGTAAAGCTATACTTGCCGTCCAAAGTCATGGTAAGCTTATCATCCCATGTTATCTCCGCAACATGCTCAGCATTGTTCCAGTCATCGATTGAATCTACATCAAGTACGTTTCCTGAACCGGTAACTATTGGTTCGATAAGGGTGTTGATAACATCCGTGCCGGCCGGCCATCCACCAATGTCAGCATAGCGGTACAAAATAACGTCATTGTATCCATCATAGGACCTAGTATAGTAATTGAAAGCACCAATTCCTGTCCATGGATCACCCAAGCCCATGAGTGTCATGGAGGGGCGAAGTCCAGGAGCGATTGAAGTCTGGAACTTAATCACTATCTTGCCACGCTTAATCTGGAGGACGTTTCCGGACGTATCCACCTTGCCGACAAAATACCGCCCAGATTCTTCATCAAACATTTGCCTTATGACAAGCTTGCCATCCGCGCAATAAACGTTAGAAGACCTATACTCCTGCTTGTGATCCTTGCCATAGCAAGAAGAGATTTCTCCTTCCGCGATATTCCACTTCTCAGGATCAGGCGTGCCAGAGTTGTTGAACTCGTCAAACCATACAAGCTTATAGCCGCCGTCAAGATAAGTCGGCACACCTTCTGGCATGGAGTCGTTAGGACGATAAACATACATCTGATCGTTCTCGTTGAGGTTTGCCGTCTGTACAACGTTCGAGACGAAGATATACAGATCATCGTGCGGTGACAGATGCTTCCAGGGGATCGCGATCATCTCCTGCTTGTTCGTGCTAACGGCCTTGAGAATGCCGAGGGTGTTGACGCTCTTGCAGTACGCGAGGTTTTCGTCTTTATCCTGAATAGCAGCCTTCTGATCGTCCGTCATGCCAAGATACTTGAGGTTGCCGTTGTTGCTGTAGAAGTAGGCGTTGATCTCGTAGTGTCCCGTCGGATCATTCGAGCCAGTCGCGATGTCGAACTTCGTGTTGGCCGCCTTAACACTTCCAACGCTTTCGGCATAACCGCCCTCCTTCTCGCGCGTAACGAGCGCGAACTTGGGCGTGTAGCCGGATGCAGCAACAGGTTCAAGGGCATTGTAGTGAGCAAGAATCTTGGATGTATCGTTGTACTGCTCGGTGTCGATCCAGAGCATTCCGCTCTTGTCGTTAAAGCCGAGGACGTACGACTGCCACGCCGTGACTCCGTTCGAGTTGGTGACGTTGATCGCCTCAACAACATCGTGGAGAATGTTCGGATTGGTTGCATACGCAGTGTTTGCGTAGATCGGAATGTTGTTGTTCAGCCACGTGCTGCCAATAAGAATCGGCGTCTGCGCAGGGTCGGTGATGTACAGCGTGTCGATCACGGCGCCAGCCCCGGTGGTTGAGGTCGGAACATTGTAGTTTTCGCTGTCGCTGCCAGACTTCGTGATGTTAGACATCGTGATGGTGTGTCCGGTGCCGATATTGGCGTTGTCGTACGCGAACGAACCCGCAATCGAGATATCGTCGCCCGTGATCGTGTTGACGAGCGCGCTATTCTCGTCGATCGGACGGACTGCGGTCGTTCCGTCATACACCTTCCAGAACTTCGTTCCGTCAACCGTCACCGTCGCCACGCGCTGTGTAACTATGATGCTGCCCTTGTCAGAATCGACAACATAGTTTCCGGCGACAGACTGGGTGTTCGCGTCGACGATCGAGTAGGATTCCATTATCAGCGCATCGGGATACTCGCCGACAGGAAGGAATCCAGAACTCGACTGAGCCGTTGTCTTCGTCGTGTCAGAACCTAGCGTAACTTCGAAAATGTCATTGGCATACAGTTCATTGACTATTCCGCCGGCTGAACCCGTTGGCCTCAAGGCCTCGATTTCCGCAAAACGAGTGGAATTAGCCTCGAACGTTCCAAAGTTAACCTTAATGGCACAAACATCGACAGCTAGCGGACCTTCATTAAGGTTGTAGAGCCAGATATACGGACGGTACGCATTGTTATCCAGCTGATGTGTTTTCTTTGCATTCAAGTCTCCCCATCCATGCGTATAGTAGAAATTCGACCCTTGAATTGTTTCCCAGGTGTTATCGCTATGCTGAACCTGAATGGATTCAATGTTGATGTTAATCTTCTGCGCCTGTTGCGCAATTCCGCCTTCACCTTCGTCTATAGTATAGAACCGGAAGGCTTCAATAGTTTCAGGCGAAGGAAGTGTCCACGCAATGACCATGTTGTTGGAGACACCATAGACATTGGCGTCCTCAAGTCCATCTTTGTCACCAACAATCAAGCCGTCGGTAAGTACACTCGCAGGCCCGGATGCCGATACATCCCAGTCTGGACGATTGCCGTCGGGATTTGTAGGATCGCCCGCTTCTATAACTTCCGCTGTAAGACCGTGAAGTACATTGTTGGCTGCCGGAGCCCATGTTATCCCCTGCCAAGTATCCGCCACATTTCCTTCGTAGTTAAACTGTCCGTATTGATACGCTGGTGTTACAGTCCCACCCATTGCGGGCGGCACCTCCACCTCACCAGGAGTTGCGTATAGCGCAGTGAAACCAGACACGTCAAGATTTGTGGATTGGGGAGTTGTCGTCGCCGTTGCAGCATCCGCGTAGGCAATTTCAAAGTAATAACCGTTGTTCTGGGCGTAGTAGTCAAAGTGGAGCTTGTATGTGCCGTTTTCGGCGATTGTGACTTGCTTCGCCGCCCAGCCGCGACGATACCAGTGACCGTCGCTGCCGTCGTATGTTCCACGGTCAAGATCGGTAATCTCGGCAATCTGTCTGTTAGCATCGGCAAGGGCAAGTCTGAAGTAGCGCACATCATCGCCGGCAAATGGATTCTGCTGCGCCGTGTTGACCAGAAACACATATGTGCCCGCCTTAAGCTCGACCTCTCCGTCAAGTGTGACGAACTTATGGTTTGAACCGTTAAGATGATACCTGAATGTTCCGCCGGCCGTATCGGCATTGGGAAGATTCATGCTTCCCGTCTGCTCAATGCTGTAACCGGCGGAGGCGTCAGAGACGTCGCCATAGAGGTTGTTGTACTCCTCGGCGAGCACCTTGGCCCTGATATGGTCGAAATCAATGCCTAGGTCTTCATCACCACCGTGGAAATCCTTGCCGACCTGGACTCGCTGCTCAACAAAGCCGTTGTGAGCATACAGCGCATAAGTGTTGTCCAGAGACAGGGTATCTCCGTAACTTACAGTCTGATCGTCGATCTCGACCGTGAGCGGACGCCTGACGATGACGCCGACGGTTTCATGCGTGATATTGTAATTCGCAGGCACGGAAACACTGTCAGCCGTTGTCACAGTGTACAGGAGCGCACTTTCATTCGGCGTGGACAATGTCGGCAGAGGATTGCTTGGATTATGATCGGGCGTGTGCGTAGCGGCGGCGGCGGAGTACTGCGCCGATTCAACAGTGACGTAGAACTTGTCTGCCACACGGGTGTCGGCCGAGTTGGAGTCATCTTTCACTGTCGTAGTGAGAATGTAGCGCCAACCGGGACCAGTGTAGGTGTAGACCGGCTCAGTGAGGAGCGGGGTGTTCGTGTCGGTGTCGAGCGCACCGAAGTGGAGATACTTGACGTCAGTCGTTCCGTCATATGTCTTCACCGCATGGAAATAGAGCTTGATCGGACGAGGATTGATGTCGATGTTTGCGTTTTCATACGTCTTCGTAGGAACAATCTGGTAATCCTGCGGAAGAATGTGGGGCTCCTGGTCAAACCGCCCGACAAGCGTCAGATTTGTCCATGTTGTCGTGTCTGTCGTCTCGCCCGTCGTGGCATCGCGATTGCTGACGTTTACACCAGTTCCGCTAAGGCCAAGTCCGACGTCTCTCGGAACAAGTCCGCTGTCATTCGTGGGATAATTATTCGAATCAACTGTCGCCTGTTCGAAAGTGAATGCGCTAATCGACAGTTCATTAGTTGAACCGTTGTAGTCCTTCGCGCCAGAAATGGAAGTAATGTTCAACGGACGCGGATAAATTTTTGAATTTACATGAAGCCTAATTTCATAGTTATTGATATCGGCTCCATTCTCCGTTTCCCACGTGATTGTATTGTAGTCAGAAATGTATGTCAGATCATACTTTGGATTCGTACGTTCCTCATCCCAGTATCCCACAACAAAGACAACATCCTGCCCGTTGACGACGTCGGTAGTCGTATTAGGGTAGCATGTGATATCTCCATTTTCATCAAAGAGCGGGTAGCTGGGATCCCATTGCACATGCTCCGTCTGATAGCTGGCCCCAGTGAAAGTGGCGAGAACAATCCCCTCTGGATTTGTCTGACCATCGCGGATCAAAAATTGATTCTCGCCAACTGGAACAAGGCCAAACTGTCTAGGAGTCTTACCATAGTTAGCCGTCGCAGTGTCCTTGACGATCATCGTACCGTCGTAGTACCGCTTGGTAGGAAGTGAATCGTAGTAATCTATCTTCCTACGAACAATCGAGGCCTTGATCTTCTCGCCATATTCAAAAGTGAAATTTGAAGTGATGTCGTTGTTATTGTTATCAAGAACAGTGAAAGTTCCCCGGGCGAGAGTGTACTCGTTTGTCAAAATTGTGCGGTCTGTCTCGGATACGAAACTAACGTCAGGCCCAAGTTGAACTTCAGTACCGCCATTGAACATGAAAATGTTCCCGTCTATGCGTCCGCCACAGAGACATTCAGCCAGTGTATCCTGTGCAACCTTATCATTGTCCTCGGAATTGTAGGCAATATAATTGGCTGTTACCGTTGAGTTGTTTAGGACAAGCTTCTGCCCGTCATACTCCTTAATCGCATCGGTTGCTGTGACCGTCACCTTCTTCGGAAGGATGATCGCGTAGTAGTCCTCGTTGGCGATGATGTAGTCGTCGAGGTATATCTGCGTGCCCTGAAAGCCGAACTTCGCGGGATCCTTGACGAGCTTGGTTGACACATTTGTTGTTATGATTCCTTCACCATTGTTGTATGCAGCAACATACGCGGGGACGACATTGGCGTTCTGATAATCGAGACCGGGGTCATCTTTCATCGCGACTTCCGCGTTTAGAACGCCAGCCTTGGCGAGTCCCTCCTTCGAAACATGGACGTGTGTCGTGCCGTCATACTCCTTCGCCTGCGTGTAGCCGAGCGTGAGCCTGACCGTGCGCGGGACGATATAGAGCTTGGCGTAGTCCGTGAAGGATGCGCCTTCCGCGACAGGATCGACGTTCTTGAGCGTGATCGCGTAGGCGTCTGTGAGCTCCGCTCCGTCAAAGAAGAGATGGACATCCTCAAAGGCCGCATCATAGCCCTCGTAATTGCCGCTGCCGTCCTTCTTTACGTGGATCTGGCGTCCGTCCTCGATCGGCACGACATTCGCGGTCATCGTGAACTTGGAGCCGACGATAGGATCGGCAAGCGACGAGGAGCCAAGATTATATCCGCTTGAGGGAGCTGTGAAATTGAATGTCTTGTAGACCTTCTTGTCTTTGGACGAATAGTAGAGCGCGTTCTGTCCGTGCTCGGAAGCCATCGCCGTCTTGATGGCGAACACGGCGTCATCGGACTCGATGGCGAGCGGCGCGCTGGCGTACTCCTGAATCTGGTCCATCAGCTCGATTTCCATCGAGACGTACGGCGCGAACGCGCCGATGGCATACTCGTTGAAGCCGACATCCTCGCAAGCAAGACGCGTGCGGCCAACCTGGTCAGTCTCGATGATCGTAAGCCCAGAAGGATCAGAGAGGACTGTACCGTTAGAAACACTCTTCCACTGCCACATGCTGCTGTCCTGGACCCAATTCGCAGCATTGACATTGGCGAGGTTGGAATTGCCGCGGTCCAGATAGTACCAGTTGCCGCTGGAATCCTTCGCGACCTTGGTGCCCTGCCAGCCCGCGCGGCTCGCGTAGGCGATCCATATCTGCGTGCCCCAGGGGGTCTGATACGGAGTGGCCTGCCCTTCATAATAATCGAAAATAGTGGCTGCGTCGTTACCCGAAGTTATCGAATACAGGCTCGTGAATGAGTTCCCCACATTAGGATTGAGGTTTGTCTCGTTCCCGAACACAAGCGTGTTGACAAGCGTAAGTCCCGAAAAGTTCTCGTTGTTACTTTGTGGACCACTCCAGATGCCAGTCCTGTTGCCGGCGATTGTGACATCGTACATGCTGTAGCCGCACCCACGTCCGGAAACACCAACATTGTTGCCAGTCAAGGTAGTGTTCACCAGTTCAATTGACGCGCCAGCCGCAGCATAGACACCATCTGTGGTATTGTTAAGAATGGCAACGCCATCAATCTTTACTGTCGCATTCGCCTGGGCTTCGATGCCCTTCTGCGCGCAGTTCGCAACTTGGAAATTGGCAAGTGTTACATTCTTCCCTTGCGCGACAAGAATGGCCCGCCCCATGTTTGTGTTGTTCTCGACATAGTGTTCATCGGAGGAGATTATCGTCGCTGTCGTTCCCATGCCGACGAGCGCCATGTCCTTCTGGATGTAGACGCGATGATAGGTAGCGTCCAGCTTCTCGTTCGCGATGTAGTCCGACCAGAGATAGAGTGCGTCCTTGCCTTCGTAGTCTTCGACACTTGCACCTGCGGTGGCTACGGCATCAACGCCTTCCTGCACCGTCGGATAGTAGTTGTTGCGCGAGATCTGATCGGCGCCATTTATGCCGAGCACGGAGTTCGAATCTTCCGTCGACTTCCACGCGACGGCCTTGTAGGCTGTCCACGCGCCCATAGTGCAGTAGCCGACGTTCGGAAGACGAAGCTGACCGATTTCATCGCCCATCACCGCGACCTGGAGCGGTCCAGCGGTAGAGGAGTCGTCAGTTCCGAGTGCGACAGCCTTCCAGGTGTCGGGCACTATGTTGCTGCTTGTGGAATTCTCGCGGATTCCGTAATAGAAGGCAGGCGTCTTGACGTTGTCGTCGTTTCCTGTGTTAGACCAGTCCCAAGCGTACTGCCAAGCGACGACTGTTCCGTTCTTCGCCCAGGCGAGAGTGTCGGAGAACGTGAAGAATCCGTTGTGGACATCGTGATAGCCCGCATTCTCGACCTGAATCGCGGAAAGCCCGAGCGTCGCGCCCGTGATGTTGTCTGTGGAGGAAACGGCGGGGGACGAAGAGAACGCGGAGAAACGCGCCCATACGGATGCACCGGAAACCGCACCGTCGACGATGGAGTTGGCGGCCTTGAACGCACCTCCCGCTGTGACACCGCCCTTCACCGTCGCGTCGAGAAGCGTCGTCGCACCAGTGGTCTCAACTGTGCCGGCGACAGTCGAATTGACGAGCGTCGCCTCGCCAACGGAAATTTCCTTCCCGGTCACATTGTAGACAGAGGCATTGCTCATGACAAGCGTGCTCGTCGAAGTTCCCATGATGCCCTTGGCGGCGTCATTGACGGAAACATCCTCGAGGTAGAGCATGGAATTCTCGCCGACGAGGAAACCGTCATCGGCGTTCTTGACCTCGAGCGAGACGATGTGGGCGCGCGTCGAATCGGCCACGTCGAAGGCATCGCGATCCTGCGCGTCGATTGCCATGCAGAGCGCCTGGTTGAATCCGGCAAGAATCTCGACCGTCCCGTCGATCGGGAGCGGCGTGGCGGCGTTGAGTCCGGCGGTTTCCGCGGCATTGTCGTCGAACGACTTGCCGAGATAGATCGTATAGCGCTCCCAGCCAGCGGGGAGGACTTCATTTGTGAGCTTGTCGTAGTCGAAGGTGATCTGGCGGACCGCCTTAGGTCCGAGGCGGCGGGCGTAGGCCAGCGCTTCGCGCAGCGACGTCTCTCCATCCGAGCCGTCGATCGTGTCGCGCGCAGTGGTGACGACTAGGGACGGGACCTCGACACGGGCCCAGTAGGCGCCGGCGGAGGGGAGGTTCGAGGCGAAGGAGCGTGCGCTCTGGTCAAGAGTGACAGTTGTCGAGAGGTCGCCGTTGCTGCCGCTGTTGAAGGAACACCAGACGGTGGTCCAGTTGGACGCGACTGTGCGGTCGCCTGCAACCTGGAAGGCCTTGAGGGCGCCAGTTTCGCGATCGGTCCAGTAGCGGAGCCACACGCCGAGACCGCCGGCGACGGAGGGCGTCCCGCCAGTCTTGATGGCGATGGAGCGGGTAAGGGCGTCTTTGCCGCCTACTTTGCCGCAGGCGAGCGTCGGGCCGCTTGATCCAAAAATCTGTGCCTTTGTTATGTTCACCCCGTCATATACGGTGCAGGCGCTGGTCGTCACACCGCTGCCACCGAGATTGCCGTAGAGTGAGTTGGCCACGACGAGCGTGCCAGCCTTTGAGAGGTTTATGTCATAGTTGTCGGTGGAGTTGTTTTCAACAGACAGAACGTTGTAGACATGCGCATTGCCCGTCGACGCAATGTCGAGAGCCGCCCAGCCTTTGTTGCCTTCCTGGTAATTATTTCCGACAAACGTGGAAGCGGCGACGATCGAGTCGATCGCGCCTTCAATCTTGAGACCGTAGTACTTGTTTCCCTGGAACGTGCTGTTGAGGACCATCGCGACGCCAGACTCGCCGCCGATAGCCGCGCCGTTGTTGTACGCACCCCAAATGGTCGAGTTGCGGATTATTGCATTGAGGGCTGCAGTCGCGTGGACGTCGAGGTTCTGGTTGCAGGAGGCGAATTCGCATGTCTCGGCCACAAACGTTACGTTACCGCCCGTGACGCTGAACTGCGTACCGCTAAATTTAACATAGGCGAGGTCGACCCACCAGTCGTTGCCGGTAGGAAGGACAATAGCGCCGCCTCCAATCGACACGATTGTATCGCCGGCGTTCGTCTCAAGGTCAGCACCGGCGTCGAGAGTGCCGTCGATGTAGAGCTTCTTGTTCTGCCACTTCGCCGAATCGAGCGTTATGTCACCGTTCGCCGACCAGTCGATTGTGACGGAAGTACCGCCAATCTTCGCGTAGTCGAAGGTGATGCGGTAGCCACTGTCCTCCGAAAGAGCACCTGGGATACCGGGAGTGTCATTCTCGGCATACTTGAACGCCTCGCGGAGCGATATCAAGCCGTCGTCTGGATCGACGACATCATTCGGAGTCGTCACCGTAAGCGACGGCTTCTCAGCGGCCTGCGCGTAGCCAAACGCGGCCAAAAACACAGCAGAAACAAGCATTTTGCTCATTTTCTTCCCCTTAACTCCCCTAGTTTGTTAACAACACATCTCGGCGGACTTTACAATCCTCCGTGAATGAGTAATATTTTATCATATTTTCCCCTACGGAACAATAGCGAGGGAATCACCCAAAAGGGTTACCCTTCGGCCTTGAAATGGAGACGCGGCTTCCAGCCGCGTCATTTCCAGAGTTTGACGCGGCAGGATGCCGCGTCTCCATGCGTTTGCGAACCTTTCACGTACCTTGACGCGGCAAGATGTCGCGTCTCCATGTGTTCACAGTATTTCGGGTAAAGCGAGGAGTATTTTGCGCGCGACTTCATCCGGCGTGCCGGAGGCGTCGATAGTGACTATGCGGGACGGGTTGGCGGCGGCAAGTTCGAGAAAGCCACGGCGCAGGCGCTCGTGGAATTCGTCTCCGGCGCGCTCTATGCGGTCCGCCGACGTGTTCGTCGCCGCCTCGCGTCCGCGCATCCTCCGCGCCGCGACGGACGGCTCGACATCGAGAAGAAGCGTGAGGTCTGGGGCGAGCCCCTCGCACGCGAATTCGTTCGCCGCCTTCACGAAATCGACGGGGAGCCCCCTTCCGTACCCCTGGTAGGCGATCGTCGAGTCGCTGAACCTGTCGGAAAGCACCCATGTGCCGGCGTCAAGGGCCGGACGTATAACGTTGCGCACGAGCTGCGCGCGCGCCGCGAGAAAGAGAAGCAGCTCCGCTCGGTCGACCGGCGGATCCTCCGCCTCGTCCTTGAGCAGCGTCCTAATCATCTCCGCGAGGCGCGTGCCGCCCGGCTCGCGCGTCAGCAGCACCTTTACGCCCTTCGCCTCAAGCTCCGCCGCGAGGCGTTTCACCTGTGTAGACTTTCCGCAGCCTTCGCCGCCTTCGAAAGTTATGAATCTTCCCCTCTCCACCATTTTCCTCTCCGTCATTCGTCGACAGTCTCGTCTCGCTGGTACACTGGCAGCTGCCTGAACGGGACCGCAAAGGCAAGTATCGTCATTGCCGTCGCATACGGCTCAGAGCGCTCGCTGCCGTGCTCAGGCCAGGCTCCGCTCGCGCGCTGGCGCGGCAGATACGCCGAGTGCATCCAGTCGTGGAACTCCCTCCAGTTTTCGCCGCCGATCTGGAACAGCCCCTGCGCGGCGTAGTAGAGTCCGTAGTAGGCATAGCCCTCCTCGGCAAGCTTCTCGCGGTACACCGACATCAGGTATTTCGCGGCCGTCATGGAATCGGGGTCCTCGTGCTTTCCGCATAGCTCCAGGCAGAGTATGCCCGCGCCCGAGAGCGTCACCGCATACTGGTCCGCGCCCTGGTATCCGAAGCAGCCCTTCTCCTTGTGGTGGTGGCGGTGCATGTAGGCGACGGCGCGGTCGATTGCGGACTTCGGAACCTGCGCGCCGTTGAGACGAGCGGAGCGCAGCGCCATGAGTGCCCAGCCGGAGCAGCTGGTGTCGGAATCCCTGGAGTCGGGATTGTAGCGCCATCCGCCGTCGTCGTGCTCGCTCTTCTTGACGTTCTGCGCGTCGAGAATCACCTTGATCGCCTTCGGCAGAATCTCGTCGATCTCCGCCTGGCGTTCCTTGGAGACCATTCCCGAAACCTCAGTGAGGAACAGCGTGGCGATGGAGTGGGCGTACATCCTCCCGTTCCCCTTCGCGCCGAAGTATCCAGTCTCGTCATGGTTTGCGAGGACGTAGTCGAGCGACTTGTCGATGAGCCTGCCGTACTTGGCGTCGCCCGGAACGTGCCCCGTCGCTAGGCAGGCCATGCTCGCAAGGGCAGGAACCGCGACAGTGTCGCCGAACTGGCCGTGGAAGGATCCGTCGTCCTTCTGGGATGCCAGCAGATACTCGAGCCCCCTGTCGATCGCAATGTCAACGGCATCGGGCTCCTTCGCCGCGAGTGCCGACAGGGAGACGCCGAGCGCAAGACAGAAGACGCAAAGCCTGGACGTTCTCATTTCTTGCTACCTCCCTTGTTGAGCGCCTCGAAGTAGTCGCGCACGAGCCCGCGGTACTCCGCAGGCACGTCGTCGAGCGAATCGACTTCCGCACCCGTTCCGGACTCGCTCTTCATCTTGAACCAGTTCTCGTCCTCTCCCTTTTCGCCGAAGACTCCCTGCGGAACCTTCCGAGCCTTTCTGGCTCTGCCCCTGTCGGGAAGTGACGACTTCGACTCCGAAGTGGACTTCGAGTTCTCGCTCTGCTGCCCTTCCTGCGACTGCGAGCTCTGCTGCTCCTGCTGGTCCGGAGACTCGAACTGGTCGATCGGCATGTTGTTCTTCTCAGCCCTGCTGTTCGCCTGGTTCTTCACCTTCTCGGCGGCTGCAGCGGCCTTCTGCGCGGCATTCTGCATCTGAGGAGTCTGCTGTTGACCCTGCTGCTGCTGCCCTTGCTGTTCGCCTTGCTGCTGCTGTTCGCCTTGCTGTTGGCCTTGTTGTGCGGCCTGCTGCTGCGCCGCGGCCTCCGCTGCCTTGCGCTCCGCCTCGGCCGCTTCCCTCGCGGCCTTCACGGCCTCTTCCATGGACTTCTCCATGTCGCGCAGCTCGTTTGCGCTTTCGGCGAAGTCGCCGTTCTTTGCGTCCATCCTCTTCTGGGCTTCGGCAAGTTTTTCCTGTGCCTCCGCGAGTGCGTCCTTTGCGTTCTTCATGTTCTCGTCCGCGCCCTGCGCGTCGCCGTTGCGCATCTTGTCGGTGGCGGACCTTGCGTCTTCGGCTGCGGACCTCGCCTTGTCGGACGCCTGTTCCGTCGGCTCGGCCGTCTTGTTGGGATCCATCTCCTTGGTGCCCGCCTGCTTTTCTATGTCGCGAGTGAGCGCATCCGTCTGTTTCCTGAATTCGTCTATGTCGTGGGCGAGTCGGTCTTCCTCGTCGGCGGCAGCCTTCATCGCGCCCTCGTCGTTGTTCTTCGCGGCCTCCTGCGCCTTGCCGCGGAGATCCTCCTGGCGTTTCTCGAGATCTTTGCCCTTTTCCTGCAGCTCCTTCGCCTTCTCCTTCTGCTTGTCGAGGTTCTTCGCGAGGTCGTCGCGTATCTCGTCCCTGAGATCGTCGAGAAGTTTCTGCTCCTCCTCCGCGAGGTCCTTCGCTTCGATCTCTCCCTCTTCTGCCATTTCCGAGAGAAGCTTCTCGCGTTCCGCGATCTCCTCGATGCGCTGGAGGTCCTCCGCCGTCTTTGTGAGGATGTCGAACTTGCGCTGCGCCTCCTCAAGCGCCTTGATCGCAGATTCCGCGTCCTTCATGAGACGCCGGTTTGAATCGCGCTTCTCCTCGCGGCGCGCCATGAGAAAGATGTCTTCCGCGCCCTGTCGTATCGGCGTAAGGCGCTTTTCGAGAATCGGACGGAACATCTCCGCCCCCGTCTCGAGGCGGCTGTCCATAAGGCTGTCGACGAACTCCGAAAGAAGCCCCTCCGCGTTTTGCGCTGCGGCCTTTGCCTTTTCGCTGTTCTTCAAGGCCTCCTTGCGGTGCCACTCGTTGTTCGCGGACTTCTCGTAGTTCGATGCGGCCCACTCGAAGTTGTGCCTTGCCTCGCGGAGATGGTCAACGGCAGTCCTTATCTCCTTCCTCGCCTCGTCGATCTGTCCGGAAAGCGACTGGCGCGCGAAGGACTTCTCCCAGCGCGCGGCAAGCTGGACCTGTATCTCCGGCGTGCGCGCGACGCCGGGTCCGCCAAGCTCGACGGGCAGGTTGTCCTCGATCCTGATGCGGTAGCGGACCGTCGCCGCGTTCTTGAAGTCGACGTTGGACGCCTCGGAGAGGAACTTGACGACATGCGTTCCGTCCCACGTAAACTCGCCCTCCTTCGAGACCTCGACGGGGCCGGCGTCGGTCCACTGCCCGGCGCCGATGCACATCTCGAGAACCGCGCGCGCGACGCCGAAGTCGTCCTTCGCCTCGAACTCGACGGGGAGGCTTCCGTTGCGCGGAAGCTTCAGCTCGAGCTTCTCCGGCGTGACGAGCTTGACCTCGGGCGGAGTGTCCTTCGCGACGGTGATGGACGCCTGGTCTACCTGACTCGTGAAGCCGTTGGAATCCCACACTACGGTGCTCCACGTTCCCTGCAGCTCGGGCGTCAGAACGAAGGAGAACTTGAGACTTCCGTCGGAATAGGGCGAGCCGTTCACGGTTATGTCGCCGGGCAGCCTCGCGACGCCCTCGATGCCCTCGCGCGACGGACGCGCGGAGACCATCACCTTCGATCCCGCGATGCCGACGACAGCGGCCGTGTTCGTGTAGCGCTCCGGTTCGCGTCCGGTGTACTTGGGATGCACGATCTCGACGACGCGGTCCGAATAGGTCGGCTCCGGCACGGCCTCGACGCGGTACGAGCGCGTGAGCGCGCTGCCGCAGCTGATGCGGTAGCGGAAGCTCGACGTGACGCGCGGATAGCTGAACGAATAGAACACGGGACCATCCGCGCCCTCCTCCGAGACGCGCACCATGCGCTCGACGCTCTCGCCCTTTCCATCGGGGCGCGTGCGCACGAACGCGCGTGACGGGAAGCCTCCGTCGACCGCAAGGTTCACCGTAAGCGGCGTGCCGACGAGAACGACCTGATCGCCTGGCGAGACCTTGAGGGACGACGCGTAGATGTTGTCGACCTCGGCGGACGGCATGATGGCGCGCGTGGCGAGCCTGAGCGTCGCCTTCGGGAACAGCGCGAAGAGAGCGCCAAGAATGCCGAGCGCGACGGCTGCGGCGACGAGGCGCGGCTTGACCGTGCGCCCCGTGAACTCCTTCTTAGGCGAGACCGTCCCGGCATCCTTCACGGCGTCCTTCGTTATCTCCGACATGAGGCGCGACGACGCGCCGATGTCACCTGCCTCCGCGAGCTCCACGACTGTCGAGAGGCGCTCCTCCAGCTCGGGGTGGTTGCGCTCGATGAGCGAGGCGATCTCCGCCGCGGTGAACTTGCGCCTCAGCGGCTTCACGAGCGCGAAGTACGCGACGGAGCAGGTGAAGGCGAGGCCCGCCGCCCAGAGCGCCCAGCGCACCCAGGACGCATAGATGGTCACCATCGCGTCGATGGCCATGATGGCCAGCACGGACGCGACGAGCGCGGCGAGCGCGGCGCATGTGCCGCGGAAAAGCAGTATGCCCCTGACGCGCCTCACGGATGCGTCAAGGATCGCCCTGATCTCTGGCGGAATGTTTTTATGTGTGCTCATGGCTCAGGCTAGGGACGCTCTCTTTCGGAGAATCCACTCTGTTGTGAGGAATGCTATGACGAGAATGAAAAGCGGCGGAAGGCTCCAGAGGTGGAACTCGACGCGGTCGGAGATGCGCTTCGAGCCTCCGCCGAAGTCGGCGTCGAGCTTGACGTACTCGGACGGCGTGAGGACCGTTCCGCCTGTTGCGGCGGCAACGCGCTCGACCTGGTTGCGCGTCGCCGTTATGTCGACCTCCTCGGCGGGCTGCTTGGCGGTGACGACGACGAAGGTGGTGGTGAGTCCGTCGGGATACCTCGCCCCGAGCGTGTCGCGGGCCTTCTGGCAGTCGAGGCTGAGCATGTAGGAGCCGGGCTTCTCGCATCCGGGGATCTCGCATTCGTAGACGCCGTTGGAGTCCGGGCGCTTCTCGGCGCGGTACGCGGCGACCCTCGCGTCGCCCGGCGCGCGCACGAGGATGCGCGGTTCGAGTCCGTCGATGCCGTTGTGGCTCTCGTCGAGGAAGCGCACGTACGCCTTCACCGTCTCGCCCGCGCCGTAGCGCAGCTGGTCGGTGCCGATCCTCGCGAACATGTTTCCGCTCCGGAGCTTCTCGCCCGCGCCCCAGCGCATGACCTGTCCCCAGAAGCGGTGGTGGCGCTGGTCTCCGAACTTGGAGCGCAGGCGCCACATGGAGTCCGTCGTGAGCATGAGTACCCTGCCCTTTCCGCGCGCACCTGCGACGACGAGCGCGTTGCGGCTCTGCTCTCCGCGCATATCCTCAAGGCGCTTGAGCGCGGCCTCGGGATCCTCCTCGATCGTCGCGGCGATGGACTGCGCGACGACCGCCTCGCCGGACGAGCCGTCCGTCCTGCGGGGCTTGGCGTACGCGAGCACCTCAGCGCCCGGCTTGACGCCCGAGATCGGAAGCCGCCAGTGGAAGTCGGGAACTTCGTTCCATATGTCCTCGTTTTCGGAAGACGAAGAGCTCTGGTTCATCACGACGTGTCCGCGTCCGGCTGCTGTGAGCTGGAACGCAAACGCCTCCTCCGGCGCCTCGCGGTGGCTCGCGCCGTCCGGTTCGTACTCGATGGGCATGAGGTCACGGAGCTTCTGGTTCCGTATCGAATACGGCATGTACTCAGAGCCCGATATCAGCACGAGGAGGGTTCCGCGCTCCTCGACGTTGTAGCGCAGCTGCTCCACTACGCTGTCCGTAAGCACATCCTCCCCGACGTCTCCGACGATTATGACGTCGAACTGCCGCCAGTCGCTTTCTTCCTTAGGCCAGCCGCCCGCCTCGGAGTCGCCGAACGGACGAGCCGCGCTCGCGTACTCGAGCTGCTTCGGCTCGATGCCCGCGATGGAGTCGGGATGGACGAGCCAGTCCTGGAGATGCACCGACTTGTCGCGTCCGTAGAAAAGGTTGCGCAGATACCTGTACTCCCAGCGGGGGCGTCCGTCGACGAGCAGCACGTTCGTTCGGTCGTCCGACACGGCGACGTCCAGCCTGCGCTCGTTGTTGTCCGCGAAAAGCTCGCCGTCTAGCGCCGTCACCTTTATCGTGTAGCCGTACACGCCCTGCGTCTTCGGAACGTCGGAGAAGCGGAACTCCTTCGACCATTCGTCTCCCTCGACTGTGAACTCGCGTGCGTCGATCTGTCCGTCGGCGTCGAGGAGATGCACCTTCGCCTTCCTGCCGTTCGCGCGCGTCGCCGAGACGCGGACGGTGAAGCGCACCTTGTCGCCGAGGAAAACCGACTCCGGCGCGTCGGCAGCGGCGATGGAGAGGTCGAACGGCTTCACGGTGCCTCCGACGACCACGGCGGAGACCTGGATGCCGTATCCGCCCAGCTTGCGCGCGATGGACTCCACTCCGGCGTCGCCGTTGTGGCGTCCGTCGGTGAAGACGATTATCGACGAGACCTCCTCCGCCGGAACCTCCTTTATCGCAAGCTCGAGGGCCTTGGTGAGGTCGGTCGCGGACCTGAACGTCCTCTCCTTGTCGTCAAGTGCGCGCTCCTCCTGGAGCGACTCCTCGCGAACGAGCGTGCTGCCGAAGCGGAACACGTCGACCTCGTACTTGCGCGAGGCCTTGGAGAGGAAGCTCGACTCGCCGCCGGCCGCGACGAGCATGCGCACCATGTCGGCGCGCGTCATGCCTTCCGAGGGGAGCTTGTCGAGTCCGAGCGCGGAGACAATGTCCTTCTCCTCCTCAGGCGTCATCAGTTGGTCCTTGAAGTGCATCGACGCCGAGTCGTCTACGAGAACAAGCACGCGCTCCTTCACGGTGCGCTCGCGCTCTCCGACGACCACGGGCTGCATGAGGACCAGGAGCGCGACGGCGACGGCGGACATTCTGCACGCGACGAGCCATTTCGCCGTGCGCGGCGGGACGCGCGCGCACTCGTGCGAGTAGAAGGCGCTAACCAGCTCGAACGAGACCGCGGCGACTATCGCGGCGAGGAAGAGCGACCACGGAGTCGCGAGGAAGAGTACTCGCGCGAGCGCCTGGAGGACAAGCCAGCAGGCGATGACGCCGGGCGGGACGCCCATGAGCGCGCGCGTCCACACGTTGAAGCGGTTGGATCCGTATCTCTTCACCGCCCAGTGGCACGCTGCCCACGCGGCCAGCGCGAACGCCGCGAGCGCGGCGATCAGCCAGAGCGACATCGACTCCGGAAGAAGGTCCGTGCGTATTACGTTCTGATCCATGATCCCTCCGTGTCGATTACGTCGCCCGTGCGGCGGTTGATGGCGATCCAGCGCGCGATGGCGGGCTCTGTGACGAGGAATAGGAACGCGAAGAAAGCCAGCACGCGCCACACCTCCTTGCCAAAGCTCTGTCCGCCGATCGCCTTCACGACGTCTTCGTCCTTGATCGCCTGCGATATCTGCACGTAGCTGCAGAGGTCGGAAAGCTCGTTCTGCGTTATCGCCGTGAGCGTCGACTCCTCGACGCCGGCGGAGACGGTGATTTTGATCTTACCCTCGGCGTCGGAGACAAACGAACAGGACTCCTTGAAGGTCTCTGGCACGGCGTTGACCGTGTAGACGCCCGGAATGACGCTGCGCGCCGTGCGCAGGAGCAGCCCCTCCTCGCCCTGGACGATCTCGGCGTAGAACGTCTCGCCGTGCGGATCGGTCATCTCGACGACTTCGCCAGCACCGGCGACGCCTGACGCGCGCGTGCGGAGGACGTTCTGCGGGACGCGCTCCTTCGTTCCGTCCGGACGCTGCCAGTTCAGCTCCACGCGCGCCTCTCCGCCGTCCTCCTCGAAGCGGCCCTCGATCGCGTACGCCTTGCCCTTCTCGAGCGGAATGTCGACGTTGCTCTTGACGTCGCGCCCTGCTACGCGCAGCCAGAACCTGTCGTCGACGCTCCACGAGAACTTGTACGGGCCCGTCTCGGGCGCGATGAGCGCGCCGCGCCAGCGCACCGAGAAGTTGTCGTTCGGTATCCCGCCCGCGGGGGAGTTCCAGCCCCAGCGGAAATCGATCTTCGGATCGAACTTGATGACGGGCTTGCCCTGGCAGCCGATCTGCGGGAAGTAGTAGCCGACGAGCCCGTTGTCGCCCGCCGCGATGTCGCCGGAAGCGCCGGAAGCGAGCAGGAGGCTGAGCCCTTCGGAAGGCCTAATGTCAAGCGACACTGCGGCCGGGCTGGAGAGCGAATATGCGAGCTCGTGCATCATCGGTACGAACCCGCGCTTTGAGACGAGACCCGACGAGGCGTCGAAGACGGACGCGGACTCGAACACGGTGCCGCGCCCGAACGAATGCGCGAGGAGGAACGGCGAACCATCCGCAAGCTTCGCAACGACCGTCGCGTTGGAGGTCCATCCGTCGGAGAAGTCGACGATCTGCTGCGGAACCGCGGAGCCGAGGTCGGTTCCGCTCCTGAACTTGTAGATCGGCCCGCCGAAGCTCTCCGTCGAAAGCGGCGAGGCGCTGTCGCGCCACTTCCCGAGCGGAGCGGGCAAGACCTTCGCGCCGTCGAGCTGCCATCCGTTGAAGAACTCCGCTTCGGAGCCGGCATACGGCATCACGAAGAGTCCGCCGCCGAGCGAGACGAACCTCGCAAGCGCGTCGCGCGACTCCTCCGAGAGCCTGCGCACGCCGACGAGAACGACTGCGGCGAAGCCTCCGAACGACGAGCGGCTTCCAGCCGCCGAGACATCCTCCACGACCGTCTCAAGCAGATAGTCTCGTCTCTCCGCGCCCGCGGCCTCCGCTGCCTCTGCGAGCTCGGGCTTGAGCGCGAGCCCTACGTAGGTGGACGCGCGGCGCAGAAACGGCGCGCCCGCGTTGCCGTCGACGATAAGCACCTTGAGGCTGCCCATGACGGGAAGCGAATGGCGGCACACGTCGTCCGCCGGAAGATCGTCGCCCGACTCGACGCGCGCCGTCACGACGGTGCCGCCCGAGCTGCGGAACCTGTGCCTGAAGGTGAAGGTCTGGCTTTCGCCCGGCTGCAGCTGGCGCACTTCGCGCGCATGCTTCGTCTCCCCTTCCACGTCAAGCGACACGCCCTTCGGCGTGACCGCCTCGGTTCCAGCGTTCACGACAGTCACGGCGAGTCCCACTTCGCGGTCCGTTCCGACGATGTCGCGCGAGGGACGTATCGAGGCGACCGCGAGGTTGCGTATGGAAGTCGGAAGCGGCAGCGTGCGCCACGTGATTATCGGCTGCGTCTTGAGGGATGAGAACACGCGCTTGAGGGTCTTCCAGCGCTCCTTGTCGTCCAGCTGCCACCCGACGGTCTGTCCGTCGCCGACGATGACGATCTGCTTGACGGCGTTGTGTCCGGCGGCGAGCGTTACCGCCGCCGCGGTGAGGTTGCCGGCGATCTGCATCGTGCCGTTCGCGGGATAGAGGCGGTCGAGCGTGGAGAGGATGACGCGCTTGTCGGAGACGGGCACGGGGTTCATCACCTGCGGGACGGGTCCGCCGATTATGACGGCGAAGGACGTGTTGCGCGGCGCGAGCTCGACGTACTTCTTCGCCTCCTCGACGGCGCGCTCGAAGTTCGACCTGCCGTCGTTGACGATCGACATGGACGCCGAACCGTCGATTATGAGCACGACGTCCTTGGTGGCGCCGAGTCCGAACCGCTTCAGGTTGAGCTGCCGCTCGAAGACGATCGTCGCGATGGAGAGGACGAAGAGCACTATGCCGGCGGTCATCATCCAGAACCTGTGCTTCGGATACCGCCAGAGCGCGAAGGAGATTCCCGTCGCCGTTATCGCCGCGAGGAGCATCGGCATCGTGACGGCCCACGGAACAGGCGAGTCGGGGCGGACGAACGGACGCGCGAACGCGAGCGCGAGGAGGCCCACCGCGAGGCAGCGGCACGCGAGGAGCAGGATATCCTCGAGCAGGACCTTGCGCTTGAGCTTCTTCATCGTCTTGTCGAGGAAGAGCCATGCGCCCCACGGGATCTTGCGCGCGTTCCTGCGCGTGAATATCTGGATTATGATCGGAATCGCGACCGCGAAGAGCGCGAAGAGCATTGCGAAGTTTATGAACTGCATGGTCTAGCGGCCTCCGCTTCGCCTGCGCGACAGGTACTCAACGAGCGCCTTGTCGAACGGGATCTTAGTGTTCATCGGCGCATAGTCGGCGCCCATCTTCCTGACGCCGTCGCCGATCTTCTTGAGAAATGCGTTCACCTGCTCGAGGTAGCCCGCGCGGATCGACTTGGCGTCGAGCATCATCTCGTCCGTCCCCTCGAGGTTCTCGAAGTGGACGTGTCCGTCGAAGTCAAAGGTGAGCTCCTCCTCGGCCATCACATGCAGCACGACGACCTCGTGCTTACGGTAGGTGAAGTGGTGGAGCGCCTTCAGGAGCTCGTCGGGATCGGACGTAAAGAGGTCCGACACGATGACGACGAGCCCGCGCGGCGGGATGCGCTCCGCTATGTCGTTGACGACGGGCGCGGGATCCGTCTCCCCTCCCGGCTTCGACTTGTCGAGGAACTCGAGAATGCGGCGCGTCTGCGAGGCGGACGACCTTGCGGGCAGGTACTCGCGTATCTTCGTGTCGAACGTGACGAGTCCGACGGCGTCCTGCTGCCCCGCGAGCATGTACGTGAGCCCCGCCGCGAGATAGCGCGCGTAGTCGAACTTCGAGAGGCGTCTGCCGTCCTGCTCCGCGGCCGCCTCGCCGTCGTACGCCATCGACCCCGAGCAGTCGAGGAGGATCGTCGTGCGGAGGTTCGTCTCCTCCTCGTACTGGCGGATGTAGAGGCGGTCCTTTCTTCCCAGCACCTTCCAGTCGAGCGTTCTGAGGTCGTCGCCCGGCATGTACTGCCGGTGCTCCGCGAACTCGACTGAGTTGCCCTTCTTCGGGGAGCGGTGGCGTCCGGAGATGAAGCCGTACTTCATCGTGCGCCCGAAGAGCTCGCAGCGAGAAATAGTGGCCGTCGTCTTTGGCGGCAGCCACTTCATGTACGAGGGTGCGGAGTTCTTCATCGCAGCGGAAGGTCTTAGATTTCAACCTTCTTGTAGTGCGGGACGAGAGTCTTCATGCACGTCCAGCCGATGAGGTAGGCGACGGCGCAGTATCCGAACACGATGAGATAGCCCGCGGGCTTGCCGGTGTAGCCGAGGAACTCCATCGCCGGACGCGCGAACTGCGCGCCCGAGGCGAGAAGGTCCTTAGTCATCTCGACCTCCTTGCCGTCGACTATCGTCGTGCCGGCCGCGTAGCTGAAGAGCGCGCCCGCGCACTTGTTGACGAGGAAGCTGCCGCATCCGGCGGCGAACTGCGCGATGCCGGTCAAGGTGCCGATCGTCGACTTCGGGAACATGTCGCCGACAACGGAGTAGACGTTGGCGGACCACGCCTGGTGTCCGGCGCATGCGAGGCCGATGAGAATCGCCGGCCACCACGCGGAGTACGCGCCGAGCGGCTGAGCGCCGAGCGCGAGGAGCGGGAAGCACGCGAAGATGAACATCGCGACCATGCGGCCCTCGTAGGCGTTCATACCGCGCTTGTCGACCATGTACGTCGGGATCTTGCAGAGGTAGATCGAGACGAAGGTGACGATAAGGTAGAGCGTGAAGATGAGCGCCATGCCCATTCCGTCGGAGCTCTTGTAGCCGAACTGGTCGCTGAGGTAGCCGGGCGTCCAGAAGAGGAAGAACCACCACACGCCGTCGGTGAGGAATCGCCCGCAGATGAGCGCCCAGGTCTGCGGAAGCGAAAACGCCTTGGCGTAGGAAATAGATTTCTCTTCCTTGGACTGGGGTTCGGGGGTGCCAGAACCCCCGTCCGTTCCGTCCTGGTTGATGTACGCAAGCTCCGCCGCGTTGACGCGCGGGCTCTCGGCGGGCTTCCTGTAGAGCCACATCCAGAAGCCCATCCACGCGAAGCCAAGCGCGCCGATGATGATGAAGGACATCTCCCAGCCGAAGTACTTGGCAATGAGCGGAATCGACAGCGGCGCGGCGAGCGCGCCCACGGAGGAGCCCGCGTTGAAGATCGAGGTCGCGAACGCGCGGTCCTTCTTCGGGAAGTACTCGGCCGTCACCTTGATCGCCGCCGGGAAGTTCCCCGCCTCGCCGAGCGCGAGCACCGCGCGGCACGCGAGGAAGAGCCAGACGGACGTCGTGATGCCCATCATGCCGAGGAATCCTGCCGCCTTGAGGAAGGACGTGCCGACCCCGCACCCGGCGTGGAGGCACGCGCCGAGCGACCAGATGAATATCGCCCAGAGGTAGCCCTTGCGCGTGCCAAGCCTGTCGATGAACTTGCCGGCGAAGAGGTTGCACAGCGCGTAGATGATCGAGAACACGGCGGTGATGGTGCCGTAGTCGTTGTCGGACCACCCGAACACCGGGGCGATGAAGTCCTTGTAAGTCAGGGACAGCACCTGCCTGTCGAGATAGTTCACCGTCGTCGCGAAGAACAGCAGCGAACAAATTACCCACCGAAAACTGGACATCCTGTCTGATTTAATCTCTTTCATGGGTATATTATACCACAAATGACGAAATCGTGTACCCCGATTGCTAAACGCGCCCTATCTTCGGCGCTGCCAGGAAAGGAGGATGCAGACGACCGACATCGCGGCCATGCCGATCCAGAAGACGGCAAGCCAGTCAAGCGTCCAGCCGTTGGAGAACGTGTGGCCCGCAAGGGTCGCCGTGCCGTCCGCAGCGCGGTTCACGAGATGTCCGGAGACGATGGACTGAAGCCCGGCTCCGATGTAGTTGCCCATGCCAGCAATCCCAAGCGCCGCACCCGCCGCGCACTTCGGCACGCGGTCGACCGCCATAAGTCCGCCGAGGAACGTGAGGAGGATGCCCACCGCAAACCCGAAGAGCACCATCGCCGTGACATCGACCCAGACATGTCTGCCCGGGACGAGCATGAACAGCGCAAGCGCGACGACGTTCATGAGTCCCGCCGAAAGCGCAAGCTCCTGCCGGCTCGACTTGAAGAAGCGGTCGGATATCACGCCGGAGAGCGCGGACGACACCGCGCCGACGACGGAGTTGACGGATATGACCGTCGCCGCGCCAGCCTCGGAATACCCCTTCTTGACCTGAAGGAAGAACATGCCCCAGTCGATGACGGCGTAGCGGCTCGCGGCGAAGAGTCCGCCCGCGAGCGCAATCATCCACACCACCGGAGAGGTAAGCGCGATCTTCTGCCCGCCCGTCGTGTCGACCTTCGCCTCGGTCGCGTCAACCGGAACAGGCGGAAGCCCCTCGTCCTCCGGAGAGTTGCCGAAGAACAGGAACGCCGCCGCAATGCCGACGAGCCCGAAGGCCGCCGCGCCCCAGAAGCAGCTCTTCCACGCCCAGTCCGGTCCGAACGCCTTGCCGACCCAGACGACGATTCCGGCGGAGAGGACATACGCGAACACCTCGCCGAGGTTGTTAGAGCAGCTCCAGATTCCGTAGTACGTTCCCCGCTTCTCCTTCGGCCACCAGCGCGACAGCGCGACGACGCAGCACGGCGAACCGGACGCCTGGGCGAAGCCGTTTACGAACCAGACGACGGCGAGCATCAGCGCCGGCACATGGAAGCCTACGACCAGATTTGCGAGAGCCGAGACGAACAGCCCCAGCATTATGTACTTCTTGACGTTCACGTGGTCGGCGATGAAACCGTTGACGATCTTGCCGATCGCATACGCGAACAGCATCGCGGACCCGACATAGCCTATCTCCGCCGGCGTGTACGCGCCCTGCTCGATCATGCCCTTCTTGGACGCCGAAAATGCAAGTCGGCAAACATAGAATATGGCGTAGACGAACAGCATCGCCGACACCTGGCGTATCTTAGCCCTCGCGAGCGCGCCTTCGCGCCCGCGTCCGGAACTCTCCCCTGTCATTTAGACTCTCCCCTTTAGCCTTTCTTTGTGTTTTTGTTAGTTGTGTGTATCTTTTTTGACAAGCGGCCTGTCCAGCATCTTCTCGTAGAGCTTGATGTACTCGCGGGCGCACGCCTCGTGGTTGAAGCGGCGTAGCGATTCGGACATGATGCGCGAGATCTCCCTTGCGCGGACGTCCTGAGGCTCGTGGAAGAAGTCCATAGCCTTGTCCATCGCCCAGAAAAGCCCGTTGGAGTCGTATGTGTCGAAGATGAAGCCGTTGCCCTTGGATGCGCCGACGTCGAGCATCTCGACCGTGTCGTGGAGTCCGCCCGTGTTGTGAGCGACGGCGAGCGAACCGTATATGGGAGCCTGCATCTGCGGAAGTCCGCACGGCTCGAAGAGCGACGGCATGAGCGTGAAGTCGCTGCCGGCGAAACCGAGCTGGGAGAGGCGTCCGTCGAAGTTGTGCACAGCCAGGCGCTCGGGAATGCCGTGGAACGTCTGGATGTCCCAGAACGGCTGCTGGTACGGCCCGTTCGCGATGATAGCGAGCTGCGCGTCCGGATGCTTGTCGAGGAAACGGAACGTGATGTCGGTAAGGAGCTGCGGACCCTTCTGCACGGGGTCGAGGCGGCTCGGCCAGAAGAACAGCGCCTTGTCCGGATCTTCCTCAAGGCCAAGCGCGTGCTGCAGCGCGAGCTTGTTCTGGCGCTTCATCTCGACATGGTTTTCGGGTCCGTACTTGAACGGAATCTTGTCGTCGGTGAGCGGATTGTCCGCCGGGTCGGGCGCGTTGAGAATGCCCGCCGCGCATCCCGCGTTGAACTTGTTCCTGATCTCGTTGCGGATCGAGTCGGGGATGAACGAGTGCCAGCCGTTCACGATCTCGGTGAGGAACGTGGGCGAAACGGTGTTGATGAAGTGCGCGGCAAAGCAGCCGGACGCCTGCAGGTCGACGAGGTTGTTGTTGCGGCTCTCCTCGTAGTTGTAGGGCGGATAGCTGTAGTAGAGGTTCATCCAGAACTCGGCGCCGTCTATTCCCGCGTCCTCCACCTGCGCAAGCGTCAGCTTCTGCGTGTGGATGTTGTGCACCGTGAAAAGGCACGGAATCCCCTCGCGCCTCGCAGCCGCCGGGATGAGGCCGGTCATCCAGTCGTTGCAGTGGATGAGGTCGGGCTGCACGCGTGGAATGATGTTGTTGATCACCTCGCGCTGGAACGCAAGCGCAAGCTTGACGTTGCCGTCGCCGCGCGAGTACACGGTGTCGCGGTAGTAGAAGCAGCGATCCTCGGCGAGATGGATGCGCTCGTCGGGGAGGTGGCTCTTGTACTTCCTGAGCTCGTCGGCAACGAGCTGCGCCGTCTCGACGTGGAACATGCGCCTGTAGTGCGGCAGCGCCACATGCACGTCGGCGCCGAGGCTGTGGAGCGCCTGCACGAGCGACGCGGAGACGTCGGCCATGCCGCCGGCCTTCGCGGACATCTTGCCCGCGAGGTTGCCCATTCCGTCCGGCAGATACGTGATCTCCGGCGTTACGATCAATATTCTCGGGTTTCTGCTCATCTCAACCATTTTGTTCGCACTCCTAAATTGATTTTCGGTGAGTATTATACCATAAAAATCAATGTGCGTGGAAAATTCCAGCGGGAGACCATCCGTCGGATCCCTTCAGAATGCCGAAAGGAACGTCGGTGCAGCCACGCGAGGTGAAGTAGGCGTCACGATCCGCCGCGGAGCCGTGGGTCCACGCCGGGCGCTCCGCGCGGTCCGCGCCCGGGCCCGTGCAGTCGAATTCCGCATAGTACGCCGTCTTGTCGCGTCCGTCGTCCGGACGCCACGTCGTCCAACCGACCGGCTTTATGCAGTCGCCTATCTCGCACTCGAGGAAGACCGTCTGCGCGTGCTCGCGCCACGGACGGCCCAGGATGCTCTTCTGCGCGTTCGGAGCCGACACGCGGCATTTGTGGAAGACATATCCGAACGGCTGCCCCTCCGGAGTCGCCGCGGCGGTCACTACTCCGGAGATGCGCAGCACGAGATCGCAGTTCTCGAAGAGCGCGGTGGACTGTCCGAACACGAAGTCGACGCTCCCTTCGATGCGGCAGTTCTCGAAGTACTGACGGCAGCTGCGCGCGTAGGTCGGCTTCGCGTCCCACTTCGTCACGCTCTGCGTCGTGTAGAGAGTGTCCTGGTAGCTGCGGATCGTGCAGTTCCTTACTGCGATCCTGTCTCCGTCGACGTGCAGCGCAACAGCCTGCCCGACGCCGCGTCCGCCTGACGCCACGTTCTCGTCGGACGCCGTGTTGACGATCGTCAAGCCGTCAAGCTCAACGTCGTCCGCCTCAACCTTCAGCGTGTAGCTCCTGAACGTTCCGAGGTCCGTCCCGTCCGCGCCCTTCTTCCCGGCATAGTCGTCCCACGTCACGACAGCCTTGCCGCCGCCGAGAAGGCGAAGTCCCTTCTTCTCGCGCGGAATCACCACCTTCTGCCTGTACGTGCCGGGCGGAACCTCGATTGTGCTGCCCGGGGCCGCCGCGTCTATCAACGCCTGAAGATTTTGACCGACGGCCGTAAGCGAGATCGTACGCGAAATGCCCGTCGGGATCAGTTCCGCCTTCTTCGAGATGTGCGGCTTCATGTCGTACTTGTCGATTCCGGGCGAAGTCGTGAACGCGGCCTTTGCGCCGCGGTCCTGGAAAAGGTCGCCGATGAGCCTGTTCCGCCACGGATTCGTAACGCGCATGGAGAAACGGAGCTTGCCCACGCGGCGCCCCCCTTCCGTCGCCGCCTCGGTGATGTCGAGCGGAGCGTACGGATCCCACATCGTCCCGGCCTTCTTCCCGTTCACATTCACCTCCGCGGTAGCGCCGAACGCAGGAACCGAAAGAAGAAGTCTCGACCCTTCCGTCGGCGCGTCGAGCGTGAAGTCGTAGCGCAGCACCCCGCAGTAGTATTTGACGTCGGGGTTATTCTCCTCCGTGAGCGAGCGGAACTTCCCGATGGGCATCGGCGCGATGTCGGAATCGCTCTCGAAGGTAATAGTCCCTTCCGCGCCGTCGTACTCCCGCCTCGCGACGATTTTAGGGTTCATCACCTCGTCCTCGTACGACGGCAGACCCTCCGTGTCTTCGCCGAAGATCACGAGCAGCGACTGGCGCGGACGCAGGCGGAAGGAAAACAAGTTTCCGAACGGCATGGTGGTTTCGGAACCGCGGATGGAATAGCGCCTGCCGTCGACAGGATCCAGCACCACCGCCTTGTCCGCCCCAGAAACGCGGTTTCTGAACGAAACCTTCAGCGTGCGCTCCGCGAAATCGAATGCGCTCGCAATGAAGTAGACGTCCTTCTCCCCCTTCCTGACATGGCGCGAGAACACCGTCTCGATGTCGCCGTCCGACAGGAAGTCGAAATCGTGCCACCCACGCATCAAAGGCATGAACGCGCCAGTGCCCCATATGCGGTCCGAAATCTCCTTTAGTTTCGCGGTCTCCTCTGCACGGTTCGTGAGGCGCAGCGTCCGCATCGGCTTAACGCCGGAGACCTCGACCCCTGACTTGGCAAGTTCGTCCAGCTTCTCGATCGTGTCGAGATCAAGGGCGTCATGGCGGACTACAATTCCCATGTAGCTCTTGTCTCCGTCGAGGACTATGCGCCCAGACTTGTCGACGGTGATGCGACCGGAAAGAAGGACGTCCTTGTTGATGTACTGGAATGTGCGCCCGTGCGGAATGAGCCGCGCGATCTCGTCGTCCTTCATCTCAAACGCGGGGAGTTTGTCTCCGATGTAGACGAGCAGGTCCGCGCACTTGACTCCTCCCTGTAGCGCCTTATGGATGCGCTCGTGGTACTGCCAGAAGGAGTCGGAGAAATTGTACCACGGATTCAGCCTGTTGAACGCCTGGCCGTAGATCCCAAGCGTAAGTCCCGGCGCGGCGTCCGTCGGCTGGTGGACGTACGAATGGAGTATCATCCGCGAGATTCCGTGCGCGAAGGCGCGGTCTCCGTACGGCTTGAGGTCGAACGGAGCGTCGGAGGAGAGTCCGTAGCCGGT
>JAEEGF010096460.1_pt1 | contig 31414 bp, 18 predicted proteins | sample 9134171 | NCBI WGS metagenome assembly JAEEGF01 (sample SAMN16246542, study PRJNA631951) | gut metagenome | biome: gut microbiome; feature: rumen; material: AP-attached | host: Bos | place: Iran: Karaj | collected 2018-10 | reverse complement strand
TTACGGCCGTTAACGATGTAAATTCCCTTCTTGAGTGAAGAATGAGAAGCCTCCCCCGTCCCCTCCAATGGGAGGGGAGAACTATTTGAGAGTTTTCCCTTGAATATCAAACGACCACTGAGGTCATAAATGGCCCCCTCTCCTTGGGAGAGGGATGGGGTGAGGCTGTTGGGTCTGATAATGCCGTCCTCATACTCGCTTGCCGTCTGACCGTACAGGGCAAATTCATAGATGCGTGTGGTGGAACCGTCGCCCTGTTCGCCGTGCACCATCTGCAGGCGGAAGGCGGTAGCCGTAACAGGTTCTGACAGGGTACGGGACACCTTGTTTGTCTGGTTATTGGAGATGTCATCAAAATCGACCCATGACTTGTCATCGGCCTGATATTGCAGCTTGAACGCCTCGGCTACATAGCCTCCGCTCTCACGTGCCGCACAAAGCACCATCCAACGGTCCACCCGTACAGGCTCGGCAAAGGTATATTGCAGATAGGGTGTCTTACTCTGCGAGGCGGTGGCACACCATTTGGTAGCAGGATCCCGGTCGTTGGCAAACTTGCCGGCTTCATTGGAACCGGTCTGATGAGAGGCCGTCACGGTCTTGGGTGTCAGGCGGTTGTCTTCTGACGCAGCCGCCAGTTCCTTATATTCAATCTCGGTAGTAACAGGGGTGAAGGCGGTAAGGTCATCTGTATGGCCGGCTGACGTGGTGGCGGCAAAGAGGAAGGTCTTGCGATCCCTGGTACTCAGCTTTACCTGACTGACTCCCTCAGGCAGAGGAATACAGTACTTGTACATATACATGAAGGTCATGGTCTCGTTGCTCTTACCGCTGATGTTATGGGCATGAGACGAGGCGAAGGCTACGTTCTGCTTCCGATACGAGCCCTCCATATTGGTGCAGGAGAGCGGATTGCCTATCTTACCTGAATAATAGGGGACATCTGCTGTTACGGTCTCTTCCCCGTCCAGGGTGACAGTAACGCTGCTGCCTGCCTCCGTGCCGCTTGCCATCAGCAGATACAGGCTGTTCTCTCCCTCCTTACGGTCAAGGGTAATGGTACTGGCAGTAGTCAGGCGCATGGCATTGAGCTTGCCGTCAGCGCGGTTACCCATGGCAAAGCGCACACCGTCCGCTACCATGGTATCCGGAATAAGCTCTGCCGGATAGGCATAGGTGCTGTAGGTGGTATTGGCATTGCCACGAAGTCTGTCATAACTCATCAGGTCAATATTACAGGTAAATGAGGCAGGGGTTCCTTCCGCACGCTCTACCGGACCGGTCACAGGGGACTTCAGCCTGACGGCAAAGGTCCTGGGCTGATAGTGACCGATGGAGAAGGTAAGTTGGGAGTCTTGAACTGAAAGCGTAGAGTTTTCCACTTCTTCCTCCAGCGCATTTACCTCGCGGGCTGAAAGAATCACGGCAGGAAACTGGAGTGTTACATCCTGCTGGTCCTGCCCCGTCCACTCATACACACGGACTATCAGCTCGTCTGTATCCTCAGCCTTCTTCAGCGCCTTGATACAGACCTTGTCGGTATTCAGGGATATGAACGGAAGAGCCCGGCCCATTACTCCCCTGTGCTTGGGGGCTATGAAACCTATAAGCGGTTGGTTCAGGCGGGCGGCCTCAAGTTGTGTCTGCTCGCCCCACTTGCCATCATGCGGGAAGAGTGAATAGGTATATGTATTGGGACCGATATCCATATTGGCCTGATGGTCATAGTTCTTGCAGGAAGGGGTATGCTGCAGGGTTAAGCGCAGATTCTTGGTGTCCGGCTTGTCCCAGCCGTATTTGCAGTCGTTAAGAATGGAGACTCCGTAAGACGTGGTGCTGTGGTCGGCCCATTGGTGACCGCAAACCTCATACTCGTCACTGGTTCGCACTCCGCGTTGGATGGTACCCAGGGAGATGTCATACGTTTCCTTGGTGGCGGCGAAGTAGAAGGGGAAGTTTACCTTGAGCATACGCTCAGGTGTCTGCCAATCAACCTCGTTGACGCAGTCTATACGGTCAGACAAGGCCGTCATACGCACATACTGAACGAATGTAGAGCCTGCCGTCTGCCGACAGATGCGAAACGATTTACGCAGGGGGCCGTCCTCAACAAGCCGGATGTCGGCCTGACCACTTACATATTCCGAGGGGGTACGGCACACATCCGTATAGCTGATTTCCCAAGCCGGCCACGTATCTTCGTGATCGTAAATCAACTGCTGCCGGACGGGACTGTTGATAAGATTGCGGGATTTGATCTCGTCATACAGGCGCTGTATATCACCATTGGCATTGATGGTCACACGGTAGCGTCCGTTAAAGAACTGGCGCGCGACCTCGTCAGCGACAAGGGAGGAGGAGAGTTCGCTCCTCTCGCCCAGGCGGATGTCATAGACGGCATAGCCTAACGAGGGAACGGTAGCCGCGAAGATGAAGCTTACCTGCCCTGTCTGCTCGTCATACCCGGTTATCTGCGAAAGTACCTCTGTTCCGTCAGGACCTATTACCTGCATATTATACGGACGCTGCGGACAGGCCATGCTGCCCTCCACAATATCAGTACGGTCATGGGAGAGGGGGTTATACACCACCATGGGAATACCCTCCGTCTGCGTATCCAGCAGCTGTGAGGCAGCGCCCACCGCATTAGTCAGCTGCTGTCCGAAGGTGCGGTTGGCCAGGTAATACTCGTTATAGGAATACTCATTGGCCTGTAAGGTGGAGGTTCCTGTAATGCCGTCATGATGCTGCTGCCAGATGGTTCTGATCCAGGCATCGCGAAGGGCCTCGGCAGGATAATCGGCTGTACCCAGCCAGTATGAGAGCGATGAAGCCTTCTCGGCCGCATCAGCCAGGAGCTCATTCTTACGGTTCCATCTCTTCAGCAGGCCCCAGCTGGTATAGGACCCTACCCCATGGGTACGCATGGGCAGTTCACTGTTCCATATTTTGTACTTGGAGTTCCTGTACCGGTCCATATAATCGAAGAACTCATCGGGGCTGACCAGTTTTACCTGAATCTGTCCGTCGGTCTTTCCGGCATTATAGTCCAGCCAGTAAGGGGTATTCTCGCCTTCTGAAGCGGCATTGTCCTGCAGACCGCCGCCGCGGTCGCCACGCGGGCCCACATATCTGAAATGGGCAGCTATACCATAGTTGCTGTAATTCTGCTGAATCTTTCTGAGTATATCAGCATCCGAGGTCAGGTCCTTGTTGAACTCCTCATGCGAGTCATAAGCGCCGGGCTTGTAAACGGCATAGATCTGACTGCCGTCCACTCCCTGCCAGATACCGAAGGGAGGCAGAGCGTCATAGGCTGCCGAGCCCCACCCCAGCTTGGCGGTATGGAAACCGCGAATTCCTGCATGCTTGGCCAGCGAAGGAAGAGCATAGGAGAAACCGAAACAGTCAGGAAGCATGATGTCATAGCCGCCCCGTACCCCCAACTCACGCTGGTAGAACTTGTTGGCATAGAGCATACTGTGCAGGATACTCTCGGCAGAGGACATCATCACATCCGTCGCATCCAGCGACATGCCGCTTACATGCCACTGGCCGCTGGCCACGTACCCCTTCATCTTATCGAATTCGGTAGGATAATATTCCTTCATCCACATGTACTTGACGGCCCCCTCGTAGTTCAGCATGAAACGGGGGTATTTGTCCATCAGGGCCATGTTCTGTGTCAGGACATTGCGGATATACTCGTTAACAGTGGTTTTTACGTCCCAGTTCCACTGGGTGTCAAGGTGTGTGTTTGAAATCAGGAAAAGTGTCTCCTTATCGGCTTGACCATAAGCCATGGTGCAGACCAGAAGAAGGCCTAAAAGGTATTTTCTCATTATAGTTCTCTTTTAAATTAGATGGTTAGAGGTTAGGGGTTAGAAGTTCCCTCCCTACTTGAGAGGGCCGGGGCGCGTCTGTGCCTTCTCCAGTACCTTCTTCAGTAATTCAACGGTTTGGTCGGTAGGATAAAGATTCCAGTAATTATCTGCCTTGTAGGTATCCACTGCCAGACGTTGCAGGATATTGGGATGTTCAATAAGGTATTCCAGATTGGCCCTGGTGAACTGGAAGTGCGGATAGGCATAAAGGGGCGTATTGTCCTCCTGTCCGTTAAGCAGGCGGTCGGCACCGAAGTAGGACTGGGCCAGATGGTGGTCATGAATATCATGTGGGGCTACATCTATGGGATAGGCATCAACTACATTCTCCCACTGCATCACCTGCTGACTCATGCCGGAGAGGACTAACAGCTGCCTTCCTGCCGGATACTCATCAATAATCATATCCATCTTTATGGGCAGAATAAGGGTAAAGAGCGTGTCCGTCATCTGCTCTACCCATGCCATCTGCCTGACCTCGGTACCCATGTATATGCCGCAGAAAAGGCGGTCAGACTTCAGCAACAGTTTCTCATGCCCGATAAAGGGAGAGGTGCGGCGCGGTTCGAGCGTTACCCTGAAGGACTTATTGCCCAGCATCTTGTGCGTAAACGTTCTGTAGCCCGGGGCGAAGAACTGCAGGGAATGCTGCGCATCCCTTACAGTAAAGGAGAAGAGGCCGTTCTTGTCCGCCCTTGTATGGTTATACACGCGGTGGTTGGCATCCACCTCTCTGACAGAGACGTTAGGGATACGTCCGTCGGGCCCGCTTATCTGCCCGCTCACATTCTGCCTCTGTGCCAGCAAGGAAGCTGACAGTAAGAGGAGTAAAGAAGTTAATACAGTTTTCATACCGGTGTTTGGGGTTAGGGGTTAGAGGTTAGTAAGCTATATCAGAACACCACCTTCTTGCCATTCACAATATAAATTCCACTCTTCAATTTTGAATTTTGAATTTTGACATTTGAATTTACCCTTCTTCCGGAAAGGTCGTAAGCTCCCTCCCATTTGGGGGAGGGCTGGGGAGAGGGGCCGAGGACTGCCGTCTCACTATTCTCAGGGAAGCCGCAGATGAAGGGGAAGTCACCTCTTTCATACTGCCATTGCAGGATGGGATATCCGTTACCTGCTGCAGGATTCTTATGCCAGGGAGCGCCCCAGGTTGCAGCAATCTGCTGAAGCTCGGCATGCGTCTTGCCACCCTCTACAGGGGCATCATTCACCGTCATGTCAGCCAGCACATAGGTTTGCTGCAGGACATCACCCTCAACTGTTCCGCCGAAGGGCAGTGCCGTAGCACCGTCCACGCTGGGGTTCCAGGCTATTACATTATTATATATTGAGGCAGGGGTGGTGTTATTCTGGCCGCCTGCTACCACGCCTCCGGCAACGGGTGCACTGACGGTTCCGGCAGCATAGCAGTTCTCGATGGTGAGGTTACTCCTGACTCTGCCCACCAGACCGCCTGCATAATTGGCTGAAGAGCCGTTGCCTACAATATCCACCGCACTGTAACAGTTACGTATGGTGATGGGTGATGCGCCGAGCGTACCGCCGATGGCTCCTACATATCCCTTGCCGGAAATCTGGCCTGTGACATAGCAGTTCTCCACAATGACGGGGTACAGATTCTCCTCAGCATCCTTGAAGGTGCTGTGACCCATGGTACCGCAGATGATGCCTGCACCTGTGCCGGTGGATTCTACCTTAGCATTCACAAAGCCTACGTTACGGATCTCGCCGCACAGGTAGCCGAAGAAGCTGGGATAGCCCTTGGATCCCTCGGGGGTGAGGTTATAGATGATGTGGCCCTTTCCGTCCAGCGTAATCCAGTTGCGGTAGCTGGTGGATGAGGTATTCAGCTGTTCCCATACAATGCCTTCCATATCCACGTCAGCATCCATCTCAAAGTAAACCATCTGATCCTTTATCAGTACGTTGCGCATATTGTCCATCTGCTCAGGACGGGAGATGATGTAGGGATTGTCCTTGGTGCCGTCGCCCTTCTGATAGGAATAGACCATATCGTGGGCTACGCTCCTCATACGGTTGAGCAAGTCCTTCATCTGCACGGCATTGTAGGAGGCTGCGGAAGCAACACCCTGGGCCTCGGCCAGTACATGCTGTGCCTCGGTGCTCAGGTAACCGCCTTCTATGGCCTTCTGTATCTCTGCCCTCAGGCTGACAATCTCTGAATCCAGGGCCAGATAGTCCGCAATACTGGTTTGGACACTGTCTGTGGTCTTGCCGGCCTTTACCAGAATGTTATAGCGCTCAGTGTCAGTGCCGGCAGCGGCAAAGGCCTCCCTGTAGTTCTCCATACTGGCATCCAGGCCCGCATAATGCTTCTGTCCCCTGGCCCGTACAGAATCCAGCATAGCGGAGTAGGTATCCAGAAGGCTCTGCATGGCCTCGGTATTCTTCTCACGATACACCACCTTGACATTACCCATATAGAAACGCTCTCCCGTTGAGAGGCTGTCACGGGTGCGGGCACCGATGGTCAGCTTTCCGTTGGTAACCAGGCCATAGATGGTATGCGTAAACTTATTCCTGATAAAGTTACTGCTGACAACGGCATCCGTACTGGGAGCGGTAACGCCATTGGCAGTGGTGTTATAGGAGGGAGTAATGGCATTGTTGATGTACAGGTCCACACTACCGAGTGTGGAGAACTCCTCTACAGTCAGCTCATATACACCGTTCTTGACACCGGAAACGGTCTGCTGGGCATCAAAGCGGCCGGCCGTCTTGGCATAGCCGAAGGGCATGAAGGCAGTTCCCTTACCGCTGCCCGTATCGCAGTTGTCGCTGGCGGTTACGGTCCAGCCCCTCCAGCCGCTCTTCATCAGATCAGCATTCTGGAACTTGTATGTGACATTGGCACCGTCACCTGAGTAGAAGACGGGGGCCGGCATTTCATCGCTGCTGGGATAGCCGTCATTCACACTGGGCCAGCCGTCCTTGCTCCAGGTAATCTTATCCAACAGCATCAGACGTCCGTTGAAGTTGTTGTTCCTGTCATAGGAATGATACAGCAGCCAGTCATCGCCATTGTCATCCGTGATAATCTCCGAGTTATGGCCGGGACCTTTCCAGCGGCCTGTTGCACCCTCATTACCCTTGATAATGGTGGTGTAGTTGTCACTTACCATCTGGCCGCCCTGCTTGTTGACATAGGGACCCATCAGTTTGGTAGAGCGTCCCACAACGGTACGGTAGCTACTGTTCTCACCCTCGCAGCAACTGCCCACTGAGCAGAACAGATAGTAGTACTGACCCCGCTTGTAAATCATAGCCCCCTCGAAAGCACCGCCAGCCAGCTTGGTCACACCCTTGTGGCGTGTCCAGCTACCATTGGGTTGGGGGTTATTAATGGGGTTGAAATCCTTAATGGCCAACGCATCTTCCGTCAGTTCGGCAATGCAGATGTCATTGAAACTTCCCCACACAATGTACTTCTTATCAAACTCCTCCACATAACAGGGGTCTATACTGTTCTTCACACCAATTTCTGTGCTACGGAATACCTTACCTTTGTCTGTAAATTTAGTAGGTGTATCACCTACGGCAACACCAATACCGGTGCGGGAACCATTACCCCACAGGGCGGAGGCATAGAAGCATACATACTTGCCGTCAACATAACTTACATCGGCTGCCCAAAGGCTATAGGAATCCTTCGATCCGTCAGCCTTGATACTATCGTTCCATGTAGGACGGGAGATAACGCCTGATACATTCGTCCACGTCACCAAGTCGGTACTCTTCTTAGCCTTGCAACCCGTTGCATAGGCATAGAACGTACCGTCAGCGGCACGTATAACCGTAGGGTCGGGGAAGTCGGAACCGTAAACAGGATTCTTGTACGTTTTCTGTGTCTGCGCATAGGCCGAGAAGGCTAAGCAGGCACAGACAAAAGGGGTTAAAAACCTTTTCATTAGCATGATAATTTGACCTTTTTATATTATTTTGTGCGCAAATATAGTAAAAAAAGTGATAACCCACCAGCCTGAGGGGAAAAAAATAGGTGCAACCACCGCTTGCGATAAAAGAAACGCCGTGTTAGTGTCAGCGAAACGGCCTGTTACTGACAGAGAAACGGCGAGCCTGCGTTTGCACACCCCCCGAGCTGACACGTGCACACTCCCGGGTATAACACGTGCAGACTGCGGAGTCAGCAAAAAGGGTATAGACAAGTGGGGAGTTCCGCCCTTTTGCCGTAAAAGAAACGCCGTGTTGCTCCTGCAGTTGTTGACTAATATCAATAAAAAAAGAGAAAGAATAATTAATCACCATCCGAACCATTCCCGCTTCGGAGAAAAAGAGTAACTTTACCCTCGCTTTTCAGGAGAAGGCCAGAATTAAACATATCTACATATATCACAAAGAAAATGATGCAAAGAAAGAGAATCCTGACGTACACATGGGTACTCCTGGCGGCATTGTTCTGCATGATTCCCGAGGCCCGGGCGCAGCAGTCCGGAACGGCTGGCACCGAGGTGACAGGTATCATTGTGGACGAGGAAGGAGAACCCCTGGTGGGTGTGAATGTCCAAGACAAAGCGAACAACAATGCTACGACTACGGACCTGGACGGCAAGTTCCGTATCAAGGTTCCGCAGGGCGGCACCACCCTTACCCTGACATTTGTGGGAATGAAGCCCATCATCCAAAAGGTAAAGGCTGGTCAGAAGGTTACCTGGACGATGCAGGACGATGCCAAAATGCTGAAGGACGTGGTTATCACCGGTTATCAGCAGCTGGACAGAAGAAACCTGACAAGTTCCGTTACCACGGTGGAGATGAGGGATATTGAAATCCCCGGTATAGCATCGGTGGACAAGATGCTGGAAGGCCGTATCCCGGACCTGGTACTGACCAATAACAGCGGCGAGATCAACGCTACGCCAAGGCTACGTGTACGCGGAACCAGCACGCTGATAGGTAACCGCGAACCGCTGTGGGTGCTGGACGGTATCATCCTGACGGATCCAGTGGACCTGTCACCTGACGTACTGAATGACCCTGACTATGTGAACCGAATAGGTAACGCTATTGCGGGAATCAATCCGCAGGACATAGAGCGTATAGACGTGCTGAAGGATGCCGCTGCCACTGCCCTGTACGGAACCCGTGCTGCAAACGGTGTGATAGTGGTTACTACCAAGAGCGGACGGCAGGGTAAGCCCACAGTAAACTACTCGGCTCAGCTGACACTGAGGAAGCGCCCCTATTACAGCGACGGGAAAATCAACCTGATGAACTCTGCAGAGCGCATTCAGCTATCGCAGTTCCTGGCAGAATCCCACTATGCCTATCCTAGCAATATGTCAAAGGTGGGTTATGAGGAGGCCCTGCGCCAGCTGTATGCCGGAGAGATTTCCCGTCAGGATTTCAATACGGCCATTGATAAGATGCGAGGCGAGAATACTGACTGGTTCAGCCTGCTGTGCAGGAATGCCTTGTCACAGGACCACTCGGTGAGTGTGTCAGGGGGTAGCGACAAGGTAAGGTACTACACCTCAATGGGTATCACCCGCCAGAATGATGTGGTACGCGGCGCACAGAACAACCGCTATACAGTGATGGCGAAGATCAACTATGACATCAGCAGCAAGCTGAAGGCTGAGCTGAACGTGAACGGCAATATGAGCTCACGCGACTATGCCGCCAGCGACATCAACGTCATTGACTATGCCTATAACACCAACCGCATTATTCCGGCCCGCAACGCTGACGGGTCCTACTTTACTTATCTGAAGTACAACACGGGCAACGACCTGTTCGGCAACTACCCCTACAGCATCCTGAAGGAAATGGACAACAGCAGCAGCGAGCAGAGCAGCAACTCGGTCATCACCACGCTGAGTCTGCGCTACAAACCCATAGAGGACCTGTTCTTCAATGCCGTTTTCTCAGCCAACGTGTCCAGTGCCACACTGGACGAATGGCACGGCGAGGACAGCTATTACATCTACGCTCTGCGCGGTACGGTGGACGGAACGCCCTCCAGTAGCTCTTACTGCCCCTATGGCGGAGAACTGATCAGGCAGCATACGGCCCAGAAGGGCTGGACGGCCCGTTTACAGGGTAACTACAATAAATACATAGGCAGCGGAAGACGGCACAACATCAACCTGGCCGTAGGTTTTGAGGCCAGTTCCAACAAGACGGACGGAGACCGGTGGATGCAGCGCTGCTATTTCAGGGACAGGGGAAAGTCCTTTGCCATAAACGTGCCTACCAGCTATACCGGCTACTGGTCATGGATGCAGGGCAATGTTCCTGTACTGACGGATGCGAAGACAAATATGCTGTCAGCCTACACTACCCTATCATACGGTTACCGGAACCTTTTCACCCTGAACATGAACGGCCGCTATGACGGTTCCAACAAGTTCGGCAGCCGAAGCAACGAGAAGCTGCTGCCCATCTGGTCCGTATCGGGCAATGCCAACCTGGCTGACATCTTCAGCATCAAGGCTGACTGGCTGGACCTGCTGACACTGAAGGCCTCATACGGCCAGCAGGGTAACATGCTGGATAATCAGGCCTCGGAGCTGATTATACGCAAGGGCAGCTTTGACGGTTTTTACAATGAGTTCCTGTCCACCGTATCAAACTTTGCCAACCCTGACCTGAAGTGGGAGAAGACCCACTCCACGAACGTGGGACTGGAAATGGGCTTCCTGCACAACCGCCTGCAATTGGGAACGGAATACTACTACAAACGTACTACGGATGCCTTTATGAACAAAACCATCAGCGAGGTGAACGGCTTTATATCGTACGTAGTGAACTCAGGCATCATAACAAACCAGGGATTCAACATCAGCCTGACGGCTATACCCGTAAAGACGAAGGACTTCTATTGGATACTGTCAGGCAACATGTCCAAGATATACAATAAGGTTACCACCCGTCCCGGAGCCGAGACGTACGAGCTGAATGACTTTCTGACAGGTAAGGCCGTAGTAGAGGGACAGCCCGTAGGTACATTCTATTCCTACCGCTTCCAGGGGCTGAGTCCTGTGGACGGCGGCCCGCTGATAGACATCTGGGATGACAGGCAGACGGAACTGAAGACGGCTGACAAATATACCTTCTACACCTCGATACTGACCCCGACCGGTAACAGGGAGCCCAGCATCACGGGCAGCATTAACACTACGTTTACCTACAAACAGTGGAGGTTAGGTGCCACATTCCTATACAGTGCCGGTGCCGACACACGCCTATTCCGCATGTTTGACGGATTCTCATCGGGACGTGTTTTCCGCTCAGAGGTGAATGCCAACCGTGACCTGCTGGACCGTTGGATGAAACCGGGGGATGAAGCCAGGACCAACATCCCGGCCATTATCTGCGGAGGGTCCCCCCACCTGGGCGCCTATACACAGCCCTGGACGGAGAATACCAATTACTACGGTCCCAAGCTGCACACCAACGCATGGACGATGTATGACTACAGCGATGTGCGTGTGGTAAGCGCCGACTACGTGAAGTTCTCGAACCTGAACCTGACGTATGAACTGGGAAAGAGGACGCTGGAGAAATGGAGGCTGCAGCGCCTGGCAATCAGCCTGAATGCCTACAACATCTGTACGTTCTGCAACAGCGATTTGCGCGGACAGACTCCCAACCAGGGCGGATTCTCAGAGGTACAGCTTTCTGACACGCCCAGTTTTACCCTGGGAGTAAACATTAACATCTAAACCATAGCAGATATGAAACTGAGATATATTTTGAGCTCGATAGGCATGGCTTGGATGCTGTGCGGCTGCGGCAGTTTCCTGGAGGAATATTCGCAGGACAAGGATTACATCACCTCATGGAAGAACCTGGACGAGTTGCTGATGGGCGACTGCTACCTGCCGGTGAACTATATCAAGCAGTACAAGTTCTTCAGCAATCCGGGTATGTTCCTGCACCTGCTGGCAGATGAGATGGAGGAGAACAATCTGGGCGACGGAAACAAGTCAGTGGAGCCGGAAAGCCATCAGTACATGTTCGGCCCCTCTACCTGGCAGCCGAGAATGGGTGCTACGGAGAACGGTCTGACCTTCTACAGCGAGAACCGCGAATGGACGCTGTTCTACAAATACATTAACGTAGCCAACAATGTGGTGGAGTCCGCAAAGAAACTGCCGCAGGTTACGCCTGATGAGATACAGGGGTTCAACAAGGTGACAGGCGAAGCCAAGTTCCTGCGCGCCTTCTATTACTTCTGGCTGCTGAATGTATATGGGCAGCCCTATGACCCGGCAACGGCTTCCACCGCATTGGGTATTCCCATGAAGATGACGCCTGAGATTCAGGACAGAATCTTCAGCCGGCAGACCGTAGGGGAATGCTATGACCTGATTGTGAAGGACCTGCTGGAGGCTGAGCAGTGCCTGGCGAAGGTTCCCTCGCAGAAGAAACTGTACAGGGCTGACGTGACAGCCGTAAGACTGCTGCTGGCACGCGTATATCTGTACATGCAGAAGTGGGAGGAGGCCGCCCGCTACGCACAGTTGGTAGTGGAGGCACACCCCGTACTGGAGAATGTGGTAAAGTCAGGAAGCAAGTTCATGAGGGCGGACAACCCGGAAAACATCTTCTCGATGGGCGGAAATGACCTGGTACGGATGACCAGTTTCTATTACCAGAGCACACGTATCAGCACCAGCCTGTATGAGTCCTATCATGAGAATGACGTAAGACGTTCCAGCTGGTTCTGGCGCTCGGGCCCCTTCATTGCCTGTATCCGCGAGAATCACGGAGCTCCCCTGTCCAATGTACCTGAGACGGACAAGTCCTGGTACTATGATGCGTACATCTACGGTTCCTCATCCATGCGGACACCCGTCAGCAGCCTCTTCTGGCTGCGCAGCGCAGAGGCCTACCTGATACTGGCCGAGGCCAAGGCCTATACGGGCGAGGAGGAAGAGGCCCAGAAGGCACTGAAGCAGTTAGTCAGCAACCGCTACCGTGAGGAGGCTCCGGAAAGGAACGTGGAGAGTCTGTCAGGCAGCGACCTGATTACACGTATCCGTACGGAAAGAAGATGGGAGTTCCCCGTGGAGGGACACCGCTGGTTTGACCTGAGAAGATACCGTGTATGCCAGGTTCAGCCTGAGAAGGTGTCACTGCAGCACACATATACGGTTTACAGGGACAATGACACGGGCGACTTCCTGGAAACACGCCTCTATACCCTTACCGAGGAGGATGCCTCCTGGACGGTCAACATCCCACACGAGGTGCTGGAGTTCAATACGGGTATGCCGGGAAACGGCAACCAGGAGCGTCCCTATACCATTGTGCCTACCATGCCATAACATTAAACAGACAAAGCAATGAAAAAGATATATCCCCTATCAGCCCTACTGCTGCTGGCCAGCTGCCTGACATGGACAGCATGCAGCGAGGACGAGAGCCTGGACCTGGAGATTCACGATCCCGGCTGCTTCTTCGAGCCTGCCGACAGCGACGAGAGCCCTGAGGCCGTACTGCGCAGGACCTTCCAGCAGAAGCACAACTCCTTCCTGCTGTTCAACGATACGCTTCAGCACCGCTTCAACGGACTGGACATCAACGGTGACTCTACCTTCTGGACAGAGCTGCTGGCACTGGACTATGTAGTAGGCCAGACGGCTTACCCCAGCAACGGCTATACCTATAACAATATGACATCTGTGGAGGACAAGGCAAATGCCGTCACCTACCTGGAGGAAAACATCCTGCCGCACATCAGCGCACGGCTGATGCCCTATTCCTGGTATCTGTGCGGACAGATCAACTACCGCCAGAGCAGTACGGCTGCCCCCTCACATCCCTATGCCGCAACCGGCCAACGCTGCATTGTGGTGGCCTTCTCCCAGCTGAAGAAGCTGAAGACCGATGCGCAGCGGAAACAGTTTACCAGTCGTATCCTTACGGCCATCCTGCCCCAGCTGGCATCCAACAGGATTGAGGCCTTTGACGCATTCTATCAGGTATCGGAGGGTTATCATGACCGCACCACCACCGACAATGTCACCGAGGCCCGCCATGTAGTCAGGTACTACGGATTCCTGGATTACGTGAAGAACATCTGGGGGCACTGCGCCACACCCACCAAAGAGCAGGACCTGACAATGTACTGCACCTACTCGATGACCTATACCGACGAGCAGATAGAGCAGATGTACGCTGACTATCCCAACGTGCTGAAGAAGTGGAGAATCTTCAAACAGGTTATGACGGAGATAGGATTCGTATTCTGATATTCACCCGGATAATACAAAAAGGAATGAAAGCATATATCACAATAGCCCTTGCAGGCCTATTCACATTGGCATCATGCAGCGGAGAGGACGTTCCGCCCATGCAGGAACCTGATGCAAAAGGCATCTATACCGACCCCAGGGACGGCGAGTCCTACACCTGGGTACAATACGGAAACACCCAGTGGATGACACAGAACTTCCGCTATGACACAGGCATCTATGACGAGTGCCGCATATACATAGACCCCGAGGAATGGGACCAGTATGCCGACTACAGCACCTTCTCGCACAGCGATGTACCCAAATACGGCATGTACTATACGCTGGAGGGTGCACTGAAAGCCTGCCCCGAGGGATGGCGCCTGCCTACCGAGGAGGACTGGGAACAACTGGAACGCAGATTCGGCATGACGGATGAGGAGGCTGAAGCCGGCGAATGGAGAGGCCATATTGCCCCCAATATGATTCAGACCAAGGACCACGATACCCCGCTGGCCATCCTGCTGGCCGGCTATGTAACCCTGCACACCCAGAGTTTCCTGGTGGACGGCAGCAGTTACAAGGGAGCCTACGGCTACTACTGGACATCCACAAAGGATGAGTCCAAGCCTGGAAGCTATTACTTCTTCCGCAAATTCGCCTACAACCGGAAGGGAATATACCGGCAGAGCCTGGAATCCACCAACCTGTACCTGTCAGTACGTTACGTAAGGGACGCAGAATAGAGAAACAATGAACATCATAATAACCGTTTAAAAATAACTTTATGAGAATTACTACTCTATCAACAAAAGCGCTGACGCTGCTGACCGCAGCCCTGTACTGTTTCACAGCCCAGGCAGCAGACAACAAGTTCTATTACTTCTATGACGAATTCCACAGCATGCCTACCGGTGCCGGAAAAATCTATGTTAGCAAGGACAAACTGGACGAGACCGAGACCATTACCGAATGGGACGAGTACCAGGAGGCTACCTATGTAGGCTCACAAATTTCATCGGCCGACTTCTACTGCTACACCCAGCCGGCCGGAGGCTGGATTCCCTATGGCGTTGTGGAAGGCGTACGTGAGTCAGAGGAAGATGACTGGAGGCCCGAGACCAACGAGGACGGAAGCCTTAAGATAAAGAATGACGATTCACTGCTGCGCTATACAGCATCGTCAACCTACTCGGCTGATGACGAGGCAACCTGTATCGCCAATGCGCCGCTGCTGCCCGAGCACTGCTGTTTTGTGGTATTCAGCCATGTAGTACCCCGTATGGCAGCCGGTATGAGCCAGCTGGGCAGCGTATCATCCAGCAAGAGCATCAATGACATAGGCGACGAGGTACAGCTGACTGCGACACCCAAGGAGGGGACAACCTCCTTCCTGTACTGGAAACGCAAGAGCGACGGACAGAAGCTCACGGACAATCCCCTCACCGTTACCGTGGAGAAGGCCGAGGAATACGTAGCCTACTTCAAGGGCGAGAACACAACCTTCTTCGACTGCCCCGACGGAGAATACATCCTGTGGTACAACCCCGATTACGCAAGCCTGTACTATGGCGAGAACGAATATAACGCACGTACCTTCAAGGAGGCCGAATACGCTAACACCGAAGACGGCATCGGCTACTTCACCAATGCTACCGGCTCAAGCGGAAGCGCCAGTCTCATACCCGGCATTCCGCATATTCTGTGGCTGAAGGGTGAGGCCCTTGTCATCCCCCAGCCCCTGCTGAATCCCTTCTATACGGACGTGCAGTCCTGCATGAAATACACCGAGGAGGCCCTGCAGGTAAGCGAACTGCCCGTAGGCTATGCCTATTACAATGTGAATATGCAGCAGCAATGCTTCACGCTGATGCCTGAGACACAGACCGTGATTCCGGCCAACAGCTACTATCTGCAGCTGGACGAGGCATACATGTGGAATGCCCCTGTGAAAGACCCCGTAATCTACTGGGATGAAGAGGCAGCCCTGAAGAACGAGTACAAGGGCGAGGACGATGCCGATGGCCTTACCAAGGTGGAGATAGAGAATGCCGTATCAGGCGTGTACAGCATAGGCGGCATCCCCCTGAAGGCCGTTCCCAACCGCGGAATTTTCATTATTGACGGAAAGAAAATCAGAAAGTAATGAAGAAATTTATCAGTATACTGGCAGCAGGCTTCATAGCCTGCATGCCGCTCAATGCCCAAAAATACATCATCACCGGTACTGCAGAAGGTACCGAGGAAGGTGATACAGTATTCCTCTGCAAAGCACAGGGCTATGGCCTTGTCAACACCGACACTGCTGTCATACGTAACGGCCAGTTCACCTTCACGGGTGACGTGCCTGCCGAAGGCTACGCCATGCGATACATCCGCCCCACCCATGCGGGAGAAACCAAGGGACTGTGTATGGCTCAGGTAGTACTGGAGGAGGCCGGGATAAAGGTAAGGACTTTCAAGAGCAACCCCAAATACAAGGACGGCGAAGTGGAGAGCACAGGAAAGAACCACCAGCTGCTGACAGAATACCGCGCTGCAACAAGCGGAATAGGCAAGGGAATGGATGACATTTACCGCATTGTCCTGGAGAAGAAGGGAACAGCCGAGGAGCAGAAGAATGCCCAGGCCAAGGTGGACAGCGTACGCAAACTGATAGTGGCAGCCAAACGCGATTTCCTGATACAGCACATGAACGCTCCCCTACCCGTCTGCGACCTGATGCTGAGCGAAGTATATACGCAGGTCAATGACAAGGACAAGAGCATCCTGCAGGAACTATTCAAGGAGAAAATGCCCCAGGGTGCCAACTACAAGCGCCTGGCAGCTGATGCGGCAGCCACCGCTCCTACAGCCGTAGGGAAGAAGTACACCGACTTCAGTATGCAAGACACAGACGGCAAGGAGGTGAAGGTCAGTGACTTCATGGGAAATAACCGCTATGTACTCATAGACTTCTGGGCCAGCTGGTGCGGCCCCTGCCGCGCCGAGATGCCCCACGTGGTGGAAGCCTACAACAGATTCCACCAGAGGGGATTTGAGGTGGTAGGCATATCACTTGACAACAAGAAAGAAGCCTGGCTGAAAGCCATCAAGGACCTGAACCTGCCCTGGCCGCAGATGAGTGACCTGAAGGGCTGGCAGTGCCAGGGAGCCGCTATCTATAATGTACGTGCCATCCCTGCCAATGTGCTGGTGGATGCCAACGGCATCATTGTAGCACGCGACCTGCGCGGACAGGACCTTATAGACGAACTGGAACGTCTGATGAAATAAACCGGCGCTTACGCTCAGCTATTCCGATAATATTCCTTACCTTTGCACAAGTACAGATAAATACTTATAACAAAATGGTAAAGCACATTATTCTCTGGACACTGAATCCGGAACTCTCTGAAGAGGAGAAAACAGAGATCAAGAAAGGTATCAAGGAAGGGCTGGAAGGCCTGAAGGGGAAAGTACCCGGCCTGACAGACGTAGTGGTGAACATCAGCGGAAGACTGGCATCCAGCAACTGCGATGTGATGCTGGACTCCACGCTGGAGAGTGCCGAGGCACTGAAGGCCTACGCCACCCATCCTGCCCACGTAGCCGTAGCAGACAGTAAGGTACGCCCCTATACCGTTCAGCGCACCTGTCTGGACTTTGAGATTTAGTCAGTGTCCTGCACCTCTACCCCGCAGTGAGGACAGAAATGAGCCTTCCGGGGTAAGGGGCTGCCGCACTCCCTGCACTTGCGCCGAGCAGGAACCGCCTGTCCCTGGTCATGAACAAACTGGGCACTGACGATACCAGTGGGAACCGCCAGAATGGTGTAGCCCATCAGCATGACAATGGCGCTGAGGAAACGTCCTATGGGCGTTACGGGAGCTATGTCGCCATAACCTACAGTGGTCATCGTTACCACTGCCCAATAGATACTGGTGGGGATATCCGTAAAGGGTGTCCCCTTCACGTTTCCCTCCACCATGAACATCAGCGTACCCATGGCGATGACCATGATGACCATAAAGAGGAAGAACACCATGATCTTACGGCTGCTGAGCATAATGGAACGCAGCAGCAGGTCGCCTTCCTCCAGGAAACTGAACAGTTTGAACACACGGAACACCCTGATAAGGCGGAAGGTACGGATAACCATCAGGTAACGTACAGAGCCGAAGATCCATCCCAGATACAGGGGCAGTGTACTCAGCAGGTCAATAATGCCGAAGAAGCTGAAGGCATACCGGCGCGGCTGGGGAGAACAATAAAGGCGAAGCAGGTACTCCAGGGTGAAGAAGAAGGTGAACACATACTCCAGTACCGTGAATACCTGCTTGGCCAGGACGGGAATCCCCCTGTGGCTCTCCACTACCACTAACAGAATGCTTAATACAATACACCACAGCAAGGCCACATCGAAGGCCTTGCCCATAGGGGTGTCACTCTGGAAAATGATAACGTAGAGACGGCGGCGCAGGGCCTCGTTATGCATCAGCCGGGACCATGCCTGCTGTACACAGGTAATAGGATTCTTCATCATTCACACTTTATTATTCCCCTCCCCTCGCCCACAGAGTTCCCCTCGCCCACGGGAGAGGGGTCAGGGGTGAGGCCGGGGCTGGGGGGGAGGCTGTTTACTTAAACAGCGTATTCTCAATAATCTTGCCCATCTGCCATACGCAGCGGACCTTCAGCTTGTCATCCAGCACCACAATGTCGGCATCCTTGCCACGGGAGAGGGTTCCCTTGCGGCCCTGGATGCCCATAATGTGAGCGGGAGTATCAGTAATCATCTTTACGGCATCCTCCAGGGGCACATCGGCCTGCTGCACCATCGTACGTATCAGGCGGTCGGATGTGGCGCAGGAACCCGCCAGAGCACCGCTGCCGGTGAGTTTGCAGACACCGTCCTCGACATAGACACGTGAGTCATACGCCTTGGCGTCCTTGGGTGCGGCGGCCGGTGCCAGGGCATCGGTGATAAGGGCCATACGCTCAACACCCTTTACCTTATAGGCCATCCTGAGGATGGTGGGCGGTACGTGTATGCCGTCGGCCACACACTCTATGGTCATATCATCAATCAGATAGACACTCTCAACCGTTCCCTCGTACTTGTAACCCTGCTTGTTATGGAAACCCGGCATGGCGTTGTAGAAGTGGGTTACGTGGGTGAAACCCACCTCGAAGGCCGAACGGACATCACTGTACTCGGCATTGGTATGGGCAATACTGGGCAGGACACCCTTCTCGGCACAGTACTTGCCGAACTGCAGGGCACCGGGCAACTCGGGAGCGGCATCCCAGCGGGCCAGACAGTCAGAGTGCTCCACTATGGGGATATACTCGTTTGGATCCGGGTTCTTCAGCCAGTCGGGCTGCTGGGCACCTGCCTTATTGGGATTCAGGTAATGACCCTCGAGGTGCAGACCCATGATAGGGCTGTCCTTCTCCTTCATCAGTTTGTTACAGGTCTTTACTGCCGCCTCTATCATAGGAACAGTACTACTGCTCAATGTGGGGAAGATGCTGGTAGTTCCGAACTTGGCATGAGCTGCGACTGCTGTGCGGAAGGCCTCCTCGGTTCCCTCCTGGAAGTCGGCTCCGCCGCCTCCGTGCACGTGCATCTCTATGAATCCGGGCACTACATACATACCCTTGGCATCTATGAGCTCTGCTCCGATGACTGCCAGGTCACAGTTTGTCACTTCAAGTATCTTTCCGTCGCGTAATATTACGCTGCCGTTTCTCAACCAACCCTGAGGGGTCAGTATCCGGCCATTGATGATTTGTGTTAACATAGGCGTGTATTTTAAAGTGGCCCCCTCCCCGCTCCCTCACGGGAGGGTGGAGAGGGCGTGATTGTTTTTCTTTTTGTTTTTAATATCAGACCATGCTATAGACTACGTCCATAATCTTCTTTCCGATCTCGTCGGCAGCCTCCATGGTGCTGGCCTCGCTATAGACGCGGATGATAGGCTCGGTGTTGGACTTACGCAGGTGTACCCACTTGTCGGGGAAGTCAATTTTCACACCGTCAATGTCATTCACCTCCTCGTTCTTATAGAGTTCCTTCACTTTAGCCAGGATGGCATCCACATCCGTATCGGGTGTCAGGTCAATGCGGTTCTTGGCAATGAAATAGGGAGGATAGGTGGCACGCAGCTCGCTGGTCTTCATCCCCTTCTTGGCCAGATAGGTCAGAATCAGGGCGATACCTACCAGGGCATCACGGCCATAGTGGGCAGCAGGATAGATGACTCCGCCATTTCCCTCACCGCCGATAACGGCACCGGTCTCCTTCATCTTGGTAACCACATTCACCTCGCCTACGGCAGCGGCATTGTACTCACAGCCGTACTTGCGTGTGACATCACGCAGGGCACGCGTGCTGCTCAGGTTGCTGACGGTGTTGCCCGGGGTATGCTGCAGGATGTAGTCGGCTACGGTAACGAGGGTGTATTCCTCGCCGTACATCGTTCCGTCCTCGCAGAAGAGGGCCAGACGGTCCACATCGGGGTCAACTACGAAGCCTATATCATGACCGCCTTTCTGCATCAGGGCCTTGATGTCGGTCAGATTCTTCTCCAGCGGCTCAGGGTTGTGCTGGAAGTCGCCGGTGGGCTCGGTAAAGAGGCCTGTTACGGTCTGAACGCCCAACTGCTGGAAGAGCTTGGGCAGAATAACACCGCCCACACTGTTCACACTGTCAAAGGCAACACGGAAGTTGGCCTTACGGATAGCCGCAACATCCACCAGGTCAAGGCCCAGTACCATGTCAATGTGCTTCTGGTCATAGCTATCGTCCTCGCGATAGCTGCCCAGGTGATCCACATCGGCATACTCAAAATCCTCTGCCTCGGCAATGCGCAGCACCTCGTTGCCCTCAGCCTTGTTCAGGAACTCGCCCTTCTCGTTCAGCAGCTTCAGGGCATTCCACATACGGGGGTTATGGCTGGCGGTGATAATGATACCGCCGCAGGCACCCTCCATGGTAACGGCAATCTCGGTGGTAGGAGTGGTGGCCAGACCGATGTTGACCACATCAAATCCCATACCCATCAGGGTTCCGCAAACCACGTTCTTTACCATGGGGCCTGAGATACGTGCGTCACGGCCCACCACAATCTTATTGCTCTGTACCTTGGTGGTACGACGGATCAGCGTAGCATAGGCTGATGTAAACTTGACAATGTCCAGGGGATTCAGGGTATCGCCTGCCTTCCCTCCGATAGTTCCTCGGATTCCGGAAATAGATTTAATCAGTGTCATAACTTATTGATGTTGGTTTTTGATTTATATTGTAAGTTGAATTATTTTACAGTTTTCTTTTTGCCGTTCACAATGTAAACGCCCTTTTTCAGGGGCAAGAGTGAAGAATCTATTTTTCTTCCGCTGAGGTCGTAAATGTCTCCCTCTTGATTTTTGATTTTTGAATTTTGAATTTCCTTTATCGCATCCGGGTCTTCCACCACATGGACATTGACGCTGGCAGAGATACGGCTTCCGTCCGTAGCCGTAGCCGTTACCACAGCATCGCCCAGGCCGCCGGCCACCATGTTGCCCTGCTGGTCCACGGATGCCACAGTAGCGTCCGAGGTGGTCCAGGTCAGCACCTGATTGGTGGCAAGAACCGGCTGAACGGCGGGCGCGAGCAAAGACTGGCTGCCCGGCGCCACGTAAATATCGGGATTATTGAACACAATGCTGCTGACATACGTCTTGGCAAAGGTAACGCTGTAGGAGGCATCGCTGACATCGGCACGCGAGCCGTCAGGATAGGCCACACGGATATCGCCTAAGGTAAAGGTGGAGGCATCCGAGAAGGCTGAGTCGCCGTCCATGATGAAGTAGAAGGCAATGCCCGTCCTGTTCAGCAGAGGCTCCTGGGTGGGAGAATAGGCCAGCACCCTGATACCGTCCTGCGTCCGTGCAGCCTTGACAATATGCGACTCGGAAGCTGTTGTACCTAACTGAACCGACGCAGGGTCGGCTGAAAGCAGGGGACCGAACTTGATATCAGCCTGCCAGGCCGTAGCGGTCTGCGAGGAGGACAGCGTGACGTTCACCTTGCGTGTACCGCCAGCCTTGACGGTGGTGTTCGCGGCATAAAGGCGGGCCGTAAAGGTATCCACCTTCTGCACAGCTCCGTCAATACAGTTACGCAGCGCCACAATGTCATGGACATCCAGCACACTGTCATTGATTATATCCGCCCGATAAACGGGGAAGTCGGGAACCGAGGGATTCACAATGTAGTCAGCCAGCGCCTCCATATCGTCAACGTTCACCTGACCGTCACCGTTTACGTCACCCTTCCGGTCATTCAGGCTATAATAGCTGCCGTCAGCAGCCCTGTTCACCGTAAAGTGCGTATTGTCCAGTACCGGATGAGGGTCAGAACCCAATGTCTGGTACCAGTTTATCCCCTGGGTTGCCCCACCGTTCAGATTATAGCACAGCTCGCCGCTGCCCACCGGCTCCATGGTGATACCCGTAACCTGATCCCCGAAGGTGCTGTAGCAATTGTCAATCGCCGCATTGCCGCGGGCCATGTCATGGCCCCACTGATAGCCATTGACCGTTCCTATGTTCCAGCAGTTCCGCATCACGGCATTGTCACCCGCCCATCCGCAGATGGAGGCACTCTCCTTGCCGCCCGAGACCGTTCCGGTATTGTAACAGTCGCTCAGGACGAAGTCACAGGTAGAACCCATGTTGCATCCGATGATACCCGCCACATTCTGTCCCGTACCGGTGATGTCCGCCTCGTTTCCCACACAGCTGACAGTAATCAGGCCTGAGCCCGAGCTGACACCGATGATACCCACAAAGGCACCGCCGCTGACCGAGCTGCTGCCGTCCAGGACAAAGTTCTTGATAACGGCACCGCCGGTTACCGTTCCGAAGACGCCGAAGCTGTCCCCGCCCTTTATATTGAGGTTCAGGATACGGTGTCCCCTGCCGTCAAAGGTTCCGTGATAAGGCCTGGTGCCGGTACCGATGGGAACATAAGTCTGGGAATAGCCCGTCATGTCGATATCAGCCGTCAGATAGGCATCCGACCCGTTCGCACCCTTGCTCACAGCATCGGCAAAGGCCATCAGCTCCTGCGCATTGGAGATATAGTAAGTGCTGTCCCTGTAAACAGGCGGTGCCTTGTAGTTCAGATAATTGTCAATCCAGTCGATACGGGCACGCACATACTTACGCACCACATCCACCTCGGCATAATAGTCCCCTAAGGCAGACTTGTTCTGATGCACCTTCTTGTTCAGGATAGGCCAGCGGATGAAGTTCAGCCGCTGCGAAGCGTCCAGCACCTGAGCCGTGCTGTCAATATAGGCAATCAGGGACTCGGCAGTGAAAAGCCCGCTGTCACGCTTCTCGGCCCACATAGCAGCCAGACGCTGCTTTACCGCCTTGTCCGAAAGGACGCGCGAGACAAAGGAACGCATATTAGGGGCACAGCTTCCGCCGGTATAGGCCCAATCGGAACGGCCCAGCACATCTATACGCTGGTCATTGTCGAAGGCCAGGTCAAAGTCCCAGCACGGAGCCACCGTAAAGCGGTCCTCCTCACGGTTCTTGTACATATAGGTACTCCAGTACGTATCCATGTTGCCCGAGAACTCGCCCACCAAAAAGTGCTTCAGAAAACTCTCCACATCCATGCGGCGACGGAAACCCGTCACGGAATCCGTATAATTGGTACTCCACAGGTCATTCTCCAGCAGGCGGAAGTAATCCTTGATATACTTGCTCTGCTCAGTGGTAATCTCGTCCGCATCAGGTGACTTGATGGTAATGGGAATACCCCTGCTGCTGCTGAACCACGAAGCCTCCTGATTGGCATAGGCATCAATCTCTATCAGATAGCCACCCGTCACAAACGGGTCTTCATTATCGTCCGGCGTCATCTCCACAATGGGGACACGGTTGGGGTCAATACTGATCTGGTCACACAGCTGGTAACACCCCTTGTACTCACCGTTCATAATCACATCCACCGGCTGACAGTACACCGTATAGGGCATATTCAGGCGGCGGCTGAGCTCAAAGGCCAGGATGTTACGCAACAGCGTCTTGTCACCGTAATTATTGATAAGCGTCCACTTCTTCGCCTTGGCCGGACTCTCAAGAGGAGACCCTTTCAGCATACGGTGGCTCTTGCCGTCATTGAACTTGATACGCCAAGGCTTCTTTTCGAAGTTCCATGAGGCATTTCCCCTGCCCTTGGCCGTAACCGGATACTCCTGAATGCGCGTACCATTGTCATACGTAATGGTAACGTTGGACTCCAGTTCAGTCTCCTTATCCTGAGGGTCATATCCCACAAACGTATGAATACTGACCGTAGGCAGATTGGTTATCTGATAGAAGCGGCTGTCATCACCCGCGCCATCATAGCCGTAGAACTCCAACTCAGCAATGTTACAACGTGCATCATTAGGACCTACATAACGAACATAACGGAAGCCGCGTGTGACAGGAACATCAGCATAATCCATCGCTTTGGCTGTTCCTGTGTTGGGAATAAGATAAAGAGGAACGGCATCAAGGAAGTCCGGACTGTTGCTGCCTTCAAAAACACCCAGTTGAACACGTGATGTCTGAGAGGTACGAGGACTCCATCCTACCTTTGTGATGACATGAGCCGTACCTAAATCGAGGCCGACCCAAGTACGCGAACGGTCCTTCGAAGCATAAAAAGTGCTGTAATTACCATCGAAAGCATGCGCTGGCGTGTTGACCGTTGTGCTCGTACTTTGGGCATCATAATCCCAGTTGGGTGATCCGATTGGTGTTCCTGAAAGTTTCCCTCCCCTTTGCTGGCCATATATCAAGCCAGAGCAGGAAAAGAGCAAAGCTAAGGTCAGAAATATGTTGTTTTTGAACGTATGCATTATACTGTTTGTGGTACATTATCGACTATCAAAAGGCAAAAGTAAGCAAAAAAACCGTATGGCGGAAATAAATATCTATTTATTTGCCGCAGAAAGCAAAAAGATGTAACTTTGCATTCCAAAATTACAAAAATATCACAACAATGAACAAGTATAATGTCCCCGTATTGCTGCTCACAGGCTATCTGGGCAGCGGAAAGACCACATTATTGAACCGCATTCTCACCAACGAGAAGGGAATCCGCTTTGCCGTTATCGTCAATGACATAGGCGAAGTCAACATCGACGCCGACCTCATTCAGAAGGGCGGCATCGTCAACCAGGCCGACGACAGCCTCGTAGCCCTGCAGAACGGCTGCATCTGCTGCACGCTTAAGATGGACCTCGTACAGCAGATTCATGACATCATCGCCATGCAGCGCTTTGACTACATCGTCATCGAGGCCAGCGGCGTCTGCGAGCCCGCCCCCATCGCACAGACCATCTGCTCCATCCCCTCCATGGCTCCCGAAGTCACCAAGAACGGTGTACCCCTGCTGGACTGCATCGTCACCGTAGTGGATGCCCTCAGAATGAAGGACGAGTTTGCCAGCGGAAACAGCCTCATGAACCGGAACCTGGACGAAGACGACATCGAGAACCTGGTCATCCAGCAGATAGAATTCTGTAACATCATCCTGCTGAACAAAGCCGCCGAGGTAGAACCCCGAGAGCTGGAGCGCATCCGCCAGATTATCCGCGCCCTGCAGCCCAAGGCCGAAATCATCGAATGCAACTACGGAGACGTGGATCTGAACAAAATACTGGATACCAACCTGTTCAATTTCGATGAAGTAGCCACCTCAGCCGCCTGGATCAACGAGATAGAAAACCACCATCCGGACGAGGAGGAGGAAGAAGAAGAACATCATCATCATCACCATCATGAAGAAGAGGATGAGCATCATCACCACCATGACCATGATGACGACGATGATGAGGTATGCCCCGAATGCGGACACCATCATCATCATGACGAACACTACCACTGCGGCTGCCACCACCATCACCATGACGGCGAAGGCGAAGCCGAGGAATACGGCATCGGAACCTACGTCTATTACCGCCGGCAGCCCCTTGACCTCAGCAACTTTGACCACTTCGTAGCCCGTCTGTGGCCCAAGAACATCATCCGCGCCAAGGGAATCTGCTACTTCAAGGGCGAAGAGGACGTCTGCTACCTATTCGAACAGGCCGGCAAACAAGTCCAGCTCAAGAACGCCGGACAATGGTACGCCACCATGCCAAAGGCCGAACTGGAAGCCTTCATGCAACAGAACGAAGGGCTGCGCCGCGACTGGGACGAGAAGTACGGAGACCGCATGCAGAAACTCGTCTTCATCGGCCAGCACCTGGACAAAGAAGCCATCGCCACCCTGCTTGACGCCTGTCTGGTGTAAGAGGACCCTCTCCCTGGCCCTCCCACGAGGGAGGGAGCAGGGGTTAGGGGTTAGAGGTTAGTGGTTAGCGAATTTTGGTTTCAAGTTTCAAGTTTCAGGTTTCAAGTAACTTTTATTCTTCACTTTTCACTCTTTCACTCTTCACTCTTCACTCTTCACTTACACCCACTCATAGATGGAGTTCTCGTACTCGGCCAGCTGCGCCAGCGCAGCCTGGTCGAGCCCTACCCCATCCTTATAATGCTGCTGCAAAAACTGATGCAGCGCGGCCCGCACCACATTCTGCTTCTCAAACTTATTACGGAATGCGATAAAATCCAGCGCATTCCTATCCTCCTCAGAAGTAAAGAAGGAGAATCCCCCCACCTTCTGAATCTTACACACCCTCTTCAGCGCCTTCGGAGCCGGAGACTCCTGCACAATCTGTGTCCGTACCGCCTCGTTCGTAGCCAGGGGAACCGGCTGTACAAAGTTTCTGCTGGCATCCTTTGCAACCTGTGCAATAGGTAAGCTTCCTTTCTTAATAGCCATATATGTAGATGTTTGAATATTTGCAAATATTTGCATACGCAGATACATCAGTATCCGCATACCTTCTTATATTTAACTCTCACGCTCCTTCATAAAGTGCTGGAAGGCCGCATTCGCAATCTGCCCCCACTTCACAGGTGTCCACGTCTTAGGCCGCGCCTTACGCCCAATCATATACTCAGCCACACGCATATAGTCATCCGCAGCCGTACAGTCAGGGCTGTACTCAAACAGGGACATCTCATACGCCACACTCTCCGTACACCTTACACACTCCCTCACATACACAGGGAACAGCGGCGCCTTCACCTCCTCTTCGTTACTGTAATAAGCCTTCACCTCACGGCTGATAGCCTTCTGCGCATTCCACCTGACCAGCAGGTAGCCCATAATGGACACCGGGCAACGCAACTGCGTCCGCACCTTCTCAATATAATCCAGCAGACGGGGCAAACCCTGCAGGCTGTATATACCCGCCTCAGTAGGAACAATCACATAGTCACTGGCCACCAGCGCATTAGTGTTCATAAGTGTCTCACCTCCCGGCGCACAGTCAATGAAGATGTAATCATACATGTTCCTAATCTTCGCACCAGACTCCGGATCCACAGTGTCCAGGAAGTTCGCAAGTCTATGCTCACGGTTGTACATCAGCTGCAACTCAGCATTAATATTACTCATGCTATGACTGCCCGGCACATAATCCAGTCCGTCATATCTGGTGTAGATAGGCAGCGAGCGCATCTCGCCCGGCTTAAAGTCATGCAACCACTCGTAAATGGTACTTTCCGCCTCCAGGTGAACAGTCTTGTCAACCGTATCCGTCATATTACACTGGGGGTCAGTATCTATAAGCAACACTTTCTTGCCTAATAACCATAAGGCAAAACCGAGGTTTACACATGAGGTTGTCTTAGCGCAACCACCCTTGTCATGCAGAAAAGAAATAACTTGTGACATACGATGAAATGGGTCTGTTTTATATTATCTGCGGACAAAATTAGGCTTTTCTTCCGAAAGTACAAAGAAATATTCAAATATTTTCAAATATTTACGTATAAAAATACCCAAATCTTCCAATATAAGCATATACGGCCCCAATAATCGGACAAATACAAGATATATTGGCAGATATTTATAGATATTTGCTCATATTTACACATACCCGCATACCTTATTATATTTATATACGTGAATATATACACATGTGGATATTTGGCTACTCTAATATCGGGATACATAAATATCTTGGTATCCTAATATGTACACATACACATATCTGTATATTCGCATATTTACGTACGCAAGTATGAGAATATAACACCGTACAACAGATCACAGATGAAGTGGGGGGATATATATTAGGTTGTAAAAACACGTAAGTGTTCCCGTTCTTCGCATCAGATGTACCTGAAGTTCATACCAGGTCTTCCCAAAGTTCACACCAAATGTTCCCAATCTACGCACCATGATATGCGTAAGTTGCTTAATAATAATAAGATACATAACATTATAATAAACATATCATTATACCCTCCAAAAAGAATTTTCTCCCTTTTTTTAATATAATTTGTTTCTATTTATAAAGATATACATTTATGCTATGTTGTTGAATTATAAACCATTAACTACAATTTGGTGCGTACTTTGTGAACACTTAGTGCGAAGAACAGGAACACTTAGTGAGAGGTTCAGGAATATTTGGTGCGAAGTTCAGGAACATAGGTGCGAATGATTGGAACATTTACCGCCTTCGGACTTCAGGTGCGAAGTTCGGGAACAGTTGTCTCTTATATTATAAGGTATAATTTTATAATAAGGTATAATATGGGTATCATTTCGGTTTGGGAGTAATGGTAAACCCAGGGGCGAGGGTAGGGGAGCATACAGGTGTGGATGCTTCGTAAACCAGGGTAATAAGTTCTGTTACACTTGGGGCAAAAGCAGCAGAAAACTCAGGTAGGATATTACGTAACACTAAATTGCGAAAGTTGAGAACATTTTCTGGCTGAAAAATTTGGAAGTTTCGTTGAAATGGCGTATTTTTGCCCCCAGAACTTAATTTTGGACTAATATGGCTAAGAAAAAAGGTCCTGCTATAGTCAGTAAAACCAACGAGTTGGTACAGTCTATCTCGCAGAACAATGATATTGACTTTATCATGAATCCTATCACGTACACCCAGATACGTGGTAACTTCTCGCTTGTGCAGACCAATCTGATGATTGCCATCATCGCACAGTTGCAGGACCGTATCAAGGAACAGCTCAGCTTTGACAATATGGCCACCCTCTTTAAGCCCGAGGACCTTAGCGGTAATCTGCTCAATTTCGAGATTCCGCTTAAGGAACTTGGCATCAGTCCTAAGAAGTATGGCGAGCTGGAGACCGCCTGCAATACATTGATCAATTTGGATATGTCATATAAGCGGTTTGACGAGAAAGAGGGTATTTGGTATGATGTCATTCAAAATATTTTCCATAGGATAGAATTTCCCAAACTCGAGAAAAATGCCGAAGGCGAGGCGATAGGTTACAAGAGTGGCCAGCGTAGGAAAGGTTATATCCGAATACAGATGGTTGATGAGAGTGCTCGTGAAATTTTGAATTTAAAGAAGGGTTATACACGTCACTTAAGGGGCATCACCCAGCTCTGCCGCAGTCCGCGTACACCTCGCCTTTACATATATCTTAGCGCCTGGCGCAGGATCGGCTCCTGTAATGTCAACTATATTGACCTCAAGGAATTCTTCGGTGTCCTCACTTACAGCAAGGACCATAAGAAAATCATTGATGACCATTACCTCAAGTACGGAGCCTTCCACCGTGATGTGCTGGATCCCGTGCAGCGCGAGATGAAGAAACTTTCCGATGAGGGAAAGGTTGAGTTCTGCTTTGATTACGTACCCGTCTATCCGCGTGGAGTCACCCGAGGGAATCCTGAGAGTATCCGCTTCACCATCATAGAGGGTAGGATGGGGCAGGCTCAGAATCATGAGAACTACCTGGGGCAGGTTCACTCCGATCTTATTACCAAATATCGTTTGCAGCCTATGGAGTGGGCCCGCCTTCAGGAGTTCATCTATGACGGCCTTGACCTACGTGAGGAACTCGCCCGCATAGACAAGCTCATAGAGCAGCACCAGCCGGACAACGTCCATGCCTATGTGACCGAAGTCCTGTACAACTGGCTGCAGAAGCAGCAGAAGCCCCAGGAGCCCAAGTTCGATGTGGCCGAGGAAATCTATGATGATACCCCCGAACGGCCCGTTGTCCAGCCCATGTACCGCGAAAAGTACGCCTGGTGGATGGAACGGGCCAAGGAACGTCTGGGCGAAATGTTCTATAACACCTATATGTCCTGCTGTGACCTCTGGGCCGTCCGTGACAAGAATATCCTCATCGCCGTTCCCAACGACTTTGTCCGCGAACAGTGGGAGGAGCACATCGGCGAAATCAGCAGCTACTTCTACACCGCCTTCGGAACCGATAGGGTAGTGGTGTACATTCAGCAGGACCTCTCGGTGTTCAAGTAAGAAAGCCCCGGGTAGTAACCCGAGGCTTCTTCTTTTAATTCATACAGCTGGTGACACCTAAGCTGGTGGCTATCGCAGTAAGGATAGCGATAATCGTCTGAATGACGAACTTCCAATTTTCCTTTTTCATAATTTTAATGGTTAGCGGTTAGCGAATTTTGGTTTCAAGTTTCAAGTTTCAGGTTTCAAGTAACTTTTTATTCTTCACTCTTGACCTTCGGTCGAGCCTGCTCACGCTCGGGAAAGTTGATGCGAGCATCACTCTCCACTCGCTCAATCGCAGCCTTCATTCTTCATTCTTCATTTAAAAGAGCTGAGCCCGAAGGCCCTAGGCTCAGTTGACTTCGTCTTCTTCTGTCACGACTCGGCTGAATCGAAGCAAGCTTCATTCTGCTCTCGCTGCTCCATCAGTTCTGGCCTTCGTCGTCGCCGCCGCCAGTTCCGCCGGTGTTGGAACCCTCCCCCTCGGGGGAGTTAGGAGAGGGGTTATTCTCGTTATCCTCAACAATTCCATCATCCGTGCTGGTTACACGCTTCACCTCCTTGCCCGTGCGGTCGAAACAGGTGATCTGAACCGCAGTGTCAGCCAACTCCTCACGCAGCTCCGTGTTGGGCGTGAAGATGATACGGCGACTGGTTATGAGGCCCGCCTTTACCTCGTTCACGGTGGCAACACTCTTGGCACGCAGGCCGAATCGCATGGTACCCAATCCCGGGATGGCAACGCTGTGGCCCTCAGTAGCCCATGCCTTGATCACCTCGCCGGCAGCATCCCAGCAAGCCTGCATAACGCCCTTGCTCACACCGCTGCGCAGCGCAGCCTCCTTAATCACCTTGTCCTGTGCCAGCTGAGCATACATCTCAGGCTGCATCACATATCGGTGGGTACCTTCATACT
>JAEEGF010169356.1_pt1 | contig 31441 bp, 19 predicted proteins | sample 9134171 | NCBI WGS metagenome assembly JAEEGF01 (sample SAMN16246542, study PRJNA631951) | gut metagenome | biome: gut microbiome; feature: rumen; material: AP-attached | host: Bos | place: Iran: Karaj | collected 2018-10 | reverse complement strand
TACGGAGACGGAAACGAGGGGCACCGCCTTGTGAGAGGGCAGGATCCATACATTGTTCGACAACAGGGCAACGGGTCCACTTAGAACGATCGGCAGTGAACACGATATCGATGCTGTTCAGTCTGGCGAAATATTCACCATAACGATAGATCTTGTCCGGCAGAGGTCCAGGGTTGCCAACAGGTTCATTGTTGATAGAAGTAAGCACGAAAGGAGCCCATGTACGGTTAGCAATCTTCTCGTAATTCTCATTCGGGTCATACGGGATACTGTTACCACCCGTTGCACTGGACATAGAGTAGTCGTGATAAGCAGTTTGATCCTGGTCAACATAGGTACCAGACCTGATCCAGTTCAACACTGGAGTGACATCCACATCATGGATACCATCAAGCCACTTCTGAGTACTATCCTGGAAAGTAAGTGAAGAGGTGATCATACCGTTGTTCGGAGCCAAAACCTCCTTAGCAATCTTATCACCATTGTTATCGTGAATAGTACCAGTGGTAATGGGGCCAATAGCATACTGCTGATCCACAGTGATAGAGATACCACGGTCGATAAAGAGTTTTTCATCGGCATAAACCGTAATGGTATCACTCTTCAGGGTATCGTTGGTCTCGCAATCTCTTAAATACCAGTGGGAGGCAAGACGAAGAGCAGAGTCACCAATCACAGACTGGTTGGAAGAAACACCATGAGTATAGTGCGGATACAGCGTGTCGAACCACAGCTCGTAGTTGCGTGACTTCACCATCAACGGGTCAATAATCTTCACGGAAAGAGGACCGTAACCCACTTTATAAGTAGGATGATAAACGACCGGGTAGTCGGGGTGACCGAAGCAAACCACCTCAGCGGTATCAGCATTGGTGTTGCTATAGGTAATGTGTTCTTTACCATTTGCAAGGATGACCGTGTTAGCAAGTTTCTTGGTGAAGATTTGATCCACACATTCCTGGGTGAGTTCAATCTCATTGCCACCATTGCCTTGACCGACGAGACGGGTAATTGAAGGCATGTCACCATAGTTAGCTTTCATCACAGTACCGTTCATGATCTGATGAGGAACGGCGGTATAGACTTGGATGTTTTTACGACCTTCGAGGTAAGGAGTCATCTGGCCACGGAGACCATAGAGGTCTGAAGGCTCTTGAGAGTAGGTCAAGAAGTTGTTGTAGGCGTAAGCCACAGCCATATAATAATAGGTCTTGTGGTTAACCAGTGCTGGGCTTTCATTGGAAGAGAACTTATCCTCGGTAATGACAAAGCTATGAGTGATACCACCATCAGCGCCAGAGACCATCAATTGAGGAACGTTGCCGCCAATGTAGTTATCCCACTTATAGTTGACAAGGTTGGTAACCTGGTTCTTAATATCAGCCTGGAACACGAGACGAGCTTTGCTGTTGTCGTTGAGTTCATCAGGACCCACTTCACCATTAACCAGCTGATACACTTTGTAACCCTCGAAACGGTAGTAACGGTCGGCAGGAACTTTGAGTGAATCAGGCTGAGAAGGATCGAATTCCGGAATCTTATCATCGCGCTCAACATAGCCTTCACGATAGTTGTTGGAAATAGGGCTGTTGGAGAGATAGATGATAAACTTCTTGTCAAGCTCACGGATTGTCAAGTCAGGAGCGTTAGGACCATCGATGACTTTGAAGCAGTTGTCAAACAAAGCCTGGCACTTATCGTCAGTGACACGCAGCAGTTCAACAGAAGCCATAGGACCACCTGAAGAGGCACGAGCCCACGGCACACCGAAGGTGATATAGTTAACAGCACCAGGTTTCAGGGTGAAGGGGCCTGCTGACTGCATGAAACGACGGTCATCGGCAGGGTTCTTCTCATTCTCTTCAGTCCAATACTTACCATTGGTGTTGTAGCCACCATTGGGCGGAAGTCCGTGAGTACCCCAGTTACACGGGTCAGTATTACCCGGGAACATGAAGTCGCACTCAGGACCCACAGCAGCATTAGAACCGGTAGGATAACCAGTACCACCGAACATCATCTTGAAACCAGTTCTCCAAACAGACTGGAGCAGCAGGTAGGTCTCAGTAGCATTGTCAGGGTCACCAGTAGGACCATTGGAGTTGTTGTGATAGAGGAAACGGCGCATACCGAAACGCTCATCATCAACAATGCCATTACCAAAGTTCACACCGTTGATTGACTCGTCGCAGATCTGCTCAAACGAGATGGTGTCGCTGGTGACGATAGAATCGCCAGTGGCAGGGTTAAAGGTGCTAGTGGTATTAATCGTGTATCTGAACTTGGGGTTATCGATACCGTCGGCATCCATGTAAGGACCCTGGAAGAAGTCGATACCGACCGCAGGAGGCTGGTTGCCGTAGGCTTCAGGTTCACCAGAACCATCCACAGCGTCACCATTGTAACCATAACCAAGACCACGGGCAACGTCGCAACCGACGTAGTCGTCCTTGGCATAACCCAGGTCAACGTCAGTCCAAGGGCAGAAGAAGGTGTTGGCCAAGGTATAGGTGGAACGGTTGATAATCTCATAGCTGCAGAACGACATGTTATTGATTTCATCGTTCGTGGAGAAAGCAAAAGCTTGGGCGCGAACCTCAAGGCCGATAGCGGCACCATTGGACTCAGTGTGGGAGTTACCTTTATCATTGAACACCCACCACAGGGTCTGGTCGCCTTTCAGCACTTGGTCAACAAGGATAGAACCCTTGATGGTACCCATACGCTCTTCCTCAGCAGTCGGGATTTTGGTATGACACAGTTTGTTTTCAATGTCATAGTACGGATAGTCACCAGCGTAAGGATCATATTCGCCATTACCGTCTCTGTCGAAGAACGGTGCCATATAATGGCTCACACCGGAGATGTTACCACCGCCGACTACATCAGGATGGGCAGGCCAATCCATGATGGACTTAGGGATGGTATAGCCATCTTCAGGTTCCACAAAAACACCAGAGACCGGGTCGCAGTGCATCAAGAACTGATCCACTTCATCACGGGTAATTCTGAAGATCTGGTCCCAAGCGGCGCAAGTTTCTTCATCGATAGAAGCACCCACGATATTCAGAGGGCCAGTCCAGAAGTCATTACCATCTTGACGGAAACGCACGGCTGCGCACTTCAGCTGGCCGTTGACGTCGGTACCAGCAATCCAAAGTGAACCAGCGTAAAGAGAAGTAGCGGAACCGTTAGCGGGGATGTAGTATTGGGAGCCGATACCACCGGGGAGGTCCCACCACATATCACCGCCCGCATTGATACGGGTCTTAACATTGTTGATATTCAACCACTCGAATGCTGAGGAGGGTGAACATCCGGCTGTTGTCTGTTTCAAATTGCGATTGCCATTTTCAGGCTTGCCTTTGAACATTTCAGCCTTTACGGAATTTGCGACACCTGCTACGAGGAGTGCAACAAACAATAAACGTAGTGTATTTTTCATAGCATCTGTATTTATTCGTTAAGATTACGCCTCATCGATTAGAAGTTAAAGCTTGCTCCAATTTTAATTTGGCGAGGAGTTGAGTAAGCACCGCCATTATTCACGAAGATCTGATACATTTGGATAAATGCCTCAGGATCGATTTGGGTGTGGATTTGGCTTTGATACTTCGGAGAGGTGAGGTATCCGTCATCGTCCGGGGCGCCAGTTGCATTATAAACCGAGAGGATGTTTTTAGCATTCAGAAGGTTGGTGAAGTTGACGTACACGTTGAAGAAGACCTCACGGCCTTGTTTTCCTTCCTTGTTGCCACCGAGGGTGAGGTAGAAGTCCTTGTCCACACGGAGGTCAATCTTGAAGGAAGCAGGCATTCTGGAGCCGAAGTAGCTACCAGCGAGGAGGTAGTTGCCGCCAGACAGCGGAGAAACCACGGTACGTGATGCGGTATAAGGCGTACCAGAACCACCGGTCAGCGTCATAGAGGCACCAGCATTGGCGAGCAATTGGATAGGTGCTTTCTCTGACTTCTCACGTTTGATAACGGGGCCGTCATATTTCTTGCCTGAGCCGAAACGATAGTCGAGGTTAAGACTGAAGTTATGACGACGGTCAACGCTGGTCGGGAAGGTGGATCTCAAGTTCGGCACACCGGCGTTAATCAAAGCGGCGGCGGTAGAGGTGGAAGCACCAGTCATGTTAGCATACTGCAAGGTATAGCTGGCACGGACACGGACGTTCTTGGTTCTACGAAGGTCATATTCAGCAGTGATACCCTTGACGGTACCGAAGTCGAGGTTGCTGAAGGAGGAGTAGTCCTTAGGATAAGCACCCGTCAGACGGTACATCTGGATCATGTTACGAATTTCGTTATAGTAAGCAGTGATCGTCAATGATGAAGTGTTGGTCAGCTTCTGGGTGAAACCGAGTTCATAGTCGATGGTCTGCATCGGCTTGAGGTTCGGGTTGGCCAGGGTACCTGACACATCATTGAAGTAATAGTAATTCAGGGGGCTCATGAAGAATGAGCTGGTAGGACGTTGGGTCAGCACATCGTAGTGGGCGAAGAACAAGGCCTCATCCGAAATCGGGAAGGAGAAGGAGATACGAGGCATGAAGCTCCATTGCGGCTCGTAATCCTCAAAGGACTTCATATCCACACGCTGCTGTGAGGCGTCTTTAATCCAGGGGGAGATACCTGAACCTTTGTCGAGGACTTTGGGTGAGGAGATCTCAGCACCGACCTCGTTGTACCAGGTGGTTCCGTTACGATAACCAACGATTTCATTGATATCGCTGATCTTGTTGACATACATCGCGAAGTCATCACCCATGGTGCTGGGGATGGTCGCATTCGGAAGTTTCTCTTGGAGTGAGGTGTTCGTTCTGAAGTCACCAACGGTATAGTAGTCATAGAGGATAAACGGATCTTTCAACACATATTGGTTAGCGTCGAAACGGTCGGCACGCAGACCGATTTGGAAGATCAGGTCTTTGAAGGCGAACTTATCCTGGATGTAACCGGCAGTGTAGATAGGCTGGCTGGAGCCGACAGGACGAGTGAAGTAGGTTCTTCCAAGGGCATCGGTAGCCGTCTCAGTGAAGAAGTCTTCCAAGGTCGGGCGTTCACCCCAGGAGTGTTTCTTGCCGTCGTAGGTGTAGCCATAGTAGCTCACATAGAAGCTACCGTCGCGGGTGAGCTCATCAGGAGCGAACATGCTGATGTCGAGGCCTCCGTTGACATAACCTTTCTTGAGGTTGCCTTGTGGATCATAGTACATGATGGAATGATCGCTGAAGTCATAGGAGTCCATAAGGATGTATTCAGTGCCTTTGAGATCAAGGCCCATGGCTTTACGGAGGTTGATGTCGAAGACATATTGAGCGTTGCCGTCATAGAGTCTGTTGAACCAAACGGTATCGACATAACCGTCATTGCTGTGAGCGTAGGGGTTGGCGACATCCAACTGTGAGATATGGGCATTGGCCAGGTTTCTCATCAACAGCCAGTAGTTGGTGGAATAGCCCATATAGCTGGAGTTACGTTGCTCATATTGGAAACCGAGTTTGATTTCATGGGAGCTTTCACCCTTGCCGATGGTCATGGAGGCGTTGACGTTCATAGCGATCTGGTCGCTCAAGCTCTTGTTATAGCCTGTCATCAAGGTGCCAGGGACAGCGAACATCTGGTAGATAGGATCTGGAGAGTCACCGTTCAGCAAGCCCTTGCCGAGTTGGATATTGTCGAAGTTATCATAGAACCCGGGTGCTCCGTATGACTGGTAGAGGTCATAGTAGTGCTCGGTATATTTTGCCAGCAGCGGGTTGAACTCAGAGGCATAGAAATCGACGAGAGTGTCATAGTCCCAGGAGTTGAGCACCCACACGTTGCTGAAGTTTTGCAGGTTGGCGGTGTCACCATCGACAGCGACTCCGGAGTAATTACCCAGTTCGAAGGTAGGAGTCTTGTGGGTGATGTAACGACCGAGGTTACCGTAAGCGAAGATGTTATCCCAGAGGTCGGGGTCGCCGTCTTCGCCGGTGGAACGGGTGTAGTCTGCTTGGATGCTGTAGTAGAAGTTACGGATCAGCGAGGTGCTTTCAGGAGCCGTGGGGAAACGCTGGGTGAACTTGATATATCCACGGGTGGTTCCCGACTTGCTGATGCCGTTCTTCGCCGTATTGAAGAATGAATACGAGCTGGCGAAGTCATGACCTTTGTAACGATAGAACGAACCGCCGAGGGTCAAGTTGATGGTCTCGGTGGTACGGACGTTGATGTTACCGGAGAGGTTGATGGAGTAACTGCTTGAATTGGTAGAGAACTTGGAGTGCACCAAGTCGGATCTCTTGGTGAAGGAGGCCAGCTGATAGGTGCTGTTTCCGATACCTGAGAGGACGAGGGGGGTCTCTTCGATACGTTTCTGCCAATCCTCGGTCGCGGTGTAGAAACCGGTGGCGGAGAGGGCACCTACTCTGTGGTAGGTGAGGTCACCTGCGAGGAAGAAGCCGAGAAGAGCGGTCTCCATGTTCTTGCCCTTGATGAGAGGTCCCTGGACGTTGAAGCCCAGACGGTCGTGGCCATAGCCCTCGACAGAGCCTTCAAGTTCCAAGCCGAAGCCGAAGGTACGGCTGGGGCCCTTGGTGGTCAAGTTGATGATACCACCCATGGCGTCACCGTACATGGCGGGGGTACCACCCAAGATGACGTCCACCTGGTCGATGGCGCTTTGAGGCACACTGGCACTACCGATAACCTTCACACCGTCGATATAGTACACGGCACTCTCACGAGAACCACGCACACTACCGACCTCACCGTCAACGGAGACGACGCCACCCACAGTGGAGGCAACGCCGGATGCGGTACGGTTTGGCAATTTCGCAATTTCCTCTGCCGTGATGGACGCACCAGAAGTGGTGTTGTCCTTCGAGATCAGAGGCACTTCGTAATCAATGACGGTGACCTCAGTCAAACTGATGGCACCACTCGTCATCTTAATGTTCCAATCGGTGATCTTGTTGGCAGGAATAATAATGCCGTTCAAGACATAATTGTTGTAGCCAACGAAAGTCGCCTTCAAATCATACGTTCCCGGAGGAATCGGGTTGATGTCATAGTTACCATCGAAATCCGAAGTGGCACCGCCAACCATCGTACCTCCTTTTTCAAGGACGATGTTTGCGAATGACACGGGCTCACCCGTTTCATCGGTAACCTTTCCTTTCAGTCGCCCTGTCTGCGCGAGAGCCAACGTACAAGTGGCTAACACAATCGCTAGGGTCATTAGTAAATTTCTAAACATACCTTGTAATTTTATGTAATACTGCTTTTAGTGCATTAAAAAGACTCCAAAATTATAAACTTTTTGCAAAGCTCACAAGAAAAATTCGCTTTTCCAACTATTTTTTTACTCATAAAATTTTTAACATTTCTTGAACACTATGAAAATTAAGCTGTTAAGATATCGACAGCAGGTTCTTCAATTACGCCTCAAATGCCGATTCAATTGCCTGGCTCGCTTTCGATCCTCACGAATCATTTTTTTTGTCTTAGGTGCTTGATGCTTGTAATGCGCCGCCTTGGCCTTTTTATATTCACGGCGCGCCTGTGCCTCTTGTCGCTCCGCCGCCCGCTCCGCCTTCCGGATGGCACGACTGGAACGAGTGGTCTTGCAAGCACTGCAAAACAGCACAACGACACCTATTAATATAATATACCTCAAAGCCTTCTTCCGAAACCTCTTCATAGTGATGAATATTTTGCGCAAAAATAAGAATCTTTTGCGATTACCCAATGATTTGGCAAAAAACTGTAACTTTGCGACATGAAAAAAATGATTTTGATAGGACTTCTTCTCATCGCCATACCCCTGTTTCATGGCTGCAAGGAACCCATGGTAAGTCCCTATTATCCAAACGCCATCATCAACTTCACCATCTATCCTAATGAGATTCATTATCACGACCTAAACACGGTGAGTGGCTGGATGTATCTCACCTCCGACTATGAAAGCACAAGCCGAGGCATCATCGTGTACCGTCTTTCTGAATATGAATTCATAGCCTACGACCGTCTTCCTCCCAACGAGCCAAACGCCTGCTGCGACGCCCAAGGAAACTGCACGCGATTGGTGGTGGAGTTTCCCTACGTGGTTGATCATTGCAACAACGCATATTACAACATCATTAACGGCGAAATCATCATCAGCGAATCACTTGACATGGTTCCTGATTTCCCCACTGACAGCGTCATTTATCCGTTAATCCAATATCACACCAGCTATAACGGCAATGAATTACACATCTACAATTAATCATTTAATTCAATGATTATTAGATAGATAAAAACATTTTGTTGGTTCCAATCGAAATAATGGAAACGATTTTTTCTTCGTAATCCGAGCCAAGGATGTACTTTCGCAGTGGTATTTGTAACCACTGCTTTTAGTTTTTACTGCTCATAATCGTCCATGATATCCGTTTGACGGCGAATGGAAGCTTGGTGGATAGCTTCAAAGATGCCCGCGACGAGGTCTGGCGACAATCCTAGATCCTCTCCCACCGCGACATGGTCGGAGAGGATTTTTTTCCATCGGTCCATCTGCACCACCGTGATGTTGTTCTTCTTTTTGTACTCGCCGATACGGGCGCTGACTTCCATGCGTCGCGCGATGAGCTGAAGGATCTCGCTGTCGATGTCATCGATTTCCCCACGAAGGCTGGCAAGGTCGCGTTCCACATCGACGGAGCTATGGGAACGAATGATGAGACTGTCGAGCAAACCTCTCAGGGCTTCAGGGGTGATCTGTTGGCGCGCATCGGTCAACGCCTCCTGGGGACGGATGTGGCATTCAATCATCAAGCCATCGGTGGCAAGGTCCAAGGCTTTCTGAGCCGTGGCCTGAAGCAGCTCGGTACAACCACAGATATGGCTGATGTCGGTAATCACCGGCACATCGAGCAACCTCTTCAGTTCGATGGGAATCTCCCACATCGGATAGTTGCGGTAAGGTGACTCCTTATAATAAGAGAAGCCGCGATGGATGGCTGACAGATGAGTCAGCCCCGCTTTTTGAAAACGCTCGAAAGCGCCAATCCAGAGTTTCAAGTCGGACGAGACGGGGTTCTTGATAAACACAGGGACATCCATCCCTTGCAAGGCATCGGCCAGCTGCTGCACCGAGAAGGGATTGACCACGGTACGAGCGCCAATCCAGAGGGCATCGACCTCATAACGCAAAGCAAGTTCGACATGTTCAGGAGTTGCCACCTCGGTGGCAGTGGGTAACCCCGTCTCCTTTTTGGCTTGAAGAAGCCATCTAAGGCCTTCGACACCTCGGCCCTCGAAGGCATCGGGGCGGGTACGCGGTTTCCAGATCCCACCGCGTAAAAGCTTCACCTCGGGGAACGCAGCCAAGGCACGCGCGGTGGCGAGAATCTGAGACTCACTCTCCACACTGCAAGGGCCGGCGATAATAAATGGATATTTCATAGTTGCAAATATACGTCATTTTTATTCGTTCATGATTTTTTTTCGTAACTTTGCACATTATTAACCTCCTCCCCCTTAGGGGGAAAAAATATTATATCGTGAAAAGAGTAGAAATCAAGCAAGCCTTGCAGATGCAGGCTTCGGAAGAAGAGATTACAGTAATGGGCTGGGTGCGCAACAAGCGCGGCAGCAAAAACGTGGCGTTCATCGCCTTGAACGACGGATCGACCATCAACAACCTGCAATTGGTCATTGACCTGAACGTCATCCCTGAAGAAAAGCTGGCGCTCATGCACGCTGGGGCCTCTTTATGGGCCAAAGGCGTTCTGGTAGCCTCGATGGGCAGCGGTCAGGCCGTGGAGCTCTCCGTGAAGGAGATCGGGCTTTTCGGTCCCGCCAATCCTGATGAATATCCTCTGCAACCCAAGAAACACTCGTTGGAGTTCCTCCGCGACATCGCCCATCTGCGTTTCCGCACCAACACCTTCGGCGCTGTGATGCGTCTGCGCCACGCCATGGTGTTCGCCATCCATAAGTTCTTCACCGAGCGGGGCTTCTACAACATCCACACTCCCCTCATCACTGCCTCTGACTGTGAAGGTGCCGGCGAGATGTTCCAGGTCACCACACTCGACCTGAACAACCCACCTCGCGACGAGCAGGGTAACATCGACTATAAGCAGGACTTCTTCGGCAAGTCCACCAACCTCACCGTCTCCGGACAACTGGAAGGCGAGCTGGCTGCCACGGCATTGGGCAAGATCTATACCTTCGGCCCCACTTTCCGTGCCGAGAACTCCAATACTACTCGTCACCTGGCCGAGTTCTGGATGATTGAACCTGAGATGGCCTTTTACGACATCAACGACAACATGGACCTCGCCGAGGAAATGTTGAAATACCTGATCCAATATGCCTTGGACAACAACATGGACGACCTCCAATTCCTCAGCAAGCGCCTCCAAGACGAGGAGAAAGGCAAGAAAGAGGAAGACAAATCCATGGAACTCATCAGCAAGCTCCATTTCGTGCTTGAGCATGAGTTTGTGCGTTTGACCTATACCGAGGCCATCGACATTCTGCGCAACTCTAACTACAACAAGAAAGGCAAGTTCCAATATCCCGTCACAGGATGGGGCATTGACTTGCAGTCGGAACACGAGCGTTACCTTGTGGAGAAACACTTCCAGAAGCCTGTCATCCTGACGGACTATCCGAAGGAGATCAAGGCCTTCTACATGAAACAGAATGAAGATGGCAAGACCGTCCGCGCCATGGACGTGCTATTCCCCGGCATCGGCGAGATCATCGGAGGCTCGGAACGCGAGACCGATATCAACAAGATCCTCGAACGCATGCACGAAGTAGGCATCCCCGAGGAGTCGATGAACTGGTACCTCGACAGCCGTCGTTTCGGCTCCGTGCCACACTCCGGCTACGGCCTCGGCTTTGAACGTCTGCTGCTCTTCATCACCGGCATGACTAACATCCGTGACGTCATCCCCTTCCCAAGAACCCCGAAAAACTGCCTTTATTAATTAATAGATAGGAGTGAGGAACAACCTCTTAGCTGTTTCTCACTCCTAACCTCCCGAATAATCCTCACTCCTCACTCCTAACTCCAAAGAAAATGAGCGATCAAAAGTTAACACAGATTCAACGCCAAGAGCTGAAGCTGTCACCACAACAGATTCAGCTGATGAAGCTGTTACAACTCCCCTTGATGGAACTGGAACAGCGCATCAAAGAAGAGATTGAGGCTAACCCCGCCCTCGACGACAACGAGAATCCCGACGAAAACGAACCCCTCACCGAGGATGAGGGTATGCCCAGCGACAGCGACAACCCTAACGACAATGATGACAACGGTGAGAACGATGACTATAACGACGACGAAATCACCATCAACAAAGACGAGGAGTTCGACTTGAACGACTATCTGCCCGACGAGGACGAATACGACTACGCCTACAAGCTGCAAGCCAACAACCACAGCCGCGACGACGAGGAGTATCAGGCCCCCATCACCCACGAAGAGTCGTTCCAAGATTATCTGATCCAACAATTGGGGTACCATGAACTAACCGAAGAAGAAGAAATCATCGGCGAGACCATCATTGGAAACCTCGACGACAACGGATACCTGAGCCGACCCATCACCAATATCGTTGATGACCTGTTGTTCACCATGAACCTGGAAACCACCGAAGAGGAGGTGCGCAAAGTGTTGAATGTCGTTCAGCAACTCGACCCGCCAGGCATTGGCGCCACCGACTTGCAGGAATGTCTGCTCATCCAGCTTCAACGACTTCAAGATGAGAACCGTTTCAACGACTATTCGCTCAGCATCACCATCATCAAGGATTATTTCGAGGAGTTCACCAAGAAACACTACGACAAGATTGCCAAAAAAACGGGTGCTAACAACCGACAGCTGAAGGCTGCGTTGGATGAAATCCTCAAACTCAACCCGAAACCTGGCGACACCTCCACATCTGGTGCAAGAGTCAGCCATTATATCACCCCCGACTTCTTCATCTCCATCAAAGACGGCACCCTGGACCTCTCGTTAGATGGACGCAACAGTCCCGACCTGAAAGTCAACAAACAATATGTGAGGATGCTCGACGACTTCTCGAAGACCAAGGCCTCACGGAGCCAGCAGGAGGCCGTGCAGTTCGTCAAACAGAAGATCGACAGCGCGAAATGGTTCATCGACGCCATCAAACAACGTCAGCATACCCTTTACATCACCATGAGAGCCATCATGGACATGCAACAGGAATATTTCCTCACCGGCGATGACACCAAGCTGAAACCCATGATCTTGAAAGACATCGCCGAGAAGGTGGGATTGGACATCTCCACCATCTCAAGAGTGGCCAACAGCAAGTACGTGCAGACCCCATACGGCACCTTCCTGCTGAAGACTTTCTTCAGCGAAGGCATCACCAACGAGGAAGGCGAAGAGGTCTCGACCCGTGAGATCAAGAAAATCATGCAGGACTGCATCGAAGAAGAGGACAAGCGCAAGCCCATGACCGACGAGGAGCTGATGATCGTCCTGAAAGACAAAGGCTACCCTATCGCCCGCCGTACCGTCGCAAAATACCGCGAACAGCTCGGCATCCCCGTAGCGCGGCTGAGAAAAGAGTTATAAGAATTGAGAATTGAGAGTTGAGAGTTGAGAATTTTTTCCGATAGGCAACTCTCAATTCTCAATTAAACAGGTCCAGTTCTCCGGTTTTGGAGATTCGGGTTTTACCTAAGTGTTTATAAGCGATTTCGGTGCATTCACGGCCACGTGGGGTGCGCATGAGATAACCTTCCTGGATGAGGAAAGGCTCATACACCTCCTCGATGGTGCCTGGGTCCTCGCCTACTGCCGTGGCGATGGTGTTGACACCGACAGGACCACCTTTGAACTTATCGATGATAGTACACAAAATCTTATTGTCCATGACATCCAAGCCATGTTCATCGACATTCAAAGCTGAGAGGCCGACGCGTGCGATCTCCACGTTGATGCGTCCATCACCCTGGATCTGGGCGAAGTCGCGCACCCGGCGCAGCAACAAGTTGGCGATACGCGGGGTGCCTCGGCTACGACGGGCGATCTCGTAGGCAGCGGTGTCGTCGATAGGCACCCTTAAGATACCTGCGGAACGTTTCACGATACCAGCCAAGGTCTTCGCATCATAATATTCCAGACGAAGGTTGATGCCAAAGCGGGAACGCAACGGAGCCGTCAGCAGTCCCGAACGGGTGGTGGCACCGATCAGCGTGAAAGGATTCAAGGCAATCTGGATGCTGCGGGCATTGGGACCTGACTCAATCATGATGTCGATCCGGTAGTCCTCCATAGCTGAATACAGATACTCCTCCACCACGGGGCTCAGACGATGGATCTCATCGATAAATAGCACATCATTGGGTTCCAGTCCTGTCAACAGTCCCGCAAGGTTACCCGGCTTGTCAAGCACCGGACCCGAGGTCATCTTCATGTTGACACCCAGTTCATGGGCGATGATATGCGACAAAGTGGTCTTGCCTAACCCAGGAGGGCCATGAAGCAAGGTATGGTCCAAGGCCTCGCCGCGTTGCGCCGCCGCTTTGACGAAGACACGGAGGTTGTCAACCACCTGTTTCTGTCCGGCAAAGCTGCTGAACGCGTCAGGACGCAACACATTTTCCAGGTCTTTTTCAGCCTTGGAGAGATGGGAACTGTTAGCATCGAGATTACTATTCATCGCTTTTTCTTTCTGGGCTACAAAAATAAGAAAAAAGATTTGTAATTTAGCAGCCCGAAAAGAGATACAAGAAAAATGAGGAGAATTTTGTTTATGGCTCTCTTAGCCATCCTTGCCACCAGTGTTTATGGGCAAAAGAAAGGGACACTGAATGTTGACCAAGACAGCCGCGTCGAGAGGCTTATGAAGAAACAACGTGACGTGTATGCGGCGAACAACACGATGAATGGCTACCGCGTGCAGATTTTCATGGAGATCGGCAACGAAGCCATCCGTCATGCCGAGTCCATGAAACGCAAATTCACCGAGGCCTTCCCTGAACTACCCGTTTACCTCTCTTACGACCAGCCTTATTATCGGTTAAGGGTGGGCGACTTCCGCAACCGCGTGGAAGCCGAGAAATACATGAGGCTGATCAAACCCAAGTTCAGCCTGGCTTTTGTCACCGCCGACATCATCAACCCGCCCAAGGCCTTGCCGGAAGTTACTCTTGAAGAGTTGTTCGAGGACGAAGGAGAAGAAACTTTCGACGAAGAGTAAGGGAGTGAGAGGTTAGACGTTAAAGGTTAGAGGGCTCCTTCAGAATTATGGCCTTTTACCTTTTACTTCTTAGCATTCTGAATCTCGTTGAGGATGAGACCTGCGAGACGGCTGGTGCCAACACGGAAGAGATTCGGGTTAAGCCATGGTTCGCCAAGGATATGTTTCACTAAATAATAATAGGTGAGTGCGTCCTCTGGGGTCTTCATGCCACCTGCGGGTTTGAATCCGACCCTGATGCCTGTGGCATCATAGTATTCCTTGATGGTGTCTATCATGATGATGGCGGCCAACGGTGTGGCTGCTACTGGCACCTTACCCGTGGAGGTCTTGATGAAGTCAGCTCCAGCGAGGATGGCCAGTTCAGAGGCCTTGCGGATGTTCTCCACAGTCTTCAGCTCACCAGTCTCAAGGATGACTTTTAAGTGGGCCTTTTCACCGCAAGTCGCTTTGATGGTCTTGATTTCGTCGAAGACCTCGTCGTAGCGACCTGCGAGGAAAGTGCCGCGCGAGATGACCATATCCACCTCGTCAGCACCCTCATTCACGCAGTACTCCACCTCTTTCACCTTGAGGTCGAAAGGCATCTGCCCCGAGGGGAAGCAACAAGCCACCGTAGCCACACGGATGCCACTACCCTTCAGCAATTCCTTGGCTTGACGCACAAAGGGACTGTAGATGCAGATGGCAGGCACGGAGAGATGCGGATTTTGTTTCGGGAAGTCAAGAGCCTTGGCACAGAAGTCGCTTATCTTTTCAGCATTGTCAAAGGCTTCCAAGGTGGTGAAGTCGATGCTTTGGAAGATGGTGCGCAGGGCTTCCATTTCGTTATCGTGTTTCTTCTCGATGTTGATGATTTGCGCAATGCGCTCGTTAAGAGCGGCTTCGCTATGGGTGTAGGGTTGGAATTTCATGATGATAAATGTTGATGTTGCAAAGATAACAAAAAACTCCTACTTTTGTAAAAAATTTTCGTCATGACCTTCAGCGAGAAACTGCACATCTTCTGTTCTATCCCCAAGACTTTGAGGTTCAACTTCCATTATTTTCCTTTCAAGACGGCTGTCAGATGCCCTGTCATCGTTTCAAGAAGGGTGTATTTGAGGGAACTCCACGGAAAAGTGACATTACCCGAGAACGCCGAGACCGCCAGTGTGAAGATTGGCTTCGGTGATGTGGGGCATTACGACCGCAAACGCTCGAGGAGCATCTGGCAGGTGAGCGGCGAAGTCGATTTCAAAGGCAAGGCCTCCATCGGGCACGGCTCAAAGATTTCCGTGAGAGGCAAGCTAGAGTTGGGCAACAAATTCAACATCACGGCGGAGAGTACCGTGGTGTGCGCAAAAGAAATCAAGTTTGGCGAGGATTGTCTGCTAAGCTGGGATGTGCTGGTGATGGATACCGACGAGCACCCGATTTACAATAAGGAGCGGGAACGCATCAACGAAGACCGCCCCATCACGGTAGGAAACCACGTGTGGGTTGGCTGCAAATGCCTTCTGCTAAAAGGAGCCGTGTTGCCTGACAACACCGTGTTGGCAGCGGGAACACAACTCAGGACTGCCTTCCAAGGCGAGGAACAAATCATCGGCGGCAACCCACCGTCAATCCTGAAACGGGAAGTCCACTGGACCCACTAACGGCGAATGGATTGATCGGCGAATTTGGCGAATTTTTTGGGAGGTCGGCGAATTTGGCGAATTAAGCGAATTAAAAATTAGCCAAATTCGCTTAATTCGCCGTTTAATAATTCGCCGTTTAATAATTCGCCGATTAGAGGCTGTCGATGACGGAGCAGAGGTTTTGGAAGATCACCGGGATTTCGCCGACACCGTTCACGGGGTAAAGCGTGCCGCTGCCATGATAATAATCCAAGACAGGTTTGGTCTTAGCTTCATATTCCACAAAGCGGTGCTTGATGGAGTCGATGTTATCATCAGCACGTCCGCTGACCTTGCCACGTTCCAACATACGTTCAATAAGGAGGTTCTCAGGCACATCAAGACTCAGCACACCGGTGAGGGCTATGCCATATTTCTTCATCATCTCGTCAAGAATCTCAGCCTGCCTCACGGTACGCGGATAGCCGTCGAAGAGAAAACCCGGAGAAGTGAGATTCTCGGAGAGTTTTTTCTCGATGATGGCAGCGACAATCTCATCGGAGACGAGACCTCCTTGGCTGATGATTCCCTTCACTTGAAGTCCAAGCTCGGTTTCGGCGGCGATCTCCTCACGCAGAATCTCGCCAGTGGAAATATAGGTTAATTGATATTTTTCGCGAAGGAACTGCGATTGGGTCCCTTTGCCGGCTCCTGGAGGACCGAAGAGGATAATGTTCAGCATATTGATATTATTTGTAATGAGTTGACAAAGATAAGCATTTCCTAAATACAGCACAAAAAAAATATCATAAGATAAATTATTGTCAACTAAAACATTAATCTTATAATCTATGTTTGAGATTTTTTTTATAAAAATTAATTGATTTTATTTTCTATTATTTATAGAATTAATTATACCTTTGCAAGGTAATTCCATAATAATAATAACATGTTTGATTTGAAAAACGCTAAATTAGAAGACTTTGAAATCATCAAAGCCAGACCCCACAACCCGAACAAAAAAGCACGATGTACTTTTTATAGCATAAAGCAAGGCACCCATAAGCCAAGACGAAAAGCGTACCGTATAACAAATCTTCCAAAAGGTTTTTTCGATGGACACATTCAAAAAGGAATACACAGATTTGGCTGAGGCAATTGGTTTGTGATCACATCACCTTATAAATATCAGGGAGGTTACGGCCTTGCTGGTCATAGTCGAGGCCGTAGCCGACGATGAATTCATTGTCGATATCCATGGCTTTGTAGTCGATGGGATAATCATACTGGAATGATTTCGGCTTGAAGAACAGGGTGGCGATACGCACATCCACGGCGTTCAAATGGCGAAGCTTCTCCAAAGTGTATTTCATGGTGTGACCCGTATCGACGATATCCTCCACCACCACCACATGACGGCCTTCGAGAGAGTGGTCCAAGCCGATTAGCTCACGCACCACGTTAGTGGTTTCCGTCCCTGAATAAGAGGACAATTTCACAAAGGAAATCTCGCAAGGGATGGTGAGGCGTTTGAAGAGCTCGGATGCAAACATGAAGGCACCATTGAGCACCACCAAAAACAACGGGTTTTTACCAGCCATATCTTTATTGATCTGAGAAGCCACAGTTTGAATGGCGTTTTCGATTTTCTCCTGCGGGATGTAAATGGAGAATTCCTTGTCTAAGACTTTTACCGTTTTCATGAGCTGCTATTTTGAAAACACAAAAATAAGAAATTCCCTGGTTATTGAAACAGAAAAAAAACTATTTTTGCTCAATTCTAAATTTTCAATCACCATGTCTCCAATAGTAAGCATCATCATGGGAAGCACCTCTGACCTTCCCGTTCTCGAGAAAGCCGCACAGTTTTTCGACGAAATGGAAATCCCTTTTGAAATGAACGCGTTGAGTGCCCACCGCACGCCACAGGAGGTGGAGCGGTTTGCCCGTGAGGCAAAGGGCCGCGGCATCAAGGTGATCATCGCCGCTGCCGGTATGGCTGCCGCCCTGCCCGGTGTCATCGCTGCCAACACCACTTTGCCCGTCATCGGCGTGCCGGTGAAAGGCATGCTCGACGGACTCGACGCCATGCTTTCAATCATCCAGATGCCCCCTGGCATCCCAGTGGCCACCGTAGGTGTCAACGGAGCCTTGAACGCCGCCATCTTGGCCGCGGAGATGCTCGCCCTGAGCGACAAGGATATCGCCGAGAAAGTGGCCAACTACAAAGAGAATCTGAAAAACAAGATCACCAAAGCCAACGCAGAGCTCAAGGAGGTCTGCTATAAGTATAAGACGAATTAGTATAAGAAAGTCACCAGGGTTCCCCAAAGCCTTCTCATCAAATCTTTCGAATCATCATCAAGCCATCACGGATGGGCAGCAAAACGTTCTCCACACGAGGGTCGTTCTGAACCTGGTCGTTGAAGGCTTGCAGCGCTTGCGTATCACGCTCTTTGGCTTGGGCATTAAGAACCTTGCCGTCCCATAACACATTGTCAGCCAGAATAAAACCGCCTGACACCACCTTATCGATCACCAAATCGAAATACTTGGAGTAACTGATTTTGTCAGCATCAATAAAAACCAAATCGAAGGTGTCAGGCAAAGTGGGGATCACCGTTTTGGCATCGCCGATCATCAACGCTACCCGATTCTCAACCCGAGCCTTTGAAAGATAGCGACGGATGACACCCTCGTATTCCTCATCAGCTTCAATGGTGACAAGCCTTCCTCCCTCAGGCAAGCCTCTCGCAATGCAGATAGAGGCGAAACCCGTATAGGTGCCGATTTCGAGCACCCTTTTCGGCTTCAGCATCTGGCAGAGGAACTGCAATAGCCTCCCTTGCACCGGCCCCGACATCATGCGGGGATTCATCTGATGGAGAAACGTGTCACGATACAATTCAGCCAACACCTCATCCATGGGGGTGGTGTGTTGTTCCAAGTATTCATCCAAGCGTTGACTCCAGTCGTTCATCATTTCGCGCCTCTGAAAATCAACGTTGAGAGCTGGTCACGGTCGAACACCAGGTTGGCTTCCTCCATCAAGTCCTCCGCTGTGATTACCTCGATGGTATGGATGATATCGGGCACTGACTCGATAGGCTCATTCATGAGCATGGAGCGGGTAATGGCAAGTAACTCACTCATCCCCGACTCCCGGCCAAGGGCCAGCTGACCCACCAGCTGCTGTTTGGCGTGATGCAGCTGCATGGTACCCATCTTCTGGTTGCGCAACTTGTCGAGTTCCTTGTACACCAACCCGACCGCCTTGTCGAGGGAGTCAGGATCCACGCCCATATAGACACTGAACAAACCGGTGTCGGAATAGGCGTTGTATTGGGACTCGATGGTATAGGCAAAGCCATATTTCTCACGGATGTTCAAGCTGAGACGAGAGTTCATGGCAGGTCCGCCGAGGATGTTGTTAAGCAGCACCATGGTGCGTTTCTTGGGATGGGTAAACTCAGGGGCGAGCCCTCCTATCATACAATGGCTGAGATGGTTTTCTCTTTCCATGGCCTGTTGCCGAGGTGCATACGAAACGAAAGCTTGTCTCCTTGTGGGGACGAGATGCGCGGGATACTGACCGAAAAAACGCACGGCCATCCGCTCGAAATCCCTGAAGCTGATGTCGCCAATGGTTGCCAGCACCATCGAGTCGGTGCTATAATTTTCATTGAAAAAAGCCAGAAGGTCATCACGATGGAACCCCTTCACCAAATCAACCGTTCCCAAGATATTGCGACCGAGGGGATGATCCTTGAACATCATGTCCTCGAACACGTCATAAATCTCCTCCGAGGGCATGTCGAGGTAGGAGTTGATTTCATCGAGGACCACCTCTTTTTCTTTCTCCAGCTCGTTTTCTGGGAAAGTTGCCTGAAAAGCGATATCCGAGAGCAAGTCCATGGCACGATGATAATAGGTGTTCAGGAAAGAAGCCTGCAAGCAAGTCTCTTCCTTGGTGGTGAAGGCATTCAAGTCGCCTCCCACGTTGTCGAGGCAACTCAGGATATGATAAGGTTTGCGTTTCTGGGTGCCTTTGAAGACGGTGTGCTCAATAAAATGAGCCATGCCATTCTGTTCCTCACGCTCGTCACGTGAGCCAGTGCCCACGACCAACACCAAATGGGCAATCTCCCCTTTCTTCTGCCGATGCAACAGACGGATGCCGTTCGGCAAAGTAGATATGTTATATTGTTCGGTTTCCATAACTTTAAAAAAACGCGGCAAAGGTACGAACTTATTACAAACTTTTAGTATCTTTGCGAGTTTAACTGCGTTTTCAAAACCGCATTTGTTTCTACCAGCCATGAGAAAAACGACCCTTCTTTTATTCCTCTTCATACTCAGCCTACAACCTGTGTTCTCGCAAGCAAAGCTAAGGAACATCGCCAAAGACGTGGTGCCCACCACCATGTTCCAGGTCACCTACGCCGCGCAATTCACCGGCCTTGACACGAAATCCACATTCGGTTTCACCAACACCATCGGTGGCAGTGTGATTTACAAGACCCAAGGCAACTGGTTATTGACGGCCAACGGCAACTTCATCTTTGGCAACCAGCTGAAAGGCTCCCGTATTGACATCTTCGGAGAGGGCATCACCACCACGACGGGTGAAATCATCGGCGGTGGCGGCTTGTTCACCTCGTTAGCCACCTTCCAGCGAGGCCTGCATTTTCAGGTAGAGGTCGGCAAGCTGTTTCCCGTGCATCCCAATCCCAACAGCGGCATCTTTGTTCAAGGCGGCATCGGATACCTGCGCAACCGCATCCGTGTTGACTATCAGATCGAGGCCTTGAACCCACCCTATCAGCTCTTCAAAGACTACCAATATGGATACGACCAGATGCGCGGCGGCCCTGCGGTTCATTTAGAAGCCGGTTATTTCTTTATGAGTGACTCTAAGATCTTCAACCTCTCTGTCTCCTTTGAGGTGAGTTACGCTCGCACCAGGCACCTCAGAGACTATGACTTCCGAGTGTTTTACGATGAGAATGGCGAGCCCACCGTCATGGGGTACAACGACCCCCGCGAACGGTTCAATGACTTATACTACGGCATCCGTCTGAGCTGGATGATCCCCACCTACCAGCGTCAGCCCGAGGACTATTATTACTATTAAAAGAAGCCATGCGCGGGCTATACACCCTTTCCATCCGTTTGTACGCCGCAGGTGTCAAGGCAGCCGCACGATTCGGCCATGCCAAGGCCACCCAATGGGTGGAAGGGCGGAAGACCTTCCCCGCCCCGGGCCACGACCAGGACTCGTGGGTGTGGTTTCATGCCGCCTCGTTGGGAGAGTTCGAGCAGGGACGACCCCTGATCGAGGCGTTGAAAGCCCAATATCCGCAGCTCAAGGTGTCGCTCACCTTTTTCTCCCCTTCCGGCTATGAAATCCGGAAAGACTACCCCTTGGCTGACGAGGTGTTGTATCTGCCTATCGACACGCCCCGAAACGCGAAACAATGGGTGGAGCGTCATTCTTTCGTCGCCGCCTTTTTCATCAAATATGAGTTTTGGTTCAATTATATGAGGGCATTGCAAGAACACGACATCCCTCTGTACTATATCTCGTTGATTCTCAAACCCGACCAATATTTCTTCAAAGGCTACGGGCGATGGTTTCGCAAGCAATTCGACGCAGTAACACATTTCTTCGTCCAGGACCAGGTCACGGAAGACCTATTGAAAGGCATCGGTTACCAAAATGTGACCCTTTGCGGTGACACCCGTTTCGACCGGGTGGCCGCCATCGCACGCCAGGCCAAACAATTTCCTGAAGTAGAGGCTTTCATCAACCACCGGCACTGCATCATCGCAGGCAGCACCTGGCCACCCGACGAAAAACTGCTGCTGTCATACCTCCGCAAACTGCCTGAGGACTATTGCATGATCATCGCTCCTCACGACATCTCCGAAAAACACCTCCATCAGCTGACCAGCCAGCTCGACGACTACCAGCTGTATTCGTCGTTCAACCCAAACCAGAACTGCAAGGTGCTCGTCGTGAATACCATCGGCATCTTGTCGCAGCTCTATCAATACGCCCGTTTCGTTTACATCGGAGGAGGCTTCGGAGTCAACATTCACAACATACAAGAGCCCGTCACATTCGGCTGTCCCGTGGTCTTCGGCCCCAAGCATGAAAGTTTCAAAGAAGCCGTCGATCTGGTAAGATTAGGCGGTGCTTTCAGTGTCAGCGACCAACCCTCGCTCGACCACATCTTCGACCGTCTCGTGCATGAACAAGCATTCCTTCAAACCGCCTCAACAGTTTGCAAAGACTACTTAAACGCCCAGTTAGGAGCCACGCAAAAAATCATGGAAAAAATCACATCCACTTTCTCCGTTTGAAGATGATGATGAACATCGCGGCGACCAAAACCATCAAGACGATCAGGCCGGCAAAAGCCCAGGGGTTCGACTGGAAAGGCAGTTCCACATTCATGCCATAAAGACCCGTGATGAAAGTTAACGGAAGGATGATTGACGAGATGATGGTCAGAATCTTCATCGTCTCATTAGTCTTGTTAGTCTGCATGGAGTCAAACGTCTGCGAAAGGCCTTCAATCAGCTCTTCATAATCCTCGGTCATATCCCATACCTTCTGATAGTAGTCGAGGATGTTGCCCCAGTAGTCTTCCATATACTCGATATCCTCGGTGAAGCCCCGGATTTTACCATTCTCAAACATCTGGAACAGACGAAGTTGCGGTTTGAAGATGGTGTTGATTAAGATGAGGTTCTTTCGCGTCACCGAGATACGTTCGATGATTCGGACTTGTTTCTCTTGAAGCAGTTCACGGTTGATCAGCTCCACATCAAGACCCACTTTACGGAGCAGGTAAACGGACTCCGTGATCAGTTTTTCGAGGATGCGGTAAAGCAATTTATCAGAACTCTCGATGCTCACCTCCTCTTCGTTACGGAGACGTTCCTCATACTCGCTGAACAGCTGCGACACTTCCCAAGGATTTTTCTCTATAGAAATAATATAATCTTTACCCCAGAATAATTTCATTTCCTTAATTTTCACGAATTTATTCTGGCGATCGAATTCAGGAAAGTGGAGGATGAGGAAATAATAATCGTCGTAGATATCGATTTTAGGGCGTTGGTTCACCGACTTGCAGTCTTCGATATCCAAAGGATGGAAATGGAAGCGGTCCTTGAGGAATTCAAAGTCCTCTTCGCTTGGGTTATTCAAGTGACGCCAAGTTATTTCGCCGATTCTGAGGCTGTTTATCATGTCTATCCCCCCTTCTTTTTGACGATTATTAGATAGTCAGCAATCCGAAAAGAAATTGCGATGCAAAACTAAACAAAAAAATTTGAAAAAAAAGCGATAAACAGCAAAAAAAAGGTCGCAAATTATGCGTAAGTTATTATCTTTGCAGTTTGTTTCTATTATGAGCAATATGTACGCTTTCATCTCCGGAAAAGTCGTTGAGTTGACCCCCGCCTACGCGGTGATTGACAACAACGGCATCGGTTATTTCATCAACATCACGTTGAACACCTTCACTGCCATTGGCGAGCAAGCGCAGGTGAAGCTTTACACGCATTTGCAGGTGCTTGAGGACGCTCACAACCTGTTTGGTTTTTACACCACGCAAGAGCGCGACTTGTTCGAGATGCTGATCACGGTGAGCGGGGTGGGTTGCAACACCGCCCGTTTGATCCTGTCGTCACTAACGGTGAACGAGCTCAGCACGGCCATTGCCAACGAGGATGTCCGAACCATCCAAAGTGTGAAAGGCATCGGTACCAAGACCGCCCAGCGACTGGTGGTGGACCTCAAGGACAAGGTGAAGAAAACCGACTTTGTGGAGGAAATTGTAGGAGTGGTAAACAATACCGCCAAAAATGAAGCGTTAACAGCATTAGTGACATTGGGCTTCGGCAAAAACGCCGCTGACAAGGCACTGAACAAAATCTTGAAACAACAACCTGACGCTTCGGTGGAAATCATGATCCGCGAAGCCCTTAAACTATTGTAAAACGGAAAGATAATTACATTGACATTGAAATACGCAATGAATCGATATATCATCCTCATGCTGTTGCTCGCCGTCTTGTTCCCAGGACTGGCCCAACAGCGCGACACCACCCAGCTGATCTACCCCATTCCCGTGGACCATGGCGACCCCAATGAGCGACTGTACAACCAGTCCCCCTTGTATTTCAAAGACCCGAGCAACATCACCCATGAGGTCATCTACGACCCCATCACCGGGCAATACACCTTCAAGAACAAAATCGGCGACTTTGAATACACCTCACCGACCACGATGAGCCAACAGGACTATCTCAACTACAAGAGCCGCCAAGGCGTGATGGAATTCTGGAAGGAACGACGCAAACAAAACTCGCGTTCCACCACCGACGGCAACTCGATCATCCCCCCGTTGTATGTGGGCGGAGAGGCCTTCGACATGATCTTTGGCAGCAACACCATCGACATCCGTCCACAAGGCTCCGTTGACCTCACCTTCGGCATCAAACACAACTACAGAGGCGACCCCGCCATGACCGAACGGCAGAAAAACCAAACCAACTTCGATTTCGAACAGGACATCCAGTTGAACGTCATCGCCAAGATCGGCGACAAAATCAACTTCAACATCAATAAAAACACCAAGGCCACTTTCAACTACGAGGACTTGATGAAGCTGAAATATGAAGGCAAGGAAGACGAAATCATCCAGCTTTTGGAGGCTGGTGACGTGAGCTTCCCGCTGAACAGCACCCTCATCACGGGTACACAACGCCTGTTCGGCTTGAAGTCGAAGCTGAAATTCGGCAAGACCACCGTCACCTCCGTGGTGTCATACCAAGAAAGTGAGTCGAAAAACATCGCCGTACAAGGTGGCGCCCAGACCAATGAGTTCGTCATCAACTGCCTCGACTATGAGGAGAACCGGCACTTCTTCCTGAGCCAATATTTCAGAGACCAGTACGAAGGCGCTTTGGTCACCCTCCCCACGATTACCTCCAGCATCAACATCACCAAGCTCGAGGTCTGGATCACGAACACGAACTCATCCACGCAAGATACCCGTAACATCTTGGCTCTTACTGACTTAGGTGAAGCCAAAGACGAATGGATTTACAATCCGGAGATTTCACCAGCCAACACCATGTCCGTCTATCCACGCAACTCTGCCAACGACATGTTGATGCGGATTGACACCACCCAAATCCGCAACATCAGCACGGTGACCAACTACATGACGGGCGACCCCTTGCGCATCGGAAAGCAAAGCTACATGGCCTCGGGACGCGACTTCGAGAAAATCGAAAACGCCCGTCGTCTGTCGCCAAGCGAATATTCATTGAACTCCAAGTTGGGTTTCATCTCTTTGAATATCAACCTCAACTCCAACCAGTCGCTGGCTGTCGCCTATCAATACACCATTGTCGGCAGCGACCAGGTTTATCAAGTAGGTGAGTTCTCCGACCAAGGCATCAACACTCCTCAGGTGTTGGTAGCCAAGCTGTTACGCGGCACCACCGTCAACACCTCCATGCCGATATGGAACTTGATGATGAAAAACGTCTATAACATCAAGGCCTATCAAATCAGCCCCACCGACTTCATGCTGAACATCTTCTACAACGGAAACTCCAACAGCACGCCGATGGGTTACTTCACCGAAGGTCCGGAGAATGTGAAAGGTGTGTCGTTGCTTCACCTGCTCGGTCTCGATAACCTGACCCAGCAAAACAACCCCATCCCGGGTGGCGATGGTGTCTTCGACTTCCTCAACGGGGCGCAAAGCACAGGAGGTACCATCAATGCCGCGAACGGACGCATCTACTTCCCCGTGTTGGAGCCGTTCGGCAGCCAGCTACGGAAAGTCTTCGCCGACGACATCGACCTGGCAAACAAATACGCATACGACTCGCTCTACACGATGACCAAGACCTCCGCGGAGCAATTCTCCGAGAAGAACAAATTCACCCTTCAAGGATACTATTCCTCGCAGTCGGGCAGTGAGATCCCCCTGAATGCCATGAACGTGGCACAAGGCTCCGTGACCGTGACGGCAGGAGGACGCACCTTGGTAGAGAACGTGGACTACACCGTTGACTACACCCTGGGACGAGTGAGCATCATCAACGAAGGCATCCTGAACTCAGGCACCCCCATCAACATCTCGTTGGAAAGCAACAGCGGGTTCAGCGCGATGAGAAAGACATTCTTGGGGTCGCGCATCGAGCATGAGTTCAATCCCGACTTCAGGTTGGGCGGTACCGTACTTTATTTAGGTGAGAAGTCGTACACCCAAAAGATTAATTATGGTGAGGAAGCCATCTCCAACATCATCTACGGCTTCGACTTCAGCTACCACACAGAAGCCCGTTGGCTCACCACCTTCATCGACAAACTGCCCGGCATCAGCACCAAAGCCCCCTCAAGGATCAACTTCGACGGTGAGTTCGCCCGCTTCATCCCGGGCCTCTCAAAATCAGCGAACGAGAAAGGCACCTCCTATATTGACGACTTTGAGGGATCGAAGGCCACCATCGACCTACGTTTGTTCGGCGCATGGCAGCTCGCCAGCACCCCGCAGAACCAGACCGACCTCTTCCCCGAAGCGGGAGCCAACACCGGCTTGGCATACGGCATGAACCGAGCCAAACTAGCCTGGTACACCATCGACCACAACGTCTTCTACGACCGCAATGCGACCATCCGTCCGAGAAACATCTCCAACGACGAGCTGTCGAAAAACAGCGTGCGACAGGTGCTTGAAAACGAAATCTTCCCCAACAGGGACATCGCCGCCGGCACCCCGACAAACATCTCGGTGCTCAACCTCGCCTATTACCCCTCGGAAAAAGGCCCTTACAACTTCGACGTGATGCCCAGCCAGTTTACCTCGGGTATTGCTGAAGACGGTACCCTGAACAACCCGCAAAACCGCTGGGCTGGTATCATGAGAAAGATGGAGACCACCGACTTCGAAGCCACCAACATCGAATACATCGAGTTCTGGATGATGGATCCTTTTGCCGACCCGGAATACCAAAACAACCCTGGCAAACTCTATATCAACTTAGGTGACATCTCGGAGGACATCCTCAGGGACGGACGCAAGTTCTACGAGAACGGACTGCCGGAGAACGAGAACGTGATCCACGTTGACACCACCATCTGGGGCCGCGTGCCCACCATGCAAGACCTGGTTGGCACCTTCAGCACCGACCCCGACGCCCGACAATATCAAGACGTCGGCTATGACGGCTTGCGCGACCAAGATGAACGGAGCTTCTACGAAGAAAGTTACCTGAATGTCATCAAGAACTACTTCGGCGAGAACTCCTCAGTATATCAAAAAGCCCACGATGACCCCTCGTCCGATAACTACCATTACTTCCGTTCCTCCGAATGGAACGACGACGAGTTGCACAGCAGCATCCTGGAACGTTACAAGAACTACAACGGCGTGGAAGGCAACTCCCCCTCGGAGAGCCAGCGCGTGGAGAGTTACACCACCAGCAACTCCACCCTGCCTAACGGTGAGGACATCAACTCCGACAACACCCTCAGCGAGTCGGAACGCTATTATCAATATGAAATCGAGCTCGATCCGAACAAGATGGTCGTGGGCAAGAACCATATCGCCGACATCTACGAGGCCAACGACATCACCCTTGCCAACGGCGAGAGGACCAGCGTGAAATGGTATCAGTTCCGCGTCCCCATCAAACAACCCGACAAGGTCATCGGACGCATCGACGACTATTCCTCCATCCGTTTCATGAGAATGTTCGTCCGCGGATTCCAGAACCCCATCGTGCTGCGTTTCGCCACCCTCGACCTCGTGAAAGGTGAATGGAGAACCTACACCCAAAGCATCCAGGCACCTGGAGAATACCAGCCGAGCGACCTGACCAACATCACCTCCATGGACGTCTCCGCGGTGAACATCGAAGAGAACGGTCGCCGTTCGCCAGTGCCTTACGTCATCCCTCCGGGCATCGTCCAGGAACAGATCGTCGGCACCACGGCAGTCACCAAACTCAACGAGCAAGCCCTTCAACTCACCGTGCAAAATCTCGTCGATGGTGATGCACGCGCCATCTACAAGACCACCGACTTCGACCTGCGGCAATACAAATATTTAAGGATGTTCATCCACGCCGAGAAAGCCAACGAGGAAGACCTCGTCAACGACCAGGATGTCACCGCGTTTATCCGCCTCGGCACGGACTTCACCCAAAACTACTATGAATACGAGATCCCCTTGAAGATGACGCCCTGGTACACCGCCTATACCAACAAAGACGCCATCTGGCCAGAGATCAACAACATGGATATCTTATTGGAAGACCTGGTCTCCGTCAAGTCGAACCGTAACGCCGCCATGAACCAGCCCGGCAGCAATGTGAAGCTGAACTACATCTATTCTGAGCGTTTCAAGAAAGGCACCATCGACGGCAAAGACTACTATCATACCATCAAAGTCATCGGTAACCCGAGCATCAGCGACGTGGAAGCTATGATGATTGGTGTGCGCAACCCGAAACGCCAGCAACTCGACAACACCTTCGACGACGGCGAAAGCAAGAGCGTCATCCTCTGGATCAACGAGCTGCGCCTCACCGAGCTCAGCAGCAATGGCGGCATCGCAGGTACGGGTCGTTTAGAGGCCACCTTGGCCGACTTGGGACGTGTCGTCGTCAGCGGCTCCTACAGCTCAGGCGGATTCGGCGCACTCGACAGCGACATCACCTCCAACACCTTTGAGGCTAACTCCCAATTCAGCGTGTCAACCGACCTCGAGTTAGGCAAGTTCGTGGAGAACACCGGACTGCGACTGCCGCTGCATGTGGACTATGGCAGAAACGTCACCTCTCCGTTGTATAACCCCTACGACCCCGACATCAAACTCAACGACGCCCTCAGTGCCTTGAACACGCAACATCAACGCGACTCCTTGACCTCCATCGTGCATAATATGACCCAATACAAGAACATCAACTTGATGAACGTCAGAAAAGAACGCACGATGAACAAGAAAAACCGGAACAAAGGGGAAACCTCGACAGAGGGCAAGAGCAACAGCCGTGACCCCAACAACATGGGCCGCAACAGCAACGTCCCCACCGTCCACATCTACGATATTGAGAACTTCAACCTCTCCTTCGCCTATAGCGAGACCAAACAAGAGAACACCGACATCCAGTATTACAACATCAGGACGTATCGTGGAAGCATTGGCTACAACTATGTAGGTAATCCTAAGAACATCTCCCCGTTCGCGCAAAAGAAATGGGCCTCGAAATCTTATATGGCTCTCATCAAGGACTTTAACTTCTACTACCTGCCCAAGAGCATCACGTTCAACACGGAGATGTACCGCTACTATTCCGAGAAGCTGATGCGCAACAAGAGTGGTGGAGAGATCATCATCAACCCGACCTTCTCGAAACAATGGGACTGGAGCCGTAACTTCCAGTTCAGATACGACATCACGCGAGGCCTGAACCTGGAATATGCTGCGGAGGCCAAGGCCTACGTCTATGAGCCCGCGGGCAACCCCGACAAAGGCACGGAGGAATGGAAGATGAACCGCGACACCATCAAGAACGAACTGCTCCATCTCGGCTCCATGTCGCGTTTCCACCAGACCGTCAACGTCAACTACACTGTCCCGATTAACAAACTGCCTTTGCTGAGCTGGGTCAACGTCAACGCCAGCTACCAAGGCCAATATTTCTGGACCGCATCCGCCCAATCCATCCAAGACCGTTTGGGCAACACCATCGAGAACTCCAACTCCATCCAAGCCAACGGTTCGCTCGACTTCAGCAAGATATACAACGCTATCCCCTATTTGAAGAAACTCAACTCCAGTGGCAACAAGCGCAGCAACCGTGGTGCCAACACGCCGAAAAACGGCAGAGACAACAAGAAAAACGGCAAAGACGGCAAAGACGGCAAGGCTGCGTCAGACAGCACCAACGTGGCACCCAAGCTCAACATCGGCAAGGAGATCCTCGACGGGACACTCAAGATCGCCACGATGGTCAAAAAAGCCTCGGTAACCTATTCCCTCGCCGGAGGACAGGAACTTCCAGGTTTCATGCCCAAGGCACGGTTCCTTGGTATGGATGCCAGCTTCAAAGCCCCAGGATGGGCGTTTGTGGCCGGTGCGCCCAGCGACATCTTCAACCCTGCGGTCGATAACGACTGGCTGACACATGACTCCATCCTGAGTGAGCCTTACATCAAGCGCAGCACCCAGACCCTGAACTACCGCGTGAACTGCGAACCCGTCTTCGGCTTCAAACTCGACATCCAAGGCAACCGCACCTACACCGAGAACTTCCAGCAATACTTCAGGTCCAACTCCTTGGGTGAATTTGAAATCTTCACCCCCACCAGAGGAGGTAACTTCAGCATCACCACTTTCCTGATAAAGACCACCTTCGCCAAGGAATATGACGAAAACGGAGGAAACGACAACACGGGCAACGGCTCACCGCTGTTCGACCAGATGCTAGCCAACCGTTCCATCATCGCTGAACGTATCGCCAGGAACAACCCGCAATGGGTGGCCAATGTACAAGAATACTATTTCGACACCATCTCAGGCGAGCGTTTCCCGAAGGGCTACGGGCCTTCCACCATGGAGGTGTTGCTTTACTCTTTCCTCGCCGCCTACTCTGGCGAAGACGCGACCAAGATCAGCCTCACCCCCTTCCAAAAAATACCTTACCCCAACTGGACGCTGACCTACAACGGTCTGTCGAACATCCCCGCAGTAGCCTCAATCTTCAAGACCATCAACATCACCCACGGCTACCGTTCCACCTATTCCATCAGTAACTGGGCCAGCAACGTCTATTTCGACGAAAACAACACCATCCAGACCTTCGACAACTCAAGCAACATCATCCCGAGATACGACATCACTCAGCTGGTACTCAACGAGCAATTCACGCCGCTTATCGGTGTTGACGTAGGCTTCCAGAACACCTTGACCTGCAACGTGCAGTATAAGAAATCGAGATCGATGACCATCAGCTTCTCCAACAACCAACTCACCGAGGTCAACGGTCGTGAGTTCGTCATCGGCGCGGGCTACCGTATCAAGAACCTGTCGTTTAACGTCTCGTCACTGACCGGAAGCAAAGGCAAGAGAACCGTGAAGAATGACTTGGTGTTGAAAGTGGACATCGGCTTCAAACACGACAAGACCATTCTCAGACGTATCGACGAGAACAACAACCAGGTATCATCCGGCCAAAACAAAATCAACATCTATGTCACGGGCGATTACCAGTTCAGCACCCGTTTGAGCGCCCAGGCCTTCTTCAGACGCGACATGAACAACCCGTTCATCTCGACCTCATTCCCCACCGCTACCACATTCGCGGGTATCATGATTCGATTCAACTTAGCGCAATAAGAGGATTTTTTTGAAGAAAATGTGAAAGTGAAACGTTAAAATATGTATTTTTGGCGTCGCAATTTGTAACAGTTTAATACCAAATAAAAAAAATGAACATTCCATCAAACCTGAAGTACACGAAAGACGATGAATGGATCCGCCTGGAAGGTGAGTTCGGCTTCATCGGCATCACT
>JAEEGF011991920.1_pt1 | contig 31454 bp, 28 predicted proteins | sample 9134171 | NCBI WGS metagenome assembly JAEEGF01 (sample SAMN16246542, study PRJNA631951) | gut metagenome | biome: gut microbiome; feature: rumen; material: AP-attached | host: Bos | place: Iran: Karaj | collected 2018-10 | reverse complement strand
ATCCATCTTTTGTGCAATATCTTTACTGCCAGCCGTTGTAAAATTAAAATATCCTTCTAAAGGATTACTATTTGTATCTACAGTCATTCCGTAATACAAGTAAACTTTATCGCCTACTTCGACCTCGAAAGTTGAGCTTTTTGGGATAAAGTTAAGATTATCTGTTACGATTTTGCAAGATGCTCCATCAGCAGACACATCCGTCGGATACAGAGCCATTTTAGTATTATCATCCTTGTCACAGCCATACGCGATGTTACCATTTTCTTTTTCTATAAACACATACACTGCTTCGTTTTCATCGAATTTAGAGGAAATGGTGCTTTCACCTATTTCATCAAACACACGCGTACCGGCCTCATTATCCATCACGGCTTGAACACTGAAACTATAGGTCTTAGCCCCATTTTTTGCTATCTGTGCCTCATTCCCAACGGTTAACTCGTCATTGCTGCAGGAAGAGAGTGCTGCGGTGCCCATCATCAGGGCGGCAGCTATGCCAAAAAAATAATTCTTCTTCATGTTCTCAATTGTTTTTAAGGATTCAACATTCGGTTATTTACCACGATTGTGGTTTAGGTCCGCTTTTGCTGGCTTGCAGCAATGTCACACTCTTCTCTAACTTAACCACCTTCATGGATGGTTTCACATACTTTTTCTTGTCCATAATTTTATAAATTTATTGTATAATATTTTCCAAGCTACAAAGGTACAAATATAAATGAAAATTGAAAAATAATTGTAAAAAAAATGATTTTTTTTGTCAAACTTCATGAATGTACGGCCGCATTTTAAAGGTCCCTTTTTCTTCGTATTTCACATTTAATCGTCTTAAAATTTGTTAGTTTGATATGAAGTTACTATATTTGTGCAGTTAAATGATATCATACTATGGGAACAGAAGAAAACAAGAAGCGTGTCGTGCAGATCGAAATCGACGACCAAGTGAAAAAACTCACCATCGAGGGTGTTGACAAGGATGCTCAGGTGGTGATGCGTGAAGAGCTCTCTGACGATGACCTCGATAATGTGACAGGTGGTATATTTATGGCTGGATACCAGAATGATTGGGGCCCTTGATGACTATTGACCGTTCCCCTGCGGGGGTGGTGTATTTATAGATGGAAGTCAGGATGATTGGGCTTGCCCGGACAGGTCTTAATTCTAAACGATCAGCAATAAACAATAAAGATTATGGACAAGAAAGAAAAAAAAGTTGTCAGTTTTGCAATAGACGATGATGTAAAGAAACTTACCATTACTGGCGAGAACGAAGACCAGCAGGTGGTGATGCGTGAAGAACTCAGAGATGAGGACCTCGATAATGTGGCTGGAGGTTTGAGCTTGCGTAGTAGTTGTGGAAGTTTGATTCAAAACCAGAAAGTCATAGACGAACTCAGTCAGAAGTTTGGCTCATTTGATGTGACGAGAGACAAGGGCCTGATTTGAGTAAAAAACTTCCCATTTTTAGAGCTCTATATACAATTTGCCTCCTGTTATGGAGGCAAATTCTTTACAGGTAGATGGGTCCCTGACCCATGCACGAGGTGGTGCCTATCGCAGTCAATGCTGCCGTCAGTATCGAGATGGCGAACTGAATCACCGCTCATTCTGGTATTGCCTGGATTCTGCCTACATAAGCGCTCCAGCTAGCTTCTGCCTTGTAATCATCAACGGATGCTGCTGGTACATAGATGGGGCAGTCGTTGGTGTCATCCAGTGCACATACATCAAGTGTTGGAGGGGTAGTTGCCAAGCAAGTGATGCTCGTCAGACTCCTGCATTCATTAAAAGCAAATAAACCAATTGAAGTCACATCCTTAGGAATGGTGATGCTCGTCAGGTTTCTACAACCATAGAAAGCAAATTCGCCAATTGAAGTTACACCCTCAGGAATGTTAATGCTCGTCAGGCTGCTACAATCTGCAAAAGCATAATCTCCAATTGAAATCACATCCTCAGGAATGGTGATGCTCGTCAGGCTGCTGCAATAATGAAAAGCAAATCCCCCAATTGAAGTCACACCCTCTGGAATGGTGATGCTCGCCAGGCTGCTGCATTCGGAAAAAGCATGATCGCCAATTGAAGTCACATCCTTAGGAATGGTGATGCTCGTCAGGTTGAGGCATTCATAAAAAACATAATCGCCAATTGAAGTCACACCAGTGAAATACTGTAATTCATCTAAGGAGGTAATGCTGGTATCGCCGCAGAACACGTCGATGTCCGTCACAGCCGCCGCCTCCCCATAGCTCAGTTCACCATCACCATCCGTATCCCAATATTTGATAAAAATAGTTTTCATATTTTCATCGGCAAAAACTATAGGGTCATCATCGTTGTGCTGTTTTAGTTCCTCTTCAATATCGACAAGCGTAAAGTTGATGTTATTTGCATGCTTTACTTCCACTTTCTGAGAGGTAGCCTTTGAAACCTCTATCGCTTTGCCGTTTTCATCCTTGCCCTTGATGTCTATCGTGAATCCCTTCTCAAAAACCGTAGGAGGCAGGATGAAGAATATATCCATGCTCTCACCTTCTGTATCGACATTGAAGGAACCTTCTTTGGCGTTGGAATATGGCTTCTCCTTGTCGATTGTGAATACAGGCTCCTCGTCGGCAAGATTGATATACCCTTCTCCGGCTATCGCCTCACCGTTATTACCCCTGAGAGTCACAGTATGGAGATTATAAATCTTTCCTACAGAGACATGAATCATGCCCACGGTCTGCTGGAATGCGAAGGCACTGCCATCACTCACCACCAACATGGGTGCATCGAAACGGAAGTCATTGGCGTCAGTGGAATTCAGGTCGTCTGGTAGAGAACGGCGTAATATGTTGCCGCTCAGCACCCAATAGTTATCACCAGGATAAACGGCATAATAAATCTCTTTACTTCTAACCCTCTTTCCTCTAAATGTAGCCTGAGTCCCGTCTGAGCTAACCAGTGAATACCGTTTCATATCCGCTTCAATGTCGCTAAACACATTGATGCAGTCGCCCTCCGACCAAACAATATGCTTCGTTCCACTCTCTTTTGGATTGGATATCTGCGCCCTTGTCTGGGTAACATCAGGCATAGTGGCTACTAGTGAAGTGATGGATTTCACCTCTATTCCGGCAACGTCATCTTCGTTTAAGTCGTCGTTGCTGCATGATGCGAGACCCAAAGAAACGAACATAGCCGCACAAGCTATACCCACATGTTTAACGGATTTCAGTAATTTCTTATTCATGACTTCAATATTTAATTGACTATATCCTGCAAAGATACAGGATGGAAATGAATAAAGCAAGCGAGCCGCGAGAATGTTTTGTACGATTGATGATATTTATAGAGAAAAACAGCAAACATAATTTTATAATTCCGATGAATCAGGCTTCTTATAACTTGCGGAGCAAGTTTTTCATTCGTGCAAAGCACGATCTCCTTCTCATAGTTGCTTGCAACTTCTCAATCTAAAATCGTGCTGCCACGATTTTAGATATCATGCCTTCGGCGTCATTCGCTTTAGGCGATCAAGCCATTTCCTTCAATTAATCTGGGCATTTACTCCAAGCAATTGACAAGATGGGGCATGGGGGTAATGCATCATTGAGACAAGCTGTCTTAGCCTTTTGATACAGAAATACAGAATACAGTTTTCTCAGCGACACATCATCCAACTGCCAAAACAAAACTTATTATTATATATATAATATATATTATATATATAATAATAAAATTTATTATTCTCTTTTTTTACTTACCGTTGATACATCTTCCCAAAGAAACTGTATTCTGTATTTCTGTATTCGGGGTGTCTTTTCCTGTATAGTGTCTTTTGGAGACATAACACAAGATTCAACCAAGAGTTTCATACCATTTCATGATTACTGCTTATTTTTTTCATCTTTTTGTGTGGCGTTTTACTTTTAATTTCTTATCTTTGTAAGCGGATAAAAGAATGATTTGAATTTGTCAACCTAATAATAAGAAGGATTATGAAACAGAAAACGATTTTGAAGCTTGCAGTAGCTATAGCTCTGCTCTTCGCAGGTAACTTGGGCGTTTATGCTCAGTTTGGCGGTTTGAGGGGTTTGGTGAAGGAAGCCAAGAAGGCCGTTACAGAGAAGACCGATAACGCGACCAACAGCTCGGACAACAGTGCATCGGGCGTAGAAAGCGAGGTGCAGCAGGTAACAGCAGGTCCTGCCCCCGAAGTGCCTTGGACGATGACTCGCGAAGGCCAAACGAAGGTGATGCAGTATATCGAGCAGATGGAGAATGTCTCACCGCAGGAGGTTGTACAGTTGCGCGACCAGATGATTAAGCGATACCTCTATAACGAGGCGAACGAGCATGTGAGCGGATATCAGGAGAACCAGTATTTCTCCATGTTCCTGAACAATCTCTTTAACCAGAACGGCCTTTACAATCCGCTGAATGTAAAGATTGTGAACGGACGTTTCGATTTCGAAGCCAGCGGCAACGTTGACCTGTGGGTGAACGGCGCCAGTGCCTTCCTGCAAATCAATGACAAGGGAGAGGCTTACTTCATCTCTGCCACCAGTCATGACCGTACCTTCCTGGAGGGCAACAGTTTCGAGGCTGCCAAGAACTGTCTGAAGCGTGTGGAGAACTACCGTGCTTTCTTCGCAGCAGCCAACAAGGGGCTGTCGAAGGACATGGAGGATACCTTTGAACAGAATTACAACCGCGCCACGATGTACACCATCTTCATGCAGGATGCCATCAAGAACAACTCGCCCGAGAATATCCAGCGCCGCCCCATGCCACAGCCTGGCAGCATGAACGCTCAGCTGAATGCCGCAGCGCTCAGCATATCCAAGCAGCAGGATAGCAATACCGTCAGTGTGGTAATTACTCGCAACGAGTGGGATGTGAAGAGGAATGCGCTGGGTGTGCCCATCTGCCGTGTGGCTTATGGCTATCGCATTGTTCAGACCAACCAGGGTAAGCGTGCCGTGAGTTGCTCATGGGCACAGGATCACCAGGGTGGTGGTAATTACGGTGCCCTGCGTCACTATGGTGTAGGCACGGAATCGTTCTATATAGAATAAGGTTCGCCTAACTTTTATGCTCCCTCCGTTCTATGTGATGATTTGAACGGGGGGAGTTTTTTTATTTCCTATTCGCCTTCTTTGCCATTTCAAACAGGGCGGGGGAGAGGTGGCAATAGCCATCGGGATGCTTGTCAAGGTAATCCTGATGGTATTCATCGGCGGGATAGTAGTTCTGAAGCGGGAGAACCTCTACGGCTAAAGGTTGGAGGAAATCTTTGGCTACCTCGTTGAATACCTGCATAATAACAGGGAGGTCGATGTCGGAGGTGTAATAAATGCCTGTACGGTAACGGGTACCTTCGTCTTCCCCCTGCTTGTTCAAGCTGGTGGGGTCGATGGCTTTGAAATACAACTGGATGAGCAGCTCAAGATTCAATACATCAGCATCATACACCACCTTGACGGTTTCAGCATAGCCTGTGGTGTCGGTATAGACCTGCTTGTAGGTGGGATTCTCTGTATGTCCGTTGGCAAAGCCCGTCTCGGTAGAGATGACTCCCTGGATCTGCTTGATGAAATGCTCGGTGCCCCAGAAGCAACCGCCTGCCAGATAAATTTCTCTTTTGTTCATGATAATGGTCTTTTGTTGTTATTTGCGGGCAAAGTTAGCAATTCCTTATGTTATTTGAAAATATTGTATTATTTTTGTGGAAACAAAAACTGTGGTAACATGAAAAAGATAATATGCTTGATAGGGGTATGCCTGATGGCTATGTTGGGATGCTCAGCAGAAAAACATGAGGTTACTGAAACGGATGTGCCTGCGTCGGATGCCAGGATTCTGTATGTGGGCAGGGTGGACTTCACAAATCCCGAAGCTCCTTTGTACACTTACCCCGGTGTGCAGATTGTGGCCGGATTCGAGGGAACATCGATACGCATGAAAGCGAAGCCTAAGAGTGGGTTCTATATGGCTCAGGTTGATGAGCTGGGGCCTTTTAAGGTGGATTATTTCACGCGTGAGGATACGGTAACTGTGTTGGCGGAAGGCTTGCCAGAGGGAAGGCATGTGGTGAAACTGATGAATATTATTGAGGGCTATGAGATGCGTCCTGAATTTTATGGCTTTATCCTCGACCCAGGCAAAGACCTGACGGACCCACCAGCCTTGCCACAACGCAAGATTGAGTTCATTGGCAACTCGATTACCTGTGGCTATGGAGTTGAGGCGCAGGCAGCTACGGTGAGGTTCAGCTATGACACGGAAAACCATTACCTCAGCTTTGCAGCCCTCACGGCGAGAGCTTTAGATGCCCAGCACTTGGTGGTGGCAAGGAGTGGTATCGGCATTTTCAGAAACTATAATGGTCCCTATGATGGCAATCCGGCTATCGCCATGCCTGCCTTGTATGGCTATACCAATTTCAATGACACCACCCAGCTGTGGGATTACAGCCGCTTTACGCCCGATTTGGTGTGCATCAACCTGGGCACAAATGACGCTTCAACGGGTAGGTTCAACAAGACGAAGCTGCGTGAGGCGTATGCTTCGTTCATACAGCAGGTGAGGGGTAAATATCCGCAGGCAAAGATAGTGATGCTGAGTGGGTGTATGCTGAGCGGTGACCGGCTGCATGCTGTGGAGGATGCCTTGAATGCAGCGGTGAAAGAAGCTAACAGAAAGGGGGATCGGGACGTTTATCGCTTTGACTTCTCGCCTCAGGATGGCAGCTTGGGCTATGGAGCCGACTATCATCCCTCCATCAAGCAGCAAGAGAAGATGGCAGGCGAACTGGTTCCTTATCTGCGTGAGCTGATGGGGTGGTGAGCCTTTTCAGTTAGTCGGTTTTCACTTTGATAATCTGATTGATATTGGTGGTGAATTGGCGGGAGATGTATTCGTTTTTCAAGTGCCAATTCTTGCGATATCCCTGTACGGCCACACGCACCATGTTGTGGCCGTTCTTGCGATTAATCTCATCGATGGCTTTTGCCAAAGCAGCTTGTTTGCTTCTGTCAATAGGGTCGAAGAGGGCTGTCTGTATGGCATCGTCGCGACAGATGTCCCACACCATCACACCTGCTTTCTTATAGTAATACTGATGGTTAGGCCATTCGGCTCTCAAGGCTTTGACTGCTGTGGATACAATCTCCTGCAAATCGTTGGTGGGCACCTGCAGGGTAACGTTGCGATAGAGGTAGCTGGAGGGGAGGTCAGTGCGGAAACGACTGGTATGGGCGAACACCGTCAAGGCGGAGCAACAGGTGTGTTGCTCACGCAGTTTGCGCACACAGGAAGCGGCAAAGTTGGCAACGGCCTCCTCCACATCGGCCAACTGCGACAAGCCCTCGCCCTGAAAACTCCTGCTGGTCATGATGCTCTTCTTGTGAGGCAGTTCCTCGATGTCGATGCAGTCGATGCCACGCAGCTCTTTCCATGTTCTCAACCCTGGCACATGCATGAGTTTCCTCACCCAAGCCTCGCTTTTCTGCGTGAAATCCCAGGCTGTCTTGATGCCATAGTACTCCAGTTTGGCTTTGTGTCGCCATCCGATGCCCCACACATCCTCGACGGGGAATAATTGCAGGGCTTTCTGGCGTTTCTCCTCAGTGTCAATCATACAACAGCCTTGGTAGCCCTTGTGCTTCTTGCCAAACTTACTTGCCATCTTTGCCAGGGTCTTGGTGGGGGCGATGCCGATGGTGACGGGTATGCCCGTACCTTGCTCGATATCTTTGGCAAGTTGGATGCAAGGCAGGTGGATGTCTGCAGGAGTGCCCATGCCGGCAAGGTTGAGGAAGGCCTCGTCGATGCTGTATTGGGTGAATCCGTCAGGACAAAAGTCGTAGAGCATGCGCATCACTCGCCGACTCATATCGCCATAGAGGTTGTAGTTGCTGCTGAATACCGCCACGCCATGTTGCTCAAGGATGTCTTTCGCTTGATAGAAAGGACTGCCCATGTCAATGCCCAAAGATTTGGCTTCATTGCTGCGTGCGATGATACACCCGTCGTTGTTGCTCAAGATAACGATGGGGGTGTTACGCAAATTTGGGTTGAATACCCTTTCGCAAGAAGCGTAGAAGTTATTGCAGTCAACGATGGCGTACATTTTTAAGAATGAATAATGAAGAATGAATAATGAATAATTGTCAATGGTCAATCGTCAATTGTCAATCGTCAATCGTCAATGGTCACATCTAAAATAGGACGGAGTCAATCGTCAAAATCGTTGTCTTTTAATATTATAAGTAACTACTCCCCAAATGATAAAGTGATTGTCCTCGGTGATTTTGATGGGTTTGTAATTGGGGTTCGATGGAATCAGCATCAGACAATTGTGCTCTTGGTCCACATGGATGCGCTTCAGGGTGAAGTCGCCGTCAATGAATGCTACTACAATATCACCCTCACCTGGCTCCAGGCTCTTGTCGATGATGAGCAAATCGCCATCGTCGATGCCACTATCCCTCATGGAATCGCCCACACAGCGAGCGTAAAACGTGGTAGAGGGGTGTCGCACCAGTTCCTTGTTCAGGTCAATGGCATCGGTAGTATAGTCTTGAGCGGGACTTGGAAATCCCGCTCTGACTCCTTGTGGGGAATACTGCAACTCAAGTTCAGTGCTCAAGTCGGCAGAATACATCTCCAACTTTACCTCTTCATTCATTACACCAATTTGTGAATCACCAGTCCTGAACGCAGTTTAGGCTCAAACCAAGTGGTCTTGGGAGGCATGATATTGCCGCTGTCGGCAATGTCCATCAGTTGCTTCATGCTCACAGGATAGAGTGCCAATGCCACCTTCATCTCGCCACTGTCCACACGATGCTTGAGTTCGCCCAAGCCTCGGATGCCACCCACGAAATCGATGCGTTTGTCGGAACGCAGATCCTTGATGCCTAAGATTTTGTCGAGTATCAAATTAGAAGAGATGGTAACATCCAACACACCTATAGGATCGTTGTCGTTGTAGGTGCCTGGCTTAGCTGTGAGACTATACCATTTGCCATCCAAGTAGAGCGAGAAGTTGTGCAGGCGGGCAGGCTTGTAGATTTCCGTGCCCATCTCCTGAATGTCAAAGTTTTCAGCAATGGCATTTAGGAACTCAGCATCGGTAAGGCCATTGAGATCCTTCACCACACGGTTGTAGTCGATGATGGTGAGCTGTGAGGCAGGGAAAGCCACTGCCATGAAGTAGTTATATTCCTCATCGCCTTTGTGGTTGGGGTTCTGCTTTGCCTTCTCGGCTCCTACCAAAGCAGCTGCAGCACTGCGGTGATGGCCGTCAGCTATATAAAGATAAGGTATAGCGGCAAAAGCCTTCGTAACGGTATCGATATCAGCCTGCTGGTCGATGATCCAGAACTTATGGCCAAAGCCATCGCCAGGGGCAATGAAATCATATACAGGCTTTTCAGCAGTGTATTTTGCCACGATGGCATCCAGTTCGGCATTATCGGGGTAGGCGAAGAACACCGGTTCGATGTTGGCATTGTTCACACGCACATGCTTCATGCGGTCTTCCTCCTTATCCCGACGGGTCAACTCATGCTTTTTGATGATACCATTCATATAGTCGGGAACGTAAGCACCAATCACCAGTCCGTATTGCGTCTTGCCGTTCATCGTCTGGGCATAGATGTAATAATTCTCTTTCTCATCCTGTACCAGCCACCCCTTGTCTTGGAACTTCTGGAAGTTCTCTACTGCTTTTGCATAAACGCGAGGGTCGTGCTCGTCAGTGCCAGGCTCGAAGTCGATTTCCGGCTTGATGATGTGATACAGCGATTTCTCGTTACCTTCGGCCTCCTGACGTGCCTCCTCTGAGTTCAGTACGTCGTAGGGTCGGGATGCCACTTGCTCCACCAGGGACTGTGGCGGGCGTATGCCCTTAAATGGTTTTACTGTTGCCATAATAATTCAAAATTACATTTGGACTGCAAATTTACAAAACCCTTTTCGGATTAGAAAGTATAAAGCCAATATATTTTCCAAATCATGCCGGTTGAAAACTTTTCAACGCGGTTTTTTTGTTATTACAGAAATAAGGTGTATCTTTGCACCCTTGTTAAAGAGAAACTGTTAAATACGTGATATGATGAGTAAGAAATTTGCTGAATATGCAGGCTTCAACCTGTCGGATATCAACAAGGAAGTGCTGGCATCTTGGGAGAAAAACCATATCTTCGAGAAGAGCATGACAGAACGTGAAGGTTGTCCTTCCTACGTGTTCTACGAGGGTCCTCCATCAGCCAATGGTATGCCTGGCATCCACCATGTGATGGCTCGCTCCATCAAAGATGTTTTCTGCCGTTTCAAGACCATGAAAGGTTTCCAGGTAAAGCGTAAGGCTGGATGGGATACCCACGGTCTTCCTGTAGAGCTGGGTGTGGAGAAAGCTCTGGGAATCACTAAGGAAGACATCGGCAAGACCATATCCGTGCAGGAGTATAATGCCGCTTGCCGCAAGGATGTGATGAAGTTTACCAAAGAATGGACCGACCTGACTCACAAGATGGGCTATTGGGTGGATACCGACAATCCTTATATCACTTACGACAATCGTTATATCGAGACCCTCTGGTGGTTGTTGGCACAACTGCACAAGAAGGGATTGCTTTATAAAGGCTACACCATTCAGCCGTATTCTCCTGCTGCTGGTACAGGCTTGAGCTCACACGAGCTGAACCTGCCAGGATGCTATCGTGATGTGAAGGATACGACGGTGGTGGCTCAGTTCAAGATGCTGGATCCTAAGCCTGAGATGGCAGAGTGGGGCACTCCTGTGTTTATCGCATGGACCACCACACCTTGGACTTTGCCTTCAAACACGGCACTTTGCGTGGGTCCTAAAATTGACTACGTTGCTGTGCAGAGTTACAATAGCTATACGGGCGAGCCTATCACTGCTGTGCTGGCAAAGGCTTTGCTTTATACGCACTTCAACCAGAAAGGCGAGAATATGCCTTTGGAAAACTACAAGAAGGGTGACAAGGTGGTGCCTTTCAAGGTGGTGGGCGAGTATAAGGGTACTGACCTGCTGGGTATGAAGTACGAACAGTTGCTGAAGTTCGTGAAGCCGGTGGAGGTGGATGCTGAAGGAAAGTGGCATGAAGCCTCAGATAAGGCATTCCGTGTGATTCCTGGAGATTATGTAACCACTGAGGATGGTACGGGTATCGTGCATATCGCTCCTACATTTGGTGCCGACGATGCTTTCGTGGCTCGTGCTGCTGGCATCCCTCCATTGTTTATGTACACCAAAAAGGGTGAGTATCGCCCTATGGTGGACTTGACAGGTAAGTTCTTCGATACAGCTGACTTGGACGAGGAGTTCGTGGAGAAGTGTGTGAATTATGACATTTACAAGGATTATGAGGCTCGTTGGGTGAAGAACGCATACGACCCACAATTTACTGTGAATGGTAAGTATGATGACAAAGCTGCAGCTGCTGCTGAGAGTCTGGATATCTATATCTGCATGAGAATGAAGGCCGACAACCTGGCATTCAAGATTGAGAAGCATGTGCATAATTATCCGCATTGCTGGCGTACCGACAAGCCTGTTTTGTACTATCCACTGGATAGCTGGTTTATCCGTTCTACTGCTTGCAAGGAACGCATGATGGAGTTAAACAAGAACATTAACTGGAAGCCAGAAAGTACTGGTACAGGGCGTTTTGGTAAGTGGCTCGAGAACTTGAACGATTGGAATCTCAGTCGCTCTCGTTATTGGGGTACTCCATTGCCTATCTGGCGTACGGAAGATAATAGTGAGGAGATTTGCATCGAGAGCGTAGAGCAGCTTTACAACGAGATTGAAAAGGCTGTAGCTGCTGGTGTGATGACCTCCAATCCATACAAGGATGCCGGTTTCGTGCCTGGCGTCAATACGCAAGAGAATTACGACAAGATTGACCTGCATCGTCCGTTTGTGGATGATATCACCCTGGTTTCTGCCACTGGCAAACCTATGAAGCGTGAGGCCGACCTGATTGACGTGTGGTTCGACTCTGGTTCTATGCCATACGCACAAATTCACTATCCTTTTGAGAATAAGGAGTTGCTGGATTCAGGCAAGGTGTTCCCTGCTGATTTCATTGCCGAGGGTGTGGATCAGACTCGTGGTTGGTTCTTTACCCTGCATGCCATCGCCACAATGGTGTTCGATAACGTATCATTCAAGAACGTGATATCCAATGGTTTAGTTCTCGATAAGAATGGCGAGAAGATGTCAAAGCGATTGGGTAATGCAGTTGATCCATTTGGTGTGATTGAACAGTATGGCTCTGACCCAGTGCGTTGGTACATGCTTACTAACTCATCTCCTTGGGATAATCTGAAATTTGATGTGGATGGTGTGGAGGAAGTCCGTCGTAAGTTCTTCGGCACTTTGTATAACACCTATTCATTCTTGGCACTCTATGCCAATGTGGATGGCTTTACCTATGCTGAGGCTGATGTGCCTATGGATGAGCGTCCTGAGATTGACCGCTGGATTCTCTCTGAGTTGAATACCCTGATTAAGAATGTAGATGCTAATTTGGACGACTATGAGCCTACTAAGGCTGGTCGTTTGATTCAGGACTTTGTGAACGATAACCTGAGTAACTGGTATGTTCGCTTGAATCGTAAGCGTTTCTGGGGTGGTGGCATGACTCAGGATAAGTTGGCTGCTTACCAGACACTCTATACTTGCTTGGAAACGGTGGCTAAACTGATGGCTCCATTCTCTCCATTCTATGCCGATAAGCTCTATATGGATTTGATTGCCGTAACAGGCAGAGATACAGTTGAGTCTGTGCATCTGGCTAAATTCCCAGAGTGCGACGAGACCTTGATTGATAAGGAATTGGAGGCTCGCATGGAAATGGCTCAGCAAATCACTTCTATGGTGTTGGCTCTGCGCCGCAAGGTGAACATCAAGGTGCGTCAACCACTGCAGAGTGTGATGGTGCCTGTGAATGATGAGGCACAACGTGCTCACATCGAAGCTGTGAAGGATTTGGTGAAGAACGAGGTGAATGTCAAGGAATTGAACTTCGTGGATAATGCTGCTGGCATCTTGGTGAAGAAGGTGAAGTGCGACTTCAAGAAGTTGGGACCTAAGTTTGGCAAACAGATGAAGGCTGTAGCTGCTGCAGTGGCAGGCATGAGCCAGGATGACATCGCCAAGTTAGAGGCTGACGGTAAGTTCGCATTCGTGTTGGATGGTGTTGAAGCTGTGGTGGATGCAGCCGATGTGGAAATCTTCAGCGAGGATATCCCTGGTTGGCTGGTGGCTAACGAGGGTAAGCTGACGGTGGCTCTGGAGGTGACTATCACTGAGGAGTTGCATCAGGAAGGCATCGCTCGCGAGTTGGTGAACCGCATCCAGAACCTGCGTAAGCAGAGTGGCTTGGAAATCACTGACAAAATCAACATCACACTCTCAAAGAACGAGAAGACAGATGATGCTGTTATGGCGTTCAAGGACTATATCTGCAACCAGGTATTGGGTGCAAGCCTGATGCTGGCAGATAATGTGGCAGATGGTGTGAAACTCGACATGGATGAGTTTGAACTGGATGTGAAAATTGAGAAATTATAATGTTTTACCTTTAATCTAATAAAACGTTTGCGAATATGGCAACAGAAAAGACAAGATACTCCGATGCCGAATTAGAGGAGTTTAAGCAGATTATTTTAGAGAAGCTGGCAGTGGCACAGAAGGATTATAACCAGATGATGGCCAGCTTGAGTGGGGCAGACAGCAATGGCACAGACGACACATCGCCAACATATAAGGTGGTAGAGGATGATGCTTATGCCTTGACAAAGGATGAGACCATCCGCTTGGCTTCACGCCAGCAAAAGTTCATCCAGAGTCTGCAGGCAGCTTTGGTGCGTATTCAGAATAAGACTTATGGTATTTGCCGTGAGACGGGCAAGTTGATTCCTGCCGAGCGTCTTCGTGCCGTACCTCATGCAACTCTGAGCATTGAAGCCAAGAGAAACAGATGATTGATGATTGACAATTGACCTTTGAAGATGAGACGTTATAAGGGTGGGCTGTCGGCCTTACTGATTGTATTGCTGTTGGTTATAGACCAAGTTGTAAAGATTTACATTAAGACTCACATGTACCTGCATGAAAGCATACGTGTGACGGATTGGTGTTACATCTTCTTTACTGAAAACAATGGTATGGCCTTCGGCATGCAGATATTTGGCACGCTATTCCTTACTTCATTCCGCATCATTGCTGTAGCGGCTATCATCTGGTGCTTGTATAAGTTTGTGAAGGCAAACCTCAAAACAGGCTTCCTGGTGTGTGTGAGCTTGATTCTTACAGGTGCAGTGGGAAATATCATTGATAGCATTTTCTATGGCGTCATCTTCAGCGAGAGTACTTTCTCCCATATTTCTACCCTTGTGCCATGGGGTACAGGCTATGCCCCCATGCTCTATGGCAAAGTGGTGGATATGTTCTACTTCCCTCTTATTGAGACAGATTGGCCGTCATGGATGCCATTTGTAGGAGGGGAGCATTTCGTATTTTTTAGTCCCATATTTAACTTCGCCGATTCTTGCATCTCCGTAGGTATCGTGGCTTTGCTTATTTTTTACGGCAAGTATGTAAACCGTGCTTTTGATGTACTGAAAACCAAGAAGTCATGAAATCAATGCGAACCATACCATTGAGCCTAAGCATGCTGTTTTTGGCGGCATGCTTTTTGGCTTGTGGACCAGAAAGGCCTGACTATATTCTGTCAGATAGCCAGATGGAAGCATTGCTTTACGATTATCATGTGGCGAAGGCTTTGGGCGATTTGGAATCGCCATCAAATAAGTACAAGGCCACCATTTATTACATGTCGGCTTTCGAGAAACACCATACCACAGAGGAGCAGTTTGACTCAACCTTGGCATGGTATTCCAGAAATCCAGACGCTTTTGACCGTGTCTATCAGAAGGTTATCAAACGCATACAGGATGAAAAAACGGTTTTGGAACGTTCTATTGCTATCAGTGGTCAAGGGGGTAGCATATCACAACGAGGCGATAGTGTGAACATCTGGACGAGTGTGCCTATGTTTAGTCTGACGAATCATCCTTATGACAATCGTGTGACTTTCCTGTACGATAATGACGGAAACTACGAGGATCATGATACCCTGCGGCTGAACGCCCGCTTCCGTTACTTCGATTCCAAGCGACCCATCAACTCCGATGAGGTAGCTGTAATAGCGTTATCTGTTCGCTATCGTAACGATAGTGTTATCAGTGAATTGCATCATGTCTATAATGATGGCAAGCATACCTTGACACTCTATAACAATGATTATGGCAGGATTCACCAAGTGTATGGATTCATCTATCTGCCTGAGCAGAAAGAGAATCGTATGTTGCTGGTAGATAGCGTTTCACTGATTCGCCTGCATGCTAAGGAAATCTAATATCTCCTGCGAAACTCTGCACAAGTTATTGCCGTAGCCACAGCTACATTCAAAGACTCTGAGGTACTTCTGCCTGCAGGGAAATTTGGGATGTACAATTTTCTGTTAATCAGTTTTCTCACTTCTGCAGAAATCCCATTACCCTCATTTCCCATAACAATCAAACCCGTTTCACTTAACGACTGCTTATAGATATTTGTACCATCGAGGAAAGTACCATATACTGGCACTTCTTTCAAACCTTCAATTAGCTCAGTCAAAGAAAGATAATGCACATGAACACGAGCCAAAGCACCCATTGTGGCCTGAACCACCTTAGGGTTATACACATCAGCTGTTCCCAATGAACAGAAGATATGTTCAATGCCAAACCAGTCGGCAATGCGGATGATGGTTCCAAGGTTGCCGGGGTCCTGCACATCATCAAGAGCAAGGCATAACTCACGCTCAATCACACTGGTATCTGTTGCCTCGTTTCTCTGTTCAAACACAGCAATCACATCTTGTGGGGTCTTCAGCAAACTGGCTCTCTGCAAATCCTCAAGGTTTGCAATGTCTTTTTCATCGGCTTGTACCAATGGGTGGGCATTCATCCACTCTGCAGTTGCAGCTAAATATCTGCAGTGAAAACGACCCAGCAAATCGCCTGTCAGTTTGGGACCTTCAGCAACGAAAACACCTTCTTCCCTGCGTGTTTTCTTCTGCTCTAATGAGCGGATATACTTGATTTTGTTCTTAGAAATAGGCATAATTGCTAATTTTATGGGCAAATATACTTAATTTCGAGAAAATTCTGCTAATTTTACAACCGAAATATGTAAATAGAATGAATGGATGGCTCCAACATAAGATGAAGCAAGGACTATGGGCAATGGTTTTGCTCGTAGTAGCGGGCTGTTCTTCAACGAAATATGTGCCAGATGGCTACTACCTTTTAGATGAAGTAAATGTACATACTGACAACAAGGAAGTCAAGTCTGCTGACCTGAATATGTTTATCCGCCAGCAACCTAACACGAAGTGGTTTAACCTTATCAAGACACAGCTATACGTCTATAATATGTCGGGTAGAGACACTACCAAATGGGTGAACAGGGCATTGCGCAGGGTGGGTGATGCCCCTGTTATCTTCAGTGAGGAGGATACAGAACACTCTCGTCAGGAGGTGGAAAAAGCGGTGAGGAACCTGGGTTATATGGGAGCTGTGGCTGAAACCACTACCAAAACAAAGGGCAAGAAGTTAGAGCTAGATTATAGCGTCAAGACGGGTAGGGCATACAAGGTGCGTACTATCAGCTATGACATTCCTGATGCCAAGATCTGGGACTACATGCAACAGGACTCTGCTTCTACTTTGCTCAGCGAGGGGATGAATATGGATATCAACATACTTGATAATGAGCGCACTCGCATCACCTCGTTGTTGCAGCAGAATGGCTATTATCGCTTTAACAAGGAGTACATCACTTATACAGCCGATACCACTAGAAACACTTACATGATAGACCTCACCATGCACTTGGAACCATATCGCGTGACTACAGACAGTGTGCAGGTTGATCATCCGCAATACTATGTGAATCAGGTGCATTTCCAGACAGATTACAATGCGATGGAGAGTGAAACGGGCGAGCTGTTGCCGGAGGATTCGATGCTCTATAAGGGTTATCCTGTGATTTACAGGGGCAAACCATTTATCCGTCCACGCGTTTTGTTGGGTAACCAACGCTTGCAGAAGGGTGAGCTCTACAATGGTAATGCCGTTCAACAGACTTACCAGAATTTCAATCGTCTGCCTGTGCTTCGTTATACCAATATTCGCTTTGAGGAATTCCAACGCAATGATTCTTCTTGGGTAGATGCCTATATTCAGCTGACGAAGAATAAGTTGCGCTCTATCTCGTTTGAGGTGGAAGGTACTAATTCAGCAGGCGACTTGGGAGCAGCTGCTGCTGTTTCCTTGAGTAACAGAAATCTCTTCCGAGGTTCTGAAACGTTGACTTTCCGACTTAGGGGAGCCTATGAGGCCGTTTCTGGTTTGCAGGGTGACTATCGCAATGAGAGTTATACCGAACTGAGTGCTGAGGCGACGCTGAACTTTCCACGCATTTTGTTCCCCTTCTTGAGTCATGGCTTTGTGAATCGCATCCGTGCCAACACATTGTTCGAATTGCGATATAATTATCAGTTACGTCCAGAGTTCACCCGAATTATCGCCTCTACAGGGTGGAGCTATCAGTGGGGATTTAAGGAGCAGCGTGTGCGTCATCGCATTGATCTACTGGATGTAAACTATCTGTATATGCCTTGGATTCATCCAGATTTCTATGACAGATACCTTAACCAGGAAGACAATTATATTGTTCGATACAACTATGAGGATCGCTTGATTGTTCGCACAGGCTACACCTTTATTTACAATAATCGTGGGGCAAGTATGGCGTCAAATATCTTCAATGGTACTTCTTATACCTTACGAGCCAACATCGAGGCAGCTGGTAACTGGCTTTATGGTTTGGCGAAACTTACGAATATGCGTAAGAACAAAGATGGTGAATATGCTATCCTTGACATTCCATTTGCCCAATACATCAAGGCTGATTTTGATTTTGCCAAGAACATCGCCATCGATAATCGCAACTCTATCGCTTATCACCTAGCCTTCGGCATAGCTGTGCCTTACGGCAATGCCAAGATGATTCCGTTTGAGAAACGCTATTTCGCTGGTGGTGCCAATAGTGTGAGGGGATGGTCAGTGCGTAGTCTTGGACCAGGCTCTTTCCCTGGTGATGGCAATTTTATGAATCAGACAGGTGACTTGAAGATGGAGGGTAGCTTGGAATATCGTTCCAACTTGTTCTGGAAATTGGCTGGTGCTGTTTTTGTTGATGCTGGCAATGTGTGGACGTTGCGAAATTATGAGAGCCAGCCTGGAGGCCAGTTCCGCTTTGACAAATTCTACAAGCAGATTGCTTTAGCTTATGGTATTGGTTTCCGTATTGACCTGGGCTTCTTTATTCTTCGCTTTGATGGTGGTATGAAGGCTATCAATCCATCCTATGAAAAGGGTCGCGACCGATATCCGATTTTCCATCCGAAATTCAGTCGCGACTTCGCTTTCCACTTTGCAGTAGGCTATCCGTTCTAGTTTCAAATTGCAAAGCTTTTATTTTTATGCTACTGGCTTATACTTTGGAACAAGTGCCTTCATACAAATCCAGCCAACCAAGTATGCCACAGAACAATAGCAGAAAATGATGAAGTAACCTGCTGGTTTACCTTGGAATCCTAAGAACGTCATCTGCGTAGCATCCGCATAATCGAACAACTTTCCTGAACCAATGTTGATAAGGAACGAACTCAAGCCACCAGCAGCACTATTCAAGCTCGTAATTGTAGCAATGGCACGATGTGGAAACAAATCACTACCCACTGAATATAGATTAGCCGACCACGATTGATGAGCAGCTCCCACCAAACCTATTAATATAATAGGTAGCCAATAAGAGTAATTGCCCAAAGGCTGTGCAAACAAACCCAACAAGGGGAACAAGGCAAAAATCAACATCGCCCTCATGCGTGATTTGTAAGCGTTCCAACCTGTGCGATTGATGATGATGGTAGGCAACTTGCCACCATAGAGCGACAACATCGTGATGCCATACAATACAAAGATAAGCATTTGAGCCGTAGGATTATCCGATGCCAATCCATAGACGTCAGACAGATAGGCTGGTGTCCAGAATAAGAAGAACCACCACACACCATCGGTTACAAACTTGCCAATTAATATCGCCCAAGTCTGACGTAATTTTAGACATTGCAAAACAGTATATTTAGGTAAGCCTTCCTCTTCCTTTGGCTCAGCTTGTTGTACAACTCCATCTTGCTGAATATAAGCTAATTCAGCTGCATTCACGTGCTTGTGTTCTGCAGGCTTATCATAGATAAACACCCAGAAAGCCATCCAAATGAAACCCAAGGCGCCAATGATGATAAATGCCATTTCCCATCCGTTTCCCACGCCAATGTTCTTGAAATAGCGAGCCAGAACAGGGATGCTCAATGGGGCAATCAAGGCACCCACCGTTGAGCCGGCATTGAAAATAGAGGTAGCGAAGGCACGGTCTTTCTGAGGGAAATACTCAGCCGTCACTTTCACTGCCGATGGGAAATTACCAGCTTCACCACAAGCCAAAATGATTCTTGCGGCAATGAAGAAATACACACTCACCATCGCAATCATCGAGGCCGTCTCACCTACGGCACTTACCATACTGGCAGCACTGTCAAGACCTACCACCTGCTCGGTTGCCCATCCGCAGAAAGCATGTAGGCAGGCACCAGCCGACCATATAGCGATGGCCCACAGATAGCCTCGTTTGGTACCCAGCCAGTCGATGATTCGACCAGAGAATATGTTGGCAATGGCATACACAATAGAGAAAACTGCAGCTACATTACCATAGTCGGAGTCGCTCCAATGAAACTCAGGAGCAATGAAATCCTTCCAAGTCAGTGACAAAACTTGGCGGTCTAAATAATTCACGGTAGTAGCCAGGAATAGCATGATGCAAATCAGCCAACGCACATTGCTCATCCTTTGTTGTACATTTTTCGCGTCCATATTGTTTAATTTTTATTGTTTTGATTACAAAAATACATTATTAATCGAAAATAAACAACATTATGCGTATTTTTTTTCAAATTTGCTTGCAAGATATAAAAATAAACTATAACTTTGCAACCAGAAAAATGAAGATATTATTGCATAAAGGTTAGTTTTTTTTCAAAGGAGTTAGCTTTTTAAGGAAAAAAGCAATAGGTTAGTTTTATTAGGTTAAGTTGATTTTGAGAGAAAAGAAAAGCCAATTCGGGCTTTTCTTTACTCGAAAGGTAGGGAATACGTGATGTATTCCTTTTCTTTTTTCTATATGTATAGAGCATTTTATTGGGAAATGTGTATCTTTGTGGTGAATATGTTGAATTTAATCTCCTGATATGATGAAGCAGCTGTTTTATATTCTGTTTGGTATACTTATCTGCATTACTTGTAAGGTTCAGGCACAAACCATACACAAGGGTGACCGTTTTTGGGATGGCGAAACACTTTGGCAGGTCGATGCCATCTATGGTGGCCAAACTGTGTTTATGGTAGGTACAGGTGAAGTTTATCTCTCGCTCGAAGTGGTGGATACCAGTAGGGGTGAGTACAAGCTTGTTCCCAGTAGCGAGGCTGATGAACCATCTATTCCTGGTGCTAAGTTCGGTTGGCGTGTGCAATATATCCGTCAGGATGGCATGAACTTCCTGGCTGTAAGGAAGCCAGATGGCGATGCTATGTGGTCGATGGTACTTACTCCTGATAATGAGACCAATTGCAGGGCACAACAAGAGAATATAGACAATGATAAGGATTACATTGCATCCAACACCTTGCTCAATAGACACTATCTCTCACTGATTCCCAGCAGAGATAAATTACGTCTGTTGCGCAATGAGATTATGGCTCGTCATGGGTATCGTTTTCAAGCAAAGGACTTGCAGAACTATTTCAATAGTCGTTCTTGGTACAAACCAGGCAACGACAACTCTGCTATCCGCCTGAATATTATCGAGCAACACAACATCCAGCTCATCAAAAGCGAAGAGGCTGATCGTGCCAAAGATGAAGCCTCTGGTAACCAACAGCAAGATGAAAAGTCTATCTCGTCGATTCGTGAGAATTATTATTTCGTGTCTGAATTGAACAATCTTACTGATGATGGGCGCTATGGGGGTATTTTAGTAAAAGGCTATGTGATAGGTGAAGCCAGTTCATACTTTGAGCGTCAACACGACTTGGAGGTTTGGGTTGACGCAGATAGTCAATCAGTTACCGATACCCAGTGGGTAAATGATACTGAGGACATCAACTTCGATGGAATTCCCGACCTTCAGATTTTCCTTGGGCTTAATGCTGTTGGACGTGTTGAAGAATTCTATGCTGGTTATGTCTGGAATCCTCTGGGTTACTTTGAGGAAGTGAAGAACTACGCTGATATTATAAATCCTATAGTAGATTCTGAAAGCAAGACCATCACCAGCACATTTCGTAGTGACATCAATGAGCTGACCATTTGTACTTATGCTTGGAAAAATGGCAACCTGGAATTGATTCAAGAAGAAAAAGATAAGTTATTTGATGAAGATGAATAGATAGACCTTTTTTATGTTTTGACAACAATATAGATGTTGGCACAAAATGTTTTTAGTATACTAATTAACAACCTGCAAGAAAATACATTATTTTGAGAAAATATTTGTTCAAAAAATCATATTTTGCAAAACAAACTACACAAACATCTAATAACGTTTTAATATACAAGAGGTTAATAACATATTCTACCTACACTAAAACTACATATAACTACACTTTAACTACACACAAACTACATAAAAAAGGGAAAATATGGTGGAATGGTGAGATTGCTGCAAGCTATTTGTTTGCACTAAGCTCGTTGATTATAATCTTTGGGTAAAGGTATCAAGAGTTTAAAGCTATACTTAAAATTCTCGAGAGATTTTTAAGGTTTACTACTACCTGACTGGTCTTTTAGTTCAGGTAAACGACGAAATTCTCTCGAGAATTTTAGAACATAAAACAAGCGTAGTTTTGGGGATGTATATCCTGAGGTTTTAGTTACTACCGCCTAATTCAACTGTTTTAATGGCTAAACAGCGAATTACTTTATCGTTGTTTAGCCATTAAACTGGTAATATAATGTAGTTTTAGTGTAGTTTTAGTGTAGGTAAAGTGTAGTTTTAGTGTAGGTAGTATGTTGGTGTAATATGCAGACATACAAATTAATAAGTTGTATTTGTGTAGTTATGTATGTGAAATGTCCTTTTTCAAGTGTTTTATTGCCTTATCAGCATCGCCTTGATATTGGCTGAGCAAGCTAACAAAGCGACTACCGATGATGCCTCCAGAGGCATGGGAGCAAGCAGCATCGAAGGTTTGCTGGTTGCTGATGCCAAAGCCTACCATGCGAGGGTTGCGGAGGTTCAAGCCATCAACTTTCTCAAAATAGGCTTGCTTCTGACGATCAAAGTCTTGCTGGGCACCAGTGGTGGATGCAGACGACACCATATAGATAAAGCCATCGGTTTGGGCATCAATCTCTCGAATGCGCTCCTCGCTGGTTTCAGGCGTGATAAGCATAATGACTCGGATATCATATTGGTCGGCTATCTGTTTGAAGGTTTGCTCATAGTCACGGAAAGGCAGGTCGGGGATGATGACACCATCGATGCCACAAGCTGCACATTCCTTGCAGAAATTTTGGAAACCAAATTGATAGATGGGATTGAGATAGCCCATCAGTACCAATGGAATGCTTACCTCTTGGCGAATGTTTCTGAGTTGTTGGAAGAGCAGTTTGAGACTCATACCATTTCGTAACGCTTCTGTGGCTGCATTCTGAATGACCACGCCATCAGCCATTGGATCGCTGAAGGGGATGCCTATCTCTATCAGACTTACACCATTGTTCTCCAAGTCTTTGATGACTAGGGCTGTACCATTTAGTGTAGGACTGCCTGCACAGAAATATACGGAAAGCAGGCGCTTTGGGTTTTGCTGGAATAATTGATTGATTCTATTCATAACTTGCTTTTTTTATTGACAATTGACAATTTACGATTGATAATTAATAATTAAATGCCTACTAAGAATGCCTTTAACTTGGAAACATTTTTTATGCCAGGACTTGATTCAAACTTACTATTGAGGTCATAGCCTGCCAGCATGGGGTGGTGGAATTGTTGGAGTATCTCGGCATCCTCTGGACCTATACCCCCACTGAGCAGGAAAGGTGTTGGCCCTTTGTAGGCACTTAAGAGATTCCAGTTGAATTGCTTGCCTGAACCTCCCTGCTTAGGTGTCTTAGTGTCAAAGAGCATATAGTCACACATATTTATATATGCCTCTGCTACCCACAAATCTGCCTCGCAACTCATTCCAATTGCCTTAATGACTCCTATGCCAGTTGCTTTTAGTTCTTGACAGAATGCTGGTGTTTCGTTTCCATGTAGCTGAACATAATCTAACTGAAAATCAAACATCTGATTCTTTATATATGTAATGTCAGCATCTACAAATACACCTACACGCTTGGCACTTGTTGGCAAGTAGCTTGGCTTCACTTGACAATATCTGGGTGACTTCTCATAGAAGATGAAACCCATCATGGTTGGATTAAGTTTCTCCACTTCTCTGATGTTTTCTGCATCAGTCATACCACATATTTTTATTATTGACGATTGACTATTGAACATTGACAATTATAATAATCCGTTGATAAATTGTTTTAATGATTCAGCTGGATCTGGGGCTTTCATAAAAGTCTCACCAATTAGGAAACCACGATATCCTATTTCTCGTAACTGTTTGATTACCCCTATATTTGAGATTCCACTCTCACTCACTAAAACAGGTTGGCTGGATAAGTCTTTTGTGGCTTCTTTAAGCATGGAAGCCAAGTGATAGGAATTGTTTACATCCGTTACAAACGATCCTAAGTTTCGATTATTGATGCCTACCATATCGGGTGAACCTTGTATATAAGCAAGCTCCTCAGCTCGGTGAATCTCTAACATTACCTCCAGCTTTAGTTGGTGGGCTTCTTCCATGAGCATCTGACACTCATCTTTTTCCAGACACGCAGCTATCAGCAATACGGCATCGGCACCAGTAAGCTTCGCCTCCAACAGCTGATGACGGTCGATGATGAAGTCCTTGCGCAGGATAGGAATGTTTACAGATTCACGTACCTGACGAATATACTTGAGGTTACCAGCAAAGTAAGGGGTGTCTGTCAAGACAGAGATTGCTGTTGCTCCAGCTGCTTCGTAGGCAGGGATAACGATATGTGGCTGAGCATCTTCGTGAATCCATCCTTTTGAGGGTGACTTGCGTTTGAATTCGGCAATGATGCCTGTTGGCGATGATGCCAACGCCTGACTCATACTTCTGACTGGTTGGTCTTTTAATCCTTCAACCATCTCTTCCAGATATTCTGCAGGGAATACTTGCGAGTGCATTTTTAACTCCTCGCGTTTTTTTGCTACTATTTCATGTAAAATGTCTTTCATGGCTCAGCTATTGATAGTTATGAACTTTTTGAATGTTTGTAAAGCTCTCTCACTTTCGAGTGATTCTTTTGCTATCGCTACACACTCTTCCATCTCTTTCTTTGGTTCAATTACATGGATGGCAAATGCTGAATTTACGATGACGGTTTGCTTTTGTGACTCGCTGGCTCGATTGTTCAGTACGTCGTCGAATATTTTAGCTGCTTCTTGTGGAGTATTTCCTCCGAAAAGCTCTTCGCGAGCAGAAAGTCTGAATCCCAAGTCGTTAGCTTGGTAAATCTGCTCATTGTTGTTGGTCATCACCTTATAACCACTGGTAAGTGAAATCTCATCATACCCATCAAGGCTCGTTACTACAGCAAATTCCATACCTAATCGATTCAATACATTTGTATAGAGACGCATCTGACTCAAATTTGCTACACCTAACAATTGATAGGCAGGTTTACTTGGGTTGATGAGGGGCCCCAACAGATTAAATACTGTGGGTACTTGCAATGACCTGCGTGTGGGACCTACAAACTTCATGGCTGGGTTGAAGAGTTGGGCATGTAGATAAGCCATGTTGCACTCCTCAATGCTTTGTCGCAGTTTATCTTGGTTGTTGGTGAACTTCACTCCATGCAACTCTAATACGTTACTAGCTCCACTAACGGACGATGCTCCGTAGTTACCATGCTTCGCTACCCTGTAACCTGCACCAGCCACAACGAAGCAAGAGCAAGTGGAAATGTTAAATGTGTTCTTGCCATCACCACCTGTACCGACGATGTCGATGGGGCGATATGGAGTGAAATCGATAGGTATACGAGTTCCCATCAGTGCCTCACGAAAGCCCAACAGTTCGTCAACCGTTACCCCACGCATCTGCATAATTGTCAACAATGCTGCTATTTGAGCATCTGGATATTTCTCTTTCGTGATATCCAGCATTATCTCTTTAGTTTCTGCTGAACTCAATTCCTCATGGTTCAGCATTCTTTTCAGTATTTCTTTCATAATCTTATAGTTGTATTTAATCCAAGTTGTATGTATATGGTTGGTTTGTGCTACTTGCTTACTCATGGTTCAGCCAATTGCTGATAATGGCTCGACCTTCGGATGTCAATACTGATTCTGGGTGGAACTGAATGCCTTGTACATCATAGTCCTTGTGCCTGAGTGCCATAATCTGTCCTTCGTTACTTACTGCTGTCATTACTAGACTTTCAGGGAAACCATCCTGATCTACCACCCAAGAGTGATATCGTCCCACATTGATAACATCAGGAAGATTGTTAAACAGATAGCTATCGTTGGCTTTTAATAGAAAGACGGGGGTCTGTACTCCATGAAATACTTGCTTGAGGTTGGTGAGTTTAGCTCCAAATACTTGTCCTATTGCTTGTTCGCCTAAACAAACACCCAAAATAGGCTTTTGACCAGCGTAAGTTTTGATGACATCCAAAAGCAAGCCTGCTTCTTCTGGAATACCAGGACCAGGGGAGAGCACAATCTTGTCGTATGCCTGCAAATCGCTCATCTTGAACTGATCGTTTCGCTTCACATCCACTTGTGCACCTAACTCCTTGAGCAGATGCGCCAGGTTATAAGTGAATGAATCATAATTATCTATAATCACTATCTTTTTCATAACAGTATTCTTTTTATTGTTCTTCAGCTTTCGTTATGGCTTTCTTCAAAGCACCCAATTTGTTGTTTACCTCTTGCAATTCATTTTCCACATCACTCTTGGCAACGATTCCACCTCCAGCTTGGAACCACAGTGTGTTGTTTCGACTCACAAAGGTACGGATGGTGATGGCTTGGTTGAGATTACCATTCAATCCAATGAAACCGATGCAACCACCGTAAGCCCCTCGGTTATGAGGTTCCAATTCACTGATAATCTGCATAGCACGAACCTTCGGAGCCCCACTCAATGTTCCTGCTGGGAAAGTATCGATAAAGGTCTTGATAGGGTCAGCATCGTCATTTAAAGTTCCACTTACACGACTTACCAGATGGATAACATGACTGTAAAGTTGTACTTGCTTGTAGAATTCTACCTGCACATTATGGCAATTGCGACTCAGATCATTACGAGCCAAGTCCACTAACATCACATGCTCGGCATTCTCTTTGGGATCATCACATAGACGCTGGGCATTGATGGCATCTACTGATGCATCACCTGTTCTGCGTGTAGTGCCAGCGATAGGGTCGATGGTTGCCTTTCTGCCTTCGATCCGGCAATGTGTCTCTGGAGAAGATCCGAAGATTCGGAAGCCTCCAAAGTCGAAGTAAAATAAATAAGGTGAAGGATTGATGCTTCGCAAGGCACGATAGAGTTTGAAATCATCACCTTGGAATCGTTGGGCAAATCTACGAGACAACACCACTTGAAATACATCGCCACGCAAACAATGGGCGATGCCCTTACGGATGTTCTCACGATGCTCATCGTCAGTGAGAGTAGAGGTAGGTTCACCCTCTGCATGAAACTCAAATAAGCGATAACTGCGGTTGTTAATGGCTTTCTGGATGGTGTCAAGCGACTCTTTTTCTCCTTCGGAAAGCATTTCAACAAGCATCATCTCATGTTGAAAATCATTAAAAATAATCAAGTACTTATACAAGATATAGTGCATGTCAGGAGCATCATTCCTTTCCTCTGTGCTATCCTTGACGGGGATGTGTTCAAAATACCTTACTGCATTGAAGGAAGTATATCCGTAAAGTCCGCAATAGTTGCTATACTCTCCCTCCACTTGGACACATCTCAGGAAATCATTCAGTGCCATATCAACAGTGTATTCATCGCTAATGGGTCGTTTTTCTACACTCTCGTCTGGAAAACGAAAGATGGCCACACCATGATGGATGCTGACACTGGCCAGTGGGCATAGACCAATAAACGAACGGTTGTTCTCTGTACCGTGATAATCTGAACTTTCCATCAGTGCACTTTGTGTGAACAAATCACGAACTTTCAAGTATGTGCTTACTGGCGTGTGTAAATCGCCTAGCAATGTTCGGGTTGCTGTTTTGTAGTTAAACTTTTTCATATTTATAAACTTTTGAATTTCAGATATGTTTCAATGTCTTTGTCACCTCTTCCAGAAACGGTTAACACCACAAGGTCAGTAGTTTTGAAGTTTATCTTAGGCAAAGCACCCAAGGCGTGGGCACTTTCTATTGCAGGGATGATGCCCTCTAATAGGGTAAGTTCATAGCCCGCTTCAATAGCTTCGTTGTCATTTACGGGAATCACTTGTGCTCTGTGTTGAGCCGAGAGGTTGGCGTGCATAGGTCCTATGCCTGGATAATCCAAGCCGGCAGAGATAGAGTAGGGTTCCTCAATCTGTCCGTCCTCATCTTGAATCACGTAAGTCTTGGCACCATGAATGATGCCTGTCTTTCCCAATGCAATGGTAGCAGCTGTCTTGCCTGTTTCCACTCCCTCGCCACCAGCTTCTGCTAATACTATTTTAACACGTTTGTCATCGATGTGGTGATAAATAGTACCAGCAGCATTGCTTCCACCACCTACACAAGCCATCAGATAATCAGGATAATCTCTGCCTTCCTTTTCCTGAAGTTGATTCTTAATCTCTTCGCTGATAACTGATTGCAGACGAGCTACCATATCAGGATAAGGGTGAGGTCCTACCGTTGAGCCGATAATATAGAAGGTATTGGCAGGATGACAACACCAGTCTCGTATTGCCTCGTTGGTGGCATCTTTCAATGTCATGTTTCCACTCGTTACAGGCACCACAGTAGCCCCTAACATTTTCATTTTTTCTACATTAATGTGCTGTCTTTTTACGTCTGTTGCCCCCATATATACCACACATTCCATATTCATTAAAGCACAGACTGTAGCTGTAGCCACACCATGTTGGCCTGCTCCAGTTTCGGCAATGATGCGTGTCTTTCCCAGGTGACGGGCGATAAGGATTTGTCCGATGGTGTTGTTGATTTTGTGAGCACCAGTATGATTCAAGTCTTCACGTTTTAGGTAAATCTTGCAACCATAACGCTCACTCAGACGTTTGGCGAAATAGAGTGGGGAAGGTCTTCCCACATAGTCGCGTAACAGTTGGCGATACTCCCGTTGGAAGATTTTACTCTCAATCACAGGCAGATAGCTTTGTTGCAGGTCATGCACACATTTGTGCAGGATCTCAGGAATGTAAGCCCCTCCAAATTCGCCATAATAACCTTCTTTGTCAACTAAAAAACTCATATAATGTTCGGTGTTAAAATAATAATCAAACTTAAAATGAAAAGCCCTGTCGCAGGTTGCGACAGGGCTTCGTCTTTATCCTAATCATGTGAGGTAGAATATGTACATACGAGCGCTGCTCCCCTTACGACTCTAGGAATCTTAACGGGCGCCACCACCAATACATATTTACCATTGAATGTTTCATAACTTACATTTTCTACATTTTTACTCTGCAAATATAACGGGTTCTTTTGAAACCGCCAAATATTTTTAGAAAAAAGTTTAAAATTGCTCGTTTTTTTTGTTACACCTATTTATATATAATGTCTTGTTCCAGACATAAAGCTTAATCTTTCAAGGAATATGTCACCGTTGTAACCACACGGAGTTTCTTAATATAAGGTGTGGTTTCATCGCGATCGTCGATAGAGAAAGTTCCCTGAGTAGCTTGCATAATGCCACCCAAACGACTGTTGCTGTTCTCTGCAAACTGCAAAGCTGCCTGCTCTGCATTCTTGATAGCCTCCTGCATCATCTTCAGTTTCATCTCTTGGAAATCGGTGAAGTCATAGTTGATGTAACCCTCATCAATGGCAATACCCTGATTCAACAACTCGCCAATTTTGCCTGATGCCTTGCGAACCTCGTCCACCTTCTTGGTCTTGACTGTGATGCTGGAGGTCATCTGATATCGATAAGGTGATTTGTTTTCGCTCCACATATTGCTGTTTCTGTCGTAAACGGTTGGAGAGTTGATGGTTATCTCATCTTCACTCAATCCGTTTTCCTTGATGAAACGCACAATAACGTCGCGAGTCCTGTTCACACTTTGGTACAGCAGAGGCAAATCGTTGCCCAACTGAGAGAAGCTTAAAGGCCATGTTACCGTGTTGGCTGGCACCTCGTTCTCAGAGAGACCTTTGACAGTAACCTGACGATCTTTGTTTACAAAATTGTCGATACCAGCCTTAAGGCAGTAACCTAATACGACGAGACCCAGTGCAATAATTGCGGCCTCAATGATTCTGTTTTCTTTCTTCATAATTATATTGATTTAAAATTAAAATATTCATTCGCTTGTTGTAATGTCTCTGGCTTGCCGATGTCAAACCAGGTGATATCTTTCAGTTCATAACCTTGCAGGTTTAAAGATTGACAAACAGAGAGATAGAACGGTATGATGGAGAATTTGCCTTGCCACTGGGTACCTTTGCCCATCTTATTAAATAAGTTGGGAGAAATAACGTGTATGCCCTCAAAAGCCAACTCCCGATGTTGGGTAGCATCAGGCACAAAACCTTCAGGCTTGGTTTCACCTGTAGTATGATTGAGCCAACCGTGCAGTCGCATATCCTTGTCGAATAGCAGTTTACGTGTGGTGTTACGATCGCTTACCAACAAGGTAGCATCTGCTTTGCTTTCCACATGCTGGCGATAAACCTCGTGCAAATTGATATTGCTCAGAATATCCACGTTGTGCACCAAGAAAGGTTCATCGCCTTCCAAGAACGCCTTTGCTTTCAAGATTCCACCACCTGTATCCAACAATTCCTCTCGCTCATCACTGATATGGATATCCAAACCGAAGTTATTGTTAGCTAGTAGGAAATCAATAATTAGCTGACCAAAATGATGGATATTGATTGTTACATCGTCGAAGCCAAAACTCTTCAGTTGTAACAAAATTCGTTGCAACATAGGAACTCCACCCACAGGTACTAAAGCCTTTGGAATGCTATCTGTGATGGGTCGCAGGCGAGAACCAATGCCTGCTGCAAAAATCATTGCCTTTCTACCATTTACCATTGACTGTTTAACATTTTGATTCTCCTAATTATTATTTAGCAGCAAGTGTTTGTTGGATGTTTTGCTCACGATGGATCAAATTAACCTCCACACCAAATTTCTCATTCAGATGTTCTGCCAAATGCTGGGCTGCATAGACAGAACGATGTTGACCACCAGTACAACCAAAACATACAGAGAGATTGGTAAATCCTCGCTCCATGTATCGCTTCACAGAAGCATCCACCAAAGCATATACATTCTTGAGGAAGGTAAGGATTTCGCCATCTTCCTCTAAGAACTGAATCACGGGTTTATCCAAACCGATGAATGGTTTGTAACGATCGTATTTGCCTGGGTTGTTAATAGCACGGCAATCAAACACATAACCACCACCATTGCCAGTGGTATCATCAGGAATACCTTTTTTATATGCAAAGCTCATTACTTTCACCACTAGCGGTCTTTTTTGTTGATCTTTAAACTGCTTTAGCTCAGTAAGTTGCTTCAATACTTCGCACATATAAGGATATTCAGGATAAGCTGATTTCAACAACTGTCGTAGGTTCTCCATCGCAAATGGAATGCTCTGCATGAAATGTGGTTTCTTCTCGAAATAGCCTCGGAATCCATAGGCACCTAACACCTGCATGGTGCGGAAGAGCACAAAATGACGCAAGGTTGAGAAGAATTCGTTATCCTCAATATGCTTATAGACGCGTAGAGCATCAAGATACTCCTGCAACAATTCCTGGCGTAGACTTTCAGGGTAGTTGGCTTTTGCTTGCCAGAGGAAGGAAGCTACATCGTAATAGAATGGTCCCTTTCTACCTCCTTGAAAATCAATTAGCCAAGGCTCTCCATTTTGT
>JAEEGF012243484.1_pt1 | contig 31480 bp, 31 predicted proteins | sample 9134171 | NCBI WGS metagenome assembly JAEEGF01 (sample SAMN16246542, study PRJNA631951) | gut metagenome | biome: gut microbiome; feature: rumen; material: AP-attached | host: Bos | place: Iran: Karaj | collected 2018-10 | reverse complement strand
AAGGCTTCTATTCAGACGATGCAGGCCTCCTTACCAGCCGCGAATACAACAAGCGAATGGGTTATGACAATGAAAATGATGGTCCAATCACCATCTACAATGACTAAGCTTACTTCTTAATTCTCTATCCGATATAATTCTCTAACCGACCTGGGGACCTCCTATCCCCAGGTCACTTTTTTATTTACCGCTAAAATGTGTAAAAATTTGAAATTTTTTTGAATTTGCTATAAAGTTTTGCTAGATAGGTCCGATAAATGAGTTGTAAAGAAAAGTGTATCTAATGTCATTAATGGGATGCATCGAGAACGTAACGAGAAAATAAGGGAGGAAAGGAGTGTGGCGATATGCGTATAGAGGCTTACAATCAGGTAGCACAGCTCTATCAGACATCAAACACTAAAAACGTATCACAGGCAGCGAAAGCTAACGGTATGGGCAGAGACGAGGTTCAGATTTCATCTACTGGTCGTGATTATAACGTTGCCAAGGCAGCTGTCTCTGAGGCTGCGGATATCAGAGAAGATTTAGTTGCCGATATTAAGGCTCGTATTAAGGATGGCACATATGAAGTTAGCACAGATGACTTCGCAGAGAAGTTGCTGTCTCAGTATGGTTCAATTCTTTAGTTAAGTGAGGAAAAAGCGTGGCTAGTTTAATGGATGAGTTGCTCTTAACCATGGAAGGTGAAAGGTCACAATACGAAAAGTTAATCAGTCTTAATGGAGAAAAGAAGGAATCTATTATCCATAAGAAGCTTGACGTACTGGAGTCTATTACCGTCGAAGAGCAGGCCATCGCGGATTCCTTGTTAAAGCTAGAGGAAAAACGCCTGCACGTGCTGGGCTCAATGGCTACAGTAATGGGGCATGACGGTGAGCAAGTTAGTGTATCATGGATGATCGATAATTTGGCTAACCAACCTGTAGAACAAAAGAAATTACAAAAGGCAAAGGAAGAGCTTGTAAAGGTGGCAGATGAGGTTCAGATTTTGAACTTCCAGACACAAAATCTACTAAGGCAAGCGCTAGAGATGGTGGAGTTTGATATTACTCTTATTAAGAGCGCAAAGCAGGCCCCACAGACTGCAAACTACGGAAAGAATGCCATATCTACAGGGGAATTATTAGGAAATAGAGGATTTGATGCTAAACAGTAGGAAAAGGATGTCCTTAAAGTTTTAGTGAGACTTTGGAGGACGGACTTATGGCTAATAGTTTCGGAAGCTTATATGTTGGGGCATCAGGCCTGCAGTCAGCATCACATGGTTTAAATACAACAGCTAACAACCTTTCTAACGTAAATACAGAAGGTTATGTACGTGAGCAGGTTGTTTATGAAGATCGAAATTATAGAAAAATAGGCGAAGCTGCGGTCGGCACACAGTATGCTGGCCTTGGCGTCGATGTAGGAACAATCGTCCACGCTCGCGATATCTTTTTGGATAAGGCATATCGCTCAGAGAATGGACGATATTCTTTTTATAATGCTAGTTCAGAAGCAGTGCAGGAGGTTTACACTCATCTGCAGGAAACTGACGGCGTAGCCTTTAAGGATGCAATCAAGGATTTTTCCGTTGCATTTGAAGAGTTTGCCAAGGATCCTTCGGATACTGTAAATCAGAATCTTGTGTTGCAGAAGGCTAGCCTTTTTTTGGCCCGTGGACAGGCTGTTGAAAAAGGATTTGAAGATTATCAAACAATCATCAACTCAAAGATTGAGGAGCATTTGGAGCGAATCAATGAGATTGGAAAAGAGATTGTAGATTTAAATAAGCGCATTCAGTCAATCGAAGCAGGTGGCGTAGAAAAGGCCATGGACCTTAGAGACAAAAGAGACCTGCTTTTAGATGAGCTTTCAGGACTTACCCGTATGACATATCGTGAGGATAATACAGGTGTAGTTCACGTAGAGGTGGAAAGCGTTGAATTCGTAGATGAGATTAGATACTACGAAGTAGGCATATTAAAGGATAAAAAGACAAGCTATGTCACACCATACTGGCCACAGCTTTCAAAGATTGTAGACCCAGAGGACGAGACAAAGAATTACTATTATCCAATATTTAATATTTATAATGCCTCCGCTGAAAAGGATTCAGATCTGGGAGAAATTAAATCCCTACTTCTGGCAAGAGGCGATGATTGGAGCAATTATCTTAGCTATTATGACGAGGAAGGCAATATGCTTTCTTCTGATGAATATAATTCAACTATAGCAAATTCTATCATGATGAATTCAGAGGCAGAGCTTGATACCCTGATACATCAGCTGGTAACAGATATTAACGATATTTATAGCCCAATCATTTCAGTAGACAAGGCTGTGAATGATGCAAAAAAAGTTAGATACATTGACGATCAAGGAGAAGAGGTAATTCTAGATGCGGATAAAGTTCGTATCCTAGATGAGGATAAATGCTCCGTTGGTTCTGATGGAGAGCTTCCTCCACGAGAGCTATTCGTTAGAAATGGTTGCGATAGATATACTAAGCGGACCATTGAAATTAGGGATAAAAACGGTGCCGTAATAGATACTAAGCAGGTCTATATGTACAACGAGGAGGACCCGGAGGACACATCAAAGTGTTATACACTTAAATCTTTAACAATAAATGAAGATTTGGTAAGACAGGAGTCATATATTCCTCATAAAATTTACAAGGATCAGACTCAGGTGGATCATCAGCTTGGAACAGCTCTTAGTGCTATTTGGAACAAGACCCATTTCCATCTGAATCCAAGCGACACCACACCTTGTGGATACAATGAATTCTACGTCAAGTGGATTGGCGAGATAGCCAATACAGGTAACGTTTACAAAACAACAGCTACAGCTCTTGAAGGAACAAAACAGGAAATCGAGTTTAGCCGCCAGGGCGTTATCGGTGTTTCTTCAGATGAAGAGCTTACTACAATGATTAAATATCAGTCAGCTTATAACGCAGCTAGCCGATATATAAATGTAGTAAATGAAATGATTGAGCATTTGCTCACAAGCTTAGGTCACGTATAAGAAAGGATGTAGCCTATGTCTTCAACATTTTTTGGTTTAACAATAGCCGCATCTGGATTGAATACATCCCAGGCCCAGATTAACACCACGGCCAACAATATCTCTAACGTAAATACGAAGGGGTACAGCCGTCAGGTAGTTAATACTGTAGCAGCATCTGCCCTAAGATGTTATCAGAGCTACGGTACTACTGGTACTGGTGTTGAAGCACAGTCTGTTACTCAGCGTAGAGATTTGTACTACGATGAGAAATATTGGAATAACGAAAGTGCCAAAGGCTTTTATGTGAAAAAGCAGTACTACATGGACCAGATTCAGGAGTGTTATTCAGAGACCAATACTAACACTGGATTCTCAACTATCTATACAAAGATGTTTAACGCCATGAGTACATTACAGGGAAGTCCTGGGGATGACACAGTTAGAAAGCAGTTTATTTCAACAGCCAAACAGCTGACTGAGTATTTCAATCAGTTGTCCACAAAGCTTCAGGAAATGCAAAGCTCTATCAACGATGAAATCAAAACTGCCGTTGATGATATTAATAACATTTCAGAAAAGGTGGCCATCCTTACAAAGCAGATAAATGTTATCGAGCAAGGTGGCGGTCACGCTAATGAGCTGAGAGACCAGAGAGCACTTTTAATAGATCAGCTATCAGAGATTTGTGACGTAAAGGTCCAGGAGGTTGAGGTATTAAACTCTAACAATCCTGAGATGTACACTGGAGCCACATATTACTATGTATACATCAATGGTCAGCAGCTGGTGGACACATACAATTACAACACACTGGCTGTAAAATCCCGTGACACAAAAGAGATGTATAACCAGTCAGATATTGATGGTCTTTACGATATTGTTTGGGCAAAAGATGGAGATGCCTTTAATGCTACTCCTAGTTCAAGCGGTGGACAGCTAAAGGCCATGTTTGAGGTTCGTGATGGAAACAATAAGGAAAATCTTCACGCCACAGTTGATGCAGCCACAGATACTAACCACATTACAGTAACAGGCCTTAGCATCACAGACTTAAACGAACTGAACATGCCACTTCAGGGCCGTCTGATTACAAACAATATGTATTTCAGCTATAACGGCTTTTCAGTTAACACAGATAATACTGGCAAAATCGCATCCATTTCTTTTGATTTGGTTGAGCCAATCAGACAGGATGTAGCCGCTGCTTTAGTTGGCAAATCCTTTATGGTAGGCCAGGAAGTTGATTACATGGGCGTGCCATATTATCAGAATCAGATGAATCTATTCCTTAGAAATTTCTGCGAGAAATTTAATCAGATAGAACAGTCTGGTGTTGATCTAAATGGCGATGAAATGGGTTCATTCTTTGTTGCAAAGGATAGAATCGATTCCATTGTGGAGCATGAAATGAAGAAAGGCCTTACCGTTGAACAGGATGATGGCACAGGCAACATGGTGCCAACAGGTCGCACACTTACCAGTGAGGATGAGACCTATTATCTTTTGACAGCAGGAAATGTAAACATCGCTAAAAAGACAGATAAGGACTCTAGAATTTTTGCTACAACCACTCAGGAGAATTTCACTTCCGGTGTGGATGCAGCAGATTTAGTAGTTAAATTGCAGCAGCTTCAAAGCAAGGTAAAGCTTTTCAGAGGTGGCGGCGGAAGCTCCTTCCTACAGTGTATCTACGCAGATGTTACAGTGGATGCCCAGGAATGTACCATCTTTACAAAAAACTTCGAGAACATCGAAAAGTCAATCTCAGAGCAGAGAACTTCAGTATCTGGCGTAGATGAAGACGAAGAGGCTTTGGATTTAATAAAGTTTCAAAATGCATACAATCTGGCATCTAAATGTATTTCAGTCTTTTCCGAAATATATGATAGGTTGATACTTAACACAGGTGTATAGCTAAAGAGGTAGTATTATGAGAGTTACAAACAAAATGATAATGAACAACGCAGGCTCTAACATCAACACAACAAAAGAGTTTGTGAATATCAGAAACAAGCAGATGACCAGCCAGAAGAAGATTGATAAGCCTTCTGATGACCCAGTAATTGCTGTTCGTTCACTGCGTCTTTCTACTACTTTGTCTCAGGTAACTCAGTATTACGAGAAAAATATTCCTGATGCATCCCAGTGGATTAGAATCACTGAAACAGCCCTTATTAACATGCGAGATATTGTAAAGGACTGCAAGGAAATAAGTAACTCAGGTGCAACAGATACTAAAAACAGTCAGGACGATAGACAGACCCTTTTGACACAGCTTGAAGCTTTGCAGAAGCAGCTTTTCGCTGAGGGCAATGCGGACTATGCAAATCGTACCGTTTTCACAGGCTATAGAACAGATAGAAATCTTACTTTCACAGAGGATGAGGCAAAGACTAAGTATCAAATCACTCAGGTGCTTTCTGTGGAAGAAAGAATGGAAGAGAAACGCTATTATGACGGAAATGTATTAGTTCCTACCACAAAGGATGAGGTACTTGGGCCAGCCCAGGACCCACCAACAAATACTATTTCTGATATAGTGGAGACAGATTATTACAGAATCCGCCTGAACTATGATGACATAGACGGGCTTGTAAACAATAGTCTTACAATTACATATCAAAATGGTACAGTTCCTACTACAGACGTAAAGATATATGCAAATGAGACAGAGTGGAGTCAGGACCAGACTGGTAAAAATGTTCCAGATAATACAATTGTAATTGTAAGAGAAACTGGAGATATTATCTTTGCAAATAACTTAGCAGCAGATTTCAAGGCACACAAGGCAAGTCTGACAGTAAATTATGAAAAGACAGGCTTCGACAAGGGTGAGCTTAGACCTGAGTATTATTACAACTGCAAAATGCTAAATGATGCCACAGGTGCAGAGATTACCAAGAATAATGAATATGTAAAATTCGATGAAAATGGAAATAGAATCCATTTTGACATTGAATATACCATCGCAGCAAATCAGACTATCGCAATTAATACAGAGGCCTCAGATGTATTTGATAGTTCAATCCAAAGAGATGTGAACGAGATGATTGATGCGGTGAAAAAAGCCATGAACGCCTATGACAAAATCCAAAAGATTAAGTCTATGAAGGACGAAACACAGTATGCTGGAAACGATGAGCAGAAGTGGTTAGATGAGTGGCAGACCGCGGCTCAGAAGGAATTCGACTTCTATAGTAACAACATGCGAAAACTTTTTGACACAGAAATAGGCAAAATGACTGAATATTATGATAAAATAAGTTTAGCAATAACAGATTTAGGCTGTAAGGAGGATTCACTTAAACTTACAGAGAACCGAGTGGGTGATCAGCAACAGACTGTTCAGGGGCTTCAGTCTAAAAATGATGATATAGAGTTATCCCAGATTATCATTGAGTACACCGCTGCTTACACCGCTTACCAGGCTTCGCTAACAGCAGCAGGAAAGCTTGGAGATTCTACTTTACTTAATTATATTTAATCATGGAGGAGAAGGGATAATGCAGGTAAAAACCAGACTATTCGGCGAAGTTGAAGTTTCCGATGAAAAAGTCATCAATCTCATTCATGGCCTGATTGGATTTCCGGACATGAAGAGATATATGCTCATTTTCGACGAAGAGAAAAAAGACAAGGGCAACATCATGTGGCTACAGTCGTTAGACGAAACAGATTTTGCAATGCCAGTTATGCTGCCTCATGTAGTGAAACCAGACTATGCACCAGCTTTTAACGAGGATTCTCTTGAGCAGCTAGGAGAACTTACAGCAGATAACACATATGTGCTTGTAACAGTCCGAGTACCAAAGGATCCAAAGGAAGCATCTATTAACTTAAAAGCTCCAATCATTATCAACACAGATACAAATGTCGGCGACCAGATTATTATTGACGGAAACGAGCCGGTACGCTATCTTATTCATGATGCTTTACGTGGAAAGGATGGTGATTAACGATGTTGGCATTAACTAGAAAAACAGGCGACGCAATCATGATCAACAACAACATCGAGATTACAGTCCTTGAAGTTCGCGGTGATCAGGTTAAAATCGGTATATCGGCACCAAAGGAAGTATCTATTTATCGCAAGGAAGTATATTTAGAGATTCAAAAGGAAAACGAGGCAGCTGCACAGGCTATTTCAATGGACGATGTGGAGGCCCTCAAGAATCTCCTTTAATTATTATTAAAAACGTTAAAAATCTTCTCCAAATTTGGGGGAGATTTTTTTTATTTAACTATAAACTTTATGGACCAGCGTCCGATATAGCATATAGAAAACTATAAATTTATCATATTATCAAGGAGGAAAATATGAAAATAGGCGAAGTGAGTAGCGCAGCAAGTAGCTACCAGGGACAGGGAAGTTCAGCAATAACGGCGCCAACACAACCAGTTAAAGAGACCTCACCAGTGGATTTTGCTACAGCAGCAAGTCAAATCCGCGCCACAGAGGCTGAAAATAAAGATCCTGAAAGAAGCGAAGAAGCTTACGAAAAGACTCCACCATCTTTAAAGGAGGCAGTGGAGAAAATCAATTCTGCAAAATCAAATGCAGAGGCAGTATTTGGAATCCATGAAGGAACCAATAGAGTCATGATCAAGATGGTCGACAAGACAACTAGAAAGGTCATCAAGGAATTCCCAGCAGAAGAAACTCTAGACCTTATTGCAAAGGCATGGGAGCTGGCAGGAATTATGGTTGACGAAAAGAGATAGGAGGATATTTTATGCCTATTAGAATTTCGGGCTTGCAGTCTGGGTTGGATACTGAGCAGATTGTCGGTGCATTGGTGTCTGCCTATAGTTATAAAAAGGATAAATACACAAAGGCCCAGACAAAGCTTACATGGAAACAGGACGCATGGAAGACATTGAACTCTAAGGTGTATAGCTTATATACATCTGTAGGTTCTATGCGCTATTCATCTAATTATGTTACAAAGAAAACCACAGTTAGTGATACTACAAAGGCAAAAGCTACAGCCAGTGGAACAGCTATAAATGGTACACAGGAATTAAAGATTACACAGCTTGCAAAGACTGCCTATATTACTGGTGGTGAGGTAAACCATGACATCACTGGCAAGTCTACACTTGGGGAATTAGGTGTTAAAAACGATGTTCAGTCAGGAACTGTAGTAAAAGGAAGCATTCAAGTTCGCTCCTCAAAGGGAACAAAGAATATCGAGATTGATTCAGCTATGACTGTTAACGAATTTGTAAATAAGCTGAATGACGCAGGTGTACAGGCAAGTTTTGATGAGAAGAATCATAGATTCTTTATCAGCTCTAGTCAATCAGGAAAGGCTGGAGATTTTAATATTTCTGGTAATAATGAGCTTGGCATTAATGGCCTTATAAATATGGGGCTTTTGACTAATACAGAGGTTTCATCTATTACTAGTGGAGTTTCAGGTTCAGAACTAGTAGCTAGAAAATTTACATTTACAATTAAGGATGCTGAAAACCAGGATATGAATGTATCTATTTATGGTTCTCAGGCACAGTTCCATTCAAAGGTTAAAGACATAGTATGGGCTAAACAAGTTCAGGCTGACGATAGTGATTTTCCATCTGCAGCTGATAGACAAAGGGCTAGCAAGATACTTGAGGATAATAGAGATTTAGCTACCTATTTAGAAAGTGAAATTACACTAGAAGAAGGTACATTGGATTGGACCACTATCACTAAAGATCAAATCTTAGACAAGGCTAGAGAAATGTATGAAGCTGCAAATAAGACTTATGATAGTGCAGCCCAGTCAGCAACCTCAAATGAGATTTATTCAGCGGTAAATACTATTAGGGATGCCTATGTAAAGATAGCAAAAATAAAATCTGATAAATACGATGATGAAGATAAAAGAACTTTGGATTTACGAGATGCTCAGGTTCAGCTGGATAATATTTTAGCAAATCCAGCAAACAAAAAATGGGCTGAATACATTCAGGAAAACTTTGGCACAGTTAATACTGGAACAACAGATGATTATAGTGATTTCTGGGTACAAAGTGATAACCTGGATTTAGCTAAAAGTGTATTTTATCGAGTTGATTTGTCGGCTCAGATATCTATTAATGGAAAGGACTTTTCAGTCCCTACAGATAAAGAAGCTCATAAGATTAATGGCGCCGATGCCATAATCGAGCTGAATGGTGTTCAGTACACAAACGATACCAATAACGTAACTGTAAATGGTCTTACCATCGAGTGCCTTGCTACAACAGGTGAAAATGCCATCACAGTTACAGTTGATAGCGATACAGATGCCCTCTACGACAAGGTAAAGGATTTCTTAACCAGCTATAATACTTTGATGAATGAGATGCAAAAGCTTTACAATGCAGACTCGGCAAAGGATTATGAACCACTTACAGATGATGAAAAGGCAGAGCTGTCTGAATCAGAAATCGAAAAGTGGGAGCAGAAGATTAAGGATTCACTCCTTAGAAGAGACAATAGCTTAAGCGGTATCATACAGACAATGACCATGTCCATGATGCAGACCTACGAAGTAAATGGACAGAAGGTTTCATGGTCTACCTTTGGTGTTCATACCCTTGGAACATTAAACGCTGAAAAAAATGAAGGCTATGCTTTCCATATTGATGGCGATTCAGAAGACTCAAAGGTTTCTGGTAACAAGGAAAAGCTTCGTGCAGCCCTTGCAGAAGACCCTGATTCAGTCATCGATTTCCTTAAGCAGATGACCACAGGTCTCTATAATGCTATGGATCAGAAGATGAAATCCACAGCAGTTAAATCCGTATATACGGTTTACAACGACAAGGAAATGGAAAAAGAACAGCAGAATTACTCTAAGCTTATTAAGCAGTGGGAAGATAGAGTTAAGGATATGGAGGATTCTTACTATAAGAAGTTCTCCCAGATGGAATCTGCACTTGCAAAATTACAAAGCAGTTCTTCTTCAATATCATCTCTGTTAGGTATGTAAACCTAATAGTAAGTAGAGTAAGTAAGGCAACAAAAAAGGATTTACGGAGGCGATTTATATGACACCAACGAATGGTTATGATGCTTACGCTAAAAACAGAATACTAACTGCAAGTCCTGCAGAGTTAACATTGATGCTGTATGAAGGAGCAATAAAGTTTTGTAATATAGCAATTGTGGCATGTGAGAACAAGGACATTGAAAAGGCTCACATCAATATTAGAAAGACAGACAGAATCATCGAGGAGTTTGAATTGACCCTCGACGAAAAATATCCAGTAGCAAAGGATTTTCATGCAGTGTATACTTATCTTAGGAGCTGTCTAAGACATGCTATGATAGATAAGGATCCTGAAACCTTGCAGGAGGTCCTAAAGCACTTGCGCACCATGCGCGACACCTGGAAGGATGTTATGAAGCTCACCGCCAACGGTAAAAAGCTAGATGGCACCGAGAGCAATATAGCAGGATAAATGAAAAGGAAAAAGCTCCTCGTTGAGAGGAGCTTTTCTTATGGAAACTATAAGAATCCGCTGCATAAAAGCATATTATATTGCGATAGCCAGCGGATTTGATAGAATAAATGCGGTTGAGCGCTGGAAATAAGTGTGTTACACTTGATGTATCGAGGTGACAATATGATTATGGTTGGTAGAGAGAAACAAATCAGAGATTTAGAACAATTGTATAATAGTGAAGAGGCTCAATTTGTGGCGGTGTATGGTCGTCGACGAGTTGGAAAAACTTTTTTGATTGATGAAACATTTCGCAATAGAATAACTTTTAAACATGCAGGTTTGTCTCCAGTAGAAATGGCGGAGGATGAATCTGACAGACCAACAAGGGCTCAACTACAATCTTTTTATTATTCGCTACTAAAAGCAGGAATGAAAAAAAGTCATATTCCAGAAAATTGGTTAGAGGCTTTTTTTATGCTAGAAACGTATTTGGAAGAAATAGATGATGGCAGTAAACAATTAGTTTTTTTGGATGAATTGCCGTGGATGGATACGCCTAAATCAGGTTTTATAACAGCATTTGAAAGTTTTTGGAATGGATGGGCATGTTCAAGGCATAATTTTATGCTTGTAATATGCGGCAGTGCAAATTCATGGATTGTAGACAAACTTATAAATAACCACGGTGGTTTATACAATCGACTGACTTACGAGATAAAGCTAGAGCCATTTACTTTAGTAGAATGCGAAGAATACTTAGAGAGTAAAAAAGTTCGATTATCTAGGTATGATATTGTGCAAAGTTATATGCTTCTAGGTGGAATACCATACTATTTAAATTACTTTAAAAGAGGGTATAGTCTAGCGCAAAACATTGATGAATTATTCTTTTCGAAGAATGGACAGTTAAATTTAGAATATGAAAGATTATTTGCATCGATTTTTACTAATCCAGAAATGATGAAAAAGATAATATCGGCTTTGGCAAAAAAAACAGCTGGAATGACAAGAAAAAATTTGGTTGAAATCACGGGTATAAAGGATGGAGGAACACTTACTAAAGCTCTAAATGCATTGATTGTAAGTGATTTTATTGAGAAATATGTTCCATTTGGATTCAAAAAAAATGAAGAGCATTATAAACTGATTGATCCTTTTTGTATATTCTACAATCATTTTGTACATAATAAGAAAAACTTGCCTTCAGATTTTTGGCAGAGAGAGGGAACATCCGCTGAAATAAATTCGTGGAGAGGCTTTGCGTTTGAAAATGTATGTTTTAATCACATACCTCAAATAAAAGAGGCACTTGGAATAAGAGGGGTGAGTTCATCAGAATCAGCCTGGACAAAAAGAGAAGATGAGGATGAAGGGACTCAGATAGATCTTTTAATTGACCGTAAAGATAATGTGGTAAATATGTGTGAAATTAAATTTTATAGTGATATATTTACGGTGACCAAACAATACGATGCAGTCTTAAGACATAGAAGAATCTTATTGGAGAGAGCAATTCCCAAAAAATCAATTGTACACAGTACGCTTATAACTACTTATGGATTAAAATACAATGAATACAGTGGAGATTTTGATAATGTAATTACTCTAGATGATTTATTTGTATAAATGGTAACTGAAATGAATGAATTTGAGCTATTTACTTTGATATATTTTGTTTTAGATTCATATTATGACCCAGATGATTGTGATGATTTTACTAACACAGTAATTAGTGATATGGGCCCGTTTACATTTGAGGATATCGGTTCTGCAGATCCAATTATGTATGATGAATATTTAGAATTTCTTAATGGAAGAAAGATTACAATAGAAAATAGTTTTGATATAGCAAAAGAGTATGTAAGAACCATAACATATGCGGATGTTAATGAGGCCATGGAAAGTCTTACGGAAGAAGAATGGAGAAAAGGAGCAGAAAAATATCTTTCAGAACCACATAAAGGGATGGATGTAAACTAGCATCAAGAGGAGGGATTATGGAAAACATGGATTATGTTGTAATGCTTAGGGAGTCGTTGGAGAAGAAGGAGGATATTTTAAAGGTTCTTCTTATTAGAAACAATGAACAGGCGGCAATACTGCAGGATGCAGACAGTACTCCTGAGGATTTGGAAAAGAACATGGAGCAAAAATCTGAGCTGATCGAGCGGATTACAGTTTTAGACGATGGCTTTGAGCAGCTTTTTAATCGGGTAAAGGATATTTTGCAACAGGATAGAGATGCTTACGCTGATGAGATTAAAAAGATGCAGGATTTAATCAGAAGGATTACAGACCTGACTGCAGATGTGGAAGCCAGTGAATATAAAAATAAAGAATTCGCAAAAACGAAGTTCGCTGGCATCAAAAAGGATGTGCGGGAAGTAAGGAAATCATCTGATGTAGTAAGCAGCTATTATAAGCATATGATGGCGCCTCAGACCACGGCGGACCCTGCTTTTTTAGACAAAAAGAAGTAAAAGTTACAAAAATTATAGTAAAATTTTGAACATTTTTAAGACTCGTAGAAACCCAGTAAAATCAAGGGTTCTACGAGTTTTTTATATTGTCTATAAAAAAAGAAAAACGTTACAAAAAGAAACTTTTTTCAGATTAGGGGTAAAGTTTTTTTTCTCTGTCACGATAAATAAGGTGTAAGGACAGTTTCCTTACATTAATCGAATTCGAAATCTTTTAAAAATCAAATTTAATAACCAAGGCCAGACACGGATGTTGGGCTATCACAAAAACGGATTTAAATGCTAAAAGGATTTAGCAGAATCTCATGGAGGAATTTACTATGGTAGTACAACATAACATGCAGGCAGCTAATGCTTCAAGAACATTGAACATTACTACAGATCAGCAGTCAAAGTCTACAGAAAAGCTTTCATCAGGATATAAGATTAACAGAGCAGCTGATGATGCAGCAGGACTTTCAATTTCTGAGAAAATGAGAAAGCAGATTCGTGGTCTGACTCAGGCTTCTACAAACGCATCTGACGGTGTATCTTCAGTACAGACAGCTGAAGGTGCCCTCACAGAAGTTCACGATATGCTTCAGAGAATGAACGAGTTAGCAGTACAGGCAGCTAACGGTACAAACTCAGAATCAGATCGTAGTGATATCCAGAACGAAATTGATCAGCTTACACAGGAAATTGACCGTATCGCTTCTACAACAAAGTTCAATGAGACTTATCTTCTTAAAGGTGATGTAGGTCTTAGAAGAATGTATATCAACGCACACTCTGCAGGTTTGGATGGAACACTTATCCAGAATACTACCAAGGCTACATTCACCATGGAGTCCCTTGAAGCAGGTGAAAGATATACAATCGGTGGTACTCAGTACACAATCGGCGCTTCTACAAACAAAGAAGTAGCAGAAGCACTTCATATTACAGCTTATTATGTTAATGAGAGTACATGGAACTTCACAGCAGGTGAAACAATTTCCATTGATGGTAAGACTTATACAATCAACGATGACAATATCGGTACAGATATCGCAAATGCGAAGGTAACAAACGGATATCTTACAAAGCTTATCACAGCAGGATCTGTTGTTAAGTACAATGGTAACCAGGTACAGAGATTCTCTACATCTTACAATGCAACAACAGGTATTGATGATGCTAACGTAACACTTATCAAACCTACAGCAGCTTATAAGATGGTAGCTATCGAGCTTAAGGCAGCATCTTCAGTAGGCGCAACAGATGGCGCAGCTGCAATGAATACACTTAAGGCTACACAGGTTGGTACAGATGCTCAGATGTATGATTCTCAGAAGGCTGGCGACTACAACTGGGAGAAGCACATCGTTACAAAGTCAGTTGAAGGCAAGACATATAAGACAACAACATTCAGCTTCACAATTGACAAGGGCTACGTAAACATCCAGAACGCACTTACACTTAACCTTCACGTAGGTTCTGATGCAGCCATGACAAACAAGATCAACGTTACGCTTGAAGCTATGAATGCTAAGTCAATCGGTATCGCTGGTATCAACGTATCAGATGCAACTGGTAAGAACGCTACATACGCAATCGATGCTATCGCAGATGCGCTTCAACGAGTATCAGCACAGCGTGCAGAGCTTGGTGCTATCCAGAACCGATTAGAGCACTCTATCAAGAACCTCGACAACGTAGTTGAGAACACAGAAGCTGCAGAATCTCGTATCCGTGATACAGATATGGCAGACCAGATGGTTGAGTACTCTAAGAATAACATCCTTCAGCAGGCAGGTCAGTCAATGCTTGCTCAGGCAAACCAGGCTACACAGGGTGTTATGAATCTTCTTCAGTAATAATTAACAGTTACTTCCCCACCTCTTCAATGGGGTGGGGATATTTATAAAAAGAGGTAAGGCTTATGGCATATTTTACAAGAAACAAAATGTTAACAATGGTTTTAGAGCTTTACTCAGCTAACCACAGATTCGCAGCAGGCTGCACAGGAGACGACGCAGACGACCTTAGAGTATTAATCGGCTGTCAGCAAAAAGCATTAGTGCTTGGCGAGTACTTAGAATCTATGGGAATGGATTACTCAGACATCGTAGAAAAGTTTGAAAATTATTGTAACTTGATTTACGATATAAGTGAAAACCTGAAAGATACAGGATTAGTAATAGAGCACAAGGCTCGTATCGATTGTACTCTTAGCACTATCCTGAATGAGATAGAAAACAGAATAGTAGAAATTAGAAGTATTGATGTTTACGACTTTAGAGGATTGGTAGATGCTCCGGGCGAAAAGCAGATAGTATCAAGCGAGATTAACCGCCTGATTGATGCTTGCCTAAGCAGTGCAGGACCACTTGAAGAAGGAGAGGAAATGTACAGACCACTGATAATCGGAACATATGAATAAGAAAAGGTAAGGCTCGTCAGATGACGAGCCTTTTGGTGATTATGGATGAATAATAAACCTAAGACGAAGCTTTTAACAATTTCACTATTGTGCTGTGGCAGGCCAGAAACCACAGAAAAATGCCTTCAATCCCTGATGCCTATCAGGGAGGCCATCGACTCAGAGATTCAGGTGGTGGACACAGGCTGTACCCCAGACACCAGAGCTGTCATAGAAAAATATGCGGACGAGGTGCTGGAGTTTACCTGGTGCAACGACTTTGCCAAGGCTAGAAACTTTCAGCTAGACAACGCCAACGGCAAAATGTTTTTGTACCTAGATGATGACGAGTGGTTTATAGATCCAACAAATGTCATCGATTTCTTTAAGCGCCCAGATTGTACCATGTACAATATTGGTGGCTACTATCAGAGAAATTATCTGGATTTTGCCGGAAAAGAATATCAGGACACCATGGTCACTAGAATGTGTACCGTCACTCCTGAAACTCATTTCTTTGGAAAAATCCACGAGTATATTGAGCCAGCCTATGGCAGCGCATTTATTATGGATGCCCAGGTAGGCCATTTCGGCTACGTATATACGTCCCTAGAGGATAACATCAAGCATTCCGACAGAAACATTCCGCTTTTGTGGGAGATGCGTGAAGAGGATCCTGACAATTTACGCTGGCCTTATCAGCTGGCCCAGGAGTACAAATCCACATATAGATTTGAACAGCTGTATGATATTTCAAAAGAAGGCTACGAACAGTCCCTTCGCTCAGAGGATGGTGACGATAGAAAATACAGAGGCAATTTCCTTGCCGCCATGGGACTTGCACTTTATCAGCAGGATGATAAAAAGCAGGAGCTTTTGGATTTCTGCAAAGAGCATATAGAGCATCCTACAGTGGGGGAATATCCCCTAGCCACATTAGTTTTTTATCAGGCCAACACCTACTTTACTATCCATGATAATGAGCTTTGCAAAAAGGCCTGCAACAAATATTTAGAGCTTTATAAAAAATATGGGGATGATAAAAAGACAGAGTTTTTAGAGGGCGGTCTGTTCTGTGATGAGATTTTTGAAGTCACCAAAACTAACATAATTTATTGCTTTTTAATGGCCATTGGCATGGAGGAAAATGACTTTGGCCCACTTACCCATTATTATCGTAAAATCGGATGGAAGGCCAAGGTGGTGCGCCTGAATCGCGGCTTTATGGTAATGCTTCTAAAGAAGGCCTCAGAATATGGCTACAAAAAAGAAATCCGAGATGTATTAAATAAATTCTTTACCTCAGCTGGTTTTAGAGATTTGATGGAGTATCAGATTGAAAACCTTTATATGGATATTTCCGTGGAAGAGCTTCAGCGGATTAAGGAAGCATTTAAAACCACAGATGGCCAAAAGGAAATGGATTTGTTTATCGATATCAGAGTGATGGAAAAGGAATTCTCCCAGATTACTGAGTGGGATTCTTACGAGGATTTAACGGCCAACCTTAAGGCATATTCTGATTTGATAAAGCAGTGGAAGGACGTCCATGATAATTATTTGGATACAGAAAATGGCGCCACATCCACACCAATAGAGGTAATGCTATCCGTTGGTATCGACCAGTTCTTTGCATTGGATAAAAAGGGTGATGTGGCTGGCTGTCTAAAGCATCTAAAGAATCTGTTTGATATGAGAAAGCCTATGAATTTAGCCATCAGCGAGTTGTCTAGACTTTATAGCGCCAGGGCAAAAGTATACGCTATTAAGGAAAATGATCCACAGAAATTTGCTGAGATGTACAACCTGGAGGAGCAGCTGTTAGGCCAGATAGCATCCCTGGATGCAGCAGGAAAAACAGAAGAGGCTGTAGCCACTTATCAGCAGCTTACAGCCCTCATGAAAAACACTTTTGGTGTAGAAACTTTACATTTATAATCCGTAATTCATCATCATTCCTGAGTAAGCGCTGGTTGCGTAAGGGGCGGCCAGTGTCTTGCCAGGATTTTTATATTCTACGATAGCTTTATCTACGTAGGCCATCGGGTTAATAGAAGCCTTTGAGGCAGCCTTTGAAATGTTTGCCTTTAGCTGATTCAAAATGGTAAATACTCGAGCTCGTTCGGCGCTGTTAACCATTTGCGAAAGCTGGGCACTATCTAATGCCAAATGTCCCACTGAATCAATGCTGATACCAACGTCAGCCAGCTCTCCAGCCTGTGCCAATGCAATAGAAGATATATCATTTACAAGGGCACGACCTTGATTAGCACCAGTATATTTAAGTCCTACATCAAGCATTCCATTGTAGCTTTCTAGCAGTGTATTTACACCCTTTGAAAGAGCTTCAGTATCATTCATAAGTCCCACGTCAACAGAGCCAGCAGTCGGAGACTTAAGGGTTAGCTCGTAAGCCTGGTTAACAGTGAAGGTATTTGACATAGAATGTCTTTCCTCACCGTTTAGCTTAAAACTGGAATTGGATGGAGGCTGAGTTACATCTGCGATGCCTAATGTGTTTAGCTCTCTCCATGAAATAGTAGAGGAGATGTTAAATACAGAGGTTTCTCCCTCGGCTAGACCAGTTTGTTTAGAGGTAATCTGTAAAGCCAGAGCACCATTTCCATCACTGACAAGTTCAGAAGTCAGCCCTACATCAGAAGTGTTAATCAGGCGGCTAAGCTTATTTAAAACTATCTGGTTGTTCTCCCCAGTATTAACATTAAACTGGAACTCATAGGAATGGTTTCTAACATCTAAATCCAAAGAGTACTGACCTTCAGCAAAGCTATGGCCATCAGCAGAGAGGAAATTACCTATGTTTACCTGAGGCTTTGCCAAGGATTCAACTTCGATAGTAAAGCCATCTGTATTGCTGTCTTCATTACCGATATAGGTAGCCTCAACAGAAGAGGAATCAGTAGAGCTTGCAATGCGTTTGTTAAGGATAGTAGCTATATCATCATCTTCACCAGAAAGGTTGGATGCTGAAAGAGCCATGGCATTAGCATGCTCCTTGATATCGATGGCAAACTGACCAACCTCTTCGGAATCATGTATTCTGTAAAGAGGAGAGTCTTTATTGGTCTTGATTATTTTGTTGTATGTGTCGCGCAATTCGCTTTTCTTATGGGATTCATAACGAGAGCCTATGTCTTTGCCATAGGTCGTTAAGAAATAATTATACGCAGTATCAATGCGAGCCATTAGACGCCCCTCCTTTCTTCCTTGAAATTTGTGTAGCTTGCGACAATCCTTGTCTTATGCCAGGGCATAATTATCGATATTTATACTTATAGTTACTATCATACTACCATAAGTCAAATATTTTGACAACTATTAATTTTTTATAATGTTTTCTGATTTTAAATTGTGCAAAATTAAAAGTCCTAGGATAGTCTAGGACTTTAATACGCTATTTTTTAAGTATTTTTGCTGGATTACCAACTACTGTAGCACCAGCAGGAACATCGTGTGTAACCACTGCATGGGCACCGATTACAGCATTTGCTCCAACGGTGACAGGACCAAGAACAATTGAACATGCACCAAAATCAACACCATCTTCAATGGTAGGAACACCCTTTTCGTTGGTTCCTATAATAACACCTTGGCGAAGAGTGACATTTTTCCCTATTACAACATCTGTATGAACCATAATAAGGCAAAAATGTTCAATCTTAAAACCGGCACCAATCTGAGGAATATGGCTTGGAATATCAATGCCAAATTTTACGCAGATGTTATGATATTTTAGCCTAACTATAAATGCCAGAGGCTTTAAAAGCGGTTTGCTATTTAGATAGCAGAGCTTTCTGTACCAGTGACTCCATGCGTAGCCAGGCTTCATCATGTAGGTCTTTATTCTAGCTGCAAGAGATGTATCTGAGTTGTAACGTAAGTAATCTGATCTTAAAAGCTCTTTATACTCTTTTCTTGTCATTATTCTTCTCCGGATGATGGTGAATACCTTGTTGTGTTGCTTCCGTATTCGTATGTTTCAAGAAACTCGCTGAATTCCTTAAATGATTTTGGGAATTCCTGCTCAAACTTTTCTGCTATGGCTCCATTATAAAGCTTTACAGAATCATCTGCATCACCGTAGCTGATTTTTATTTCAGAAATTTCGTCACCATTAAATACACGGACAGCCTTTTTACCAGCTGCATATCCTAAAGAATATGGGTCAGAAAAAAGAGTGACAAGTGCGTTTTGTCCAATAGTTGTATCACCAGCTACCACAACAACCTTTTGCTCTGTAGCTATATTTCCAATAGTATCCATCTGGTCCGTAAGCATGCTGCCGAATGGAACGTAGATAGCAGAGCATTCACTGCAAGCCTCTGTGATAAGCTCTTCTATAGTAGGAACTGTTTCTTCCTTGTCCTCAGTGCTTTCTGTATCTTCATCTTCAACATCTTCCTTTGGAGGGTTCTTCCAAAACTGTGATGTCTGAGCAACTCTTGTAGAGGATGGAGAGTTAAGACCAGCTAAAAGGCCTTCCCCTAAAATCTCCACGTCGTTATCCATGCCTTCCTTTGCAGAGAATGCAACGAACTTACTAGGAGACAGAGCGTTTGATTCCTGCTCTTCGTTTACTTCAATAGAAGTGTTTGAGGCAGGGATTAAATATTCTTTCCATGGAATACCAGCCTGGTCTAAGTAAGCTTCGAAGATTTCGTTTTGATAAATAGCATCGGTATCCTCTGGTGAAAAAAGGATTCCAACAGTCTTTAAATCCTTTGTGGCTTCAATCATAAGTGAAACCTGATCTACGATGCTTGGCTTGCTAGAAACACCTGTGATATTTTTGCCTGTTGTTTTGTCCCAAGCCTTTCCGTTTAGGCTGGCGATTCTAAGTGTTGTTTTAAAATCAATAATACCTGTAGCAATGATAGGAACTGTCTCTGTGCGAGATGAAGCAGCTGTGAGAGTAGCCTTTCCAGCAGTAAAAATCATGTCTGGTGAATCTTTTACGGCTTCCTTTGCCAGCTGATCCGCAGGGGTTTCTTCTGATACTTTTGAAGTAGTGATGGTGAAATGGTCATCACCTAAATAATCTGTAAGGCAATCAGAAAAACCTTTCAGAAGAATTTCATCGTAGCTATTGTCATTAGATAAAAGTGCTGATATATTATACGAATATGAATCCTCAGTTGATTCATCTTCTTTTTCTATTGAAGCTTCTCCTTCAGTCTTTTTTCCACATGCTGTGAAAGAAAAGGCTAAAGACATAGCAAGCAAAATACTTAATAATCTCTTTTTCATATAATTCCTTTCAAAGATTTAATTACTAAATAATAATTAGAAATCCTGTTTTAGTCAAATAAATATAAGTAGACAATGTTAAAATTATCCAGAAACATTATAGACATATTCCTTGAGTTATTGTATCCAAAACGCTGCGTAGCATGTGACAAAGTTTTATTAAATATTGAAAAAGAAATGGGCTTTTGCAAGGCCTGCACGAAAAAAATAAAGCTGGTGGGGCCTGATTACTGTCTAAAGTGCGGTACCCCAATTAATAATAAAGAAGAATTATGTCATAACTGTAAACAAACAGTACATTACTTTGAACAGAATAAGGGCATATTCATATATACTGGCGAAATGAAAAATGCAATGTACCGTTTTAAGTACGCCAATAGAAGATGCTACGGCAAAGTCTTTGCAGACCATGCCATTAGATGTTATGGCAATTGGATTAAAGAACTGGGAATAGATGCAATTGTTCCAGTGCCTATGTATGGTCCCAAAGAAAGACGCAGGGGATACAACCAGGCCACAGTATTTGCAAGGGCTCTTGGGGCAAAAATAAACATACCTGTTAAAGAGGGTATTGTCATCCGCCAAACCGACACCACTGCTATGAAACAACTAAATCAACTAAAAAGAAAGAAAAATCTGTTAAAAGCATTTACAACCCCTAAAAATATTGTACAATTTAGAAAAGTGCTAATAGTTGACGATATTTACACAACTGGAACAACACTTGATGAAGTAAGCAGGGCTTTAAAGAATGGGGGAGTAAAAGAAGTTTACGGGATGTGCGTCTGCATCGGCAAAATGCAGGGGCTCTAACAGGAGGTATTAGCTATGGATGTACGTAACTGTAAGGTTTGCGGCAGATTGTTCAACTACATCAGCGGCCCAACAAATATGTGTCAGGCTTGCAAGGATGATTTGGAGAAAAAGTTTCAGCAGGTAAGAACCTATATTCAGGACAATCCACGTTCTAGCATTCAGGAAATATCAGAAGCTAACGAAGTAACTACCAATCAGATTCGTCAGTGGATTCGTGAAGAGCGACTACAGTTTGCAGATGATTCTCCAGTTGGTATCGAGTGCGAGGCTTGCGGTGCTACAATTAAAACAGGTAAGTACTGCGACAACTGCAAGAACAACATGGCTAATGCGCTGTCAAAATCTATTGAAAAACCAAAGGCTCCAGAGCCTCCTAAAGCAAAGCCAGACCACAAAAATGAAATGCGTTTCTTAAAGAAATAAACCATAAATAATAATGAGTAATTAAATACCTGCTGGTAACCGCCAGCAGGTATTTCTTTTTGAGCGTATTTTGTGCTATACTCATTCTGAGCGACTATAGGTCAATAAATAATTTGAGGATAATGCATTGATTAATGAAGAACGCGTCAAGCATATGACATCTATGGCCATTTTTGAAAAAGAATTAGGCCCAGATTATCAACCTATGCTTCGTTATTCTAAAAAAGAATATATAGCCCTATATGGATGGGGCGGCTTTTTAGCGGGCACTATTTTCTTCGCAGTCATTTACGCGATGATAGTTATGTACCTGGTGGGAAATGTCATTGAAAACCTTACCACTATGTATATTTTACTTATGGTACTGGCAGGCCTTTTAGCATATGCAGCTTACATCATCGTTCACGTACACAATGTACGTCGCAGAGCAGCTAAGAATTACCGCAAGGGAAAGCGCCTTATTAAGGAGCTGGCCGGCAAATATTCCAAGCTAAACCTCATGTACGAAGATGAGGCTCAGCAGACCAAACCGTTACTTGCTAGAAATAATGAAGATACACTAGAGGATATGTAAATGAACGCATTTATTAGATTACGAGATGATATCAGAAGATTCATCCTCTCAAGGGAGATGCTTTTTGTTAAAATCTGGAGCGCATTAGTAGCTTTTGTGGGTCTTATGTGCATCAGAGTTAACTTTGGTTACAACAAAACAATCAGTCAGATTTGGGTTTCTGTTATCATTGCACTAGTTTGCGCATTTTTCCCAATTCAGGGAGTTTCCATTGTTTTAACAGTTGTGCTTCTTATTGATTTAGTGGAGCTTTCGCTGGAAACAGCAGTAGTTGCACTAGGATTGGTGGTTATTACCTATTTAGTTTGTGCATATTTTAGAAGCAAAAATACTTACAATATGGTTGCAGTGCCAATTTGCTATTCATTTAACTCACCTTATATGATGGCCCTTGGCTCTGGATTACTTTCAAATATTAATGAAATCTGCTCTATAATCTGCGGTTCAATCACAGCTTATTACTTACACATCATTAAGGATAATGCTGCAGCCATTATAGACGAGACTTCAGATGTTTCTATGGTAGCCCTGCTTAAGGAACAGATGCTTTCAAACAGAATGTTTTATTTCTTCCTTATAGCAATGATGGCTATGTTTTTGGTGGTTTATTTCCTTCGCCAGAGCAGCATCAAAATGTCATGGATTGTTGCTGACTGCGTTGGCGTAGCAGTGGAATTTATCATCATGCTTACAGGCTACCTTCTCACCAGCCAAAAGGGTGAAATCGGTGGCCTGGTATTTGGCAATATTTTAGTTTTATTACTTGGATTTATTTTGAATTACTTCATCCTTGATCTTGATTATTCCCGCATCGAAAAGGTGCAGTTCGAGGACGACGACTATTATTACTACGTAACAGCAGTACCTAAGATTCGTATCGTTGAGGAAGATAAAGAGATTAAAAAAATATAACCCCTTAGGGTAGTTAGGAAGTGGATCGGTGGTTGATTTTGTCAATACTGTAGATGCCTTCATCGATGATTATTTCAATGTAAATATTCCAGATGTTTCCATTACAGACGTAATTGAAATTTTCATAATTGCATATTTCATGTATCATCTACTAGTTTGGGTGAAGAACAGCAGGGTATGGATGCTCATTAGGGGTGTCTTGATTATCATGCTGTTTTTTGTGTTGGCAGCTATCTTCCAGATGAACACCATCCTGTGGTTAGGCGAAAAGCTGGTATCTGTTGCGGTGACAGTTCTCATCGTAGTTTTCCAGCCAGAGTTAAGACGTGCCCTGGAGCAAATCGGCCGTCGTAAAATCACATCCATGTTCTCATGGAACTTGCTCAAAACCGGCGCTAAAAAGTTTGACGACTCTACCATCAATGGCATGGTTACAGCCTGCTATGAAATGGGAGCAGTTAAAACCGGCGCACTTATAGTTGTAGAAAAAGACATGCAGCTTACTGAGTTCGAAAGAACTGGTATCAGCCTGGACGCTCTTGTTACCAGACAGCTGCTTATCAATATATTCGAGAAAAACACACCTCTTCACGATGGCGCAGTTATCGTCCGTGGAGATAGAGTGGTTTCAGCTACATGCTATCTGCCACTGTCTGACAACATGGCCCTTTCAAAGGACCTTGGCACCAGACATAGAGCTGCAGTTGGTATCAGCGAGGTTTCCGATTCCCTTACAATCGTTGTTTCAGAGGAGACAGGAACTGTTTCCTATGCAAGAGAGGGACGTATCGTTCGCGACGTTAAGGAAGACGAGCTGATTGCTGAATTAAAGCGCATCCAGAACTCTGGCATGGAGGCTATGGATGAGAAGGAGGGACTGGCATGAAACAAAAGATTCTAAAAGCCCTCACAAAAGACGTTGGATTAAAAATCCTTGCAGTGGTATTTTCATTCCTGCTGTGGCTAGTGGTTGTAAATATTGACGATCCAAAGCAGACCAGGACCTTTACAGCAGTAGTTTCAGTTACTAATGCAGATGTGCTTAAAAATACTGGCAAGCTATACGAGATAAAGGACGGTGTAAATACTGTCAGCTTCCGTGTAACTGCCAAGCGTTCTATAATTGAAAAATTGTCACCATCGGATTTTTCAGCTGTTGCTGACATGCACAACCTGGAAAACGGAGAGCGTATTCCTGTCACAATCAGTGCCAAGTCATACGCCAACTTCATCACTATTTCCAGCAAACAAAATTATCTATATGTTGTGCTAGAAGACCAGATGACAGAAAGATTTGTTATCTCGCCTCAGACCACAGGCACCGAAGGCCAGGGACTAAAGGTAGATACTGTCACCTGCAGTCCTAACGTAATTACGGTAACAGGTCCAGAGGATGTTGTTTCCACTATCAAGGATGTTACTGCTACAGCAGACATCACAGGCGTAGATAGCAACTTCACTGAAAGCGTCATTCCAGAGTTCTTTAACGAAGCTGGAGAAAAGGTAGATATTTCTAAGCTGTCACTTTCGGTTTCTACAGTAACCGTTAGCGTAAGCTTTTCAAATTCAAAAACTGTTGATGTGGTGGTAAAGACCAGCGGTACACTTAACCCAGAGCTTACCCTTGAATCAATCAAGACAAACCCATCATCGGTAGTTATTTTAGGGGAGGCTAGTGCTCTTAATGATGTCACCAGCATCACTATTCCTGACAGCGTTATCAACCTGTCAGAATTAACAGGTTCATTTACCACTACGGTGGATATTAGTTCATATCTTCCAGCAGGCGTCACATTGCCTGAGGGAACAAGTTCAAAGGTAACTATTTACGTGCTGATGGCTGGTGAAACAGCTTCTACAATAGAAGTGCCAGCATCTAACATCAAAATCAACGGCCTTCCAGAAGGCCTAAAGGCTACCATGGACTCGGAAAGCGTAACGGTAAATGTTTTTGGTACTGCCGAAGCTTTACAAGCGTTGACAGCAGGCGACATAAAGGGACATATCGACGGTAGCACACTTACTGCCGGCGAAGCTCAGAATGTTGCAGTATTGTTTGAAAATATAGAAGGAGTCACCATTCAGAATACATCGGTGACAGTCACCATCGCAGGTCCAGATGCTGCAGGTGACACAGAGGAGTAATATGGGAAGATTATTTGGAACAGACGGAGTCAGAGGAGTAGCTGGCTCGGAACTTACAATTGAACTTGCAAAGCAGCTTGGCCAGGCCGGCGCTTATGTCCTTACAAAGGAAGCTAGCCACCAGCCTACAATCATCGTTGGCTGTGATACACGTATCTCTGGTACTATGCTTGCTTCAGCACTTATGAGCGGTATCTGCTCAGTAGGTGCAAATGCAGTTTATGCTGGTGTTCTTCCAACACCTGCAATCGCTTACCTTACACGTAAGCACAAGGTAGACGCTGGTGTTGTTATTTCTGCCAGCCACAACCCAATGGAATTCAACGGAATCAAGTTCTTTAACGGTGATGGCTTCAAACTTTCTGATGAGCTCGAGGACGAGATTCAGGCACTTATCGAAAGCAACATGGCAGGCGTAAACCTTCCTACTGGCGCTGAAATCGGTAAAGTAGACTTTAGATTTGACCTTGGAAGAGAGTATGTAGACTTCCTAAAGAATACGGTTCCTGTAGACCTTTCAGGTCTCAAGATTGTTATCGACTGCGCAGAGGGTGCTTCTTACAGAACAAGCGTAGCTTGTCTCTCAGAGCTTGGGGCAGAGCTTATCACAATCCACAACAATCCTGATGGAACAAACATCAACAGCAACTGCGGTAGCACACACATGGACGAGCTTAAGGCTCGTGTTGTTGCAGAAAACGCCCAGGTTGGCCTTGCCTTTGATGGTGATGCCGACAGAATGCTTGCAGTAGATGAAAAGGGCCACCTGGTTGATGGTGACCAGATTATGGCTATTTGCGCAAAGCACATGAAGGACAAGGGTACTCTTAAGAAGGATACCTGTGTTGTTACAGTAATGACAAACCTTGGTTTTTCTCTCATGGCAAAGGAACAAGGCATCCATGTAGAGTCAACAAAGGTTGGCGATAGATATGTATTAGAGAACATGCTTGCTAATGGCTACAATATCGGCGGCGAGCAGAGTGGTCACGTTATCTTCTTAGATGACAACACCACAGGTGATGGACTTCTTTCAGCTCTTCACCTTCTTCGCGTAATGGTAGAAACAGGCAAGAGCCTTTCAGACCTTGCTTCTATCATGGAGGTACTTCCACAGGCCCTTGTTAATGCAAAGGTGCCAAACCACAAGAAGGAAAGCTACATGGAGTATCCTGAGATTGCTAGCGCAATTGAAGCTCTTGGCGAGAAATTCGCCGGTGAAGGCCGCGTTCTCATCCGCCCATCAGGCACAGAACCTCTAGTTCGTGTCATGATTGAAGGCAAGAACCAGGAAGAAATCGATGCTGACGCAAAAGCATTAGCAGAGCTTATTACAAATACAATGTTATAGGACATAGATATGGTTTCTCAAAAAGTTAAGATAAAAAATCCTACCGGGTTGCATCTGCGCCCAGCGGGAATTTTATGTGAGCTTGCAATGAATTATAAATGCAAGATTACTTTTAAGACAGAGAATCACTACGAAGCCAACGCCAAATCCGTCTTAGGAGTCCTTGGCGCAGGTGTTAAGAGTGGTGAGGAAATAGAAATCTGTTGCGACGGCATCGACGAATCCGAAGCCCTCGCCGCAATCATAACCGCCGTATCAAACGGCCTTGGAGAATAACTCCATTTAATTGTTAAAAGAGCCTGTCAATGCAGTATAAATAGCTGTAGGCATCAAGCTATTAGGTTTTTGAGCTAGACATGTTAGTCTAGCGAAGAAACACTAATGCTTGTAGCCGTAACAGCGAGAGAACAACTTGGGACAGGCGTATTATAGTGTTAGGAGGAAGAATGATGTTGAACTACAAGCGTTACAAAGCAAACCCTGTTTTACAGTTTCCTGAGCGTACCTGGCCAGAGAAGAAGATCACCAAGGCTCCAATTTGGTGCTCCGTTGATCTACGTGATGGTAACCAGGCCCTCGTCGAGCCAATGAATGTTGACGAGAAAATGGAACTATTCGACCTCCTGATTAAGCTAGGTTTTAAAGAAATAGAAATCGGTTTCCCAGCTGCCAGCCAGATTGAGTACGATTTCTTGAGACAGTTAGTAAAGGAAAATAAGATTCCTTCAGATGTGAAGGTCCAGGTGCTTTCCCAGTGCCGCGAGGAATTGATTGACCGCACTTTTGAGGCCATCCAGGGTATTCCAAATGTTATTTTCCATATATATAATTCCACATCTACCTTGCAGAGAGACGTTGTTTTCAACGCCAGCAAGGAAGAGATAATTGACATTGCCATTAAAGGCACACAGATGGTAAAGGATAGACTGGACAGATACGATGGCAATTTACAGCTTGAGTATTCCCCAGAGTCTTTTACAGGTACAGAGGTAGAGTTTTCTCTAGATATCTGTACAGCGGTGCAGGACACATGGAATCATGCAACACCTGCTCCAATCATTTTCAACCTGCCAGCTACAGTTGAGATGAACACACCTAACGTATATGCGGACCAAATTGAGTGGATGAGCACTCACTTTAAGGATAGAGATAACATCATCCTTTCTATTCATCCACATAATGACCGTGGTACTGGCGTGGCTATCACAGAGCTTGGTATGCTTGCTGGCGCAGACCGTGTAGAGGGCACACTCCTTGGTAACGGCGAGCGTACAGGAAATGTTGATATACTTACTATCGCTTACAACATGTTTTCCCAGGGTGTTGACCCAGAGCTTAATCTAGACGACATCAAGGAAATTGTTGAGGTCTGTGAGCGTGTTACTAAAATGCCAACAGACGCAAGACACCCTTATGCTGGTGAGCTTGTGTTTACAGCATTCTCTGGTTCACACCAGGATGCTATAAATAAGGGCGTGGCGGCCATGCGTGATCGCCAGAACCTTTTCTGGGAGGTTCCTTACCTTCCAATCGACCCAGCAGATATCGGCAGAAAGTACGAGCCAGTGGTTCGTATCAACAGCCAGTCTGGCAAGGGCGGCGTTGCATTCGTTATGGACAGCGTTTATGGTTTCAAGCTTCCAAAGAAGATGCAGCGTGAGTTTGCTGATGTTATTCAGCGACTTTCAGAAAAAGAGGGCGGAGAGGTCAGCCCACAGCGTATCATGGAGGCCTTCAAGGCACAGTATCTTGAGAACAAAGAGCCACTTACTCTTATTAATGCTATTATTTCAGATGCTGAAAATTCTGATGATACAGTTGCAGCTGTTGACTTCACCTACAATGGAGAAAGCTTCCATTCACAGGCAGAAGGAAACGGACCTATCGATGCTGTTAAGCTTGCTATTAAGCAGTGCGTACCAGAGTTGGATTTCACTCTCATCGATTACACCGAGCACACATTGGCACAGTCACAGGGCTCAGGGGCAAAGGCTGCAGCATATATCGAAGTGCGTGATGAGCGCCACGGCAATACTACCTTTGGTGTTGGCGTCAGCTCAAACATCACACGTGCGTCTATTCGAAGCTTATTCAGTGCTTATAACCGCTTAATTAAAAAAGCACAAGATATATAGATTAGAGGTAAGAAATTAATGAGAAAAATACTTGTAACTGGATGTAACGGTCAGCTTGGCCGTGCAATCCAGAAAGAGTATGGAAACGAAGTAGAGTTCATACTCACAGATGTTGTGGAAGGAGAAAAGATTTCTCCTCTTAACATTATGGACCTTAACGAAGTCCTTTCATTTGTAGAGGAAAAACGCCCAGATGTAATTATCAACTGCGCCGCAGCTACAAATGTAGATGGCTGTGAAAAGGACTGGGATTTTGCCTACAAGCTTAATGCCCTTGGCCCTAGAAATTTGGCTATCGCAGCCACAAAGGTAGGGGCAAAGCTTGTGCACGTATCTACTGATTACGTGTTCCCTGGCAATGGTTCAAAGCCTATTACAGAGTTTGATGAGCCAGCACCTATCAGTGCCTATGGAAAGACAAAGTATGAGGGCGAGAAATTTGTTAAGCAGTTTGCAGACAAATGGTTCATCGTTCGTACTGCTTGGCTTTATGGCGATGGCAAAAACTTTGTAAAGACTATGCTTAGCCTGGCAGAGACTCATGACGAGCTTTCTGTTGTATGTGACCAGCTTGGCTCACCTACATCAGCTACAGAGCTTGCCCGCATGATTCACCACATCGAGCCTACAGAAAACTATGGAATCTTCCATGGCACCTGCGAGGGTGACACAAATTGGGCAGATTTCACAGAGGAAATCTTCAAGCTTAAGGGTGTAAATGTAAAGGTCAACCATGTCACTAGCGAGGAATATAAGAAAATGAACCCAGCTAGCGCTGACAGACCACACTACAGTATTTTAGACAACTACATGCTTCGACTTACAACTGGCTATAAGATGGCCGATTGGAAGGACGCATTAAAAGAATATTTAAATTAAGGAGAAAATATTAATGAGAACATATTTAGTAACAGGTGGAGCAGGCTTCATCGGAAGCAACTACATTCATTACATGTTTAAGAAATATGATAATGAAATCAGAATCATCAATGTAGACAAGCTTACATACGCAGGTAACCTTGAGAACCTTAAGGACATCGAGAACCGCGACAACTATACATTCGTAAAGGCTGATATCTGCGACAAGGAAGCTATCAGAAAGATTTTTGCTGAGAACGATATCGATAGAGTTGTTCATTTTGCAGCTGAGTCACACGTAGACCGTTCAATCAAGAACCCAGAGGTTTTCGTTCAGACAAACGTACTTGGTACAGCTGTAATGCTTAACTGCGCAAAGGAAGCATGGGAGCTCCCTGACGGCACATTCAAGGAGGGCAAGAAGTTCCTTCACGTTTCAACAGACGAAGTATACGGATCGCTTCCAGACGATGACAACGCTTTCTTCTATGAGACAAGCCCATATGATCCACATTCACCATACTCAGCTTCTAAGGCATCTTCAGACATGCTTGTAAAGGCTTACATGGATACTTACAAGTTCCCTGCAAACATTACAAACTGCTCTAACAACTATGGCCCTTACCAGTTCCCAGAGAAGCTTATTCCACTTATCATCAACAACGCTCTTCAGGGCAAGGATCTTCCAGTTTACGGTGATGGTAAGAACGTTCGTGACTGGTTATTCGTAGAGGATCACGCTAAGGGAATCGATATGGTTCAGGAGCAGGGACGTCTTTTCGAGACATACAACATCGGTGGTCACAACGAAAAGCAGAACATTCAGATTATCCACATCATCCTTGATACACTTCAGGAGATGCTTCCAGAGGGCGACCCACGTAAGGAGCTCGTATCAGAGAAGCTTATTAAGTACGTAACAGATAGAAAGGGTCACGACAGACGCTACGCTATCGCTCCAGACAAGATTAAGGCCGAGGTAGGCTGGTATCCAGAGACATGCTTCGAGGAAGGCATCAAGAAGACAATCGCTTGGTTCTTCGAGCACGAGGATTGGATGAAAAACGTAACTAGTGGTGATTATCAGAAGTATTATTCAGATATGTATTCTAATAAATAGGAGTATTTAAAATGAAGGGTATTATTTTAGCAGGTGGTTCAGGCACACGTCTTTACCCACTTACAAAGGCTATTTCTAAGCAGATTATGCCAATCTATGACAAGCCAATGATTTACTATCCATTGTCTACACTTATGTTGGCAGGCATCCGCGAGGTTCTTATTATATCTACACCTAGAGACCTTCCTGTTTTTGAGGAGCTTTTAGGTGATGGTAGCCAGCTTGGCATGGACATTCAGTATGCTGTTCAGGAAGCTCCTAACGGACTTGCTGAGGCATTTATCATCGGTGCTGATTTCATTGGAAAGGACGCTGTTGCCCTTGTTCTTGGGGACAACATCTTCTATGGTCAGTCATTCTCAAAGGTTCTTCTTTCAGCTGCTACTCGCACTGCAAGTGAGCCAGGCGCTACAATCTTTGGTTACTATGTACGCGACCCTAGAGAGTACGGCGTTGTAGAGTTTGATGAAAATGGCGTAGCTATTTCTATCGAGGAAAAGCCAGCTAACCCTAAGAGCAACTATGCTGTTCCAGGTCTTTATTTCTATGACAACTCAGTTGTAGAAATCGCAAAGACTATCAAGCCTTCTGCACGTGGA
>JAEEGF011049383.1_pt1 | contig 31486 bp, 30 predicted proteins | sample 9134171 | NCBI WGS metagenome assembly JAEEGF01 (sample SAMN16246542, study PRJNA631951) | gut metagenome | biome: gut microbiome; feature: rumen; material: AP-attached | host: Bos | place: Iran: Karaj | collected 2018-10 | reverse complement strand
AATATCTAACATAATTACGCCGGAACGTAAGGATGGAACATATTACGGAGGATTCAGATATGAATTCCCCTTGCTTATAACACTTTTATGTCAGTTTATGCAAAATAAAAGTATTGATTTGACATCGATAAACGGCTGATGTAATGTTATGAATGAAAGTAAAGTTTTATATGAAAGGGTGACTTTTATGATATTTGATAAGCTTGTGAAGATTATGGCTGAGCAGCTGGGAGTTCAGCAGCAGGATATCTCGATGGAGACTATGCTGAGAGACGATCTTGCGGTTGATTCACTGGACCTTTACAACCTCGGAATGGTGCTTGAGGATGAGTTTAATATCGAGCTTCCTCAGGATGAGATGAACGATATCGAGACTGTTGAGGATGTTGTGAAGATGCTTAAAGAACAGGGTGTTGAGGAATAATGTACGAATTCGATTCAAGGGTAAGATACAGCGAGCTGGCAGAGGATAAGAAGCTCAGCCTGGTTTCGGTGATCAATTATTTTCAGGACTGCTGCACCTTCGAGGCGGAGGAGCGTGAAGTTGGTCTTGAATATCATGATATAAATCATACGGCGTGGATGCTGATCAACTGGCATATTAAGATCAACAGGCGGCCGGAGTTTAATGAAAATATCCGTGTGAAAACCTGGGCGATAGGCTTCAGATATTTCCTCGGAGAGCGTAACTTCACGATAAAGAATGATGAGGGCGAGCTGCTTGTCTGCGCCTACTCTAAGTGGGCCTACGTAAATACGCTTGCAGGCGTTCCGGAGAAAGGCATACCTAAGGAAGAAGTGGATGCTTACGGTGCCGCTGAGCCGCTTCGGGCTGACTTCAGGAAGGATAAGATAAAGCTTCCGGAAGAGATGACTTCGGTGGAGCCAATCACAGTTACAGCCGGTAACCTTGACACCAATCATCATGTGAATAACGCAGAGTATGTTGGGCTTGCGCTTTCGGCTGTGAGTAGCTATCTGAATTCTGTATATAAAAATGAATCGTTTAGCGGTGATGTGGCTGACAACAGCAGCGAGAAGATATCTGCGGATAGAGATGCAAAGGTCTCGTTGAGTAGGGTTTCTGAGATACGAGTAGAGTATAAACTTCAGTCGGTTCTCGGAGATGTTATATATCCGTTCGTAAGTGTGAAGGATGACAACATATATGTAGTCCTCAGAAATGCGGATGGCAATCCGAAACTTATCGCTGAACTTACAATCAGATAGATGATATTATTGCACGAATGCTTCGGGAATTTTATCGCAGGGATGTGATATAATGATGTAGTTAGTAATAAATATTTTGGAGGGATATTTATGAATAGTATGGTTAAGAAAGATAACAGGGGAGTGGGCGCAGTTATGACTCTGGTGTCGATACTGGCGCTTGTCTGGATCGTTGGATCGATAGTCATGATGGTCTACAGCGGTAAGACCGGAAAGATATGGCTGCTGCTGATCTGCCTGGGACAGTTTTTCCTTATAATGGGTCTTGTGGCAATGTTTGCAGTGCTTCGCTCGACACAGAAGGATCTGTGGATAGATCTGGTATTTATTGCTGCCGGAATCGGCTGCCTGTATTATGGATTTATGGCTAAGTTCGCATCGGGCTTCAAATACAGTAAGATGGTTGATTTTGTACCGACCTTGATGGGAATAGTATTTTTCTCTCTTGGCTGCCTGATCCTCATGATGGAGGTAACCGAGAGAAACAGCCTGAAGAAGAATTGTACCTATGAGGTTGTTGGAAAGTGCGTTGGACGCGATCCTCGTGGTGGCGGAAGGCGTCTGGTTTACAACCCGGTTTATGAGGTTGAGGTGGACGGAGTTTACTACACTCTGAACAAGAACATATTTTCAAGGGTAGATGTGCCGGCTGAGAACGAGAAGAGAAAGCTTCTTGTTAACAAGAGTGATATTGACCGCCTTCGCAACGAAGAGGGCGAGAGACTGATCGATAAATACATCGACCAGGGACCGGACGACGCAAACTTTAAGCTGACTCTTACGGTCTGGGGACTTATCGCAATCGCCGGAGTAGGCATAGTCATAGTAAGGCTTTTCCTGTAGAACTTGTTAATATTTTCGGCAAAACATTATATTTAGAACATTTATTAAGGCAGACGGAGCAAATCCGTCTGTTTTTTTCTTTTTGAATGTTGAACTATTATAGGATTTAAGATAAAATATAATTGGTGGTGTAGACTCAAAAATAGTGTTGGTAAGGAGGTAGAGTATAGAATGAGTAAAAGAACCCGAAAATTGGTTTCTATGATTCTTGCCTGCGTATTTGCCTTTGCCCCTATTTATGGAAGGGGAATGGTGCGTTCAGTATGGGCAGACGAGATAGATGAAACTGACAAAGAACTCGCGCCTGATGCCGAGCTTGCATCGGACACTGATGCGAAGCAGGCAGAAGCAGTTGTGCCTGAAGGTGAGAAGAAGGCTGAAGACGTAGCCGGGCCAGAGGGCGAGAAGAAGGCTGAAGAAGTAGCCGGGCCAGAGGGTGAGAAGAAGGCTGAAGACGTAGCCGGGCCAGAGGGCGAGAAGAAGGCTGAAGAAGCTTCGCTCAACTACGTAGTTTCAGTTGAGGGATTAGACATAGGAGATACCTATTTTGTTGATTATTCTTACGACGGCGAAACCTGGTATGGAGCTAAGGTAGAAGACGAGAAGGAAGAGCATACTGTAATTACAGTAGAGGAAGGTTTCAACTGTATTTGGTTTGATCTTAAGAACATTCCGGAGGGTGGTATTCCGAAAGATGGATTTGTTTCTATAAGAGTAACAGGAAAAACTGCAAGCCCTACTATGGCATTTCTCTCTTTCAGTCTGACTGATTATGATGATGAAGAAGAGGTTGTTGAACCAGAGGGCGTAAATTTTAAGCCGGACGGAGATGAAAACGGTATATATATGACCGTAGATGTACCATTATCGCATATTCTGACAGATCCTGAACCGCTTTTCAGACGTCTGAACGTCATGGCAGCCTATATTGATTCAGGCAATCCGGAAATCGTTGAAGAAGCAAACAATTATCTGTATGCATATAGTATTGATGATTCTGGAGAACCGGTAGAAGTTGAGGCTGATAACACGAAAGACGCAGATCCTGAAGAACAGGATGTATTTGACCCTATCAAAGCGAGACTGGCCGAAGAGCTTTATAACAGGTTTATCACTGTAGCTATGTTCGAAAGCTTTAGTATAGGGAATATAGATGACCTTATGGACCGTATCAATCCAATAGGCGAACCTTATGAGATTGATGCTGAGGATGCCACCGGCAGTATTATTAAGATACCTGTTCAGGATTATGAAGTACACTGGGGCAACAGCTGTGAAGACGGTGAGCCGTTCTCACAGATAATCCCAGTTTATATTCTTCCTAACTTGAATGATATTCTGGTATGTGTTGACTTTGATGAGTCTAAGGGATCAGGAGAAACATTCTTCATAAGATCTGATCTCGATGTGATACCTTTCACCGATGATCCGGAAAATGAATCAAGTGCAGCAGTTATTTATTACGACTTTGATGATTATAGGACTATAGTTGCAGGCGGAAACGGAAGAGGGATGTTTGACCTTAACACAGAAGGGATGTTTTCATTTGATTGCAGCGGATTCTATGTTGGGCAGCCTAATATTTATCCGGATACTACTATGGTTCCGCTTGATCTTTGTACGTATTCTATAAGGGTTATGAAGCCTGCCGGAACTTATGTTGCTCTGAAGGGAGAAGGAGAGACTAACAACTACGGACTCGTCGGTAATAATGGATTTGCAACAGATAGTATTTGGGCAACAGGCGATGGATTAACTGCCTATGTTTATATTGGAGATACAACGCTTTATCTTGAGCCTTTATGCGATAATATTGATGGAGTTACTACAAGAGCTATAGAAAGTGTTGAGCTTCTTGATGAGACTTATGTGGATGGCGTAAGCATCGACGACTCTGATCCTGAGAAGATTAAGCTTACGTTTTCGGCAAATTTCTATGATACAATTCCACTTCTTATAACATATACGGATGGAACTCAGAGTGAGCTGGTGATCCGCAGAATAGGACTTGTAATCCAGTATATGTATCTTGGAGGTAATCCAAATTATGATGAAGGAATTACAGTTGGTGAGCTGAGATATGACTACAGAAACGATATAGTAGTTAACTTTGATTACAATTACTTTGCAGGGGAGCAGATAATAATATTCGCCACCTATTATCATCCAACAAATGATAATACCGTAAGCGGTGGTGATGATGTTTCATTATTCCTGACTTATGATGAAGGCGGCACTGAGATAATTGAGAAAACGGCTTACAATGCGGCAGGCAATGGCGGCGTTGCATGTACAACCTTTATTATTGGCTTTGCTCCTGCAAAAGAATTTGATGGCAATCTTTGGGTGGGTAATATCACCGAACAGACCTACGAAAAAGGTGGTTTTTCTGCCACAGTAGTAAATGGTGGATATGACAGCAAGACAAGCTACAGCGGCACTCAGACAGGCTCAGGAAAGGGCGTACACTGGGACGGCTCTATCAGATGGTTTGACTGATGCAGATTGGAGGATAAATATGAAAAATACTTTGAAAATAAGAATTAAATCCATAATCTGCGCGCTTGGTATGATGGCAGCTGTATTTCTTCTGAATGTGCCTGTATTTGCTGCAAATAAAACTGTTACGATAACAGAGGTGACTCCGGCCTCATCAGAGGTAGAGGTTGAGGGTACGACCGATGCCGAGGCTGTTATAGTCCAGCTGAGAGACGCAACAGGAGACAGCATTATAGCAATGAACTCGTTTGCGGTAGTTGACGGAGCTTTCTCAGGAAGCATAACAGATGTTACCATCGAAGATAACACTGACTATATGATATTTGTGGCTGATTATGAGGGCGGAGATTTCGCAACGGAAACCTTCAAGATAGAGGTTACCACAGAGGCTACCACCGCAACGACTGAAGCTACTACAGTAGCAACCACAACGGAATCCGCTCCGGAAAAAGCGTCAGAGGCTGAGGTGGAAACAACTGCTGCAGATACAGCTAAAAACGATACAACTGCTCAGACAGGCGATACAACACCGGTGGCACTTTTCATCGCACTCATGCTTGTATCATGCGCAGGAATTGTTACTGTAATGAAGATGCGTAAAAGGACGCGCTAAAGATATTAAAACCAGAGGATGTATAACAGTCATATATTAAATCAGCTGGATGTTAAAATATGTATCTGAGCAGCATATATAACTAAATAGTAAATATAAAAGGGAGCGTAACATTTGCTACGCTCCCTTAGTTTTTGTTATTTGATTATGGATTAACCAAGAACAACCTCAACCTTATGAGTTGCGCCATCACCAACTGTTGGGATAACGTTTCCTTCAACTGCCTTGCCATCGATTGTAAGAGACTTAACGCCCTTATTTACATGGTTAGGATTTGAGATTGTGATCTCATATGTATCGCCACGGAACTGACGGATAGCTGTGAATCCGTCCCAAGCTGATGGGATTGAAGGATCAACCTTAAGTCCGTTCCAGTCAGCTACGATACCGAGGATGTACTGGCTGATAGCTACGAAGTTCCATGCAGCAGTACCTGTAAGCCATGAGTTCTTAGCCTCGCCCATACGACCTGCATCCTTACCTGCGATCATCTGAGCATATACATATGGCTCTGTTCTATGAAGGTCTGAAATCTCCTCGTTGAATGCAGGAGCGATTCTAGAATACCAGTCAAATGCGAGATCACCCTTTCCTGCGTAAGCAGCAGCAGCGATCATCCATGCATTGTTATGGCAGAATACGCCAGCATTCTCCTTATATCCTGCAGGATATGTAGAAATCTCACCGTACTCGATGTAGTACTTAGTAAATGCTGGGTTGTTAAGAACGAGACCGTATTTGCATCCGAGACGCTCCTCAACAGCGTTAAGAACCTTCTCTGCATAGCCTTCTTCCTTACCGATATCTGACATGATACCGAAGCCCTGTGGCTCGATGAAGATCTTGCCTTCCTCGTTGTCCTTAGAACCAACCTTTCTTCCAAGATCATCATATGCTCTGAGGAACCACTCGCCGTCCCAGCCTGCATCCATGATGTTCTTCTTCATCTTATCTATCTCAGCCTGAGCCTTAGTAGCCTCAGCCTCGTCACCCTTGTATTTGCAAAGAGCAACGTATTCAGGACCTGCATATGTGAAGAGAGTAGCAACAAATACTGACTCTGCAACATCTGAGAAGCCCTTGTCACCGTACTTAGGTGATGTATATGTCTGGAAGCTCTCACCAGGTGTATCTGACCAGCATGAAAGGTTCAGACAGTCGTTCCAGTCAGCTCTCATTGAAAGTGGAAGTCCGTGAGGGCCTACGCTTCCTGCAACCTTGTAGAATGACTGATGTAAGTGATGCATCATTGACTGAGCCTTAGTCTCATCATTCTTGTAAGGTACGCTCTCGTCAAGGATTGAGTAATCGCCTGTTTCCTTGATGTAAGCTGCTGTAGAAAGGATCATCCAAAGTGGATCGTCTGAGAAGTTACCGCCGAGAGTATCGTTACCCTTCTTTGTAAGTGGCTGATACTGGTGGAAGCATCCGCCGTCCTCAAACTGTGTAGCTGCAAGGTCAAGTATTCTCTCACGAGCTCTCTCAGGAATCTGATGAACGAATCCGAGAAGATCCTGGTTAGAATCACGGAAGCCCATTCCACGTCCGATTCCTGACTCGAAGTAAGAAGCTGAACGTGACATATTGAATGTAACCATGCACTGATACTGATTCCAGATATTAACCATACGGTCAACCTTTGAATCAGGAGTCTTAACTGTGTATTTACCGAGAAGCTCATCCCACATCTTCTTGTTTGCTTCAAATGCAGCATCAACCTTCTCAACTGTATCGAACTGCTTGATCATCTCATAAGCCTTAGACTTATTCATAGAACCGTCAGCGTTCCACTTGTCAGCACCGTTCTCAACGTAACCAAGGATAAATACAAGTTCCTTTGTATCGCCAGGAAGAAGATCAACCTTGATAGAATGAGAAGCGATTGGTGACCAGCCGTCTGCCTTAGAGTTCTTAGACTGATCAGCAAATACAACCTCAGGCTTATCGAAACCGTTGTAGAGACCCATGAATGACTCTCTGTCGCAGTCATAGCCGTCGATATCTGAATTTACTGTATAGAATGCGAAGTGATCACGACGCTCCTTGTACTCTGTCTTGTGGAAGAGTGTAGAGCCCTCAACTTCAACTTCACCTGTGTTGAAGTTTCTCTGGAAGTTGTGCTCATCATCCTCTGCATTCCAGAGACACCACTCAAGGAATGAGAAGAGTGTGAATGACTTCTTTGTTGTTCCTTCGTTCTTAAGGATAACCTTCTGGATCTCTCCGTTGTAGCCCTGAGGTACGAGGAATGTAACCTCTGCCTTAAGTTCATTTTTCTTACCTGTGATGATGGTATAACCCATACCGTGACGGCACTGATAGAAATCAAGCTCTGTCTTAACAGGAGACCAGCCCGGATTCCAAACTACGCCATCATCGTTGATGTAGAAATAACGTCCGCCGAGATCTACAGGAACGTTGTTATAACGATAACGTGTGATACGTCTAAGTCTGGCATCTTTGTAGAAATGATATCCTCCTGCTGTATTTGAAATAAGTGAGAAGAAACTCTCTGTACCGAGGTAGTTGATCCATGGGTATGGAGTTCTTGGGGAGGTGATGACGTACTCCTTCTGAACGTCATCAAAGTATCCGAATTTCATTGGTTAAATACCTTCCTTTCCTTATATACTTTTGTGATAAATGATTTCCGCATAATCACAAACATTATATAATAAAATGCCCTAAAAAACAATGAAAATTGTGTGATAAAAAGGATTATTTGCGCAAACGGTTGCAACTGCGGGCTTTGGTTGAAAGCATAATAAAAAGCCATGAAAGAGTTATCCTTCATGGCTTTATTTTATCCTGTTTGTTAAAATATCCTGTTTCAGACCGGAGACTGTGGCGCTGATCTATGCGCTGTAGATCTTCTCTGTAACAGTCTTTGATTCGCCCGGCACAAGCTCCATATAGCCTGACTCAGACTGAGAAAGCGGAAGGTTTGGAGCATCGATGATCCAGCTCATCGGCTCAGGACAGAAGTAGCCCTTGTCGCCGTGGTCGTTCCAGATGATCCAGAACTTGAAGTCCTTGCAAACCTCGTAACGGATCTGCTTATTTGTGGCGGTATCTGTTGCGACAATTCCGTAGAAAGGCTTTCCGTCAACACTGCCTTCCTCCATGAAATACATATCATTGTCGATATCCATTCCGACAGGGATCATTGAACCTGAAAGGTAAAGCTTGTCATAATTGTTATGAGGCTTGAAATCGCAGGTTGGGATGCACTGTGTATTCAGCTCAACCTTGTCTCCGATAGGAACATAGAGACGTACGTTCTCTGTCTTGCCGCCTTCAATGAAAGGTCCCTTCATGGCTGTATGATTGCAAACGCCGTAAGGAAGCTGCCTGTCTGAAAGGTTGGTCATGGTGAAGCTGTAAGCCATTCCTTCGTCAGAAAGTGTGAAGGTGTATTCAGCCTTGAAGCTTACCGGGAAGGTCGTGAAGAACGGATCCTTCTCGTCATATATGTATTCGGTTTTAGCGATAGCTGCTGTATCTGTTGTCTCGGCTGCGACGATCTTATGCTCTCTCAGGTGAAGGAAGCCGTGAAGATGGTTGCCGAGAGGATCGTTGCAAGGGAACTGATAGGTGTAGTCGGAAACCTTCAGAACTCCGCCTGCAAGACGGTTAGGAAGGTAGAGGGTCGGGAAACCGTAAACCTCTGCGTTCTTCTTATAATCATCTGCTGTGAAGTCAGGATTGTTTCTGAAGAAATCAATCTTATTTTCAGTGTCCTGCATCCTCATGATGTTGCTGCCATTAAATGCTGCTATAACAGCTGTGTATTTTCCACAGACAAGTTCAACTGTTTCCTTGCCGCAGAAATCTTTAATTGTGGATGAAATACTCATTTGCTAAGATCCTCCGTATTTATTATAATTACGATACACCGCAAAACCTAATGTATATGCGGCTTTTCGTTTTTTTATCGCCGCATTCAACTATACCATAATATGTGATATATCGTCTATTATTTTTTGTGGGAAAGTGTCGGATTTCGGAAGGAAAGGCACCTGCGAAAATACAAGAATTTGCATTTATGGTTATAATCGTTTATAATGCCTGCAGATTGTTTCGGCATGGAGGATGCATGGACGAGAAGAACCGTACAGATACGGACAAGAAAATGAATAAAGAAAACTCTCCAACAGATTATGCATCAGAACGTGAAAGACTTCGTGAGAAATACAGTGGATCGGGAACCAAGAAGCCGGCAAAGAAGCCAAAGAAGTCGAAGAAGGTAACGCCTTCAACGATACTTCTTATGGTGTCTCTGCTGCTTGTGGTTTTGCTTATTGTGCTTCTCTTTATCATGCTGGGACATATCGAAGACGCCAGCGACGAGAAGAAGTCGGAGGAAGATAACACTTCTGACACGCAGGTGATAAGCAGTATGGTGGACACCGCAACGGAAGAGGAAAGTACAGCTTCTTCAAGGGAGAATACTTACATCCCTAACGATGCATCTGCGGATGAGATCATCTACGCCAACTCGCATATGGGCGAGACCTGGTACAACATGGATAAATACAGTGCGCTCTGCAAAGATGTTGACGACACGTATTTTGAAGATGTATGCTTCATAGGCGATTCGAGAACGAAGGGCCTGCTGGAATATTCGGTGCTTCCGAGGTGGCACGGCTTCTACAAGATCGGTTCGACTGCGGCGGCAGCCTGCATGGAAAGAGAGTACACGCTGGACGGCAGCAGCTACACAAACATCCTGAATATAATTGAGTGGGTGGATTATGATATCTACTACGTCGGTTACGGGACGAATGAGCTGGGCTACGGCGATGCCGATAAGTTTATCGAGGAGCTGAAGGTGGTTATCGATAAGATCCGCGAATGTCATCCGGACGCCATCATCTACGTTGAAAATGTGCTCCCGATGGGCCAGAGCTTTTCGGACAACAATCCGGGCTTTTCAAATTACAGAGCTTGGAAATACAATGAAGCGCTGAGAAAGATGTGTCAGGAATATGGCGACCTTATCTATCTGGATATTGCATCGTGCATGAAGGACCCTGAGACAGGGGCAGCAATTAATGAATATATAGGCGATGGACTGCATTACACGCCGGATGGCTGTAAGAAGATCATGGAGTTTATCCGTGGCGCGGTTGTCGAGAAAAAATAGAATGAAAGAAGGAAGTATAAAATGAAGAAGAAAATAGCACTCGCACTTACACTTGTAATATGTATGGCAGGACTTGCAGCCTGCGGAGATAAGAAGGACGACAAGAAGTCGGACAACACTAAGACAGAAAGCACTACACAGGAGGAACAGAAGGATTTCGAATGCTCTGAGCTTGCAGATAAGCTTAAGGCAGAAGGCAGCTTCACAGACCTTCAGGCACTCGACAGCAAGATCGCGGTTGAGAGACTTTACGGACTTGATCCTGAGCAGATCGAGGCATCAGCTTTCTATTCAAATTCAAACGCTACTGCAGAGGATGTTGCAGTCATCAAGGTTAAGGACGAGTCCTACGCTTCAACTGTAAAGAAGGCCTTCGAGGATAGAGTTGCAGAGCAGACTGCTTCCTTCAAGGATTACAACGCAGCTGAAGTTCCAAAACTTGAAGACGCCGTTATCAAAACCAGCGGAAAGTACGTCGTACTCGTTGTTTCCGGTGACAGCGCAAAAGCAAAAGACATCATTTCAGGATATATAAAATAGTGATCCGATAAGTAGACGGATTAATATGGTGTAGAAAAAAGCGGGTGTGAAACAAATTGTTTCACACCCGCTTTGTCTTTTCCTTGACAACTTATTTCTTGAAAACCTATATTTGAATTGTAGCAATTTCAAAAGTACCAATAGGAAGAATTTATTATGAGATCACATAAGCTTTTAAAACAATTAATAGTGGTAGCGTGTTTATTTATGATTACCGGGTGCGGTAAAAATGGTAATGATAATTCTTCTGTGATCGAGAAAGCTAATAATACCGGCACAACTGTCACAGAGAATTCTGCAGATTTACCTTATATGGCACCGGCAACAGTTGTTGATGGTATAAATATCACTGATGAATTCCTCGAGAAAGGTATTAATAATCATGGCAATCCTGTAAGGATTAAAGATGCCCTCGACCGAGCTGCCAAAGGCGAACCACTTACTATTGCATATATAGGTGGTTCAATAACTGAAGGATCAAACGCTTCGGATTCTGAGCATTGCTATGCATATCTATCTTATTTATGGTTTAAAGATACATTTCCGGATTCGGATATCACATACATCAATGCAGGTATAAGTGATACAAACTCATGGCTTGGGGCTCATCGCTTATATGAGGATGTTATTAGTCACAAACCCGATATAGTTATTGTTGATTTTTCTGTTGACGATGACAAAAAAATAAATCCTGAAGCCTATGAAAGTATTATCAGAAAACTACTGGAATCAGAAAGTGAACCTGCAGTGATCGCGCTTCTTCTTGCACCTAAAAAAGGAGGGCGTGCCAAGGACCATCTGTCAGAAGCTATAACATATCGTGTGCCTATCATAAGCTATGCGGCATTGCTTTCTAATAAGATAGTAAAATGGAAGGAGGTTGGTGATTCTGATAACATCCATCCGAATGACACTGGTCACCAGCTTATATCCTATCTTCTTACAAGTTACTTTAGAAAAGTAATGTCCGGGGAATACGATAGTTTTATCAAACCATATCAAATACCAGTATCAAACTGCCGCTATAACAGCCCTAGAATACTATACTCGGATGAGTTCACCAGGTACGATGCGGACTCTTTCAATGCAGGCGAAGTATGGTCGCCTCTCTCAAACAAAAATGGGTGGTATACCAGTTCTGCTGGAAACATAACATTTCATATCAGATCGGCTGAAGTAAGCATTATTTATAAGCAGACAAATATAGATCCGGGAAAGAATAATACAACCTATGAGGTTTATTTGGGAAATGATTTAATGGGCGAGATCAGCGCGTATAACCCTTCGGTTCAAGGTGAACATCTTGAATATTTCGTTATATGCCTTGATGCTGCACCTTCTATGGAAGAACGTGAAATCACACTTAAGCCATCCAAGGATAATACCGGTACGGATTTCACAATCATTGGAATAGGAGTAAGTGGATATGTTAAGCCTGAATAGAAAGATCGTGGTTCTAATAAAGATATGTTCATTAACAAGGCCATATGATATACTTACCGCATGTGATGTATATTTGATGGTGACAAATACTCCATGAAAAATTAGAGGTGGATTAAAGTTTTAGCCAGAGGAGTTGAAAATGAACTATAAGAAAAATCTTGACGAAATGAGACAGAAATATAGAGAGAATCCGATTAAATATAAATATCTGCTTCGACCTTTATGGCTCAATGAAAGTGATGGATTAAGCAAATTGTATGACGATAAAAATATCATACTTGAATATGGAGAAATATACTATGCAAGGTTGGTTCAGGCAAATGTAATCCTTTTTGATGCAAAAAAAACAGATGATTGCCCAGCGAGTATTATTTTCTCAACTGATCCTCTGGTGGAGGAGAACCCTGAAATAATGGGAGATATAGCCGGCGCTATTTATTCATTTAAAAACAAGCCTCTTCGGGAAGTTCCGGAAAACTATAGGGAATTGGTCAGGATAATAAAAGATGAATACATTAGGGATAGCGTTGATTTTTATGCATATGCCGATGAACCGACAGATATTTTGACGGATAATAAGGTTGGTAACACATATTCCTACAATAATGTTTGTCGGATAGATTTACGGTTTTTAACAACAATGGTATTTAGAAATGATTTGCCTAAAGGAGTTATCACAGGAACTATATTTCCGATTCTTGCTGCTCCGGACAGATGTAAGTCAGCATTGATCCTGCCTAAGAAATACTGGTCAGAGGAACTGTTATTAAGGTGGTAAGCATTTGAAAAAAATGGAGGGGTTGAAATGGCGATTCTTGGAATAGATCTCGGCACTACCAATTCACTTGGTGCCCTGTATCTGGATAATAAGGTGTGCCTTGTTCCAAATGAATATGGAGAGTTTCTGACACCAAGTGTCGTAAGTATTGATCATGACGGAAGTGTTTATGTGGGTGCTGTTGCAAAAGAGAGACTTATAACACACCCTGATATGGCAGTAGCATCATTCAAACGAAATATGGGCAAGGGCAAAATATATAATATCGGCGGGAAGAGGTATTCGTCGGAAGAATTCAGCAGCTTCGTTATCCGCAGGATAGTGGATGATGCCGAAAGATATGTTAAGGACATGGAAGGTGTATCGATAGATGAAGTCGTAATATCGGTTCCTGCTTACTTTCAGGATAAACAGAGAGTTGCTACAAAACAGGCTGGCCTTCTTGCTGGAGTTAAGGTGCATCGTATCGTGAATGAGCCAAGTGCGGCAGCACTTGCAGTCCATCATGAGAAAAAAGAAGATGAGTTAGTTCTGGTATTTGACTTTGGCGGTGGTACTCTGGATGTTTCCGTTGTTGATTGTTTTGATAATGTTGTAGAGATAATCTCTGTCGCTGGAAATAACAGGTTGGGCGGAGATGATTTTAATGCTGTTATTGCAGAGGTATTCTTAAAGGATAATAATCTCTTTCGAGAGCATATGACAGACAAGGAATATGCGATTCTTTTGAAAAATTCCGAAAAATGTAAGAGGCAGATTTCAAAGGACAACCTTGGAACCGTTTCACTTGTTATGAAGGAAAAGACATTGACAACTGAAGTTACTGACAAGAGACTGATGGAAGAATCAAAATGGATTTTCAATAAGATCAAGCTGGTTCTGGAAAGAGCTCTCAGGGATGCAGATATAACGATAAATGATATCGGAACCGTTGTCATGGCTGGTGGGTCAAGTAATATGCCGCTCGTGCAGGTATTTTTAAGATTGCTTTTTCCTAATACTAATATTGTTTATGGAAGTGGTGAGGAACTGATCGCAAGGGGTGTAGGATTGATCGCAGGGATAATTGAAAGAAACACTGACATAAAAGAAGTTATAATGACTGATATCTGTCCGTTCACTTTGGGCGTAAATGTTTTAAATGAAGGTGATCCAAAGAAACCATATATGCATACAATAATTGCGAGAAACAATTCGCTTCCATGTTCAAAGACTGAACGGCTATATACAGCGTATGATAACCAGAAGGTAATGAGTATAAAGGTTCTTCAAGGCGAAAACCCATATGCAGATGAAAATGTGCTGCTTGGCGAAGTGGATATTGACGTTAAGCCGAAGCCGAAGGGCGAAGAATCAGTTGATGTTACATATACATACGATATAAATGGTGTTCTTGTTGTTGATGTTGTAAAGAACAGCACCGGTGAGAAGGAAACAAGGGTGATATCCCAGACGGTTCAAGGTGCTGAACTTGAAAATGAGATTGCCAAGCTTACAAAAATCAAACTGAAAGCAATTGACGATGAGAAGAATGATCTGACAAGGGAGCGAATACTCAGTATATTTGAACAGATCAATTTCTATAACAGAGGATGGATTCAGCATCTTCTAGAGCAATACGATTATGTCCTTGGAAGGAGAAACAATCGCGAGATCAGGCATTTTAGGAAATATGTGAATGCCATGATCGATGCTTTTGAGGAAAGCGTTGACAACTATGATGTTTTCAGACCTGAGAATGTAGATTCCTTCAGCTATGATGATTATGAGGAAGGTGATGGTGACAATGACGAGGATTGAAGCCCTGGAGATTTTGGGTCTTAAAGCGACGGCAAGTTTGGAAGACATAAAAACTGCATATTCTGAATTGTCGAAGAACTGTCATCCCGAGGAGGAACCAGAGCGATTTGAGGAGCTTCATGAGGCTTTTTCATATCTTTACAGGAGCGGAAGAAGAGACGCTAGGAGAAAGGCTGTTATTTCACTTGAAGAAAACAATGATAATAATGATTCTCATATCAATCAACAAGTTGAGGAAGAGAGTTTTTTAACCCGCCGAGATATTGAGAAAGCAAGCTTTATAGCTCGCCGAGATATTGAGGAAGCAAGTTTTATAACCAGCCGTAATAATAATGAGGAGAGTTTTATAACAGGCTGTGATGAATCCGAAGAGGACGAATCGGATGATATAACAAGAATAGTTCAAGACAGTGTTGAACCCGGATTGGATCTTTATTCGGATGAGGATACATATCTTACCAGGTTGAAGGATGAGGAAGCTGCTGAAAAACAGAAAAGATTAAATGAGAGTATCAAAGATGCTATAATTCGTGCTGATATGTTATACAAAAAGGCACTGCGAAGCAAGTTTTGCAGTTCGTACACCTGCATGAAAGACGTGTTTAAGGGTTACGAAAAAGACGTTTATAGTTCGGATGTATTTCTGGATAAATTGTGTATTATTCTGGAGGATAACAGAATAGATAACAGTTTTCATAGATATGTGGCTGATAAATACGGATTTATTGAGCATAACGCATATATTAATGTGGTGCCACAAAATCAAAAAAAGGTGTTTGATGCTGTAAAGAAAAGATGGAATCCTGCTTATGGGTGCTCAAGGACGCTTTTGGTATTAGGAATGATATTGATGATAGAAATATGGCTTATAACCCTGACATCATTGATGAATAGTTATTTTGCATTGTTTCTAATGATTGGGGCACCGGTATTGTTTATTATAAATATTAATTGTTATGAAAAGCTAAGAACGGGATTGAAGAAGAGTTTTAATATAATGCTTATGTCGTTCATGGTATTGCTTATTTTTTGGGAACTCATCAAGCTGGATGCGTTTGCAGAAGAATATAAAAAATATAACATCGGTATTTTTTTACAATATGTTTTTGAAATAGGCATTATGCTTGCATTTGGCACAGTATTTGCTATAAATACTTTTAAATATGTGCATGATCTGATAAGTGGACAAAAAGAAACTGCATGTGCGAAGTGACGGAAGGAATTTGTTATGATGACGAGGATTGAGGCTCTGGAGATTTTGGGCCTTAAAGCTACGGCAAGTCTAGAAGAAGTAAAAGCTGCATATTCTGAGTTGTCGAAGAACTGCCATCCCGAGGAGGAACCAGAGCGATTTGAGGAGCTTCATGAGGCTTTTTCGTATCTTTACAGGAGCGGACGAAGAGACGCCAGAAGAAAGGCTGTTATTCAAAATAGTAAATCTGTAAATACAGCTATAGATTCTAATAGGGATGAGCAGGTTGAAAGAGAAAGTGATTCCGCAGAAATTAAAGATCAAGAAGTACAGTTGAGACAATACAGAACTATAAATGATACGGGACTTTCTGGATTCAGTCTTGAGGAAATGATTGAAACGCTTGAGGAAGGCGGAGAAAATACACACAGTGAAACGAAGAATAATTCAGCGCAGGATGACCAGGATAAGGTTATTCTCAGACTCAAAGAGGACATAGGGGATAAACTGGATCCCAGATCCGACAGAAGGCTTTTTCAGGAAAGAATAAGGCAGGAGGATGAGTTTAATGAAGAGAAGCAGAGAGAGGATCTTGCCGAAGAAGCAATAAAGCATGCAAGGATACTGTATCGTAAAGCGCTAAATGATCCGATTCGCAATTCATATACCTGTATGAACGAACTGTTCAGAGTTTATGACAAAGATGTATATCAATCTAAGAGATTTCTTAATGAACTTGCCACCATTCTGTCGGATAAAAGGCTTGATAACAGTATCCATAAGAAGGTTGCTGAGTTTTATGGATTTATTGGAATCGGTTCCTTTGTCAAAAATGTACCCTTTGAACAGAGGGAGGTTTTTGAGACAATAAAGAGACGGTGGACTCCGGCGAAGGACAATTCTCTATTCATGACGGCACTGGGGTTCTTTATGCTGTTTGAATTGGCTTTTATAATAATAAGGAGTACTCAAAATAAGGTAATATCAGTTATCTTACTCGCAATTCTTGTTTTTGGATTTATTATAAATGAAGACTATTCCTCCAAGCATAAACGCGGATATAGAAGAGAGTTTATCACTGTCATAATGTCTGTGCTTGCACTTGTTATTTTCTTCATTGGGAAAGCGCTGGGCTCATTTGATGGTATAAAGATGGGTGATTCCCAAAAGTCAGCATGGGGTACTGCAATAGTGCTGATACTGGGTGGATGTCTCGTTGGCAGCTTATATATGTATTATCGTAATGTTAGATCTCGTAATTTGGTTTAGATTGATAAGAAACCGGGGCTTTTGAGCTCGGTTTTATCAATAAATAATGCACTTTCTCGGTCGAGATCAAATCTTTTCAATTGACATTTCATTCTATGTAAAATACATTTGTTATATACCTATCTAGCATTTTTAAATGTTAAGAGAGGTACATGGGGGCAAGTGTGGTCAAAGAATAGCGAGGAGGTTACAGATATGAAAAAAGTCATTTCCTTATTATTAGTTGTGTGTTTTATTTTTATATTTTCATTTAATAACGATGTATATGCTACATCTGATGTTCAAAATGATAGTATGACGGAACGAGAACAGGAAGCTAAAACCGAAGCTTATAAACAACTTAGTATTTTTGAAGATACCCTTACACCAGATAGCGATTTCTATTATGCCAATTTTGATAACTTGGAAATATCTGATCCATTTATCATTTATATTGCAAATCAGGACACGCAGGATGAAGTTTATTATTTCCCGGTTTATGACAAAGATACTAATAAAACCATTTATGTAATCAATGTATTTTCAGTTGATCAGAGAAGCGATTTTTTATGCGAGTTTTCCCTTGCATACAATGATGCTTTGGATCAACTCGGATATATTGATAATTCAACCGGTGTTATTGCATATCGCATAGGTTATTCTGTTTACTTTGAAACGAATAACGAAATATATAATGATTCCGGTATCATAGCAACAATCGATACAAATTGTACTGAAAAAGAACGTATTTTTGCATCACAGTCTTTCGATAAAAAGAAAGAAATCATCTCGCAAAGATTAAATAACCTGAGTGTATTCGTCACACCAGAATTAACAGATGATGAGATGTTCAATGCCAAAATGAATGGTTATCTTACCCTTTACAATCCCCAATACCAATACGGCTACGGGATGTGTTGGGCTTGTGCTGTTGCTACTACATGTAATTACATCAATAATTCATCAATAACAGGATTTAATGTTTGTGATGCAATGGGAATAGGTTATAAAGCGGGTGTGGAACAAATTGTTTCACACCCGTTATTTTCTGAGTATCGATATAAGAATTGCTTAAGAAATATTTGAAGCAAGAGATGCGGCGATTTTAACCTGCTCATCTGCATCGGTTTCGTTCTGCGGCCACCCGATGCCAACGTTATCATCGTTGAAACGAGGGATCGCATGTACATGCAGGTGAAATACTGTCTGTCCTGCAGCCGGCTCGTTGTTCTGAACTATATTTACGCCGTCGCAGTTGAAGGTCTTCTTCATGGCTGCAGCAACCTTCTTTGCGAGAGGAAGGATCTTCGCAAGAGTCTCATCCTCAGCAGTGTAAAGGTTCTCAAAATGCTGCTTTGGAAGGATCAGCGAGTGTCCCTTAGCAGCCGGTGCTGCGTCAAGAATAACTCTGAAGTCGTCATCCTCATATACTGTATTTGTCGGAAATACTCCGTTTGCAAGCTTGCAGAATATGCAATCGTCCTTAATCATCTTAATGTACCTCCCGTTTTTATGCTTATTTGTTTGATCGTGATTTTATTGATTACATCGGATTATTTGAGCTGTCATTCGAGAGTAATCATTACATATGTCACGAGATTGATTATAACATCATTATCATACTATTGAAAGATGTTTAACTTCAGTTTTATAACGCGTTGATTGTGCTTATTGAGGATAATGATTAGTCAGAAACAGAACGGAATAAAAAACTGCGGACGATGAACATCCGCAGCATAAAGGGGGGTTATGATCCGGTTCCGTTGTATTTCATTGCACCATACATCCAGAACTTGTAGCTGACAAAGAAGAAGAGTACGCCGACCAGCGGTGACAGCCACGAAAGGACAGGGACCGCATCTGGACGAAGCACAACAAGACTTGGATAGTAAGCGATGAAGGCTATAGGCATAACGAAGGTGAAGATGAACTTAAACACCGGGCTGAAGATCGTAACAGGATACTTCGCGTAATCCTTGAAACGGAATACCAGATCCAGAACGTAGAAGGAGTTTTGGATCCAGAAGCAGGTGGCTGCTGCGGCATTCTGAAGAGCGATCATTATGAGTGATGCGGTGATCATAAATACTATCAGCTTCAGCAGAACCAGCGGTGTAAATGCGAGCCCTATCTTGCCCCACGAGATTGCTATGGTCACTATACCGAAGGCGAGCTGACCAAGGCCCTTGATATCAAATACCTCCGACTGATAATAGAAGAACAGGTTGATCGGACGGAAACAGTATTTGATAAAGTCGCCGTTATAAACATTGATACGGAGACTCCAGTTGTTGTCGAACAGACACTGCACAGGAGTCAGGGATATGAGCGAAAAGCCGTACAGGAACAGTATTTCGTGATAGCTCCAGCCGTTGATCGAAGGGAAGTTGCGAAACAGTATCCAGAAGCTTATGAAGCCGGCTACGTTTGTTGCGATCATTCCGATGGTGGAGATGATGAAGTCTGCGCGGTAGCTCATCTTGCTCTTTAAGTCTTGAGCCAGTATTTTAAAATATAATCTTGTATAGAATCTTAATCCTCTTCTTTTCATATCAGCCTCCGTTGACAGTGATCTGTCTGAGCGAGTATTTCCAGAAAACCTTGCTGACAAGCATCATTATGATGCACCACATCAGGGAGATTCCGAGAGTACCCAGGGTTTCCTGAGTATTTGGATTCTTATCCAGAAGAAGTGACAGCGGTGTGTTGTAGATCGACTGGAATGGCATGTAATAGATGACGGTTTTGAAGGCCTTCGGGAAGAATGCGATCGGTATGGTCGCGCCCGAGAGGAGAAGAACTATCACCTGCTTCATGATATTTATGCCCCAGATCGATTGGGTGTAGAGGCAGATCGTACCGACGATAAAATCGATGCTGTAGTTTATCGATACGGCCATGACAACTGCCAGTATAAAATACAGTATATTTATGCCGAAATGAATCTCGCCGTGGGTTACTATCGCAACTGCAATGAAGGTCGGAAGGAAGGTCAGGAAGAATTGTGTTACAAAGGTTCCTGAGTATGACCAGAACAGGTATTTCCGGTATTCCATCGGCTTTATAAGGTCGAGAACGATCTTGCCGGACTGGATGTTTCGTCCGATCTCCCAGACGGTATACATTTCCATGAAATTGAACAGCGCGGTGGCAAGTACGAGGTAGATCAACGTGTCCGAGAAGGTCATGCCGTTGACCACGTCCGTGCCTGCAGATCTGTAGATCGCCTTCCACAGGAAATAGATGACTATAAGGTAGAGGATATTTCCTATTACCATAACTATAAAGGAAAGGCGGAACTGCAGGGCTTCTATGATGCCTGCGCGGGTAAGTGTGAGATATTTTTTTGCTTTCACCTTACACCCTCCTCATATATCTTCTTGATGACCTCCTCTGAGGAGATCTCTTCGAGCTTCATGTCTCTGATATCATATTCTTTCTGAAGCTGGCCGAGAACGTCGATGACCTTGGCCTTGTCCTCGTCAACGAGAACGGAGATCCACTCATCGTCCGAGCTTACGGAAAATTCAGGAAGCTCCTTGCCGATTGCTTCAGCGCTTGACTTAAGGTCGCCGGAAACTCTGACCTTAAGCGTACGGTAAGATCCGAAGAAGCTCTTCAGGTGCTCTATGTCGTTGTCGTAGAGCATCTTACCTTTATCGATGATTACGATACGCTCGCAGAGAGCATCAACGTCGCCCATATCGTGTGTTGTCAGGATGACCGTTGTGTGCTTTTCCTTGTTGAGCGCATGGATGAGTGTACGTATCTTCGCCTTCATGGATACGTCGAGACCGATGGTCGGCTCGTCCAGGAAAACGATCTTTGGATTGTGCAGGAAGGCAGCGAGGATATCACTAAGTGTACGTTGTCCGAGTGACATCTGACGTACCGGCTTGTGGAGCAGCGGCTCGATGTCTACGAGTGACTGGTAAAACTCCAGCAGATCCTTGTAATCCTTGTCCGGAATCTGGTAGATATCCTTCAGAAGCTTGAAGGACTCGACGAGGGGCAGTGCCCACCAGAGCTGCGAACGCTGGCCAAATACAACGCCAATCTTCTGGGCGTTCTTCGAGCGGTTCTTATATGGAGTAACTCCGTCGACAAGTATTTCGCCGGTTGTCGGTTCGAGTACGCCGGTCATCATCTTGATAGTTGTTGACTTACCTGCACCATTCGGTCCGAGGTAGCCGACCATCTCGCCCTGCTCGATATTCATGGAAATATTATCGACAGCGCGGACTATCTTGTAATCTCTCGAGAAGAGATCCTTAAGGCTTCCCTTTAAGCCTTCGTGCCTGTTCAGGACTTTGAATTCTTTTGTAATGTTTTTGATCTCAATAATTGGTGCCATTCTTTTAACCTCATATCTGGGACCTGTCGGTCCGAATAAGTAGAATAAGTATTTTGTGTAAAATAATACTTGTTTTCTTTGCTGTTTATAAGTATATTGTATTTAGGTGAAGAAAAACAGTATATCTGTAGTATAAAATCATAACTATTTTACATGCTTACGGAATATTGTTATAGTTTTCGGAAAGGAGGGAAATATCGTTATGAAAAGAGAATATATGGGACTCATCGTTAAAAGAGATGACGGCTCAGAGGAGATAAATTATGATGACGAGTCATTTCCATCTTATATATATGACGGCTGGATCAAGCCGAATGTTACCTGGGAGAAGGTTCCGCATTTCCACGAGGATATTGAGATAGTGACGGTGAAGGCCGGCAGGATGGCTTATTCGGTCAACGGAAATATCATCACGCTGAACGCCGGAGATACTATATTTGTCAACTCGAATCAGATTCATTACAGCCTGTCACTGGATAATGCGACGGCTACTTATGTAATATTTATCGCGAACCCGAGCATCCTAAATTCGTCGGTGGCGGTTGAGATGGAGGCGCTGCTGCCTATAATCAATAATCCGGGGCTTTCGTATCTGAGATTCAGGGACATCAACGAAAATGCGAGGCAGATCTATGATATCATGATGACCCTGCCGGGAATCAGGCGCGATCCTTTCCAGATAACGATAAAGTTTTTTGAAATATGGGCGATCATCCTGAAGCAGACCAAGTCTTACGGAATGATTGAAGAAGCGGTGGAGACTGATGTCCACTCGAGATCGTACAAGGCGATGATGCACTTCATACAGAAGGAATATCAGAAGCCGATCACGCTGGATGAGATATCTGCCAGCGGCAACGTCAGCAGGTCGCAGTGCAACAAGGTATTTCACAAATACGCCGGCGACAGCCCGGTAAACTATCTTCTGAACTTCCGCGTCAGGAAGGTGGCTGAATATCTGAGAACCACCTCGTACACATTGTCCGAGATAGCGGCTCTCACCGGTTTCAACGGCACGAGCTACATGTCGGAGATGTTTAGAAAGTCCTTCGACCAGTCGCCGCGAGAGTACAGAAAGACCTGGCAGAATAACGACCAGGCGTAGTGGAGCGTCAAAATAAAATGCCCATAGACTGTGATCTATGGGCATTACTTATGTTATGATTATTTTTCAGCTTTGTTTAAGCTACAGCATATATTATCTACTCATGATAAGGAAATAAACACGTTTGGTGGTATAATCTAGAAAAGGAGGATGATGATATGAAGGCAAAGGAATTCAGAAAAAAGATAGCGATAGGCATAACACTTACGATGATGCTCAGTCTTGCGGCTTGCGGCAAAGATGATTCAGATAAGGAAGGCGTGACAGCAACGGCTCAGTCTACAGCAACATTAACTGAGGTGACGGCGGATACGGTAACATCAACCGAGACGACCGCAGATACGATAACTACTGCTGATAGTACGACTGTTGTTACAGAGGATACGACAACGGAGGCGGTCAGCACGACGGAAAGCGATACTTCAACAGTTCCGAATAAGGATGATATAAAGATCAGTGAAACATTAAGCAACAACGCAGACGGTGAGCATGCGATACTTGCGGACGGAGAAAAAGCTTCCTACAGCAATGTCAAGGTGGAGAAGACTGGCGAATCAAGCGGTGACGAGGCGGATTTTTACGGAGAGAATGCGGCTGTATTTGCAACAAACGGAGCGACTCTTGATCTTAGTAATATAGTGGTAGAGACTAACGGGACTCACGCTAACGGCGTATTTTCTTATGGAGAAGGAACAACGATAAATATAAGTGATTCGGTGATCGAGACGACAGGTAACTGTTCGGGTGGTTTGATGACCACCGGCGGCGGAACCATGAACGCAACGAATCTTTACATACATACAACAGGCAATTCATCTGCGGCAATCCGCTCAGACAGAGGCGGCGGAACGGTGACGGTTACAGGCGGTGATTACTCGACCGAGGGTAAAGGATCTCCTGCAATTTACTCAACAGCCGATATCACCGTTAACGACGCGGTGCTTACATCGACCTCATCTCAGGGAGTCGTAGTTGAGGGTAAGAATTCGGTAACTCTTAATAATGTTGATCTGGCGGCTGATAACAATTCAAAGAACAGCGATAAATCATCATATTATCAGGCGGTCATGATTTACCAGTCTATGTCGGGCGATGCGGCTGAGGGTGATGCTGCATTTACCATGAATGGTGGTTCGATAATAAATATTAACGGAGATATTTTCTTCGTAAATAATACGGTAGCTGATATTAATCTCTCTGACGTGGATATTGAGAATTATGATGAAGACGGCGTATTTCTCAGGGCGGCTGCGGCCGGATGGGGCAATGAAGGCTCAAATGGCGGCAAGGTCAATCTCAATGCTTCAGATCAGGAGATCGAAGGAGATATTCTGGTGGACAGTGTGTCAGCACTCAATTTCTATCTCAGCAACGAGTCGGACTTTGAAGGTGCGATCAATCCTGACGGACAGGAGGGAGAGGTATATGTTGAGATCAGCGACGGAGCTCTTTGGAGGCTTACGGGAGATTCCTACATCACATCGCTTACCTGCGACGAGGATTCGATAGAACTGGGCGGCTACACCTTATATGTAAACGGTGTGGCTTATACTAAAGGAACAGCTTCGACCGGCGAGAAGATCACGTTATCTTCAGGCAGTTCCGGAGGTTCCGGAGGAGATAGACCGGACGCGCCACCTGACGGTAATGGCGGTCCCGGCGGAAACGGCGGAGAGCCTCCAGCAAAGCCGGAGGACTAATACCGTGTGGCGGTTTTTATAATAATACTAATGGAAGCCTTACATAATGGGGCTTCCATTTTGTTTTATATTCATGCATGATGAAAAATAATGGAAATGTATACTTGACAAAATGGCAAGTTGCGATTTATACTTTAACCATAAGGAGGTGGCTACATGCAGGGATTTGGAAGAAGAGTTTTAGCTTTGCTAGAGGAAATTGGTTACACACAAAGAGAGTTTGCTGCAATGGTGGGAGTATCTGAAACAGCATTGTCCAGGTATTTAAAAGATGACCGAGAGCCTAAAATGGAAACAATAGCCAATATGGCAACGGCATTAAACACTACGACAGATTATTTATTAACAGGAAAATCTGACAAGGAGTCTTTCGAAGAAACTTATAGATTGGTAGCAAGAGGGACGTCGACAATGACGGATGAAGAAAAAACAAAACTAATTAAGGTGTTGTTGAATAATGGAAAACAATGATATTAGAGTTGAAATTCCACAAAAACTATATGATAGAATTGAGAAAGATGTTGTGCAATTGCACATTGAATTAGGGTTGTCAGTGCCTGTTGATGCGTATGAGGTTGCGAGAAAGCTAGGGTTTTGTGTGATCCGATTTTCTGAATTGGACTTAAGTGACGCGGATTTACGTGCGTTAAGGAATGCAGGTAGAATGGGAGCTAAAAAACGAGAAGGCCTATCAATATATGATTCTAAAGAAAATACATATGTCATATATATAAATGATATTGATTCCTCTTGTGAGGAACATGATGCATTTACAATAATGCATGAAATTGGACATATCAGGATGAACCATAAAGTGGATAGTGTTCTGGCGGAAATGGTGGCAAACTATTATGCTGGATATGCATTAGTACCATCACCGTTATTAGGTATGGTCAATCAGGGATGAACGAACTTGTTAAATACGGAATTGAATTTAATGTTGTAAAGACATATCCCAATGGTGTTAGAGTTGGCAATGTTCCTAATCATAAGAATAGAATGAAACAGTCAGGTAATGGTCAGGCTTGGTTCCCGAAACATTGGACAAGTAAAGATATTAAGCATGCAGGGGAACATGTTGCAAATTTAAAAGGGAATAGGCATGTGAAAGATGGAGTTGCTGTTTATGGGATGTGGAAAGGTGTGCGTGTCGGCGTAATAAGAACTAATGGACAGATTGGAACTATATTTCCTGATGTTAAGCAGCCGCATACACAGAAGAAAAGAGGTAAGAGAACGTGAGAATAGATAAATTCAGAGAAATAATAAAAGAAAGAATTAGAATCTCAGAGGAGTGTAATGATGAATGGGATTATGGGATCGAAAATTGTTGGAAACAAGAGATTGAGATCCTGACAGAGGATATTCCTTCGTCGATTCAGTTTCTCATGAACGAATGCACAGCAGATGAATACTCGTGGATAAGCGAAGTAATTGATGATGTTGTAGAAAAAACAAATAGTCATGAATTTGTGGAGTGTTATAAAAATCTAAGGAACAAGTTTCCGGAAGAGTACAGTAAGTATAATATAATGGGTAGCATTGAGTACGCAGAAGCTATGTTGCATCAGGAGAGTTAGAATGTCTAAAAAGAAATGCAATCTGGTTGATGAGGGCTTTAGGATTTCTTTAATTGAGGATGCTTTCTTTGATGGGGTATTTGAAATACCTCATATAAATGCTCCGGAGAGTATCATTATTCCAAAGGGAATGGTTCCTTTTTCAAATAGAGAAAGAAGCTGTGAATATAGTGACTTTGTTTGCTTTTATGAAAACGACATAAATTTTAGAGAAATACTTACGGATACAGAAGAATATGTAGAAGATTTAAAGAGATTTCCGGGAATAATAACTCCTGATTGTTCGCTGTATATTGATGCACCTTTATTGGTACAAATCGCAGGTATATATCTAAATAGAGCGGTCGGATACTTCCTTTCTAAACAAGGTATATACACAGTCCCTAACATTCGATGGGGTGATGAAAGGACATATACAGATGAATTGTTTGGAGAAAAAGTCGCTTTTCAAGGAGTAGATAAGCACAGTATTGTTTCGATAGGTACTTATGGTCAGATTCAGTCCGCTGAATCGAAACGGTATTTTAGAGAAGGACTTATAGCTATGCTTGATGAACTAGAACCGGAAGTCGTTCTAGTATATGGGTCTATGCCAAATAAGATTTTTGGCGATTTGATGGAACGGACAAAGTTTGTAAGATTTGATGATTGGACAACGAGAGTTAAAAACCCTCAGAAATTAAAATGAATGGCTGAATAAACCATTGACAACATAAAGCATATGATGTAAGTTAATGGCATCTGAAAAATATAACTCTTATTCAGAGTGGTGGAGTTACAGGGAACGTTGAAGCCACGGCAACCCAGTTTCGGCAGTGTCGAAACGAAGGTGCCAGCCTGAGCACAAAGTATTTGTGAGCAATAAGAGGGTTTGTATAATGAATTATCAAATCCGGTTGTGCTCGCACGACCGGTTTTCTTTTTAACAAACTCGAAAAGCCGCAAAAATATTACACATTTAAAGGAGGCCAGAATGGAAAGAAGACTTTTTACTTCCGAGTCGGTTACGGAAGGACATCCGGATAAGATCTGCGATCAGATATCCGACGCAATCCTTGACGAGATGATACGTCAGGATCCAAACAGCCGTGTTGCCTGCGAGACAGCGGTAACAACGGGCCTCGTTCTTGTTATGGGCGAGATTACAACAAACGCTTACGTTGATATTCAGAAGACCATCCGCGAGACAGTTCGCGAGATCGGCTATGACCGTGCAAAATACGGTTTTGACTGCGACACCTGCGGTGTTATCGTTTCTATCGATGAGCAGTCTGCAGATATTGCTATGGGCGTTAACAAGGCCCTTGAAGCTAAGGAAAATCAGATGAGCGACGAGGAGATCGAAGCAATCGGTGCAGGAGACCAGGGTATGATGTTCGGCTATGCAACGAACGAAACACCTGAGCTTATGCCTTATCCGATCTCACTTGCGCACAAGCTTTCAAGAAGACTTACAGAGGTTCGTAAGGACGGAACTCTTCCTTACCTCAGACCTGACGGAAAGACTCAGGTTACTGTTGAGTACGATGAGAATGGCAAGCCTGCAAGACTTGATGCGGTTGTTCTTTCAACCCAGCACAGCGAGGAGGTTACTCAGGAGCAGATCCACAAGGACGTTAAGAAATACATCTTCGACGTTGTCATCCCTGAAGAGATGATCGACGAAAATACAAAGTTCTTCATCAACCCTACAGGCCGTTTCGTTATCGGTGGCCCACAGGGTGATTCAGGACTTACAGGCCGTAAGATAATCGTTGATACCTACGGTGGATACGCTCGCCACGGCGGCGGAGCTTTCTCAGGAAAGGACCCAACAAAGGTTGACCGTTCGGCTGCTTATGCCGCACGTTACGTTGCTAAAAATATCGTAGCAGCAGGACTTGCAGATAAGTGCGAGGTTCAGCTTTCGTACGCTATCGGCGTTGCAAGACCTACATCTATCTTCGTTGATACCTTCGGAACAGGAAAGCTTACAGACAACAGGATCGTTGAGATAGTAAGAGAGAACTTCGACCTTCGTCCGGCCGGAATCATCAAGATGCTCGACCTTAGACGTCCTATCTACAAGCAGACAGCTGCTTACGGACACTTTGGAAGAACTGAAATCGATGTTCCTTGGGAGAAGACCGATATGGCTGAAAAGCTTGCAGCTTATCTTGCATAGTTTGCGCCGGATAACGATATTTTTCGTGCCGGAGCAGGGTGTTCGGAACAAAAATGTATATTCATACGCATACGATGCATAATATGCACGGAATATACATGATATCGTGAAAAAATATCGAAAAAACGTAAAATAGTGCTTGCATATTTTTTGGAAATATGCAAATATAGACAAGTACCAGTGAATGTTATTCATTTCATTGGTATTTGTTGTTTGAGGAAAAACTGCAAAAGGTATTTTTTATAAATGCGGTTATATGTTTTGTATTGATAAGAGGAAAAATGATATGAAAAATATGCTGAATTTCAAGAATTTCACAGCAGATGAGCTGCAGGCAATATTAAACCTCGCTCTTGATATGAAGAGGGATCCTGCAAAATATTCGCACGCACTTGAGGGTAAGAAGCTTTACTCACTTTTCGAGAAGACTTCTACAAGAACCTTCCTGTCCTTCGCAACAGGAATCACCGAACTTGGCGGACACTATTTCAATCAGCTCTGGGAGGACTCAAACTTCGTCCTCGGCGAGCCGGTTTCAGAGATCAAATACGTCTGCAGAAATGTTGACATCATAGTGGCACGTCTCAAGAGAAACGAGACTGTTGAGATGTTCGGCGAGAACGTTACGGTTCCTTTCATCAATGGCTGCGACAATTCATATCATCCATGCCAGATCCTTGCGGATATGCTCACTGTTATCGAGAAGTTCGGAACTCTCGATATCAAGCTTATGTATATAGGCGCAAAGAATAATGTATTTAACTCACTTGTTGAGTTTTTCTCAAAGATGAAGCAGGGTACTCTCTACGGACTTACACCGCTTGTTAATGATACAGCCTGCGGCGACGACTTCTATGAGGCTGCAAAGGAGACTGGCCACTACGTTGAGCTTGATCCTACAATGTCTATGGAAGAGGCTAAGAAATACGCCGACATGATGGACGTTCTCTACACAGACACCTGGGTAGACATGGAGTTCTTCAACAATCCTGCATACAAGGAGCAGAAGGAAGAAACTCTCAGTAAGATGATGCCTTACCAGATAAATGATGAGTTCACAAAGGACAGCAAGGCTATCGTATTCCACGACATGCCTATGCATGTGGGATTCGAAATCTCTGAGAGTGTTGAGATGAAGAATCTTGAGCACATACTTGATCAGGCTGAGAACCGTCGCCACGCTGAGAAGGCGGTTATGTACACGCTGATCAATTCGTAATCAAAAATCAGCTCAAAAGTCATACAGAATAAAGATTTTGTATAAATAAAACAAGCTTTTTCCTGTTGTTTTTTCTGAAAAATAATTGTATATTAAATAAAGTTTAGCCTGCATGTTATATGCAGGCTTCTTTATTAAATAAGCTGCAAATGTGGGGCGGCTGAAAGAAAAAATATAGGAGTTCTTGGTATGGAAAAACGTAACAAATTCTCGGGTTCACTTGGATTCGTGCTTGCGGCAGCGGGAAGTGCCGTAGGTCTCGGAAATATCTGGCGCTTTCCGGCGCTGGCGGCCAAAAACGGTGGCGGCTTCTTCCTGATAGTATATCTGATACTTGCGTTGTCATTCGGTTTTACACTTCTCATCACAGAGGTTTCTATCGGACGTAAGACCAATCAGAGTTCACTTACAGCTTATGGAAAGCTGAATAAGAAGTTCGGCTGGATAGGCGTTATATCGGCTATCGTTCCGTTCCTCATCCTTCCATATTACTGTATAGTTGGCGGATGGGTTCTGAAATACACTGTTGTATTTATTACCGGACAGGGCAAGAAGGCTGCTGACAGCGCATTCTTTGTTAACTTCCTGACAGATCCGAAATGGACGATCATGTTTGATCTGATCTTCCTTCTTCTTACCTGCTTTATCGTATTCAGAGGCGTAAATAAAGGAATCGAAGCACTTTCAAAGGTGCTTATGCCTGCACTTCTCCTTCTGGTTGTAGGCATTGCAATCTTTTCTCTTACCATAAAGAATAAGGAAACCGGAGTTACAGGTCTTGACGGACTTAAATATTATATCGTTCCAAATGTTGACGGTTTTACCTTCGGTGATTATTTCCGAGTTGTCATGGATGCCATGACGCAGCTTTTCTACAGTATAAGCGTTGCGATGGGTATCATGGTTACTTACGGTTCTTATTATAAGAAGGACGATAACCTTGTAAGATCGGTAAATCATATCGAGATATTTGATACGATAGTTGCCTTCCTGGCCGGTGTTATGATCATTCCTGCAGTATATGTATTTATGGGCAAGGAAGGAATGACCGGTGGGGCAGGACTTGTATTTATGGTTATTCCTAAGGTCTTCGAGTCTATGGGCATCTTTGGACAGGTCGTAGGTGCGCTGTTCTTCCTCATGGTTCTCTTCGCAGCTCTTACAAGTTCGGTTTCAGTCCTTGAAGCGGTTGTTTCGGGCATGATCGACAAGTTCGGAATGAAGAGAAATAAAGCGGTTATTTCCGAAGGAGCTATCGCAGCCATCATCGGTATGATCATCTGCCTCGGCTACTATGCTAAGTCAATCTTCTACATGGAGGTCGATCTTCCAAACGGAGCGAAGGGCCAGCAGCTGCTTGATGTATTTGACTACCTTGCAAATAATATCTTCATGCCTATAGTCGCTATCGGTACCTGTATCCTGATCGGATGGGTTGTAAAGCCTAAGACGGTTATCGAAGAGGCAACAATTAACGGAGAGAAGTTTGGCAGAAAGGGACTTTATAAGGTGATGATCACTGTGATTGCGCCGATACTGCTGACGCTTATACTTTTTGTTTCACTTGGAATTATTAAGTTAAAAGGCTAACAAAAAACCTCGCGTAAGCGAGGTTTTTTTTGTACCAGGATTCTGCTTCGCAGATGCAAAGCCATGCTTTGTTCTTGATGTGCAGGGCTTGTTATTTTTGGTACCAGTCTTCTGCTTCGCAGAATCCTGCATGTGCTTCGCACATGGCGCGCTTCGCGTCGCGTATCCTCGCTACGCTCGGATCACGGGGCCCTCATCTGCTTCGCAGATGCAAAGCCATGCTTTGTTCTTGATGTGCAAACACATCAAGAACCGTCGCCGTAGGCGCCGTATACTCACAGTCCAGAAGTCACAGCTTGGTATGCAAGCATCCCAGCTGCAACCTCTGTTCTGTGAGTGCATGGCTTGTTACTTTGCTTTTTGGTACCAGGATTCTGCGAAGCAGAATCCTGCATGTGCTTCGCACATGGCGCGCTTCGCGTCGCGTATCCTCGCTACGCTC